>Ga0102924_1000792_pt1 | contig 37761 bp, 30 predicted proteins | sample PaiPotPPM11metaG_FD_80116 | JGI IMG/M metagenome (GOLD analysis project Ga0102924, IMG submission 80116) | Iron sulfur acid spring bacterial and archeal communities from Banff, Canada, to study Microbial Dark Matter (Phase II) - Paint Pots PPM... ...
CAGTTCGACGGCATCGGCAACGCCGCCAACTCGCACCGCAAGGTCGGCAACGCGTTCGACGTCAAGCTCCAGGCCATCCACAACCTGCACGAGGCCGGCGTGGACATCGTCCCCGTCACCACCATCATCAACGGCATCAACAACGAGCAGGTTGGCAACATCATCCAGTTCGCGCTCGACAACCCGAAGAAGATCAACTTCCTCTCCTTCCAGCCGGTTTCCTTCACCGGCCGCGACGAAGCCGTCTCCGACGAGCGCCGCGCCGCCCAGCGCTACACCCTCTCGCACATGGCCCACGACGTCAAGAACCAGACCGGCCTCGGCGAGCCGACCCGCGACTGGTTCCCCATCTCCTTCATGTCCACCTTCTCCGACTGGGCCGACCTGGTTCACGGACCGGACCACGACTGGGGCCAGCTCTCCTGCGGTTGCCACCCCAACTGCGGCATCGGCATGGCGCTGATGATCGACAAGGAGACCAAGGAAGCCGTTCCCGTCACCGCCTTCCTCAACGCCGACCGCCTCGCCAAGGACATCGCCCGTGTCAACGACGCTGCCCGCGGCAAGGTCATGACCATGATCGGCGCCGGCCTCGCCCTGCTGCGCAACTACCAGCCCAACGAGGCGCCCACCCACTTCAAGATCGTCGACCTGCTGCAGAAGTTCGACAAGTGCTTCGGCGCCACCGGCCGCAACTATGGCAAGGTGACCGGCGACCGCACCATGGCGGACATCGAGAAGCGCCGCGCCGATCGCTGGAACTTCCTCTTCATCGCCGGCATGTGGTTCCAGGATCTCTTCAACTACGACTTCCGCCGCACCGAGCAGTGCATCATCCCGTACGCCACGCAGGAGGGCGAAATCTCCTTCTGTGCTTACAACACCGGCGTCGGCTGGCGCAACATCATCGAGAAGATGCACATGACTTCCACCCTCACCAAGTGGTACGAGGAGCATGGACGTCACGAGATCTTCGCGGGCGGCAAGAAGGTAGGTCTCGACACCGCGGACAAGTACGACCTCGTCCTCAACGAAAACCACGTCAACGCGGCGGCCAACGACACCTTCGAGAAGTCCGGTGTCGCCAAGAACGCCCGCGAAGAGAAGATCCGCGCACGCGACGCCAAGCTCAAGCAGGACGCCGAAAACGCCCGCATGGCCAAGCTCTACCGCAAGGAAATTCTCCAGGAACCCGACGCGCCCGCAGGCTTCATCTCCCTCGGCGAAATCAAACCCGCCTCCACGCCCGCCCCCAAGGTGGAAGAAACCGTAGCCGGCGACTAATCCCATCAATCGGGTGCCCCATCCAGGCTCCGCTCCGGGCGGGGTCGCGAACCTCACAGGCCGTCCTTCGGGACGGCCTGTTTCTTTGGCTCAGCGACGCGCCAGGTTCTGTCGACATCATCTGAAGTTGTCATTCTGAGCCGCAGGCGAAGAATCCCCGCATTTGCGCCACCACTGACTTCCACTGCCGGGTGCAGGTCTTATGCGGGATGCCATTGGCTATCCATTAGCCATGGTAAGATCGTCTCCCCATGCGGACCCGGGTCTCCATCAAAGGTCAGATTGTCCTGCCGACGCAACTCCGTCGCCGTCTGAATATTCATCCCGGCGACACGCTCGACATCACCGTCGAAGGCGGGCGGATCGTGCTGACTTCCCGCGTAAAACCGCGCCGCCTCCCCCGCATCGTCACCGATCCCATCACCGGCCTTCCCGTGCTGACCGTTGCCCCGGATGCGCCTGTCCTTACCGGCAAAGACGTCGAAGAAATGCTCTCGAACCTCCCATGAAATGCCCCTTCGACCTACCTTGATCCCGACAGAATTAATTTGAAGACGATCGTAGCCCTGTGTTTTTCCACCCAAAAACAAAAGCGCCACCCCTCGCCGGGATGGCGCTTCACAATCTCGTATCGCTTTCTATCGAACTACGCGAACAACTTCCGCCGCGCCATCCCCGCGATCCCTGCCATTCCCGTCCCCAGCAACAGCAGACTGGAGGGTTCCGGAATCGGCGGAGGTGCCTGGGTGGGCTCCAGCTTGAACGTCACCGGCAGCGTCCCGGTGTCTCCTTCGTTATCCATAAAGAACGCATCGTAGGTGCTCGGGCCGATCGAGAAGATATCCACCTTGAAGCTCGTATTACCCACCGTATCGCCAAACGCAAAGCCATTGGCATCGACCAGATCCGATGCGCCGCGGAAAAGCAGGTTGTCGTTGCCGTGGAACCCGCCCGGTGCAATCAGGGTCAGGGGGCTCCCGATAAAGCTGTTGATCAGAAACGATCCGGTTGAAGTCGGGGTGGCAGTCAGGTCAACCGACCCGCTGAATCCACCGCCGCTCCCGGTGATGGTAAAGGTGTCGGCATAGGAGGCTGCAGGTAGTGCCAGCGCACCCAGGAGAGCGATGGGGAGGATCAATCGCATAGGGGCCCTCATTACGTCTTATGGTCTTACGATGCCTCGGAGCCGACCAGACGTTGACTTCGTCTCCGTTATTTCATATTGATCCTGCAAACTTTGTTTTGCAGAAAACCTCCGGAAATTCGATTGTCAAGTCCAAAACCTCCTAACTCCCTCATCCCGTGATAGATAGAGTTGTCCCATGAGATATGCGCAAACCCATAGAATAAGAATAGGGGGGTAAAAAAATAATCGAAGGGAAATCAGCCGCGCAGTCTCTCGGTCCGCTCAACCAGGAAAGGAAATCGCATCCGCTAAGTCTATCCTTATGACAATCTTACGGGAAAATCCAATAGAATGTTATATTTATGGATAGCATTAGCCTCTAATCGTCACCATCCAAACGACTTCTCCCCAGGATCACATAGGGGTGCCCATCCAGGCTCTACTCCGGGATCTGCTCCGTGTCAGGAGTTGTCGTCAATCGAGCCTCGAGTCGCGCCACGATTGTGCGCAGCTCGGACACCTCCTTCTCGAGCGTGCCGATCCGCTCCGTAATTGAGCCGCCCTGGTCGTCCGGCGCGCCGGTCGCGAAGTTGTTCCGTGAACCCGGCCGATCGGCCGCCGAATCCCGCGCCGCCGCCTCCACCGGCCCGCCGAGCAGGTGCGCATACCGCGCCTCCCGCGACCCCGGCTGCCGCGGCAGCACCGCCACCAGCGGCCGCATCGCCTGTTCTCCCTCGCTGGGCTCCGCCATCATCCGCGCCAGCGTGCTCTCGACAGCCTCGAGCCCGTCAAAGCTGTACAGCCGATCGGTCCGCGCGCGCAATTCGCCCGGCGTCTGCGGCCCGCGCAGAAACAGCAGGCACAGAACCGCGGTCTCGTCGCGCCGCAGGTTCAGCACTGTGCGGATCAGGTGCTCGTACTTCGGCACGCGGCTGTCGCGCACCACCGCGGTCAGCCCCATGTCTTCCAGCGTGTGCAGCGCCTGCCGCACCTGGTCCTCGCCCAGGTCCATCACCGGATCGCGGCTGGACCGCTGGTTCGACGCTGCCACCAGCGCATTCAGCGAGAGCGGGTAGTTCTCCGGCGTCGCGATCTCCTTCTCTATCAATGCGCCCAGCACGCGGACTTGGATCGGATCAAGGGTCATAGTTACAGGGTGCCACAAGCCGGGTTGACCATGCCAAAACCCCGCGTGAATCGTGACACAAAAGTGACAGAGCAAAGTCCGTTCCGGTGTTCTGGCTACGATACACTTAAGAGGTGAATCGAGGAACGTAAAGCTCATTCGCGCTGCGGATTCACGAACGCCAGATCCTGGGGAGAAACACTGCGAATGGTATTTGCCAAGCGGATCGCAACAGTAGCCGCGGTCGTCATACCTTTACTGGGAAGCAACACAGCGTCTCCCGCCTCGGGCCTTCATCGCACCACTACGCGGCCAGTTGTCGGGACCGCGCCGTCTCCCCTGGCCGAATATCACCTCCGCATGCACCATCTCCACACCGGGGAAGACATCGACGTCGTCTATCGCATCGGCGACACGTACGTCCCCGAGGCGCTCGACGAGCTGAACCACTTCCTGCGCGACCATCGTACCCAGGATGTCAGCAGCTACGACCCCAAGGAGTTTGACGTCCTCCACGCGCTGATGACGCGGCTGCACCGTCCCAACGGCGTCATCGACATCGTCTGCGGCTACCGCACTCCCGAGAGCAACGAGTTCCTCCGCAGCCAGAGCGCCGACACCGGCGTCGCTGAGCACAGCCAGCACATGCTTGCCAAGGCCATCGACATCCGCGTCCCCGGCGTCAGCACGGTCGCCCTGCGCAACGCCGCGCTGTCGCTCCACGCCGGCGGAGTCGGCTACTATCCCGTCTCGCAGTTCGTCCACGTCGACGTCGGCCCCGTCCGCACCTGGTCCTTCCGCTAGCTTCCGCTCGTCCTTCGAGCCCAAAACAAAGCCGCCACATCCGTTGCAGATGTGGCGGCGTTTCTAGCGTGGTTGAAGGTTAGAAATTGATGTGACCCGCGAACTGGAAGTCACGCGGTAGGAAGGTGGTGGAGATGCCGCTGATGGTGCCGAACGTGGCGGCGCCGTAGGTGGCCGCCGGAGCAGAGAACGTGACTTTGTTCCACACATTCAGGCAGTCCACCTCGAACACAATGTTCAGCGTTTCGTGAATCGGGAAAGTCCGGCTCAGGCGTGCATCGAGATCCTGCGTGCCCGGGTTGCGGAGGTTGAGGGCCTGGGTGCGCGGCGCGTTGCCGATCAGGTAAATCGGCGAGCCCGCGACCGTCGAGACGTTTTGCGGTGTGGCAAACTTGGTTGAGTCGATGTACTTGACCGAGCCAAGGTTGGCATTCGTGGTTCCGGTGGGGCTGGTGCCGTAGCTGCCATTGATGCGGGCGTTGGTGGCGCCCGGCGCGAGATCAGGCATGCACTGTCCCTGGAGAGGGTAGGTGGTAGCAGTACAGATGTTCGATATCGCAGCCACTGGCGTGCCCGAGTTGTACTGATAGATGCCGGACAGCAACCAGCCACCCGCCACAGTCCGAACCATCATGTTGTTGGCGCCGAAGCCATTCTTGCCGAAGGGCAGTTTGTATACGCCGAAGGCATGGAACACGCTGGGGGCCGAGATCGTCGTCCACGAGCGGTCGATGCGATCCTGCCGCCAGTTCTGACCACCGCCCGAGAGGGCCGCCGCCGGGATGGCAAATCCGCTGCGGAAGGTACCGTCGTCGCCGATGTTCTTGGAGTAGGTGTAGTTCATGTTGAAAGTCAGTCCATGCGCTTCGCGTTGCAGCAGAGTGATTTGAAGCGAGTGATAGCTGAAGTTGCCGGAGTTCGCGCCCCAGGTATCGGTGACACCGCTGTACTGCGGAAAGGCGGTCAGCCCCTGCGCGACGGTAAGGGTTGAGCTGTTGGGGTTGGCATTGGCGGCGTTCACGTAGAACGCCGGAATGTTCAGGCCGGCCATCGCCGTCTGTGCACGCGCCATGTTCGCTGAAGTCGCCGCGGCGATGAGCAGCGGCTTGGTGCCGGTCGAGTCCTTCATCGGACCGAGGGCCGCCAGGTAGACTGGATTGAGCTGATTGGCCCAGTAGCCACGAACGTTTCCACCGGTATTGAGGAAGTGAGCCTGATCGCCGGCGTAGTTAATCGCGATGGTCATGTCTCGAGTGAGAGTGCGTTCCATACCCGCATTCCAGAAGACGAACTCCGGCGCGCGTCCAGAAAGGTAGAAGTCGGCGAAGTTGACGCCGGCGGCCGTATGCAGCACGTTGCTTGCATCCAGGTAGTTGCCGGTGTTGAGTTCCTGCGCCGCGACGTTCGGGATTGGCGTGCCGGGATAAGGAAAGCCGTGACCGAGGAAGTCGGTGTTGGCGATGCCCTTGCTCGTAAAGGTGGTGCCGTTGTTCAGGAAGAAGGAGGGTCCGGCGCCGGATCCGCTGGTGCTCTCCGGATTCGCCGTGGCCGCCGTGTTGAAGCCCAGTTGGCCGGTGCCCCCAGCGTTGCCGCCGCGTCCGCCGACGCCACCGGCCTGCGAGAATACCAGGGCACCGCCCGCACGAAAGACCGTCTTGTCGTCGACCGCGTAGGCAAGGCCTGCACGTGGCCCGAAGTTCTTCCAGTAGGTTGAGACAGGGGTTCGGCAGTTGCAGCTGACCCCCGTACCGCCGTAGTTGCCGGCGAACTGCATGACACCCGGGGTTCCGGTGAGAGGGTTGGTCAGATTCGGGTTAAGAAAAGTCCAGCGGTCCTTGACCTCGTGGAACGGCGGGAAGTAGTCCCAACGGAGGCCAAGATCGAGCGTGAGCTTGTTGTTGATCTTCCAGTTGTCCTCGGCGTAGGGCGCGGCAGGATGGTAGCGTCCGCCCTCCTCGCTGACCGACTGCAGCGTGATTGACGGCGTGCCGCCGACGGCACCGAGCAGGAAGCTGGCATACGAGTTTCCGGAACTGGAGCTGATGGTGTTGGCGTTGGCGGTGTACTGCGCCGTGGAGTTGGAGTTGAAGGTCATCTGCGCGATGCTGGAATATCCGGCCGGGATCGCGGAGTTGATCTCCTCCCACATGTAGGAGAAGCCGAAGGTGAGGTCGTGCTTGCCCTTCTGCCACTGGAAGTTGTCGACTACAGCGTAGGTGCTGGGGCTAACTGTCTGGGTGACAATACCGCCGTTGTTCGGGCCTGCCCAGCCGGTTGTGGTGGTGGCCAGGGCGCCGGTAGTGCCGAAGGCTACACCCGGGAATACGGTGCTGGCCTGGCCAACGGGCAGGTTAGTGATGCCCATGGCCGTGGCCGCGTAAGTGGGGTTGCCATCCGTGGCAGAGCGCTGTGGCTGGATGAACCGGGTGAAGCCGTACTTCAACTGGTTGATCATCCGATCATTGATCGTCCAGTCTTCCGCCACCTGATAGACCTTGGGGAAGATGTTGGCGTAGGTGCCGTTGACGTAGGGCAGAGGAAGATAGCCGTAGGTGTTGGGGGCGGTACCGCCGCTGGCGAAGTTGTTCAGGTAGTTGACGGCACCCATCGCGCCGATGCTGGAGAGGCGGTGCTTCGAATTGATGTCAAAGTCCACGCGCCAGTCAATATTGTGATTGTTGAAGCCGCTGGGAACGCCGCCCAGATAGTTGTTGGTGAGGGTGTTGGGAAGAGTAGGCGCTGGCAGGAAGGACTGCATCTTCTGCGCGATCGGCGAGAAGTAGCTGGCTGGAATCACGTTGTACGTCGGTATGCCGTTCTTCACGCCCTGGAAAGGTGTACGCGTGCAGACGTTGCCGGTGCAGCTGTTGCTGGTGGGATCGTAGATCTTCGCTGGATTTGTTCCGCCGGCCGAGGGATCGCCCGTCACACCGATAAAACCGGTCCCGGGATTTCCGTTCAGCTCCGTGAAGTCACCTCCGGTCATGAGCGTGGTTGGCACGGTGAACAGCGCAGGCACCGCGCCGCGCCGCTCGTAGTACTTGTCGTACGCGACGAAGAAGAAGAGCTTGTCGGCGGTCTTGGGCACGTGGCCGCCGAAGGTGAGAGAGAGCTCGTTCTGGTGCTCGACCGGCTTGGGGGCGGGAACCTTCTGGCCCTGCGTGTTGGTGGTCGTCGCCGCCTTGGCCGTGAAGCTCCACGCGTCGAAGATGGTGTTGCGGATAAAGTCCGAGGCCGAACCGTGATACTTGTTGCCACCCGACTTCATGGTGAAGTTGAGCGCGCCTGCGCCGGAGTACTCTGCCGGCGGGGTGCTGGTGACGACCTGGAACTGATCGATCGCATCGAGATCGATGGCCTGTGAGACAAGGCGGTTGTCACCTTGCTGATTGACGGTCTGCGCCGGCAGTCCGTCGAGGTAAAGCTGCCCCAGGTAGTTGCTGGTTCCACCGATAATCGGCACGCGTGTACCGGCCTGCGCGCCGGGTGCCATGGAGGCAAAAGCGGTGGCGTCACGCTGCGCGTTGTTCATCTGAAGCGGCAGGTTGGAGTAAGTCTCGTTCTCCATGACCAGGCCGACCTGGGCGCTGGTCGTGTCCAGCACCGGCGGTGCGGCCGTTACTTCGACCGTCTCCGTGGTATCGCCCACGGCGAGCACCAGGTTCAGCCCCAGCGCGTTCAGGGCGTCGACCGACAGATTGTCCTGGTGCAACGTCTTGAAGCCCTTCGCAGTCACCTTAATTGAATAGACGCCTGCGGGCAGCGGTGAGATCGAGTAGGTTCCCGTGGACGACGAGGTTCGCGTCGTCGCCACGTTCGTCGCGGTATTCGTGGCCGTGATTGTCGCATCGGCCACGACAGCACCAGTGCTGTCAGTTACGGTACCCGAAATCGCACCTTCACCACCCGTTTGCGCCTTCAGCATGAGGGGCGCTGCAATCAGCGCCAGGATGAGGACTAAAGCCCGCCCCTTCGTCGTTGGGAGGATACGATGTAAGCCATTTACTATGTGCGTCATAAGAGCCTCGCGGAAAGAAATGCAGAACTGACCGTACTATTGCCCAAAACAACGCTACCTGGGGGGACGGCGAGGATTATCGAGAGGCACGCCTATAAATGTCAAGGGAAAATTGTTCCTCATACGAAATATGTTTCACGGCGTCGTAACACCGGGGGATGACGCACACATTTTAAGGAGCCGCCCGCACAAGGAGGCGCTTCTGTCTAACCAACTGTACGATAGTGAGTTACGGGGCGATCGCTCTTCGGTACTTACTGAACGCTCAGGGCCGCATCGACATCCACCACCAGAGCGTCGTGGTCGACCAGCATCGAGTGCAATTTGAGCGAATCGAGCGTCAAGGTATAGCCCGTCGAGGCGACCGACTGGCTGAGCAGCTTGCCCATCAGGTCGGCGGCGTTCACCTTCATCTCCGACGGCAACTTGTGGCTGAGGAACGGCACCAGCAGGAAGTTCAGTTCTCTCGAGTCGCTCAGCTTCTCGACACGCGCATCGCGAAATCCGATCGACTCGCCCTGCGCCTCAGGAAATACCGACACGTCGGCGTCGGTTGTCAGCGCGACTCCGAGGCAGGCCCCATGCAGCGAGGTTCCGAGCTTCGCGTGCGTGCGCACGTGCACCATCACGCGATCGTCCTTGAACGAAACGTGCGGCTCTTCGGCATAGACGTAGCAGGCCGAAGTTGCATTGCCGCGGATGTAGTAGCGGCCTTCGGGACCGTTGAAAAGCTGCGCGCGCAGCGTCCGTTCCAGGGCTTGCGCGGATACTTTTACATCGAGGGCCCGCGCCAGCTGCGTCCCCATCGTCCCAAACAGCAGCAAAAGCGCAATCCCACGCAGCAGATGTTTCATCGTTCCTTAAGAATAAGGCCCGCCCACGCCGGCAGGTCTTAACTAGTCGACGACCGGTGCCAGCGGTGCTGCTGCCGACGTCACCGAGATGGTGGCCCCTTCCAGCCCCGCTGCGGCCACGGTCACCGTCACCGTGCCGGCGTCGCCGCGCTTGCTCTGCACAATCGCCATGCAAAGCCCGTTGAAGGCGCTGCGTTCGGAGGCTTTATCCGGCTCGTGGCAGCTGGGATCGCCGTTGCCGACCCCGATCACGGTGCCCGGCCCGTCGACGGCAAACGTCACCTTGTTACTGGCCGTTGGGACCGAACGGCCCTGAGCATCGACAATCGCAACGTTGATCACGGCGAGGTCCTGCCCGTCCGCGGAGATACTGCTGCGGTCGGCCGACGCGATAATCTTCGCTGCGGCGCCCGCGGTTTCGCGCTTGTCGGTCAGCACAACTTTGCCGCCTTTGCTGGCGCGCGCCTCGAGTATTCCCGGCGCATATTTCACCTTCCACACCAGGCGCCCGTTCTTCTTCACCGGCTGCGCGCCCAGGCTCGTGTCATTCAGAAATAATTCGACACTCTCCTGGTTACAATAAGCCCAGACCTCGATCTCCTGGCCCTCCTTGCCTTCCCAGTTCCAATGCGGCAGCAGGTGCAGCGCCGGCTCCGCACCCCACCACGTCCGGTAATAGTAGGCGGTATCTTTGGCGAAGCCGCAGGTGTCCAGAATCCCGAAGTGCGAACTGATGCAGGGCCACTTGTACGGTGTCGTCTCGCCGCGATAGTCGAACCCGGTCCAGGCAAATCCGCCGGCCAGCCACTCGCGCTCGTCGTAGAATGACCACCACTCTTCGGCAGTGTTCCCCCACGCCGGCTTCTCGGTGTCGTAGGCGCTCATGTATCCGCGCACCTTGTCATTCGCGTAGATTCCGCGCGTCGCCAGCGTGCTTGCGGTCTCGGTGCCGATCATCGGCTGCTGCGGATGCTCCTTGCGATATGCATCGATCCTGCCATCGTTATAGTTGCAGCCCTGCACGTCGACCACGGTTGAAACCCCCACGCCGCCCCACCCGTTATTCATCGCGGTGGTGCAGACGCGGGAAGGGTCGAGCTTCCGTTGCATGCGTTTCATCGTCGTCACGATGCGCGCGCCGCGCGTATTGCCCTGCTCCGGCTCCTCGTTCGCCAGCGACCAGATCACGATGCTGGGATGATTGCGGTCGCGTTTGACCAGGCGCTCGAGTTCGCTCAGTCCTTCCGGATTCGACGACATCATGCGCGTCTCATCCATCACCAGCATTCCCATGCGGTCGCATGCGTCGAGGAACTCCGGGGTCGGCGGATTGTGCGAGGTCCTGCATCCGTTCGAGCCCATCCACTTCAGCCGTTCAAGCCGGTAGGCCTGGATGCGATCGGGAATCGCCTCGCCCACACCCGCGTGGTCCTGGTGGTTGCACGTGCCTTTGATCTTCACCTGCTTGCCGTTCAACAAAAAGCCTTTGTCCGCATCAAACTTCAGCGTGCGGATCCCAAAGGTCGCTTCATCGCGATCGATTGCCTTGCCCGCCACTTCGAGCGTTGTGACCGCGCGGTACAGGTGCGGTTCCTCGCAGGACCACAACTCCGGCCGCGCCACCACGGCCTTCATCGCGAACGTGTGCCCCTCACCACCCGCAATCGACGCCGGCTCAGACACCGCGGTTGCCACCGTCTTCCCTGCCGCATCAATCAGGGAGGTATGCACTCGTCCTGACACCGCGGCGTCATTTGTATTCGTAACCTCTGTACTTACAAATACGGTTGCCGGATCCGAGCTTGTAACCACGCCTGTAGCTTTTCCGAACTCCGTTCGCACATAGTTGCCCCAGCGCGCGATATGCACTGGCGCAGTCTTGGTCAGCCATGCGTGGCGATAAATTCCCGCGCCCTCGTAGAACCAGCCCTCGTCGAGCGATGCATCCACTCGCACCACCAGCACATTCGCACCCGGCGCTGGCATCCCTGGATGCTCTTCGGTCGCTCCACCGAAGTTCGCAAAGTCGGTCAGGTCGAGCGCCAGCGGCGCGTAGCCGCTCATATTCTCGGCGATATAGTGCCCGTTGAAGAACACCGTCGCGTTGCGGAAGATTCCGTCGAACTCCACGCAGATGCGCCGGCCCATATCACTCGCCGGCAGGACAAATTGCCGCCGGTACCAACCGATGCTGGTCTCCGGAAACTCGCGTCCCAAAGGCTTGCCGCCGTGCTCGACCAGGATCGGATCGTTGACGAACGGAAGTTCCACGGCCCAGTCGTGCGGTAGCTCCACCTTCCGCCATGCGGAGTCGTCGAATCGCGGGGACGCCGGCCCATCCACGCGTCCAGCCTTCGCAAACGTTCCCTCGCGACGCAGCTTGCCAAAGCCAAAGTCCTTATCCGGATCATTCGCGTTGCCCAGCGCAAAGCGCCAGCCGTAATCCAGCAACAAACGCTCGCGCAGCGTGTTGGGCTCACCCGCATTCACTTGCGCAAAGGCTGGAGTCTCAACCGTCAGCCCCGACTCCGGCGACTCAGCAACCAACTCTCCGCCTGCCACCACGCTGGCCGATGCTGCCAGCCCTACCTTCACCAGATCCCGCCGCGTCCACTTTCCCATTACTCATCCCTTCGAAGCTTGGTCGCGTGGCGGACACGCACAACTCCGCTCAGCGCTCGCCATCCACTTTACCCTGTGGACGCAAACGTCGCTTGGAATTGTCCTGTCGGCAGCTATTTTCTGAGCTTCTTCTGGAAGTCGATGAAGCGGCGCACCCGGTCCAGCGATCGAGCCTTGCCGAAGACGATGAGGCTCTCCAGCAGCGGTGGGCTCGCGGTTTTGCCGGTAAGAATCGCACGCAGGAGCATGAAATTGTCTTTGACCGACCACTCCTTTTCCGTGCCCAGCTTCTTCAGTGCCGGCTCCAGTTCTTCCACCGTAAACGGCGTCGCCTCCAACACGGTCAACTGTTCGGCGGCGAAGGCAACGGTCTCCTCGAGAGTGCGCTTCTTGGGCACAAAAACTTCGGGCGCCGGAATCACGTCGTCCTTGAAAAAGAAGTCTGTCATATCGCCGAACTGGGCCAGCGTCTCGATCCGCGTCTGCACCAGCGGCGCAATGCGGCCGAGATAGTCGTCGGAGAAGACGACATCGCGCAGTTGCCGGAAGAAAGCCTCGGGCGTGAGCGCGCGCAGATATTCGCCGTTCATCCACTTCAGTTTGGTCAGGTCGAAGACCGGTCCGCCAAGCGAAATGCGCTTGAAATCGAACTTCTCCAACATCTCAGGTAGCGAAAAGATATCGCCCTCCTTGACGTTGATGCCCTTCGAGACGATCTCCTGTTCCGTCGGCTGAGCCATGCCTCCGCCCATCAGGCCGAGGAAGTTGAGTAGCGCCTGCGGCAGGAATCCGCTCTCGCGGTAGTAGATCAGCGAGACGGGATTCTTCCGCTTGGAGATCTTGCTCTTGTCCAGGTTGCGCAGCAGCGGCATATGCCAGAAGCGCGGCGTCTCCCACCCAAATGCCTTGTATAGCAACACGTGCTTCGGTGTTGACGAAATCCACTCCTCTGCGCGAATCACATCGGTGATCCGCATCAGGTGATCGTCCACCACGTTGGCGAGGTGATACGTGGGAAAGCCGTCGGACTTCAGCAGCACCTGGTCGTCTACGTTGTTGTGCGAAAACGTAACCACGCCACGCAATTCGTCGCGGAAACTCGTCTCGCCCTCCACCGGCACCTTCAGCCGGATGACATACGGCCGGCCCTCCGCCAGGAACGCATCAATCTGCGCCTGTGGCAGTTCACGATGCGCGCCGTTGTAGCGCGGTGGCAGCTTCGCAGCGATCTGCGACTTGCGCATCGCTTCCAGTTCCTCGGCCGTCTCAAAGCTGCGGTACGCGTGGCCGCTGGCGAGCAGCTTCTCCACATGCTCGCGATAGATCTCCGTGCGCTCCGACTGCCGGTAAGGCCCGTAAGGTCCGCCGACGTCCGGGCCCTCGTCCCAAGTGAGTCCGAGCCAGCGCAGCGCGTCGAAGATCATCTGTTCCGACGTCGCGACGAAGCGTGTCTGGTCCGTGTCCTCGATGCGCAGGACGAACTGGCCCCCGCGCTGGCGGGCGTAGATGAAGTTGAGCAGGCCGATGTAAGCGGTGCCAACGTGCGGGTCGCCGGTAGGCGAAGGTGCAATGCGGACGCGGATAGGAGCGGAAGTGGTTTCGGTCATGATGTACGTCAATTTCGATGGTAGCAGGATGCCCGCTCGCGACCCAGCCAGTCCTTCATCATGCAGAATAGATGCATGCGAATGACGGTTCCCTGCAGCCGCCCGGCGATGCACTCAGCGCTGATTCTTGCTCTCCTCTTCCCTATACTGCTGCTAAGCCCCGCGACGCTCGCGCAGGTGGACGTGCTGACTCAGCACAACGACAATGGTCGTACCGGCGCGAACCTCAGCGAGACAGAACTGACGCCGGCCGATGTAAACCAGGCGCAGTTTGGCATGCTCTTCAAACGCGTGGTGGACGATCAGTTGTACACGCAGCCGCTGGTCGTTACGGGCGTTGCAGTGAACGGAGGTACCCACGACGTCGTCTACGTGACCACAGTGAACAACAGCGTCTACGCCTTCGATGCGAACGACCCGGAGGCGGCCGCGCCCACCTGGCACGTGAACTTCGGCACGCCCGCCAACCTCCACAGCGCCAACTTCGGCTGCCTCGACATCAACGGCCAGATGGGCATCATCGGTACGCCCGTGATCGACAAGGCGCGCGGCGTCCTCTACGTCGTTGCGCTGACCCGAGCCGGCGACGCTTACACCCAACGGCTGCACGAGCTCGACCTCGCCACCGGTGCGGACCTGCCCGAGAGCCCGGTGGTGATCCAGGCCGCGGACTTCAACGCGCTAATGCAGAACCAGCGCCCGGCCCTGATGCTGGCGAACGGCTTGGTTTACGTCGGCTACGCATCGCACTGCGACCGCGAACCGTACCACGGCTACCTGATGGCGTACGACGCCCAGACGCTCAAGCAGACCGCCGTCTTCAACACTTCGCCGACCGGCACTGAGGCGAGCATCTGGCAGTCGGGCCAGGGACCGGCGGCGGACGCGGAGGGCAACGTCTACGCTGTCACCGGCAACGGAAGCTGGGACGGCGTGCAGAACTTCAGCGAGAGCTTCCTGAAGTTCTCGCCGCAACTCAAGCTGCTCGACTGGTTTACACCCACAAACCACGACGACCTGGACGCCCACGACATCGACCTGAACTCATCTGGCGCAACGCTGATTCCAGCGACGCATCTGGTTATTGGCGGCGGCAAAGGGGGCGTGTTGTACACGCTCGACACACGTCACTTTGGACACCTCGGCGATGACCACGCCGTGCAGCACTTCCAGGCGACCGCCTCGCACCTGCACAGCCTCGTCTATTGGCAAAGCGACAAGCACGGGCCGCTGCTGTACGTCTGGGGCCAACGCGACAAGGCCAAGGTCTACGAGTTCAACGGTGAGAAGATCGTCGAGACGCCGTCGGTTGTGCGCGACATTCCGAACCAGGGCCATCCCGGCGCCATGCTCTCGCTCTCCGCCAACGGCGGCCGCGACGGCATCCTGTGGGCGGCAATCCACGCCACCGGGGATTCGTGGCACGAGTCACGGCCGGGCATTCTGCACGCCTACGACGCCGATGACATCCGGCACGAATTGTGGAACTCGCTGGAGTTGCCGGCCCGCGACGACTGTGGCGAGTACTCGAAGATGGCGCCCCCGACCATCGCCAATGGCCGCGTGTACCTCGCCAGCTTCGGCAACGAGAACGTGGGCACGGGCCAGTTCTGCGTCTACGGATTGCTGCCGGCAAAGGGCGACACGAAACTCGCGGCCGCGACCGGTGGCAAGGCCGACGTCCGCAACAGGAAGCTGACTCTGACCTGGGACGCTGTGCCGGGCGCAAGGTTCTATCGCGTAGCGCGGGCCAGCACGCTCGAGCCGCAGGCAAAAATCATCGCGACCGGACTCACCAAGCCAGCCTTTACCGAACCGGCGCCGGAACGAGGCGAGCAAGCCAGCTACACCATCTTCGCAGTCGGCCGCAACGGCGCGAGCACAGCGTCCGAACCGGTGATGGTGATGGGATCGCCGAAGCCCCAGCCGGAAGACTAGGAAAGACGGGCCCTGGCATCGATCCCCGCGCTCACACATCCAATGCCCTGTGAGCGATTTCAAAGGTTTAAAACTGGGAGTACTCGACCAGTCGCCGGTGGCCGCGGGGAGTACGCCGGGACAGGCGCTGCAGAATTCGATCGAGCTGGCACGCACAGTCGACCGGCTCGGCTACACGCGCTTCTGGATGTCCGAACATCACGCCATGGACACGCTGGCGTGTACCGCGCCAGAGATTGTGCTGGCGCGCATCGGCGGGGAGACCGAGCGAATCCGAATCGGCTCCGGCGGCATCATGCTGCCGCACTACTCGGCATTCAAGGTGGCGGAAGTCTTTCGCACGCTGCACGCGCTGTACCCGGGACGCGTCGACCTGGGCCTGGGACGCGCGCCGGGTGGCGGGCCAGTGGAAGCCTTGGCGCTGAAGCGCGAACGCGGCACCAAGATGCAGGACGACTTCTCCGACCAGGTGGCCGAGTTGCTGGCGTACTTCGATCACGACTTCCCCGCGGGCCATCCGTTCAGCAGTCTGCGCGTAGCGCCGGAGATGCCCGGAGCTCCCGATGTGTGGATGCTGGGCTCCAGCCAGTGGAGCTCCAACGCGGCGGCGGAGTTTGGCCTGCCCTACGCGTTCGCGCACTTCTTCTTCGGGCTGGGGACGCGGCAGGCGATCGAGACGTACCAGCACACGTTTGTGCCGTCGTCGCGGCGCACGCGGCCAGAGGCGATGGCGGCCGTGGGCGTCATCTGCGCCGAGACACAGGACGAAGCCGAGTACCTCGCCACGAGCGTGCGCCTGCTGCAGCGAAGGATTCGTATGAACGACCGCAGGCCGGTCGCTGCTCCTGAAGACGCCGTCCAGGAGTTACAGGCGATCGGCGGGCCCTCTCCCGAAGAGGGCGAGTGGCCGCGATATTTTGTGGGGACGCCGGCGCGGGTACGGGAGCAGTTGGAGGTGATGGCGGCGGCGCTGGGAATCGACGAATTAGTGGTGAACACAATTACGTGGGATCACGCGAAACGGCTGCGAAGTTATGAGTTGCTCGCACAGGAGTTTGGCTTTCCCGCACTCGCTGACAGCGAATTCGCCACGCGTCAGGGGATGAAGTAGAACGGGTTCGGAAGCTTGACCGAGTATTCCGCCTGGGGCCGCCCGTTCAGATCGCTCAGCTGGTCGCCAATATTGAGGATGATGGTGTACCCGGCATCGACAATCTTGCGGCGCTCGCCTGACTTGTATGTCGTCGTGGACTCGTCCTTGGGATGAGGCCCGCGCAGCGCCAGGCCTGCCCAATCCTTGTAGCCGGCGGCCTTCAGATTGTCGGCCGTCGCCGTTCGCTGAGCCTCGCCGCGGCCGGTGATGAAGAAGACCGCCACGCCCCGGCTGCTCGCCTCGTTGAACACGCGCAGCGTCCCGGGGATAGCGGGCGCTTGTTTGCTCTTGACCCAGGCGTCCCAGTCGCTGGTGACGTAACCGAAGTCCCCAGACTTCTCCTCATCCCAGTTCGAAAGAGAAGTCTCGTCAATGTCCAGGACGAGCGCGAGTTTTTCTCCCGGTCTGGCGGTGGCGACTCGATGGCGTAGCCACGCGATCGCGATGTCGGCCTGGTGATTGAGGGAGGGGCTATAGCAGGTGGGCGCAGCGCAATCGTGATAGGCGAGCAGCTTCGTCTTGAGCCGGCCGAGATTGGGTGTGGGTTCCTGTGGGAGGGAGAGATGAGCCGGGGGCGTAGGCTGGGCAAATACAGAGAGCGGTGCGATAGAGAGAAAACAGAGGGCGGCGATGGTTCTGAATTGGCGCATGGTGGTTCGATTCTCTGGTGCGGGGCTGGTGTTGATCCGTATTTTATAAAGGTCTCATGCTACTAGAGCCGAACCGGCAGCGTACTGATTTCGTTCAGTCCTTTTTGGGGGTATATTAATCCCCTAACTTCGGCCCTATCATACGATCCAGATTCTGCACGATCAAATCCCTTTCGATCGGAGCAATTCTATGGAACGCAGATGTGCGATTGCAGTTTTAATTGTCGTGCTGAGTGGTTGGTTCGCGGGTTGGCTTTTTGCGCAGGATAACGACGGGGAACACCGTAGAACCGCACATCACGCAACGATTCGGTCGTTTGAGGTAAGCGACGACGAGACGCTGACCTATCCTTCCAATCTCACGAACATTCCGGACGAACATACGACCATCATGCCGATTGGGCACCACGACGGAGACTCGGACTCCGGCGCGTACCTGGTCTTCGCTTCCAGCGGAGTGACCGGCGGGAATGGCGGCACGGTTGTGCTGGAGACGACGGACCTGAGGAACTTCACGTTTGCGACGGACCGCGGATACGCCGAGCAGGTAATGAATCCTCCCGTCCCCTTCAAATCGTGCGATGCCGCATGGAGAACTGTGTTCGACGAGAACTACTCCGCTCCGGGGTCGGTGCTGCAGGACCCGACGCAACCGCCGGGCAATTTCATCATGCTGTACGAAGCGGAGAACCACTGCCCGACGCTGACCAACCAGCAGCCTTATTACGCCACGGTTGGGTTTGCGAAATCGTCTGACTTTGGCAGGACGTGGCCGCAGCCGGTGGACAACGAGTTCGGCGGCCCTGATCGGCATCCAGTGCTGAAGTCCGATACGCCGCAGCCGACGGTCAACACCACCCGCGCACTGGGGAATGCGATCCCCAGCGCATTCGTCGACCGCAACTATGTCTACGTCGTGTACACCCACGCGGCAGGCACAGCGTCCGATGGGTTGGTGCGCGTGGCACGCGCCAAGTTTGATGGCGACGATTGGGGCCACGACTCGGGCGGTGGAGGCCATCCGCTCGAATTTTCCAAGTGGGACGGCAGCGCGTTCGACCAACCGGGCATCGCGGGTCTGGACATGGGCCCAGTGCCGGGGACGGGATGCCCGGGGCGCCAGGGTATGGCGGAGATCACGTACAACGACGATCTGGGACTGTATTTCATGATCTTCGTGTGCAACAGCTTCTCAGTGGACGGTTATGGATCCTGGTATTACTCCACGGCAACAAGCCTGGACTTGCAGGATTGGACGCCGCCGAAGTTGATCGCAGGTTCCCACAAACTCATCGTCGGGCCATGCAACCTGAAGGACAATACGGGGAACGAATTCGATGGGTTCTATCCGTCGTTCATGTCGCCGGACGCGCGGCAAGGACATACACGACTGACCGGCAAGGTGTTCTTCCTAAGAGGCTGCGACACGGGAGGAGATCGCGCGTTTCTATCGCGGACGTTCACGATCACGGTTGAGCCGTAACAGCACCAGAGAACTTCTCTCCGGTCTCCCTACAACTCCATGGCGAATTGGTGGATGGGCGTGTAGGTCGGGTGCGTGGGCTCCGTCGCGAGCGCCAGGATGAGGCGCTCGAGGACGAGGAGTTTGTTCGCAGGCGAACTACGGAGTTCGAGGTCGGCACGGGCGACCAGCCGCAGAGCACGGGTGAGTTCACGGCGGGATTTGTAACGCCGCGCCTGCCGGATCAAATCTTCAGCGGCGAACGGCGGCATGCGGAAGCCCTGCCACAGCACCGCCCAGATGGCGCGGGAGTCGCGCACATTCTTTTCCAGGATGATGAGCATCTGGCGAAAAGTCCGGGCCAGCATGTAGAGGTGGCCGATAGCCGCATCTTCGCCACCGTCCGACGCGTTGAGCAGGCCGTGCAGCAATAACAACGCCCGCGTCCGGTCGTGCTGGGAGATCGCGTCAGTCAACTCGTATAGCGACCGCTGCTTGGCGGCGAGGACCATGGTTTCAACATCGCCGAGCGTAATGCGTGGCTCGCGGCCGGAGACGTAGAGGCACAGCTTTTCGAGTTCGCTGGCGACCATCATCATGTCGGCGCCGAGCGCGTCGACCAATTCGCGGGCAGCGTCGGGATCAAACTTGATGCCGCGCCCCTCAGCCTCGTTCATAACCCACTTCATGGCGTCGGACTCGTCGACACGCGCGAGTTCGACGAAGCCGCACCAGTCGCCCAGCGTCTCGCGGATGCGGTCGTAGCGCTCCTTGTCCTGGTAGTCCATCTTGCGCAGGTCGGTGGGGATGCGCAGGTGGTCGGCGACGAAGAGCAGCACCGCCCCAGGATTCGGCGAGCGGAAATACGCGTCAATGGCAGCGAATTCCTCTTTCTTGGAGCCGCGGCCATACAGGTTCTTAAGGCCGCGGACGAACAGCACCTGGAAAGGCGCCATCAACGACGGCGTCTGCGCGCGGTCGAGGACTTCGAAGATGGAGGTGTCGGTGAGGTCGAGATCGTGCAGCGAGAAGTCGCGACTCTCCGCGGGGGCCAGCGCGGCGAGAACGCCCTGGCGGCTGCGCTGGTAGAGGAAGGCCTCGTCGCCGAGCAGGACGTAACCGGGGCGCAGCGTAGACGGCGACGCGATCTCGGTGAGGAAGCGGTCGGCGGAGGCGAACGACTTGAGGGCGGGCATCAGAACGACTCCAGCATATCGCCTACCAGCGCTTGTGCGAAATCGCGGGCCAGACGCTGCACCGCGGGCGGGTCCTCGCGGATGAAGCCCGTGAGGTCCTGCGTGGACTGATACTGCTCGCGGTAGGAGAGCGCGTCGTTCTGGTAAAGCACATGGCCGTCGTGCGCGGTGAGCACCACCTTGACGGTGATGGTGACCAGGTAGCTGGAAGTCTCGCCTGTGGTGGAGTCGTAGGTGAGGGGTACGGAAGTCTGGGTGAGCACCGTGCCGCGGAGCGTGGCGTCGGCGTCGGAGTCGGGATTGGTAAGGACGCGGTACCGGGTGCGCGTGTTGAGTTCGCGGATCACTGCCTGGGTAAGCGCCATCTCGGTGTGGTACGCCTGGGCATGCGTGGCAAAAACAGGCACAGCGAGGGTGCGGACATTCGCAGGGATGCGCGTGGCGGAGCCGGCCGTGTGGTAGCCACAGCCGGTCGCGGTGAAAAGAAATGCGGTTGCGAGAAGGATTCGGCGTGCGGTTATGGAGGGCGTGAGGCGCATTCGCAGTACGTCTATTGTCGCACTCAGGCGAGGTGTTGCAGATGAGTGTCTTTGACAGTGTGCCGGATATTTCAACCATAGACAAAACAGAAGAGGCGACCCGAAGGCCGCCCCTATCTGCTGTTGGGTTGTGAACTTATGCGGGGGAAGGCGAGCCTTCGGGGAAGCCAGGCTTGCGGCCAGCCTGTCCTTCGGGCTTGATGACCTTCTGTCCGTCGCCGGGGCCGGGGTCGGCATAAGCGAGGGGCGACTTGAACGGGGGCAGTTCCTTGCCGGCGATCAGCAGGTCGATCTCAGCCTTGTCCAGCGTCTCGCGCTCGAGCAGCGCGGTGGCCATGCGGTGCATGACGTCGGCGTTGGCTTCGAGGATCGAGTAGGCCGACTTGTAGCCCTCGTCGACGAACTGGCGGACGGCAACGTCGATCTGCTTGGCAGTGTCGTCGGAGTAGTCGCGAGCCTGGGCGATGTCGCGGCCCAGGAACACTTCCTGCTCCTTCTTACCGTAGGTCAGCGGACCGAGATCGCTCATGCCGTACTCGCACACCATCTTGCGGGCGAGTTCGGTGGCACGAACGATGTCGTTGCCCGCTCCGGTCGTTTTGCGGTTCATGAAAATCTCTTCCGCGCAACGGCCGCCCATCAGGATGGCAAGCTGCGTGTCGAGATAGTCCTTGGTGACCGTGTGCTTGTCTTCTTCGGGCAGGTGCATGGTAACGCCCAGCGCCATCCCGCGCGGGATGATGGTGACCTTGTGCAGCGGGTCGGAGTGGTTGCGCTTGGCGGCGACCAGGACGTGACCGGCCTCGTGATAGGCCGTGTCCTTCTTGTCGTCGTCGGAGAGCAGCATCGACTTCCGCTCGGCGCCCATCAGGACCTTGTCCTTGGCCACCTCGAAGTCAAACATATGGACCGACTTACGGTTGTAGCGGGCAGCGGTGAGAGCAGCCTCGTTGACCATGTTGGCCAGATCGGCGCCGGAGAAGCCCGGAGTGCCGCGAGCCAGGATGTTGAGATTGACGTCCTCGGCCATCGGAACCTTCTTCGAGTGGACGCGGAGAACCTCTTCGCGGCCACGGATGTCCGGACGGTCGACGATGACGCGGCGGTCGAAACGGCCGGGGCGCAGCAGCGCCGGATCGAGCACGTCGGGCCGGTTGGTCGCGGCGATCAGGATGACGCCGTCGTTCGACTCAAAGCCGTCCATCTCGACCAGCAGCTGGTTCAGGGTCTGCTCGCGCTCGTCGTGTCCGCCGCCGAGGCCTGCGCCACGGTGGCGTCCAACCGCATCGATTTCGTCGATGAAGATGATGCAGGGAGCATTCTTCTTGCCCTGCTCGAACAGGTCACGGACGCGGCTTGCGCCGACGCCGACGAACATCTCGACGAAGTCCGAGCCGGAAATAGAGAAGAACGGAACGTTGGCTTCGCCGGCAACCGCGCGGGCGAGCAGCGTCTTGCCGGTGCCCGGAGGCCCGACGAGCAGAACGCCCTTGGGGATGCGGCCACCGAGGCGCTGGAACTTCTGCGCTTCGCGGAGGAACTCGATGATCTCCTTGAGCTCTTCCTTGGCCTCATCGACTCCGGCGACGTCCTTGAAGGTGATCTTCTTCTGCTGCATGGAGAGCAGGCGGGCGCGGCTCTTGCCAAAGCTCATCGCCTTGTTGCCGCCGGACTGCATCTGGCGCAGCAGGAAGAACCACAAGCCCAGCAGAAGCGCGAACGGCGCAACGGAGATGAGCACGTTGAGCCACTGGTTCGAGTTCTGGTCCTTGGGCCAGATGACTACGCCATGGCTGCGGAGGATCGAGTACATCTCCGGGTCGTTGGCCGGGATGGTCGTGCGAAAGGCGTCATTGTTGGCATAGTGGCCTGTCATCGACTGCTGGTCGATGGTCACGTCCTTCACCTGTCCCGACTGCGCCTTGTTGAGCACGTCACTGTAGCTGACGAGCGTTTCCTTTGGGCCGCTCATATTCTTGCCGACCAGCGTCCAGAGGCAATAGATTCCGCCGAACAATAAAACACCAATCAGAATTTGCTTAACGGTCGAGTTCAATCGCGTTTCCTCATTTCCCAGCCTGAGTCACCCAGTGGGAGAATCGACCCGGCATCCCTGCCAGTAGTCGAAAAATCAGGCATCCAAGCGAGCATGCCGCCCCATAATCAAACTATTAGACGCCCTAACACACTCTACGGTTCCAAGTCTTCGGCAGGATTCGCCATCCTGGTCCGGTGCAGGCGCAATCCCGGAAATTCGATTCTACTCTGACCAGAGGGAAATTGGCATAGGGGACCAACAAGGAAACTACCGCAAAAGCCGTAGCAATGAACCCTTGAATCAAGTGGTCTGCGGTGGTTGCGCCCCCGTGCAGCGGAAGTTGAAGGATCGGGGGCCACCTGCCCCGAGGACGCCGGGCACCGAGCCGATTCACCTGATCCTCTCCAACCGGAGTTCGCGCGCCGTTCGCTCCGCTCGGAGACCGCCTGACAATTCGAGCCTTGTCCCCCGCCCTGTCGCACCGCCAGTGCTCCGGGAGGGTCCAATGAATTCCAGGAGGCGTCGGGTCTCGTCGAAATTCAGGCGGCTACCCAGTTCTTTCGCTGCAGCCCGCAACACCCGCCGCCTCAGGGCATCGTCGAAACCCCGAAGCCGCTCCAACTCGATCGCTACTGTATCGGCTCCGTCGGCGGCAGTGCTCACCGATCTTCCGCCGCCGCGGACCGGCTTGCCGGGCAAAAGCACCTGGGGCAGAAGCCTGGTCAACTCGGTTTGCCAGCGGGCGTCCTCAACCCGGGCCAGTTCCGCCAGATTTGCTAACGTATTGTCAACAGATGGGTTATATCCGCGCAGAATCGGCAGCAGCTGGTGGCGGATGCGGTTGCGGGTGAAGGCCTCGTCAGCGTTGGAAGAGTCGGTACGCCACGGTTGGTGCCGCGTGCGGAGGTAGTCTTCCAACTCGGCACGGCGGGTGGAGAGCAGTGGGCGAAGGATTCCGCTCGGACGGATTGGGGTGCCGACCTGGACAACCGGGTGGATGCCGCTGAGACCCTCAGTCCAGGCCCCCCGCAACAGCTTCATCAGGACCGTCTCCGCCTGGTCGTCCAGCGTATGCCCGGTGAGGACGAAATCGGCATGCCCCTGCGCGATCAACCCGGCAAAGACGTCGTAGCGCAGAGCCCTGGCGGCTTCCTCGATGGTTTCCGGGGCGCCAGCTGCCCGGCTCGCGGCGACGCGATCCGGCACACTGGCATGATGAACGTGCAGCGGGACTTCAAGCCGCAGGCAGAGCGCCTCCACGAAGGCGAGGTCCGCGTCGGCCTCCTCGCCGCGCAGGCCATGGTGAACGTGGACCGCCGACAGCCCCACGCCCAGCCCGTTGCGCGGCAGAGCATTCTCGCCGTGGATCAACAACAGCAGCGCCACCGAATCCGCGCCCCCAGACACAGCCGCGCACACGCGGTCGCCGGGGCGGATGTGTTCGCGATTCAGCAGGGGCGCAGTGGAGGCCATCGGTATTCCATCCTACTGCCCGCGCAGGGTAGGCTATTCGGATGGCAGAGATCAGGCGGGCAACCGTTGCGGACGCCGAGGCGATCGGCGAGCAGCGTGTGCTCATGTTTGTGGATGCAGAGGTCAAGTTCGCGGTCCCGGCCGACACCATGGCGGCGAACTTCGTCGAGTGGGTGCGGCCGAAGCTGGAGGACGGCAGCTACGTGGGCTGGGTCGTTGATGGCGCGGGCGGCCTGGTCGCCGGAGCGGGCCTGTGGCTGATGGAGTGGCCGCCGCACTTCATGGACGCGGAGCCGCGCCGGGCTTACCTGTTGAACTTCTATGTGTCGCCGGAGATGCGCCGCCAGGGACTGGCGCGCAAGTTGGTGGCACTGGCCGTGGACGAAGCCAGGACGCGCGGGATCAAAGTGGTGACCCTGCACGCCTCGAAGTTTGGCCGGCCGGTGTATGAGCAATACGGCTTTGGGCCATCGACCGAGATGATGCTGCGGCCCGGGGATTCAGAGGGATAACGCGAATCCGACCCCGGCTATCTTGTATACTCCGGATTCGATGCGTGTCTTTGTCATTCTTCCGGCGGCTGGTATTGGAACAAGGATGTCTGTGGGCAGCGGAGCGGCTGGTGGCCCCTCCACGCCAAAACAATTTCTCTCGATCGCGGGTGTGCCCGTGCTGGTGCATTGCCTGCGCGCGTTCGCGGCAGTCCCCCGTGTCGAGGCCATATTCGTCGCCGTGCGCAAGCCGGAGATTCAGCGGGTGCGGGAGCAGGTAGCCGAGTTTGGCCTGGGCAACAAAATCTGTGTCGTCGAAGGCGGTAACCTCCGCCAGCAATCCGTGAGCAACGCCCTGACCAAGCTGGTCGCCGACACCGGCTGCGGGGAGGACGATGTGGTGCTCGTTCACGATGCGGCCCGCCCCCTGATCGATCCCGCCACCATCGATCGCACCATCGATGCGGTCGTCGAACACGGCGCTGCCATCGTCGGACTGCCCGCCGTCGACACCATCAAGCAGGTCGAGCGCACAGCGCACGGCGCCATCATCACCGCGACCATTCCGCGCGAGCGCATCGTGCAGGCGCAGACGCCGCAGGGAGCCCGCTGCGGCCTGCTGCAACGTGCGTTCGCTGAAGCCGCCGCCGACGAGTTCGCTGGTACCGACGAGGCCAGCCTGCTGGAGCGTGCCGGCATTCCCGTCGCCGTCGTGCCCGGCTCGCCGAAGAATTTCAAGATCACCCAGCCCGGCGATTTGGAGCTGGCAGAGTTCTACCTGGGCCAGGCGAAGGCCTAACACCGATGACACCGACAGGCACCGATCGAAAACCGAGCATGAATAGCGACAAAACACACGGAAAACATGACGACCTTACACAAAAGATCATCGGTGTCTTCTACGATGTTTATAACGAATTAGGCTCTGGATTCCTCGAATCGGTCTATCGGGAATCTATGCGGATGGCCCTAACTCAGGCGGGATTAATGGTCCAGACTGAGGTTCCAGTTCCAGTCAGTTTCCGGGGTGAATTAGTCGGCATCTTTAGGGCCGATCTCATCGTGCAGAATGTTGTATTGATCGAATTGAAGGCCTGTGAAGCTCTGGCCCGCGAGCACGAATCGCAGACACTGAATTACCTGAAAGCTACGGCAATTGAAGTGGCACTCTTGATGAACTTCGGACCAACTCCGCGGTTCAAACGATTGATCATGGATAACGAATACAAGAAATCAAAAGAAAAATCGGTTCCATCGGTGCCAATCGGTGTTAGGCCTTTAACCGAAGCCGAGGTGATCGCATGAGCATGCGCATCGGCTACGGATTTGACTCGCACGCCTTCAAGGCCGGCGTGCCGCTGATCATCGGCGGCCTTGCCATCGAGCACAGCGAAGGGCTCGCCGGCCACTCCGACGGCGACGTGCTGCTGCACGCGATCACGGATGCGCTGCTCGGCGCGGTCTCCGCCGGCGACATCGGCACCTTCTTTCCGCCCAGCGATCCGCGCTGGAAGGGCGCCGCATCCAGCGTCTTCCTGCAGACGGCGCTCGAGGAAATTGCGACCGCCGGATACAAGATCGTCAACGTTGACACCGTGCTGATCATGGCGCGGCCCAAGATCGTCCCCATCGCCGGCGAGTTGCGTGAGAGCGTCGCAAGGCTCCTCGGCGTGAAACCCGGCGAGGTCGGCATCAAGGCGAAGACGCCCGAAGGCTTGAACCTCGACCACGTCGCCGTGGCCCACTGCACCGTCCTGCTGGAAAGTCTGGCAGGGCCGGAAGCGCTCGAGCACATGGCAGCGAGCGCAGACGCCGGCTCCGAAGAAGAGTTGAATGCAGTGGTGGAAGGCCTGGTCAGCGGACGGCGCGACATCTCCGCGCTGGGGCGAAAAGTAACTCCGTTCGACACAGACGATCTGACTTGACCGCAGCTCACTCCAGCCGCTTCAATCGGGGAACACAAACATTGCTGTGGGGGAATGCCGAAATGCGTGTGCGGCTTGTTGGGTTATTCATCGTGGCGTATACGGCGACCGTCTCCGCGCAACCGTCGACCCCGGCCTTTGATACCGCGAGCTTCGTTCGCACGCATTATGCGAAGTACGAGTACCGCATCCCCATGCGCGACGGAAAGAAGCTTTTCGCCGCTGTCTACGTCCCCCAGCCGGAGGCCTTCGGGCCGAAAGGCGACCACGGACCATACCCGTTTCTGGTCACGCGAACGCCGTACAGTTGCCGTCCGTATGGGGAAGATATGCTGCCAGCGCGGCTCGGCGTAAGCCAGGAGTTGCTGGAAAGCGGATACATCTTTGTCTGCGAAGACGTGCGCGGACGATATGAGAGCGAAGGCGTCTTCCGCGAGATGACCCCGGCACTGACCGACGCGGAAAAAGCGAATCCGAAAGCCACGGACGAGTCAACCGACATGTACGACACCGTCGACTTTCTGCTGAAGAAAGTCCCCAACAACAACGGGAACGTGGGCATCACCGGGATCAGCTATCCCGGCTTCTATACCTCGGCCAGCATCATCGATTCCCACCCCGCGATCAAGGCGGCCAGCCCGCAAGCGCCCATGACCGACCTGTTCCTCAACGACGACACCTTCCACGGTGGCGCGTTCATGCTGGCTGCAAATCATGAGTTTTATGTCGACTTCCTCCCGCAGAACAACCCGACGCCCCCGCAACCATCGCTTCCTTATGAGTTCGCCATCAAAGACAATTACCGGTTCTACCTGAACGCCGGACCGACCTCCAATCTCGACAAGGAGTTCAAGGGCACCAACTTCCTGTTCCACGACCAGTTGGTACATACCACCTACGACGACTACTGGCAGGCGCGCGACCTTTCCCGGCACATGAAGGGCGTCCACGCAGCCGTGATGGTCGTCGGCGGGTGGTTCGATGCCGAGGATCTTTCAGGCCCCTTCAAGACGTTCCACGCCATCGACCAGTTCAATCCCGGCGCAGTTAACACACTTGTGGTGGGGCCCTGGACCCACGGCGGTTGGGCTGGCGGAGATGGGGACAGGCTTGGGGACGCGACCTTCAATGCGAAGACCGGACCGTTCTTCCGCGCGCAGATTCAGTTCCCATTTTTTGAGAAGTATCTGAAGGGCCGCGACTACGCAGCGCTGCCCAAGGCCTACGTCTTTGAAACCGGCACCAACGTCTGGAAGAAGTACGACGCGTGGCCGCCCAAGGGCGCATCGGCGAAGACGCTCTACTTCCACAGCGGTGGCGGGCTGAGTTTCGACGCTCCGAAAGAAACGACCGGCGCGGACGAGTATGTCAGCGATCCCGCGCATCCAGTGTCCTTTGTTGGATATGTAACCAACACGGTTCCACAAAGATACATGGATGACGACCAGAGGTTTGCCGCGCGCAGGCCGGACGTTCTGGTGTACGAGACGGAACCGCTGACCTCGGATGTGACCATCGTTGGTCCGGTGAAGCCGAAACTCCAGATCTCCTCGACCGGCACAGATTCCGACTTTGTCGTGAAGCTGATCGACGTATACCCGGAGGACTATCCTGATCCGCCAGCGGATGCCGTGGGGAAGCGAATCCTGGGCGGCGCTCCGGTCATCATGGGCGGATACGAGCAATTGGTCCGTGGCGAACCGATGCGGGCCAAATTCCGCGACAGCTGGGAAAAGCCGGCTCCGCTGGTTCCGGGCAAGATGGTTAGCGTCAACGCGGACATGCCCGATGTGAATCACACGTTTCGCGCCGGCCACCGGATCATGGTCCAGGTCCAGAGCAGCTGGTTCCCGCTGGTGGACCGCAATCCGCAAACCTTCGTGGACATTCCGTCCGCGAAGCCGGAGGACTTTGTGAAGGCCACGGAGACGATCTACCGCAATGCAAAGGCGGCGAGTGGAATTGAAGTCTTGGTGATGCAGCGGACCGGCTCGGAGGAAACGTCAAAATGATTACGACGGTGCAGCAACACATCCTGCAACAGCAGCAGGAGATCAGCGAAGCCAGCGGTCGGTTTAGTTGGCTGCTCAGCGGCATCACGCTGGCGACCAAGATGGTCGAAGCAAAGATTCGCGTGGCTGGACTGAGCGACGTGCTCGGCGCCTTCGGACAGCAGAATGTCCAGGGCGAGCAACAGCAGAAGCTCGACGTATACGCCAATCAGGCGCTGCTGCATTGTCTCGGCCTGCGCGACTCAGTCGCTGCACTGGTCAGCGAAGAAGACGAAGAGCCGGTCACCTTCAACCGCAGCGTGGAGACCGGCAAGTACATCATCGTCTTCGACCCGCTCGACGGTTCGTCGAACATCGATGTGAACGTGAATGTCGGTACGATCTTCAGCGTGCTGCGCCGGCTGCCTTCGGATACAACCGACCTGCAGGCATCGATCCTGCAGCATGGCTACACCCAGGTTGCAGCCGGATATGTCGTCTACGGGCCGTCAACCGTACTGGTGTACACCACCGGCCACGGTGTACACGGATTCACGCTCGATCCCACCATCGGCGCCTTCGTGCTGACAAACGAGAATATGAAGATGCCCGAGCAGGGAAACTACTACAGCATGAACGAGGCCAACGCGGCAACCTGGCCCGACGAATATCGCGAGTACGTTGGCAAACTGCGCTCGGGCGGCCTCGGCCGGCAGTACAGTTCGCGCTACATAGGCAGCCTGGTGGCGGACTTTCACCGCACCCTGCTGAAGGGCGGCGTCTTCCTCTACCCGCCGACGAAAGACCAGCCCGGCGGCAAGCTGCGCCTGCTCTACGAAGCCAATCCGCTGGCCTTCATTGCGGAACAGGCGGGCGGCATGGCGTCCAACGGGCAGCAGCGCATCCTCGACATCAAGCCCGATGGAATCCACCAACGCACGCCATTCATCGTAGGCAGCAAACGCGAGATGGAATCCCTGCTGAATGGACGGACAAAGTGAACGCATCCGAATTTTCCGCAGTGGTCACCGACATTCGGCTCGAGTCCCGCGAGGGCGGCACCGTGCGCTGGCGCATGACCCTCGACAACACGCAGTTTGCCGCCGGCGATGTGGGTGTGCTGGAGGCAGTCTCCCGTACCGGAACCCGCATAGAAGTTCCCGTGCTGGCTGTGATCGTCGAAGACGGCGACGTGTGGCATGTAGTCGAAAAGCCCCTCGCAGGCGGCACCGACGTCATCGGCCGGGTCACCCGTTAAAAGCACCACCCGCTGACCGCTGAGAACGATAGCTCGCACCTAGCACCTAGCACCTAGCACCTAGCACCTAAGATCAGATTCCCTCACCCATACTGACGCTATCCACCCGACTCGCCTGCTCCGTCCGATACTGCGCCCGCTCTTCTTCCTCCACGGTGAACGGAGTCGCCGGCTCGATCCGTGTCTGCTGGAACTCGCCGTCCAGCTTTTCCAGCCGAGTCTTCAGCCGCTTCACCTCGTCCGCCAGTGCAATGATTACATCGCTGAGCGGGTCGCTCACATCGTGAGGATCCGTGATCAGCACGCGCTTGCCGCCCTGGTAGACGATGTGCGCCGGCACACCCACTACCGTCGAATCCGGCGGCACATCCCGCACCACAACCGACCCAGCGCCCACCCGCGAATTCTCGCCAATCGTGATGTTCCCGAGAATATTCGCGTTGTTTCCCACGAAGACGCAGTTGCGCAACGTTGGATGCCGCTTGCCCTCTTCCTTGCCCGTTCCGCCCAACGTCACGCCTTGATACAGCGTTACGTCATCACCGACGATGGCCGTCTCGCCGATCACCACGCCCATTCCGTGATCAATGAAAACCCGCCGCCCCAGCCGCGCCCCCGGATGAATCTCCACGCCCGTCCAGAATCGAACCACCTGCGACAGGAAGCGCGCCGGCAGTTTCAGTCCCTTGCACCATAGCCAGTGGTTGATGTGGTGCGCCCACACAGCGTGCAACCCCGGGTAGCAGAACAGCACCATCGCCAGCGAATCCGCTGCCGGGTCGCGCTCGAACGTACAGCGAACATCTTCGCGAATCGCAGAGAACAAGTTCATTGCGGCAAAGGAGACGTCGGCGTGGCCAGAGCCTGTTGCCGCAACTCGTCGAAGAGCAGCGTCGAAAGGTAGCGCTCGCCGAAATCAGGAATGACGACCACAATCAACTTGCCCGCGTGCTTCGGCTCCCGCGCCACCTTCACGACCGCATGCACCGCCGCACCACCGGAGATGCCCACCAGCAGACCCTCCTCCTTCGGCAGCCGCCGCGCCATCGCGAAAGCTTCGTCGTTGGTCACCTGGATAATCTCGTCGATCAGGTCCGTCCGCAGCACCTTCGGCACAAAGCCCGCGCCGATCCCCTGAATCTTATGCGGCCCGGGCGCGCCACCGGAGAGTACGGGCGAGTCCGTCGGCTCGACCGCCACCGTCCAGAACCCGGGCTTGCGCGCCTTGATGTACTCGCTCACGCCGGTCAGCGTCCCACCCGTACCCACGCCCGATACCAGCACGTCCGCGGTGCCGTCGGTATCGTTCCAGATCTCCGGCCCAGTCGTTGCCAGATGGATCGCAGGGTTGGCCGGGTTGTTGAACTGCTGCGGCATATAGCCGTTCGGCGTCGCCGCCAGCAGTTCCTCCGCCTTCGCGATCGCGCCCTTCATCCCGTTCACCCCCGGCGTCAGCACAATCTTCGCACCGTACGCCAGCAGCAGAATGCGCCGCTCCACGCTCATCGTCTCCGGCATGGTCAGGATGATGTCGTAACCCTTCACCGCCGCCACAAAGGCCAGGCCAATGCCGGTGTTGCCGCTGGTCGGCTCAATCAGCACAGTCTTGCCGGGCGTGATCTTGCCTTCGCGCTCGGCTGCGTCGATCATGGCGAAGCCGATGCGGTCCTTCACGCTCAACGCCGGGTTCGCGCTCTCCAGTTTGGCCACCACACGCGCGCCGCAGCCCTCGGTCACGCGGTTCAACTGCACCAGCGGAGTGTTGCCGATCAGGTCGAGCACGCTCGCAGCAATCTTCATCATTTCCCCCTAAGACGTTTCAAGGAAAAGGATACTCGGTTTGGCTTCATCGCTCACGGGCTACCCCACTTCGAACCGGTCGCCGCGCTTTGGCATCACGACCTCCAGCTTGTAGCGCTCTTCGATCTTCCCCTTCAGCACCGTCATCGCCGACAACTCGCCATGCACCAGGAAGACCTTCTTCAGCGTCGGCGCAGCCGGCGCCATCCAGTCCAGCAACTCCTGCTGGTCGGCATGGCCGCTGAGCGCGTCGATGGACTCCACCTCCGCGCGCACCCGCAATGGCTCGCCGAAAATATTCACCTCCGCATCGCCTGCCACCAGCTTGCTGCCCAGCGTATTTGGCGCCTGAAAGCCCGTGATCAGCACCAGGTTGCGCGGATCTTCAATCCCATTCTTCAGGTGGTGCAGAATGCGGCCTGCCTCGCACATGCCCGACGCCGACATCACCATAAACGGCACCTTCAGGTCGTTCAGCGTCTTACTCTCCTGCGGCGTCTGGATGTAGCGCAGGCGGTTCCACCCGAACGCATCGATGCCCTTGGTGTAGAACGCGCAGGCGTCCGCATCCCAATCCTCGGTGTGCTTCTTGAACACCTCGGTCACGGCCGAAGCAAGCGGGCTGTCGACGAAGATCGGGAACTCGGGAATCTGTTTGGCCTGAATCAGTTCATGCAGCATCAGCACCAGCTGCTGCGTGCGCTCTACCGCAAATGCGGGCACGATGATGTGGCCGCCGCGCCCGAGAACCTTATTCACCAGCGCCGCCACCTTCGGCTTCACCTCCGCGATCGGCTGATGGAGGCGATCGCCGTACGTGCTCTCCATGATCAGGTAATCGGCGGCCGGCGCCGGGTCTGGATCCTTGATGATGGGCAGATCCTTGCGCCCCACGTCGCCTGAGAACAGCAGCCGCACCGTCTGCCCGTTCTCCACCGCGTTCAGCAATACGCATGTCGATCCCAGCATGTGGCCGGCATTCGACGAGATCATGGTGAAGCCGGCGTCCTTGGTCGAACCGGCCAGCACTTGCGGCTCATGCAGCTTCACCGGCAGGAACTGCGTATTCACCTGCGCCGCGTCATCCTGCGTATAGAGCGGCGGCATCGGCGCCGGCCCCGGCGGCACCCGGATCGCCTGCCTCCGGCTGTGGCGCTTGTTCACAAACAGTGCGTCGCTCTCCTGAATGTGCGCGCTGTCTTTCAACATCGGTCCGCACAGGTCGATGGTCGACGGCGTCGTGTAGATCGGCCCGCGGTATCCCTGTTTGGCCAGCAGCGGCAGGTCGCCCGAGTGATCGATGTGCGCGTGCGACAGCACCACCGCGTTCAGGCTGGGCGCGACCTTGCCGGCGAACTGCTCCGGCGTCAGCGCCAAATGCGAGTTGATCTCTTCGGCATCCTGCCGCCGCCCTTGAAACAGCCCGCAGTCCAGCAGGATGTTCTGTCCCGCGCACTCAAGATGGTGAGACGATCCAGTGACGGTTTGGTCCGCACCCCAGAAATGCAAACGAATGCCCATGCGCTCTCCTCCTCTGCGGTGGTGCGCTGGTCAGTCGTTTCACCGAGCTCCACTCCCGTTCAGATCCCTCCGAAACACGATAGCGATCGCAGGAAAATTAAGCCAGCCGCAGCTCAGGCAGCGCAAAAGCATTCTTCAGCAAGAACCTCTGTGCTGAGGAGAAGGGCTGCCGCTAAATCGTCGCGTTACGCGCCGCGGCGCAGCGTGGTGCTGTCGTCGAGGCCGAGGTTCTGGTAGATCTGCCGTGTCGCGTCCGACTTGTTCAGCGTGTAGAAATGGATGCCTCGCACCTGGTTGTCCAGCAGGTCGCGGCACTGCTCCGTGGCCCAATGCACACCCACACGCTTGACTGCCTCCGGATCGTTCGCACGTCCCAGCGCGCGCAGCAGCTTCGCCGGAAAACGCGCGCCCAGGGCAAGCTGCGCCATGCGCTTCATTCCCCCCACAGACGTAATCGGCATGATCCCGGCAAGGATGGGCACGTGGATGCCTGCGAGTTCGCAGCGTTCGCGGAAGTCGTAGAAGTCGTGGTTGTCGAAGAACAGCTGCGTGCAGATGTAGTCTGCGCCGGCGTCCACCTTCGCCTTCAGGTAGTCCATCTCTTCCAGCCGGTTCGGAGTGCTGGGATGCCCCTCGGGAAACCCGGCAACGCCAATCCCAAACCCCTTCTGGTCCGGATGCACGCCACGCTCATTGAACCGGCGAACGAAGCGGACCAGGTCCGCCGCATGCTGGAACGCATCTGCGTTGCGATCATAGTTCTGGACATCCCGCGGCGGATCGCCTCCCAGCGCCAGCGTATTGCTGATCCCCGCCTCGGCGTACTTCGTCAGAATCTCTTCCACTTCCCGATCGTTGTGGCACACGCAGGTCAAGTGCGGGATCGGGTCGAGCGAGGTCGTCTGCTTCAGCCGCACCACCAGGTCGTGGGTCAGTTGCCGCGTCGATCCGCCCGCGCCGTAGGTCACGGAAACAAACGAGGGCCGCAACTTCTCCAGCAGCGCGATGTTCTCGTAGAGAGCCTGGGCATCGGCCTCGGTCTTCGGCGGGAAGAATTCGAAGGAGATGGTGGTCCGGTCAGAAGCAAATATCTCGTTGATATGCATTCCATTCCATTCTACTTGGCCGCCCTCGAACTGGTTCGGATGGGCGCTTCGAATCAAAGGCATAGGCCCCTGCCTCGAGTCCTTCTGCCTGATTCAAAACGCCAGGTCGATCCCTGAGTTCTATGATTGAGTCAGGACATCGCTGCGAGAAATCGACATGAACGCGAATCACCGTGAAGACCGGGTCTGGCTGTGGATGTTCCTCGGCGCCATGGCGTTGCTGGGCGCAACTCGCTGGCACTTTTCGCATCAGTCGGGCGGCTTCACCCCCGTGGCCAGTCGTAAGGCCGCGCCGGAGGTCGTGCTGCCGCAGTTGGGCGGCGGCCAGTGGCGACTCGCCGACCATCGCGGCCAGGTCGTGCTGGTCAACTACTGGGCAACGTGGTGCGGCCCCTGTCAGGAAGAACTCCCCGGCCTGATGCAAGTGGCGCGCGAGGCGGGACCGAAAGGGCTCGCGGTCGTCGGCGTGTCGCTGGACTCAGGTCCCGATACGCGAGCCACGGTGCAGCAATTCGTCGCCGCGAATCGCGTGCCCTACCCGGTCGCATTTCCCGACGCGACATGGAGCGGCCACGCCGGCGTGTCCATTCCCACAACGGTGCTGCTCGATCGTCAGGGACGCGTCGTAAAGACATACGTTGGCGCCGTCGACCACGACGACTTCGCCAAGGACGTCGCCGCACTGCTCGCCGAAAGCTGACGAGCTGACGAACATCCAGACCCACACGCGAAGTTGGTAGCATCATCATGTGCTCGAACTCTCTACCCCGGTCAAGTACGTCAAGCGAATAGGCGAGCGAATTGCATCAGCCCTGGCCACACGCGGCGTCGAAACCGTCGAGGACCTGCTCTACCACCTGCCGTTCCGCTATGAAGACCGCCTGAACCCGCGCCCGATGAGCGAACTCGTCGCCGGCACCATGGCCTCGGTGATCGGCGAGGTGCGCGGCACGGTTCTGCTACGCACCCGCTCCGGCCCGATCTTCGAGATGACCCTCGGCCAGGGCCTCGGCACCGTGAAATGTATGTGGTTCCACGGCGCGTACCTCAAGGACCGCTTCAAGCTCGGGCAGATGATCGCCGTTTACGGCAAGCTTGAGCCGTCGCGTTCCGCCATGGCTGCCGCAGCCGCCGGCACTCTGGGCGCATCCGCCGGCCGCTTCAAGATGATCCAGCCGCAGTTCGAAATTCTCCCCGAACCCGGCGCCACCGGCCCCGACGCCGAATTCGCGATGCTCGAGATGGGCCGCATCGTCCCCGTCTACGAGAGCCTCGGCGGCACCACACCCTGGGGCGCGAAACTCACCTCGAAGTGGATGCGCCGCGTCGTCTGGAGCGTCTTCGAAGAACTCGTCGAAGGCGAAGGCGCCGCGCACATCGAAGCCTCCGAGACGCTGCCCGCAGCGATGCTCACCCGCCTCGGCTTCCCTTCCCGCCTCGAAGCGCTGAAGGCCGTGCACTTCCCCGAAGCAGGCACGCCCATGGTCGAACTGATGAGTTCCACCACCCCCGCGCACAAGCGCCTGATCTTCGAGGAACTCTTCTACCTCGAACTCGGCCTCGAACTCAAACGCCGCCGCATGCGCGACCGCGTGGGCACCTCCTTCGCGACCGGACCCGCCGTACGCGAAGCAATCAAGCAGGTGCTGCCCTTCCACCCCACCGCCGCGCAAAAACGCGTGCTCGGCGAAATCGTCGCCGACATGCGCAAGCCCCAGCCCATGCGCCGCCTGCTGCAGGGCGACGTGGGCTCCGGCAAGACCATCGTCGCCATGCAGGCCGCGCTGGTGGCCATCGAGAACGGCACCCAGGTCGCACTGATGGCGCCCACCGAAATCCTCGCCACGCAGCACTACCTCTCCGCGCGCAAGCTCCTCAGCGGCGCCATCTCACCTTCCACCGGCCGCCCGTACACGGTCGCGCTGCTCACCGGATCGCTCGACGACCGCAGCAAACGCGAGACCCAGGGCCGCGTCATGCGCGGCGACGCGCAGTTCGTCATCGGCACCCACGCCCTGCAGGAGGACAAGGCCGACTTCGCCAACCTCGGCCTCGTCATCGTCGACGAGCAGCACCGCTTCGGCGTGCAGCAGCGCTTCAAGCTGATGAAGAAGCCCGGAGCGGACGGCAAGGTGACCGACCCCGACGTCCTCGCCATGACGGCAACGCCGATCCCCCGCACGCTTGCCCTCACGCTCTATGGCGATCTCGACGTCAGTGTCATTGACGAGATGCCGCCCGGCCGCACCCCCATCGTTACCCGCCGCACCACCGAAGAGCGCGCCGCCGAAGTCTGGGAATTTGTGCGCAAACAAGTTACACAAGGGCGGCAGGCCTACCTCGTCTACCCCGTGATCGAGGGCAGCAAAGACGACCAGCCCGAACTCGACTTCCCCAACGACCCGGAAGAGCAGCAAGCCAGCGAGCCGGCCGCCAAAAAGCCGACCAAGGGAAAAGCCACGAAGACCGCAAAGCTCTTCCCTAAAGTCAAACTCCGCTCCGCCACCGAAATGTACGACGAACTCCGTGCCGGCGGGCTCAAGGGCCTGCGCCTCGGCCTGCTCCACGGCCGCCTCAGCCCCGACGATAAAGAAGTGACCATGGCGCAGTTCAAACGCGGCGACATCGACGTCCTCGTCTCCACTACCGTCATCGAAGTCGGAGTCGACGTGGCCAACGCCAGCGTAATGGTCATCGACCATGCCGAGCGCTTCGGCCTGGCGCAGATGCATCAACTCCGCGGACGCGTCGGTCGCGGAGCAGCAAAAAGCTACTGCATCCTGATGACCGGCGACAAGGTGACCGAACAAGCCGACGCTCGCCTCAACGCGATGGTCGCCACGCAAAACGGATTCGAACTCGCCGAACTCGACCTCTCCCAGCGCGGTCCCGGCGAGTTCTTCGGCACCCGCCAGACGGGCCTGCCCGAGTTCCGCGTCGCCAACCTGCTGCGCGACCGTGCCCTCCTCGAACTCGCCAAGTCCGAAGCCGAACGCTTCGCCGCCAAACCCGACCCCGCAATCCCACCTCTCCAGATCACCGCCGTCTGGGACCGCCTCAAGCAGCAGTGGCAACGCCGCTACGGGCTAATGGAGGCGTAAAGAGCGCTACCTCACAGCTCATACCTCACGCCTCATAGCTGAACGCCGGACGCTGACAACTGACAACTGACAACTGACAACTGACAACTGACAACTGACAACTGACAACTGACAAAAGCATATTGCGTCCGAGCCGCACAACTTCACCCCCGCCGCCACTCCCCACTCTTTCCCCCGCTCTTCGACACCAACATCACCTCGCGAATGCGGATCCCTTTATCCAGCGCCTTCGTCATGTCATACACCGTCAGCGCCGCCACCGAAGCCGCCACCATCGCCTCCATCTCCACGCCCGTCCCCGCAACAGTCGCAGCCGTCGCGCGAATCCGCACCCCACCCGCAACCACCGTCGCCTCAACATCCACAAAGCTCAGCGCCAGCGGATGGCACATCGGGATCAATTCGCTCGTCCGCTTCGCCGCCTGGATTCCCGCGAATCGAGCCACCTCCAGCGGATTCCCCTTCGGATTCTCCGGCAACGCCACCAGCACCGCCTGCGACAGTTCGACGAACGCCTCAGCCACCGCCTCGCGCCGCGTCGCCGCCTTCGCACTCACATCCACCATCTGCGCCCGCCCCGCCTCATCGTAGTGGCTCAACTTTTCCGTCATGCCTCCGTCCTCCCTCAACTAGCAACTAGCAACTAGCAACTAGCAACTAGCAACTAAACCCTACCGC
>Ga0102924_1000793_pt1 | contig 37730 bp, 31 predicted proteins | sample PaiPotPPM11metaG_FD_80116 | JGI IMG/M metagenome (GOLD analysis project Ga0102924, IMG submission 80116) | Iron sulfur acid spring bacterial and archeal communities from Banff, Canada, to study Microbial Dark Matter (Phase II) - Paint Pots PPM... ...
GCAGAGAAAGCTGGCGACTGTAAAAATGGTGATGCAGAGCAAAAAGAAGTTTTTGCGGCCAATTACACTCGACGCCCATGCCCCGACCGGAAGGATGATCGCGTTCGAGACCAGATAGCTCGTGAGGACCCAGGTTCCCTGACTGGTGCTGGCACCCAGGTCGCCGGCGATGTGTGGGAGCGCGACATTAGCAATGGAGGTGTCGAGAACCTCCATGAAGGCCGCCAGAGCCACTGTCGCGGCAATCAGCCAGGGATTGACGTCAGGCTTCCATTGCCCGCTGTTACCGGCTGCCGCTGTCATCCGGTTGTCTTCTCCGATAGAGGGGGGGTAGGAAAACAAGTACAGATACAAGATGTATCCGGCACAATCCGCGATTCAGTCTGTCTGTATTTTGATCGATAACAATAACTATGGTTTAAAGCAAATAATTCGTGTTGATCTCATCAATTGTATAAGTGCATACAAGTAGTATGTAGATGCATCATGTATAATAGTGTTTCTGGCGGCGCCGCAGCCTAAGCGAGGAGGCGGTACGATGGCTCTCCCGAGGACTTTCGTCATCTCGCACCCAACGTTTGTTGCGATCGAGCAGTGGTTCTGCTTCCTGCTGGGCATCGTATGCGTGGCCTCCGGGGTCTGGGGGATATGCATGAGTCGCAGTGAGGACCTTCTGGGATCGGCCATTGTGCCGGCGTTACAGTTAATAGCCACTGCATGCCTCGGAATGGGGGGCGTGCTCGTACGCCTGGGGTCTGCGAAAACACTCCCGATTTCCGAATTGCCCGACCTCAAATTGAGCAACAAGCCCCGCAAGCCTGACGCGCGTCAGGGAACCCGTGAAGGCGGTCAGGTCGCACACCACTGTGTCACCCCACGTCAGGATTTCAAAAAGGCCCACACCAAACCGAGCACTACAGATGAAAGCAGGAGGCAACGAAGATGAACGGTTTAAATTCGCATCGCATTGCGGCGAGTAGTAACAACGGGTTCGCAACCTGTCAGGACTTTCGTGACCTCTTCATAGAAGGTATGGAAAGCTTGTACCTGCTCTCCTTCTTGCTGACGGGCAATTACGATAAGGCGGAGCAATGCTTCTTGGAGGGTCTTGATGAATGCGTTCACGGCATCTCGGTGTTTCGCGAGTGGGCCGATTTCTGGACGCGGCGCATGGTAATCCGTCAGGCGCTGCGGATGACAGCTGCGCATCCCGGTTTCCTAAGATGGGCGCCAAGTCTGGTCGAATCGGCAGCCGAGGGCGTTCTCTCGAAAGCTTCATTGCAACGTATCGCATTGACGCGAGTACTCGCGCTGGAAGACTTTGAGCGCTCCGTGTTCGTCCTATCTATCCTCGAAGGCTATTCGACTCAGACATGCGCCCTCCTCTTAGCCGTCTCACAGAAAGATGTCCTGGAGGCTCGCGCTCGGGCTCTACAGCATATCGCGGACGTCGACATGGAGCCTGCCGTCCTCGCGAGATCCTCCGCTCTCCACGCGTGAATGGGGAAAGGAAAGAACCCTCCATGAAGAATGAAGTTGAAGACATTCCAATGACACTTGTCTGGTATGTGGTTGCTGCTCTCCTGGTTGTCGGGATTGTGGGGGTAATAGTTCTCACCAGAATGAAGCACATTCGAGCGCACTCCCGGTCGCCGCTGACTTTGTTTCCCGGGCAAGACCGTACCAAGGTCGTTAGTAGGCTAACGCTGTATTTCAGCGATGGAGAATCTCTGGGAGTACCTCCCATCCACCAGGCCAGCGTCGTCCAATCTAGCCAGCGGAGGCACTAACAGGCGAGAAGGCCTACAAGAAAGAATGCGGTATAATCGTATCCAGATGCGGAATGTTCATTGTGGTCGGGACTGCGCTGCCGCGCCATTTAATCCAGAATCGTGTCAGCCAGATTCTTGAGAGGAACTGGGGGAGTGAAATGCCTGTAACCATCTCAAAACCGCGCAAGCGACTCACGCGTGAGCAGAGCAGAGCGGTGACCCGCGCCACACTGATCGCAGTGGGACGTACTCATTTTCTGCGATATGGGCTTGGCGGTGCCGTGGCGGAGAAGATTGCGGAAGATGCTGGCTATTCCCGAGGAGCCCTCTATTCGAACTTCGATGGCAAGGAGGAGCTGTTTCTCGCCGTAATCCAAGAGGAAAAGGCGCGCCAACTGAATGTCTTTCGGTCCATCCTCAGAGAAGAGTCTTCAGCTAAGGGGCGGTTGAGAAAAATGCGGGACACTATTGCTGACCTCCTTACGGACCGGGATTGGATTGTCCTGCGTGCTGAATTTGAGGTCGAAGCTCTGCGAAACGAGCGAATCCGGCAAAGCTTTGTTGAGGCGCTTCAGCAGCAGATTCGCAATGGAGGAGAGCTGTTTCGGTGCCTCTTAGAGTCTTCTGAAGTCACCTCGAGCCTAAAGCCTGATGATCTCAGCATGGTAATACTCAACCTTGCGCATGGTCTGGCCGTCACTCAGAAGATTCTTGGCCCAGAGCTTTCCCAGAAAAACACACGCATCCTGATCCAATCCCTATTTGATCTATTGGTATCGTCCAGTTGACCGGTCGCCGACCGCGTCGTCTCGGACCAAGTCGAGGGTTCACGGTCCGATTGGCTCTCCTGATTCGGGCTCTCCCAACAGAGGCGGAAACAACTGCTATCTGATTGCCGTGCCAACGACGAGCCTTCACGGGCTTTTTTGCTCCGTCAATACCCCTTTTTCGCAGAATTCTGGGTTTGATGCCGTCCATGCGTGTCTCTTCGCGTATTACTCACGTGCTGTCCCGATCGCCCGCGGGTATTCCGCGGCCCATTTTGTAGAGCGCTGTTAACGGCTCCAATAGAGTTTGCCTGACATCGGTCTATTCGTAGTCCACGATGCCAATAAATCGGGGGGATTGGCGCCCTTTCTTGTCGTCTTGCTACGATCACGCCCTCTACAAGAAACGCAATGAGATCGAACGACTCTTTCGGCGACTCAAGGGCTTCCGCAGAATCTTCTCTCGCTTCGAGAAGCTTGATGTCCTCTTCCTCGGCTTCCTCACCTTCACCCTCATCATCGAAGCACTGCGTTAGTCACGCGTCTCTCAAGAGCGAGCGACGGCTTTCCAGCGAGGCTGACTCAAGTTTCCTCCCACTTCCGATCTCTAGACCTTGCCGCCGCAAAAGATTTTGGTTAACTTTTGCATCCGATAAGCATCCAGATTCATTATGTATGTAGCGTGACGAGGTAGAGCTGGACAAGAAGAGCTCTTATTAAGGCGATTACGTCCTCTGGAAATGAGGTTGCTGACCTAGATGCTTGTTTGGCGACGTTCTCACATCGGACTTTCTGGGCTTTCTACCGTTGGCCTCCTGCTCCTAACGGCGTGCGCTAAGAAGGAGGGCGACCCGCCTCCCATTGCCCCTCCAATGCAAGTGAGCGTTGCGACAGTCGAACAGCGGGATGTACCTCTGGACGGTGACTGGGTGGCCACGTTGGACGGGTATGTCAATGCTCAGATTCAACCCCAGGTATCCGGCTACCTGATCAAACAGGACTACCGGGAAGGCTCCGTCGTCGAGAGTGGGCAGGTGCTGTTCGAGATTGATCCCAGGCCATTTCAGGCGACGCTCGACCAGATGGAAGGACAGCTAGCGCAGACGCAGGCACAACTTGGCTTATCCGACATCAACGTAAAGCGCGATGCACCTCTGGCCAAAGCTCATGCCATCGCTCAAAGCCAGCTCGACAACGACGTTCAGCAGCAGGTTGCGCAGGGCGCCGCGGTTCGCACAGCCGAGGCCAACGTTGAGCAGGCGCAGCTCAACCTGGGCTTTACGAAGGTTCGGTCCCTGATTACGGGAATCGCCGGGCAGGCTCAGACGCAGGTTGGCAACCTTGTAAGCCCCTCTACCACGCTCACTTCGGTCTCTCAGGTGAATCCGATCAAGGTTTATTTCTCCATCAGCGAACAAGAGTACCTCGTGCTATCGAGCCGCGTGAAGGCCGGAGGAAAGACGGATCTGCTCAGCAGTGGAAACACCGTTCCGCTCAAACTCACGCTCGGAAACGGAAACATCTACCCATACAAGGGGCAGATTGTTTTTGTTGATCGTCAGGTCAATCCGCAGACTGGAACGATACGGATCGCGGGCAGCTTTCCGAATCCTCAGAACCTCTTGCGGCCTGGTCAGTTCGGGCGCATTAATGCTGAAACGGAAGTTCGCCACAATGCTCTGCTGATTCCGCAGCGTGCCGTCACCGAGCTACAGGGCTCCTATCAGGTTGCAGTGGTCGGCCCCGGCAATATTGTGCAGATTCGAAGCGTAGCGCTTGGCCCTCAGCTCGGGTCCGAGTTAATCATCACTAGCGGGATCAACCCCAACGAACGCGTGGTGACCGAAGGAGTATCGAAACTGAAGAACGGGATGCAAGTGTCTCCGCAACCAACGACGGTTGCGGCGACAGGAACTCAGCACAAGTCGGAAGGCCAGTAACGCATGTCAAAATTCTTCATAAAACGGCCTATCGTAGCCATGGTGATCTCCATTGTCATGGTGATCGTGGGTGTTGTCTCAATGCTGAGCCTGCCCACCTCGCAGTTCCCGAATATTGTCCCGCCGGAGATTCTGGTTCAGGCAACATTTCCCGGCGCGGACGCGAAGACGCTGGAGCAATCCGTTGCAACGCCCATTGAGCAGCAGATGAATGGCGTGGACAACATGGACTACATGTGGTCTACCAACGCCAGCAATGGCCAGACGCAGCTTAATGTTGATTTTAACGTCACGACAGACCCGAACCTCGATCAAGTGCTGTCGCAATTGCGGGTTTCGCAAGCGCAGTCTCAGCTCCCAGGTGAAGTGAACACGGCGGGCATTACCGTACAGAAATCGCAACACGCACCGATGATGCTCATTGCGGTCTATTCGCCTAAGGGAACCTATGACGGCACCTTCTTGGCAAACTATGGGTACATCAATCTGTCCGACGAACTGACGCGCGTTCCCGGGGTTGCGCGGGTGCAGGTATTTGGCGCTGGCCAGTATGCAATGCGCGCCTGGGTAAAGCCCGATAAGCTTGCCAAACTGGGTATCACGGTTCCTGAGATCACGCAGGCTCTGCAAGTGCAGAACAACGTAAATCCCGCGGGCCAGATCGGCGGCGAGCCGATACCCCATGGGCAGGAGTTCACGTACACGGTGCTCACTCAGGGCCGTCTGACCACAGCCGAGGAGTTCGGAGAGATTATCCTGCGGGCCAATCAGGATGGCTCGATTGTCCGCTTGAAAGATGTCGCCCGCATTGAGCTGGGCGCCCAAACCTATAATCTGATCGGACGGTACAACGGACGGCCCGCAACGATCCTTGCGCTCTATCAGCTCCCCGGCTCGAATGCAGTGGAGACTGCAAAGAATGTACGTGCTCGCATGGGGCAACTTGCCTTGCGGTTCCCGCAAGATATGAGCTACGCAGTGGCCCTCGACACGACCAAGGCGGTCACAGTCGGCATCCACGAAATCATCTTAACGTTGTTCGAGGCGCTCGCTCTCGTCGTGATGGTCGTCTATGTCTTCCTCCAAGGCTGGCGTGCGACTCTGATTCCTCTGCTGGCTGTCCCGGTCTCGCTCATCGGAACGTTTGCCGTCTTTCCCTTGCTCGGATTTTCCATCAACACGCTGTCCCTCTTTGGTCTTGTCCTCGCGATCGGTCTCGTCGTCGATGACGCCATCGTGGTTGTTGAAGCAGTCGAGCACCATATGGAGCAAGGCCTGAGCCCGCGCGACGCCTCGTATAAGGCAATGGAACAGGTTTCCAGCCCAGTGATCGCGATCGCGCTCATCCTGGCGGCTGTGTTTATCCCCACCGCATTCATCCCTGGCATTACAGGGCGTCTCTACCAACAATTCGCGGTCACGATCGCGATCTCGGTCATCTTCTCGGCCTTCAACGCGCTCACCCTGAGCCCCGCGCTCTGCGCTCTTCTGCTTAAACCCAGGAAGGAGAGCAGGGGGCCGCTCGGGCGCTTTTTCGCGTGGTTCAACCGGGTCTTTGGCCGCACCACTAACGGCTATGTGCGCGGGTCCGGGTTACTGATTCGCAAGTCCGGGTTCGCGCTGGTGTTCCTTCTTCTTGTTGCAGTAGGTGCGGTTCTTCTCGGTAAGCGGATCCCGACCTCCTTCTTACCCAATGAGGACCAAGGCTATGCCTATGCCGCCATGCAGCTTCCAGACGCTGCCTCCCTGGAGCGATCGGGCGACGCTGCCGCAAAAGTAGAAAAAGCTCTGATGCAGGTTCCCGGAGTTGGAGGCGTCACCTCTGTCGTTGGAGTGAACATCCTAAACACCACACAGAATACCTACAGCACCGTCTTCTTCATCACCCTCAAGGATTGGGCAGAGAGAACGAAGCCCGACGAACAATATACGGCTATTCTTGCCAATCTGAATCGGACCATGCGCAATGTTCAGGAAGGTATCGGATTTGCCTTTCCTCCACCCTCGATTCCGGGCGTCGGTACCTCGGGTGGTGTCACGATGATTCTTGAAGACCGCTCCGGCAGCAAAGATCTCTCGTTTCTAACGCAGAATCTCAACAACTACATCGCTGCGTGCAAGAAGCGCCCTGAGATTGCGGCAGCCGTTCCCACGTACTTGCCCAACGTTCCGCAATTGTATGTGGACGTCGACAGGACGAAGGTGCAACAGCAACAGGTCAGTCTGTCGGATGTCTATGCAACCATGCAGACGTTCATGGGCGGCAATCTGGTCAACTACTTCAATCGGTTCGGTCGCCAGTGGCAAACTTATGTTGAGGCCGAGGGCGACTATCGCACCAACATCGACAATATCGGGCAGTTTTACGTAAGGAGCGCAAATGGCGGCCAGGTACCGCTCAGCGCCGTCACCACGGTGCGGCGAACGACCGGCCCTGAATTCACCATGCGCTTCAATGAGTATGAGGCCGCGCAGTTGAACATTTCAGGAGCGCCTGGCTACAGCTCAGGACAAGTCATGGCTGCATTGGAACAAGTCTTCAAAGAGACCATGCCTCCAGGAATGGGATACGACTATTCGGGCATGTCCTTCCAGGAGCAAAAGGCCGCTCAGGGGGTTTCCCCTGTAGTGATCTTCGGACTCTCGCTACTTTTCGTATTCCTGATTCTTGCCGCGCAATATGAAAGCTGGAGCTTGCCATTCAGTGTTTTGCTAAGCACACCAGTTGCCGTCATGGGCGCTTACCTGGCTCTCAATCTTCGTAGCCTGGAGAACGATGTCTTCGCGCAGATCGGGTTGGTGATGCTCATCGGCCTTTCTGCCAAAAACGCCATTCTGATCGTCGAGTTCGCGCGAGCGGAATACGCCAAGGGGAAAAGCATCTACGATGCCGCACTCGGTGCGGCTCGAGTACGCTTCCGTCCCATCATCATGACCGCATTCGCATTGATTCTCGGCTGCGTGCCGTTGTGGGTAGCCACGGGAGCAGGGGGAGTCTCGCGTCAGATCTTGGGAACAGTCGTAATCGGTGGCATGTTGGCGGCGACCGTCATTGCCGTCTTCCTCATCCCGGTGACCTTTTCGGTGGTGGAACGTGTCAACCACCTTTTCGGTAAGGGCGGCAGGGTAACGCTGGATTCACTGCACGCTCCTGAGCAAGCGGTTGAAGAGGAGCAGGTATGAAGCAGCTACTTTTCATTCTTGGCACGCTGGCCCCAACACTCTGCGTTACTGGCTGCATGGTTGGGCCTCACTATCAGCAGCCCGCCACCAACGCCCCACAGGTCTTTCGTGGAGCGACCGCCCCAGATGTCAAACCCGAAGAAAGCCCACGCCACGTTATCTCCGTTCAAGGCCTGATGACGGAACAAGTCGGAGGCACTTCACTCGGAGATGAGAAGTGGACCGAGGTCTTCAAGGATCCAACCCTGCAACAACTGATCCGCGAGGCTCTGGCGAACAACTACGACGTCAACATCGCGGCACAACGTGTCCTCGAACAACAGGATCAGGTCGGTATCACCCGCGCGCAGCAGTTTCCCGCTGTGAGTGGTGGTGGTTCCTATACCGCAATAGGGCTTCCCAGCAGCCTGGCGAAGAGCCTCGCCTCCGGTAACAATGGCAAAGGCTATAACTCCAGCTTCTTTGCGGGCGGATTTTCGCTCTCTGCGGCCTGGAACCTCGACTTCTGGGGACTCTACAGGCGGCAGACCGAGGCGGCACGTGCGCAATTTCTGGCTACGGAGTGGGGGCGCCGGATGACCATCAGCACTGTGGTTGAGAACGTCGCGACAGCGTATCTGCAGTTGCGAACCCTGGATGCCGAACTCGAAATTACAAAGCGAACTCTAGAGGCGCGCAAGCAGTCGCTACAACTGACGGAGACATTGGAGCAGGGCGGATCGGGCACGCTTGCCGATGTCCGCCAGGCGGAACAACTGTTGTACGCGGCGGCCGCGGCGATACCCGACTTCGAAAGACAGATCGAGCAGGAGGAGAACAGCATTAGCATCCTTCTTGGGAGAAATCCTGGCCCCATCGTCCGTGAAGCTTCAGAGAAGGATTGGCCACAGCCGGAGCAGATCCCTACAGGCATTCCCTCCCAGCTATTGGAGCGCCGTCCGGACATCCAACAGGCCGAAGCAGAGCTCGTTGCTGCGAATGCCAATGTAGGAGTTGCCAAGGCCCAGTTGTTCCCGCAGCTCTCTTTATCGGGGATGGGTGGGGTTTCCAGCAACGAGCTCAAGGGATTGGTCGATGGCAAGAATGCGTACTGGCTCGCCAGCGGAAATCTCACGCAGACCATCTTCGATGCGGGCAGGCGTCGCAATAATCTGAGGCTCTCCGAGGCGCAGAAGCAGGAGCAGGTGTTCGCCTATCAGCGGACGATCAAGCAGGCGTTTCAGAGCGTGTCGGATGCACTAATTGGGCTCCAGAAATTCCAGGAATTCCGTGAGCAGGAGGCAAATCTAACGGCGTCCGCTCAGGATGCCACACGGCTGGCAAGACTTGGCTACAACGGCGGCTCGACCGGGTACCTTGAAGTGCTCACCAACGACACCAACTACTACACGGCGCAGCTCAACTTGGCAGTCGCGCAGGAAAACGAAGCACTCTCGATTGTGCAACTGTACAGCGCGCTGGGAGGGGGCTGGCAGTGACGCGCGGATGAAATCAGGGAAAGCTGATTGCGCAATACGGAACACGGAGGTTGAATGACAGAGGGGAGATCGCGTGGCAAAGCGAATGAAACACAGAGAAGCAATTGAAAGTATTCCTGGCGTGGAAGAACTCAGCGAATTGGCTCTAGACATGTGGTGGTCCTGGAGCCACGCTTCCGACAAATTATGGGGAAGAATAGATCCCGAGCTGTGGGAGATTACGCGCAACCCCCAGGCTGTGCTCCACGCGGCATCTCCCGCAAGGCTGAGACAGCTTCTGGATGACAAGAGTTTTCGAGAGGAGTTGGTGGGCCTTAGGGAGAATCAGAAGAACGAGAGCGAATCTGCAGGATGGTTTCAGAAGACGCATCCCCAAGCAAAGCTTAGCTCCGTAGCATACTTCAGCATGGAGTTCGGCTTGTGCGAGGCCTTGCCGATCTACTCAGGTGGCTTGGGCAACGTGGCGGGCGACCAGTTGAAGTCGGCTAGTGACCTTGGTGTTCCCGTGGTTGGCGTCGGCCTTCTCTACCAACAGGGTTACTTTCGCCAGGTCATTGATGAAAACGGCTCGCAACGAGCTGTCTATCCCTACAATGATCCTTCCGAACTCCCAATTGTGCCGCTTAGGGATAGCGCCGGAGAATGGCTCAGAATTCGCATTCAATTGCCCGGACAAGCGGCATGGTTGCGAACTTGGGAGGCAAGGGTTGGAAGGGTGAGACTACTTCTGCTCGACTCCAACGACCCGGCGAACCCGCCGGCCTATCGAGGCATAACAAGTGAACTCTATGGCGGCGGGACGGAGTTGCGGCTTCAGCAGGAGCTCATCCTGGGCATCATTGGCTATCGGATGCTGCATCTGCTCGGTATCCGGCCTGAGGTTTGCCACCTGAACGAAGGCCACGCGGGATTCGCTGTCCTAGAGCGGGCACGGGTTTTCATGGAAGAGGCGAGGGTGCCCTTTGCGACAGCGCTTTTAGCAACGCGCGCCGGCAATCTCTTCACCACACATACTCCGGTAGAGGCGGGAATCGACCGATTTTCATCGGCTCTCATCGAACAGTATCTTGGTGAATATGCCGAACGGGCTTTGCATGTGAATATCAAAGACCTACTGGCAATGGGTAGGTCAAACCCAGACAATCCGGATGAACCGTTCAACATGGCCTATCTCGGCATTCGTGGTTGCGGGGCCGTGAATGCTGTGAGCCGGCTACATACCGACGTCAGCAAAAAAATGTTCAGTACGCTGTTCCCACGTTGGCCTGTTTCGGAAGTGCCTATCGGATGTGTCACCAATGGGGTGCATGTTCCAAGTTGGGATTCAAGCGAAGCCGACGAGCTGTGGACCAAGGCCTGCGGTGGTGATCGTTGGAGAAATGGCTTCGCGGATCACGAGGAGCAAATCCGTTCCGTACCTGATGAAGATCTATGGAAGATGAGGGGTGCGGGCCGGGAACAACTAGTCGAGGTGGTAAGGAGCAGAGATACGCGGCAAAATGGTTGTATCGGCGCCTTGGCGAAGGATGGCCAACAGGACGTGCCGATCTTCGACCCAAACGTATTGACCCTGGGGTTCGCGCGCCGCTTTGCGACCTACAAGCGGCCCAACCTCCTGCTTCGCGATCCGGACCGCCTCGTTAGAATCCTCTCTGATTCGATCCAGCCAGTTCAGCTAGTTGTTGCAGGTAAGGCTCATCCGCAGGATCTTGAAGGGCAGGCAATGATTCAACAGTGGGTGTTGTTTGCCCGGCGCGAGGACGTTCGGGGGAGAGTGGTCTTCCTCAGCGACTATGACATGTTTTTAGCCGAACAATTGGTTCAGGGCGTGGATGTCTGGATCAATACACCCCGGCGTCCATGGGAGGCATGCGGTACGAGCGGAATGAAGGTTCTTGTGAACGGAGGCTTGAATCTTTCATCGTTGGATGGCTGGTGGGCGGAAGCTTATGATCCGTCCCTTGGGTGGAAGGTGGGAGATGATCGACTCTATGCCGATGAAGCCGCTCAGGATGCAGCGGAAGCGGAACAGCTATACGGCGTCTTGGAAAACGAGGTCATTCCTCTTTTTTATTGTCGCGACTCCACTGGGATTTCCAGAGGGTGGGTTGCCCGGATGAGAGAGAGTATGTCCCGGCTGACTGGTCAGTACTCCGCAAACCGCAGCGTCCGCGAGTATGCGGAGAACTTCTATCTTCCGGCCGCTGACTCTTATGGCATGCGGACACGCAATAATGGCGAGCTTGCAGTGCAGATGCGGATGTGGCAGTCGGAACTGCGAACGCATTGGTCTGAGGTTCGCTTTCAAAGTATAGAAGTCAGGCAGGAAGAAGGCCATTCTCTCTTTCAGGCGCGCATCCATCTTGGAGCGATCCCCCCAGCGCACATCCGCGTCCGGGTATTCGCGGACACTGACAAAGGCGGCCCATCCATATTCGAGATGTATCCAACCTCTGAGCCGGTTGGCGTAGAAGACGGCTTTCTTTATCAGGCCGAGGTTCCCGAATCCAGGCCTGAGAGCGACTACACGGTGCGAATAGTTGGATATCTCGATACCTTGGCTGTGCCCTTAGAGGAGCCGTTGGTTTTGTGGCAACGATAGGGATCGGTTGGGCGCGGAAGACCGACACAAGAGAAAGAGATGCCGAAAACTCAGGTTAAGGATCCACCTAAATCGTTCTTGAGTGCCGAGGTATCCATGCCGCTAAAGGTAGTGCTGGCCATTGGCTTCGATCAATCGTTATTGAGACCTCGAACTCTAGTCCTGCAATCCGCGGGATACCTCGTCGAGTCCGCATCGTCGCTGAAAGAGGCGGTCGATCGCTTTCAGTCGGGTGATTTTGATCTCGTCCTGCTTTGTCACTCTGTCCCTAGAAAAGACAGGTATCGCCTGACGAGCTTCTTACGATCATCCGGATCCCGCACACCGATAGTCTCGATTGCGGGGATTCTCGGCGAATGCGATTCCTTCGCTAGTGCAACACTGGAGGATGGCCCGAACAAGTTCCTCGCTGCCGTTAGAGACGTAGTGGTCAAATCAGAAGAAACACCGAAGGGCTGGATAGCGAAGTCTGCCAGTAAGGAGACGTGGCGGTGATGACCGCGAATCGAACAATCAACTATTTTGTCGATGCAGTCGATTTATCTCCTCGGCCACCGTGCTTATGTTCAGTGGCTAATCCACCGCCTATTGCATATGCTCCGGGGGATGGAGCAGACAGCTGCGCGCGTCAAGCCTCGCCCTTCGCAGAGTTTCCAAAAAAGAAGTTGACGGGCGGTGAGCCATCAAATGATGGCTGATGTCGAGTATTCCTTACCTGTCCGGAGAGTGATCGCTTCCGTTTGTATGGAGGCCGAATGCTGGATAAACGATAGAAGCATCAGCACTGTCAGCATGTTGCCGTTTGGCGTCCCACGTGCTTCATACCACAATGTAACTAGGCCAAGCAGTATTCACGCGTGTGTGGGGTACATTTGCACAATGTCTTCCACATGCGCGTTTGGCGTTCAGCAAGACAAGTGCTGCATCTGTAGGTCGCTGCCATGCCGGTCTGACCGGCAAGCGCATCGCTCAGCCATCCGACAATTGCGGAGCCATCGAGGTGAAAAATGAAACACAGACCAACGCAGCCGTGTGCCCTCAAGTCGGCGCAATCACGGATTGACCACGCTCTCAGCCAAGCCATCCTTGATTACTGACGGCCAGTTCAAGGGGGAGCTGCGGTCCGTCGCTTTCATAGCCAGATCCCTGACCAAAACAATGCAATGGTTCGTTATTAACTGCGGTCAATTTGAGAAGGCCTTCAGCAAGCTCATTCCTGGTCGGTTGGCCACAGCGACAGTTGACGCCCTAAGGCGCGGAGAAAGTATCGAGTTCCCCGGCCTATACCAAGAGGATCAGTTTGGCAGTGGGTTTCACTACGAATGGTCTCCCGTCTCGTCTCACCTGTCGCCTTCTTTGGTCTATGCCGGCCAGACGGAGTTTGAGGTGACTACATGCGATAGGCCGGTGTCCGCATGAAGGCCCGAGATGCGGTAATCATCTTCGAGTCGGTTGCGCCAGATTTCGTACAGGTAAATGAAATCGTCCAGGGTGAGCACGATCGCCATCCAAGGGTGCAACGACACCTCGACGTTGTCACTGAAATGGAAGCGAAATACATGTTCTTTGCGGATGAAGCAAATCTCGCAAGGAAACACGTGAAGCGCGGTCATTCCTGCGCGTTCGATGTCTACTTTCGGGAGCCCTAGCCATGAATGCGGATGAGCAGTTATTTCAATCAGAGCTATCTCAGAGTATCTTGCCTGAGCACCTCGGCACCGTAAAGCAATTTAGCAACCGCAAGGTTTTTGGCTTTCTCGCCCGCGACGACGGAGGTCCGAATGTCTTCGTTCACTACAGCGCGATCCAGACCGGGACCCACAAGAGCCCCAAGAGGGGGGAGGCGGTCCGCTTCAGCATTGTCCAGGACCTGAAGGGGCCACGCGCAGATTGGGTTGTTGCGCTGCGAAACGGCATATGTGCGCATCATTCCGATGCGCGATATTGCGATAATTGCAGTATCAGACGCTCAATCTCTCGCCACGTCAGGTTGAAAGCGTTAGCAGGCTCGCAGACTTATCCACAGATAGTTTAGCCACTGGCCTGACCTGGACACGTGCAAGAGCCTGATAAACGACATCCAAGGATTGCGTAAACCGATCAGCGAACACTAAGACTTGCCGAGACTAACCTGACGATTGCGGACGCCGTGGCCTTTGAGCACTTGCCTTGCCATCGGTTCATAGATATCCCGGATCTCAGGAAACGTGCCGAGGAGTGGCAGGCCAAGGGCTCTTGGGTGGTGTTCACCGATTAGGGGGTATAAGCACTATTGTAAAAGAGCAGAAGCTCGGGGCGCCATTGCAGGGTAGCCGGAAATGCGCAGCCGAGCATGGTATTTAGCGCGGATCGCGTCCGACACTTCGAGTTTCGTACCTAGACAAGGATTCGTACGAGTCCCTCCCAATTTTGCCCACCGGAATCTGATTTTCGCCGCTGCCCGAGGAAGTCATAGCAATTCCAGTCGACTTGGGTCGCGCTGTCTCGGCTCATTGTTGAATGAAACGACAGCTCAGCTACGCGCAGGAAAAATACCCGTGAGCGCAATGCAATAGGAGATTGCCAGGTACGGCATCATGTTGCTGTGGGGCAGGCTTCCGCCGGCATTGGACTGGGCGCTGGCGGACATGGTGCCATTTGGGCCGGCGGCATACACGGCGGGGCTGCCCCGACCCGTCGCCCCTAGGACCGCTGAAGGCGAAGGAGCAGCTTGGAAGATCCTGACGTAGGTTCGGGCGTGCTTGCAACGACGGCGTTCGTCGCTGGCAGCACGCGACGACGGCCACGGGCGGAGGCGGCGGGGCCAGCCCCCCTAGTTTCAGGCCACTCGCCCATTTACTTGATGAACACGGCACGATCGATACCGAGAGACGCTCTTGGGCCTGAAGCCGTACCTTCGAATTGAACGCCCGCAACGGAACGCACTCCAGACAAAACGGCCGCCTACTTATATCTGGAGCGGGTAGTACTATGACGCCTGATCCTGCTCATGGGTCGTCGAAAGGAAGTAGACCCTCCTTTGGCTTTTCGCAGGTCGACAGTGACGGAAACCTCTTCATAGTCACCGTTCTTGACTGACAAGGTGCTGCCTTCGGCCAGAACTCCGTTGCCTGGCGGCTACAGCCTTGTCGAACTCGTCTTGCAGATTCTGCCCCTGTTCACGCGGCATAACTAGCCACCACTTTCCGTCAAGTTGATCCCTGGAACGAGTACCCCGCGCTCGGCCAGGAGAGCGCTGTGGCATACATGTTGCTGCTCCAGTGCCTTCAACTCGCCTTCACTTTGCTCGGTCGCTACGGTCAGATAGCAATGCGGACAGATGGACTCATAAGAACCATCTTTATTCTGCCTGTGGGGAAATATCGCCTTACGTGCCGCCGACATTGGAAGCCTCTCGTTTGTGGTTTTGGCCCAGAGTTTAGATAACTCTAATGGTCAGTCCGTTGCCCACTCGATAGGAATTTGCCATGAGTTTTCACTGTCGACCGGGGTACTATGGGGTATGCTCATAGACCCCATTGATTCGTCGGCCTACGGGGTACTATCCCAGATCGTCAGCGCCCTGGTAGACCAGGCCGAGGCAGTCCGGATCATTCCGGCTCCACAGCCAGAGGGCGTGTCGTTCTCCATCACGGTGGACGGTCAAGACACAGGAAAGCTCATCGGGAAGCAGGGGCGCACAGCCAAGGCCCTGCGAATCATTCTCTCGGCGGTAGGAATGAAGACGCGCAGGCGGTATACGGTCGACATCGCGCAGCAGGCACGAGAGTCATCCCCAGTCTGGTAGGCGGCCAACCTGATCACCCGGGGGCACTTTACCGAAAACCGTATTGCGGGAGAGTGGGCCCCGCTAATTCTCCGAGGGTCGCTCCACACTATCGACGACCACCGTCTCCACATCGCCTTTAGCGGGTTCCAGCTTCAACCCCATCTGCTCCTGGATCGCCGTGAAGAGCGACGATCCGGCCCCATCCGAACCCTCGCGCGACCACGAGGCTTCGCAGTCGTAACTTCCGTCTAGACCCGTCTTGTCCACCACGGGACGCCCGCCCAGTTCTGGCTGGTGGCTCAGCATCGTCACTACCAACCAGAAGGGCCATCCCTTGGTGCGGAGGTGCAATGGCTGCTGCGTAAGGTTGCGAGTCTGGTCAGGCGCCGGAGGCACGTAACCTGGAGGCGGAGGCGGAGGCGGCGGAGCAGCAGACCACGAGAAGCGAGGGCGTGCGGGATTCGCAATCGCAGGCGGCGACGAATCCTTCGCGCATTTCAAACCACCCCTCGACACCACCAGCTCATACACGGGCAACTCCTTCGTCTCGAAGCTTACCTTCAGGTGGAAGCGATACGCTAACAGAGACTGCACCATCAACCGCATCTGCTCCTCCAGGTCGTCCCGAGAGAGTTTGCTCAGCGTTGCGGTCTCCGCATCACTCGGCTCGGCCTTGACCGTGAACTCTTCCGTTCCTATCCACCCCGGACCTCCGGAAAGTTCGCGATCGAACGCAATGCCATAGGCGTACGTGATCATTTCCTTCACCGTTGCAGACTTCATCTCGAATCGATCTGGCCGAACTGTGCGTGCCGGTCCGAACGTTGTTGGGCCTTCGCCCGTGGGGTTCGGCCGGACGCTGACCACCTCAAACGAAGGCAGCGGCCCGCTCTCATGTAAGATTTGCGCGTGCATCGGAATTGCGCCGGCAAAGCCAGCCGCCAATATGGCAAGTCGCAAGAGTTTCCTTTGCCAATCCTGCCTCTGTGTGAGCATCGGCGCACCTCTATGTAGTTTGCTACTTCGCGATACTAGACGATATAGCTTGGGCGCGCAAGCAGTTCAGAAGCCTTGGAGGCCTAAGCGAGAGCAGGTCGCGGGGACATCTTCGAACCTCCTGTAAAGTCCCCGATTTCGGTAAGAATCACCTTGGGGGCCGTTGGCCACTTTACCGGAAACCCCTGCCGGCAAGAACTGATTCTCTGGGTACGCCGCGACGCCACGTCGCCTGGGGTTTCTCTCTACGACCGTCACGAGGTCCTCGTTACGCTGGGCAGCCGCCTGACGTCGTACGACAGCGCTGGCAGCGTTCCCGTGGCATCCGATGGGTCCCGGCGCAGCAATGAAAGGTGCCGGATGAGTCAGGATTGAGGCTTCTCAGCGAGGTAGAGGTGGCGCAGGAGCCGGCGCTCCGAGGAGAGGGTGTTGACGCAGGAGAGAAAGCGCTGCAACCCGTCGAAGCGACCGGGATCCTCAGGGGTATCTTCGAGAGCGATGAGTTGGTCGCGGCGGCGCTCGCGGGCGTCGTGCCAGCGCTGGGCGATATCGGCTGCCTGCGCGGAGGTGTCATGGACGGAGAGGACCCTGAAGCCGGTGACGCCGAGGAGGCGTTCGTTCTCGCCAGGTGGCGAGAAGAAGTAGGGGCCGATGGAGCTTCGGGTGGCGAGCTCTTGGTGTGAGATAAGGCCCCCAACGATGAGAGCGTCCGAAAAGAGGAGACACGCACCGGGCCGGAGGACGCGGAAGATTTCTTCCAGGAGCCGGGCACGGCCTGGGACGTGACAGAGGACGTCGTTGGCGAAGGCCGCGTGGAAGGCGACGGCCGCGAAGCGCAGCGGCTGCGAGACGTCGCACTGCTGGAAGTGGGCAAGTGGCGAGAGTCCGTGGACCGAGGCGAGTCGTCGGGCGCCGGCGATGGCACTGGGGTTGAGGTCGAGACCGGTGATGCGACAGCCGACGCGGCGCGCGAGGTTGAGGGCGTAGAGGCCGGAGCCGCTGCCGATCTCGAGGACGTTTGAGTCGCGGCTCAGGTTGAGAAGCTCGGGGATGCGGTCGGACTCGTCGGACGTGACCCAGCTGGTTTGGCCGAGGTCCTGGCCGTAGGTTTCGGCGCGAACTTGGCGGTAGAGGTCGTGCTCGACTCTGGCGTAAACATTGTTGTAGAGGTCGACCTGGGTAGGCATGGGTTCGTTTTTGCCTCGACGCGCTGATTGTACAGCGGCGCGGCCTACACCGCCCCGCTACGCGATTTGCGACGAATGGAGTCAGAAGGCTCGGTTTGCAGGCGATATAGCGAGTCTCTTCAAACAATGCCTGTGGATTGCCATCGTCGTCATGCCACTCCGGTTCATCAGCGACCCTTTCGTGAGATTGGAGCTGTCTGAGGACTAAGGCATATTCAACGGAGCCGCCGTGCCGTCCGACCACTTATCCGCCAACACGAACAGAATCGTCACACCTTCCTCCGGGTCGTTCGCCACCATGAAGAGCGAGTTGGGATCGTCGGCTCCCTGAGTGAGTCCGGCAACTTCGCGGAAGCCAAGGAATTACGCCCTCACAAATGCTACCGATTCTGTGGCGAGACTTAGGTCTCTTGTCTCAAAACCCGCGGCGATCCAAGATTTGCATTGCACATGGCGGGTGTTTCTCTTCTCATTGGCCCACCATGGAGTATTGCTTCTCGCTGAGTCCGGCAACGTGAAGCCGAGAACCGCCTCAATCTGCACGAAGGTAGCTGGAATACTAGTCACACCGCTGGCGGACATCGCAACCAGCCACCTATAGAGTGGATCGTATTTGCTCATCTTGTTGCCTTCGTCGACCTAACCGCCTATTGCCGAGTTCGGTGTTGTGCTTTTTCCAGCGCATCTGCGGATTCGCCACTCGGGAATGAATTTATTCACATACTTCACGCGGCGTTGGCCGCGCGCAGATCTGCTTTTACGCTCGCGGCAGGTTTCTTCTTGGCGCTCCTAGCCATGCCCTGCGAGACCGCCTTCTCGACCGCGTCCTCGGTGACGCCCTTCTTTACGGCCTTCCGAACTGCCTTTTCGATCTTTCTGACTGCTTTGTTCTGCTTTCTAGCCATTGGTCAGCCCTTCAGAAGCGAAGATAACCTGCAACTGGGAATTGTACATGGGCGCTTCCATTTCGTTGCCTGTATCCCGCGATATTGGAATTTGTAGTCTCGAACCTGCCGAAAAGGCCACTCTACGGCACGTCACGAAGATTGCTTCCGCTGGGCCTACCTCCGGGTAACCAATCTGGTTTGGCGACAACACAACCAGAACGCAGAAAGAGCTCTCCTCATTCCTGCTCGATTAGCGACTTTGCCCTGTTAGCGCCAATAAAGGATCGACCTTGCCTTAGCGGGGCTTTTCACGCTGTCCAGTTACCTGCAACAGCGTCCAAGCAGGTGTATTCTTCTGGAAATCTCCGTAGGCACGCGCACCAGCGTCAAGCTACCGGACTGCAATAAGGAAACCCCTCATGACCAAGTGGGCAAACCACAGTCGTCGAAGGTTCATGCAGGGCGGCGGTTTCGACGGCGACAGATACATTTGGCGCCAGGTCACCATGACGCAGATGATCGCCGTCGCTTACGGCCGGGACCATACATTGCGGTAAGAACGCCACTCGGACACACCCGGGCACTTTACCGAAATTGCGACTTCACAGGAGGTTCGGGAACTCAGGTTAGCCTGGTCGTGCTGAGCGTTATAGCGACCTCACACAGACTGAATTTGCGATCACTGGAATGCTCCGGATCGAATCAATTCCAACCTAACAGTTCTTCCTGGGGCCGGACTGCGGAAGCATATGCGATGCCGTCTCGAGCTTGATCGGCGGTCTCGGGTCCGGGAACGGGATCGGTATGGGCAGCAGAATGGGGAACGCAGGCATGCCATACGTCGGGAACAGGTCCGTTGTGCCCCAGTTCTGTACGGCGGCCGCATTCACGACAGCCCAGTAAGTTGGATACCACTGCGGACCGGTCGGCGTCGCGCCGTCCCAGTTGATCACCGTGGAGATGCCGTTGATTTCGAAGTACACAGCGTTCTGACTCGTGTTCAGGCTTCCGCCCTTGTCTCCGGTAAAGGGGTACGGGGCTGGTCCCACAGACACATCATCGAATCCGTGATAGCCATGCGCATCGGGGCCGGTCAGGGTCTTGGTGGCGTTGGCTGCATTAATGAGCCACGTCTGCAGCATGGTTTCGCTCATCGTCGGATTGTTTTTGGCCACGCTCAGCGCCGCCATCGCGCGGGCAACATCGGTGGCCGCAGCCGACAGACCTCCTCCTCCGCCGCAGTTCTCCAAGTTCGCGTCTCCGTATCCCTCTGCGCAGAATGGCTGCCCGGTCGCCATAACGGACGTCCCGGTCGCCAGCGGACGCGAGTGATAGCGCGCCTCGTCCGCGTGCTGCGCCGACGCTACCGACACCGCCGACCGCACCCGCGTAATGTGCAGACTGTTCAGCAGCGTCGCCAGCCCCGAAATGTAGTCCGGCGCGCCGCGCATCCGTGCCACAATCAGTCCCAGTAGCATGTAGCCGGCATTGCTGTAGGTGGCCTTGGTCATGTCTCCCGGCGTGTTGGCCAGCGGCTGCCGATAGAGCCACTGCGCCGTTTGCAAGGCGCTCACCGGCAGCGTCGAAGACACGCTGGTATCGGTGCCAAGAATCCCTGAAGTAATGCCGCTGGTCATTTCCAGCAAATGCCGGATCGTAATCTTGTTCCAGTTCGCGACCGGCGTCCCATTGGCTATGTTGGGCAGTGCGTCCTGCAGCAGCGTGTCGAGCGTCAGGGCAGCCGTGGTTCCCGGTAGTTTCGCACCCTCGTCCATCAACTGGTAAATTGCGCACGCGGTAAACATTTCCGAGACACTCGCCTGCCGGAAGAACGTCGTTGGCTGAACAGCCGGATAGCCAGGCTCAGCCCACGTGTACCCGCGCGTGTAGACCAGCCGCGTTCCGCTCACCACTGCGACAGAAGCGCCACGAATCATGTTGGCGGTCATCACGGCTTCCATGGCCGAGTCGATCGCGGCCACGGCGGCCGATCCGGCAGGTCCGTTGATCGTCCACGTGCGCGCTCCCGCATCTTCCTGCTCGGAGAAGAGCACGCCGAACCGCGCATTGCTGCCCGAGTCTTTCGCACTGACGCGAATGGGACGCAGACCCTGCGGATAGAGGGTGTTGAACTTCGTCTGGTAATCCGCGCTGCTCATGCCGTTCCACTCCTGCCAGAACGGCATCTGGCTGTCGTCGTACATCATCAGGTTGCCACCGTCAGGCGTCGAAGCGACAACTACCGGGCGTCCAAACCCCGACACCAGCGCGTTGAACCGCAACTGCATAGTGGGGCTGCCGTCATCGATGCCGTCGCAGTTCCACGCGCGATTGTCGGTGTTCGGAACCCAGATGCCGATGTAGCGCAGGTTGCCCGGATCGCCCCAGACATCCACCCAGCGAAGGATGAACCCGGAACTCATCTGCGACTGGTTGAGCGTTGTGAAATCCGCGGCGGTGAGCGCGTTCCGGGTCAGCGGGATCGGGCTCGCTTTGATAAACACGGCAGCGTACAGAGGGTTGGCGGTCGGCCCGGTGCCGCTCATGATCTCCGGCCCCCATCCCCCGGCGGCCATAGCGTCAAACGTGGTCTGCAGAGTTGTGCCGTTCAGCGAGGGGAAGTGCTGCTCGGCGGTCTGCGTCGCGCGTTTCACCATCGAGGCCGCATAGAGCGGACTGCTCGGGTCGCCATACACGCAGAGCGACAGGGTGCTGTACCCGGCGGCCCGCGCATTGTTGTACTGCGTTTGATGATCCGAAGCAGTGCGATCGTGCCAGGCAACAATATCCAGGGCCATGGGAACACCGTCCATTGTGCGGCAAGTTTATTGAGGAGCCCGACCTGGGAGTCTACGGCTTAATCCTAACCCCGCAATGCCCACAGCGGTCAAGATGTAAGAAATCCGGCGAACGACTCTGTTCGTGTTGGCAAGAGAGGGTGCAACTCGCACTGTCAAGGGCGGAGTAAAACCAGGCCAGTTGGGCGGAGTAAAAGTAGGCCAGTAGTTGACAGTCAGGTTGTTGAGTATTCGGGTGAGAAGGGGCGCTGAAGCGTAGCGGAAGCGGCTCTTCTCACCCGAGGCGCGTTCGGGGGGGTAGAGTTCAGCGTTCGGAGGACGGGGGACGTTTACGGCGGCTCTGCTTGAGGCGGTAGCTGTCGCCGTTCATCTCCAGGATGTGGACGTGGTGGGTGAGGCGGTCGAGCAAGGCTCCGGTCAGCCGTTCCGAGCCGAGGACTTCGGTCCATTCCTGGAAGGGCAGGTTGCTGGTCACCAGGGTGGATCCGCGCTCATAGCGCTGGCTGAGCATCTCGAAGAGCAACTCGGCGCCGGTCTTGGACAGGGGCACGAAGCCCAGCTCGTCGACGATCAGCAGTTCGTAGCTGGCGATCTGCTTCTGAAAACGGAGCAGCTTCTTATCGTCACGAGCCTCGATCAGTTCGCTGACCAGGGCCGCAGTGGTGGTGAAGCGCACGCGGTGTCCCTGTTGGCATGCAGCCAGGCCAAGCGCGAGCGCGATGTGGGTCTTGCCGGTGCCACTGTTGCCCAGCAGCAGTACGTTCTCGCGGCGAGCGAGGAACTCTGATCGCGCCAGTTCCAGCACCAGGGTCTTGTTCACCGAAGGCATGGCAAGGAAGTCGAAGCTGTCAAGAGTTTTGACGACTGGAAACTTCGCCTGGCGGATGCGGCGATCGATGGCGCGGCGTTCGCGATCCAGCAACTCCAACTCGGTCATGCGCAGCAGGTAGCGTTGATAGTCGACCTGCTCGACCGCGCACTGTCGGGCGATGTGATCGTACTCGCGCAGCATGGTGGGCAGACGCAGTTCCTTCAGGTGATGTTCCAACAGCAACTGCGGCGTGTCGGAGGTATGAGTCGCGGTGTTCGAAGTATCGTTGCTCATGCACACACCTCGACCAGCAGGCTCATGTAGTCGGCGGCCTGAGTGGTGTGCACCTGGGCCAGCGGCAGGTGAGGATAGTTCTGCATATCGAGTCGCGGTGGTCTTCGTTCGATGCGGCACAACATGAGATGACGCACTGCATCGAAGCTGATCGTGCCGAGTTGCAAGGCGTCTTCGATAGCATGGCTTACTTCCGAGAGATCGAAGGTCTCCATCAGCCGCAGCACCTGAACATACTCGCGGCTGCCATGCTTCTTGAGCCTGGCTTCGAGCAGACGCCGCAGTTCGGCGAAGCAGTCCGGCAACTTCCAACCGGCGAGTGGAGCCGCCTGATCCAGAGCCCGCGTCTTTTGTTCGAGCAGCGCCAGATAGTGCAGCGGATCGACGACTACCATCTCGCGTTCATAGCTGCGCCGGTGTCGTGCGATGACCTCGCTGGCGCAGGCAATCACCACTTCGTGAACGAAGCCCTTCACCAGAACCTGACGGTGTCCGTACTCGGTCGGCACCGAGTAGTCGTTGCCACGATAGCGAACCAGCGACAGCGAAGTGACTCGCACCGTGATCTTCTCGCAGGCTTCGTACGGAGTTGCGGGCAGCGGCAACATCGCAGCGCGGTCGCGCTCGAAGCGCTCGCCGATCGTCTCCGAGTGCCCGCGCAGCCGGTGCTCGCGCCGCCTGCGGCACTGCTCTTCAAGATGCGCGTTGAACTCATCCCAACTGTTGAAGTGCGGAATCGGAACCATGAAGTTGCGTCGCGCATAACCAACCAGCCCCTCAACCTTGCCCTTGTCGTTGCCCTTGGCCGGTCGCCCGAACTTATCGGCAAAGAGGTAGTAACTCTGCAACTCAGAGAAGGCCTTCGTCGTCTGCCGCTCCTCGCCGCCCAGAATCTTCGCTACCGCGATCCTGGTGTTGTCGTAGAGAATCCGCGTGGGAACCCCGCCGAAGTACGCGAAGGCTTGCACATGGCCTTCCAGAAATGCCTCCGTCGTCTCCGCCGGAAACGCCATGACGAAGCAATCATCCGAATGCGGCAAGTCCATCGCCAGATAGCGTGCCTTCTGTTCCACACCAGCGATTACGACCGCAGCTTCGCCGAAGTCCACCTGCGCCTCGCCCGGCGGATGCGTCAGCGGCACGAACATCTCCTGACCACGCAGCGTCACCGAGCGTACGTAGTCCTTCACGATGGTGTAGCTGTCTTGCGACACTCCAGACACAACAACCGCAGCGGCATCATGAAGCTCGACGCGGTCGAGTTCATCCGCCGCTTCCTGGTCCACGCCCTGCCCGTAGGCTTCGTCAAGATCCACCACGTGCAGGGTGCCGTTTTTGCACTGGGGACAGGATCGGTTCAGCGCGGACTTCTGCGGTTCGGTCAGCAGGGTGCTGATGTCCGGGGTGGTGGCGTGGAGATGGATCCGTCTCTCCAGCGGAAGCGCACCTGTCCGCTGTCGAGGCCGAACAGTCTCCCGTTGGAGATGGCAACACGGTGGGTGTAGCGGGCCAGGTACTTCAGCACGTGTTCGGGACCGCCGAAGGGAGGCTTGGAGTAGACCACCCACTCCTTGTTGCGCAAGGTAGAGAGCAGTGAGTGAAATGCACGCGGCTGGGAGAGCGCAGCAAGCATGCCGGAGAAGCCTAGTTCGTTGTGTCGATAGCTCTGCTTGAGGAAGGCGAGCAGCTTGCCGCGGAACATGCGGCTGAGCACACGGACGGGTAGAAAGAAGTTACGCCTTGACCGAACCCAGCGGGAGCGGTCGAGCGCCAGTCCGCCGGCGGGAACGAGAGAGTGCAGGTGGGGATGATGTCCCAGGTTCTGCGACCAGGTGTGCAGCACAGCAAGCACGCCTATGCGAGCGCCGAGATGGCGAGGATCGGCGGCGATCTCTAGCAGGGTCTCGGAAGCGGCACGGAATAGCAAGTTGTAAAACAACCGCTGGTTGCGGAGTGCGAGCGGCCCCAGCTGCTCGGGCACAGTGAAGACCACATGGGCATAGGGCACCGGCAGCAGGCTTGAGGCCTGCTTCAGAAGCCAGCGATCGAACTGCCCAAGGAGGTAATCGAACTGCATGACAGGACATCGGCTCGAAGTGGCCGATGTCTTTCACGCTCACCAGAACCAGTTCCCGACACTTCGGACTGCTTGCCAACCGCAACCGCCGTCAGGCTCTCGCCCTCTGCAGCGTTCTGAAACAAGGGATGGTCCGGCCGCTCTCCGGGGAAGAGCCAGTCCTTGGGCTTGCGCCACTTCCAATAGACACGCAACAGCTCCAGCAGCTTGGGCGACAACATGACCTGGCGCGGGACCTTGCCCTTGCCCTCGCGGACATGAATGACCATCCGCTTGCTGTCGATGTCGGTGACCTTCAGGTCGAGAGCTTCCTGACAGCGAAGCCCAGCGCTGTAGTACACGGCCAGCAGAGCACGATGCTTGGTGTTGGTAGTGGCATCGAGCAGAGTGCAGACTTCTTCGCGGCTCCAGACGGTGGGCAGCTTACGGCGCACCTTGGGCTTGATGATCTCCTGATCAAACCATGTCTGCTTCAGAGTGCGCGTGTACAGGAACTTCAACGCCGACCGGGCGCACTGAAGCGTTCCCCAGGCCAGCTTCCGCTCATCGAGCAGGTACAGCAGCCACGCGCGGATGTGTTCCGGGCCGAGTTGATCGGGTGACTTGCGAAAGTAGCTGGCGAACTCAGCCACGATCCGGGTGTAGGAGTGAATCGTGCGGGGCGAGTAGTTGCGCAGCCGGAGATCTTCCTGCATGCGCTGACGTAGGTGAGTCATGGACACCTCCTTGGGTGTCCAAAACTCTACCCAACCGCCGCAGAAATATGACCCCGCTGCGCTAGCGGCTTAGTGCAAATCGCCATTGCACTCGTCGAACGCCACTCGGGCTGGAAAGGTGCTTTGGCCTGTTCTCATTGGCTGAGAATCAGCTTATTGGGGCTCCGGCTCTTCAACCCCGTAAGCTAACGCTTCCTCTACGCGATTGCCGAATGCCTCGTACCAAATCTCGTTGCCTGTTCAAATGCGTACGCAAGTTGCAGGACACTGAAATCCTGCTTATCGCGGCCTACAATCTGCACGCCGACGGGAAGGCCTTCGGGCGTAAATCCGGCTGGCACGGAGGCCGCGGCGTTTCCGGTGGCCGAGATGTACCAGCAGGCCTTCATCCAGTCGATGTAATTGTTGAAGTGGACACCGGCGATCTCCGTTGGATAGGGAGTGTTGACGTCGAAGGGTGGCAATTGCGTGGTGGGGAGGATGAAGTATTCATACTTCTGAAGGAAAGCCTGAAAGCGGCGCCAGAGAAGGCTGTGCGCAATCTCGGCGCGGGCGATGTCCTGACCCGTGAGCTTCATCCCTGTCTGGATTTCATCTTTCAGAGTGTCCTTGAAGGCGTCGGGGTGTTGCTGGAGCACCGCGCCATAGTTGACGGCGGCTGACCACGCACGAAGAGTGCGAAAGGAGATTTCGGCGGGAGAGAAGTCAGGCTCGGCTTGCTCTACGACGCAGCCGAGCGATTCGAACGTAGCGCGATGAGCATCGACTACGGTGCGGACGCGGGGGTCGAAGGGCACGCCGCCCAGGTCTTTGAACCATGCGACACGCACACCTTTGAAGCTGCGGTCGAGCGGGCGCGCGAAGAGTTCGCCGGGCTCGTTGATGGCGAGCGGGGTATTCGGGTCGGGACCAGCGATGGTGCTGAGCGAGAGCGCGAGGTCGGCGACGGATCGGCCAAGGCATCCGTTGGTGCTTAGAGTGGACCATCCATTGCCTTTGGGGTTGGGGACGCGGCCGATGGACGGACGGAATCCGACGACGTTGCAGAACGCAGCGGGATTGCGCAGCGAACCTCCTGCGTCGGAACCGGAGGCAACGGGGACCATGCCGCAGGCCAGCGCGACGGCCGCCCCGCCCGAGGAACCGCCGCAGGTCTTGCTCAGATCGTACAGATTGCGGGTTGCGCCGAAGACGGTATTAAAGGTCTGCGACCCGGCGCCGAATTCGGGGGTGTTGGTCTTGCCCACGATGATTGCGCCGGCGCGCCGCATGCGTTCGACGAGGATATCGTCTTCGGTGGGAACGTTGTCCCTGAACAGTGGCGAGCCAAAGGTGGTGCGGATGCCTCGGGTATTTATGAGGTCCTTGTGGGCGACGGGCAGGCCGTGCAACGGACCCAGCGTTTCGCCGCGCGCCTGCATCTCGTCGGCGCGTGTGGCAGCTTCGATGGCCATCTCAGCAACCAGGGTTACGATCGCGTTCACCTTGGGATTGAGGCGGTCAATTTGCTTGAGGTGTTCGGCCAGCGCATCCCGTGCGGAGAGCTGTTTCGTACGAATCAGGCGGGCCATCTCGACGGCACTGGTGAAACAAAGCGGAGGGGCCGCGGAGTCGGCTCTTAGAGAACTACCAGCGAAGAGAGAAGCAGCGGCAATGCCCGTCAGGACTTCGCGCCGGGTCAGCTTGTCTGAAATCATGTGGACGACTTTATCATCGCCCTCGCTTTCCGGGAACTTCGTTCCTCAGTTCAAGCTACGGCCTGTTGAGGTAAACCGACGACTGAGTGGAAGCCGGTACGAGATGCCCGCTCTTATCGGAGAAGTCACTGGCGATTCTTTCCAGAAGGCCGACTCGCGAGTACCGATCCCGCATGAGTGATTGAGCGAATCGCGCTACCAATAGGCAAGTGGATCGGGGAGCCCAGCGCCGCAGCTACACTTCTGTTGCGGAGCTTCGACGGGCGTCATCTTGTCACAGCCAGGACAGCGGACGCGGCGTGGATTGAGGCGTCCTGGAACCCACACTCCGGTCATTCCGCCCTGCCCGAACTCCGAGGTAAAGTAGCGGCTGACCATAGAACGATGCTCTCCCTGCTTCATCAAGGGTGCCATAGACTCCCGGGTTTCCCAGGCGGTGATAGTCATCAGGCAATCTCCCACGATAGCTGAGACCATGCTGATGAACCCCGGCATGGATAGCATGTCCATGGCGATCTTGCGGCCGCCTTCCTGAATGATGGCTACCTCCTCTGTATTGCGCGCAAAGAAGTTGGTGATACTGAATGCACCGGGAAGTGCGGTGCTTCCATTGCTGGCCCGAACGCTGGTGCCGAATCCGAAAGGGCCGATCGAGGAGGGCTGCACGATGATGTCAAGTCCCAGGGCGCGCGGGACAGCGCTACCATCGAAATACCCCTGCAGGGAAAGGATCTTGCCGCCGTCAATGCGAGCGAAGTCGGCTCCGGCGAGCGCGATTGATCGGCCCGTAGGTGGCAGGCCCATCATGGGGCCCGTGTTGGTCCCCTTCATGAGCCACTCGGCTGAGACCAATCCCTCATCCTTGTGGGTCAGACTTACCGTTTCGAAACTCAAGTCGGGGAAGGCATCCCAGAGGGATTGTGCGTAGGCTCCTATCGCTGCGCCGGCAAGCGGGCCGGCGGTCGTTGGGTCGGTGTAGGTGCCGCCCTCAGCGAAGGTGGCGACAATGCCAGCCGCGTCCTGCCGATTCCAGGCGTCGGTATAGCGCTGAAAGACTTCTGCCGGAGTCGCGGGCATGCAAGATGCTAGCACTGGAAGGCGAAGATATAACAGGTTGTCAACGAGTTTTCTCGGGCTCCCCGGCGAGATGATCCATTCGGACGAGAAGCATGATCGCGAGAAACAATGGCTCAATGCTCCTTCCGGTGCTACACTTCAGCGGATTTCCCTTCGACCAAGTCCAGATCTAGGAGCGGCACGGTGCCTCGTCTTCTCTTCCGATTTCTTTCCATCTTTGCCTTCGCGGCCGCGACCCTTTCCTGCCTTGCGGCCGATCGCGTTCTCTTCCTCCGCTTAGACCCAACCCAATCCACCCTCTTTATCGCGAACGCCGATGGCTCCGCGGAGCGGCCGCTCACAAAGCCAGGCTCGCTCAATTACAACCCCGCGTGGTCTCCCAGGGGCGATTGGATCGCCTTTACGTCGGAGCGGGCCGGCCCCGCCAATCTCTTCCGCATGCATCCCGACGGCAGCGATGTTGAACGCCTGACCGCCGATGCGGCCTACGACGATCAGGCCGCATTCTCTCCCAATGGCAGGCACATTGCCTTTGTATCGACGCGGGCCGCGGGGTTTGCGAATCTTTGGGTCCTGGACCTCGCCACCCGCAAAGCGCGGGCGCTGACCACCGGGCGCGGTGGCGATTTCAGGCCGGCGTGGTCTCCCGACGGCCGCTGGATCGCCTTCTCATCGGACCGCGACAGCAACCTTCCGACCGCGAAAAGCCGTTGGGAGCGGCTCCAGCTCGTCGACATTTATCTCATTCACCCCGACGGCTCGGGACTTAGGCGTATTTCGCAGCACGGGAACTTCTGCGGCACTCCCAAATGGACGGCTGACAGCAAGAGCGTCGTCACCTACTGCATGTCGGCGGAAGATACATGGACCTACCGAACCAAGCTGCTTACGCCTTATGAGGTGGGCGCAGCGAACCAGCTCTACCGGATTGACATCGCCACCGGATCTGTCGTTCCCATCACCAGCGGCCTCGGCGTCAAACTGGCGCCGTCGGCTCTTGCATCCGGCAAGGTTGGCTATTTGCGTGGCGATGGAGCCAGGATCGAGTTTGTTTCCACCGACGGCAAGGTGGGCCCCTCCGGTGCGAACATCGCGCCCAATCCTCCTGCCTGGTCCCCGGATGGTACGCGCATTGTCTACAGCCGCGCGACGTATAAGCCCAGTTCTGAACCCGTGAAGCAATGGAGCCGGAATCCGAACTTCGATCTCTACGCGACCGGCGCGTTGCCGGCCTACGATCCAACCGGGACACGCCTGGCGGTCTCGAACGTCGTTCCCGGCGGCATCACCAGTCTGATGATCATCGACGGTAACCAGCGGCCGCGCGCTATCCTCGCGCGAGAGGATTTGATCCTCGGGCCGCAATGGTCGCCGGACAGCAGGCAGATCGTCGTCGGCGTGGGCGCCTTCACTTCTTTTCTTGACTTCGCCGCGGGAACCAAAAAGCCGATCGATCGCGTCAATGGAGGAGCGCAGGTGGCGATCCTCAACGCCGACGGCACCGGCTTTCACCTGGTGACCTCGGGGCCGAACAATAACGGTTTTGCGGCCTTTTCACCCGACGGGAGACGCCTTGTCTACCGCACCGCCGGACCCGATGGCGAAGGTCTGCGCATCATGAACCTTGCCGACCACTCGGTGACCTTCGACATGATCGACCGACCCAAGGCCCAAGCAGGCTTCGAACATTCCGGCAAGCGTAGACTCTGCACCACGCGATGGCTCTCGCACCTGTGACGTAGAAGGCTTCGCTGCGATCTCCGCCATCCGCCACAAAGGCGTCGCCTCCAAACAGACCGGATTACGCTCATCACTTCCTGACAACTGTGGCCTGCCGTGACGGCTCGCCACAGTCACTCCCTGGGAGGCACGCTGTGTCGTCACCACTGACCGCGGCTGTCATCGGTTGTTGTGTGGAACCTTGACCGGAACGTCAGGGGAGCCGAGAACCGTCACTTACTGCAAGCGGCGGCGGCTAGAGTGCCTGCATCCGACGGGTTTTATGGGTCACAGTGAGGAGGGAGGCCGGACGGAAAACGCTCCAGATGCTATTTAGAAAAAGCAGGGTAGTTTTTCTTAACCGAAAGGCCGCTTCGACCCGAGAGAGCCAACCCGTGTGGACGCCTGCGGAATTCTCTTGAATCCATCACCATAGGGGATGTTACAGGCCTAAATTAAGGTCAAGATGAAGCGGCTAAGGTGTAAGAATGGCTGTGCCAATGAAATGCGATCTCTGCCGCTAGGGTGTCGGTTGGGCCTGCTGGCATATAACACCTCGCGCGAGTCGTGAGGCACAAGGAGACGTTCTATCTTCTCGGCCGGCTCGGTATGCGTTGGCACACCCCAGAAGCCTTCGTAATCTGGAGTTGGAGCACCACTTCGCGATCCTGGAGAGGGCTAGTGGAGTATGAGCTTGAAGAAGATGAACGGGCAAGGAGCTTTGGTTGCGGATTGAGAGAACGCTAATTGCTCCGTCGCTGCCAGCACGGTGGAAACAGGTGCTCCTGCTGGAGGACAATTCTGCGCGCCACCATCGGAAAATGAGTATCGGCGTAAGGGCGCTGTCAGGAAAAGAAGTTGTGGTTCGCTTCCACAGAATTCGCTCGGGGAGTATCTCGGTTGTTGGAGAGAATGCCTATTCTCCAGGAACGCTCGGTGACCTGGTTGGAGTCGGTGGTAGGGCAAAGCTTGCACTCAATCTATTGGACTCACTTCGTGCGTACAGACGGGAGACGTTAATTGTCGCCGGTCCCCAATATGGCGGGAATCGTTGGTTCATTGATGGGTTGAGGCAGCGAGGCTTCGACTGGACGGTTGAACTTCCAAGAAACGCCGTGATGGTGACTGAAGGGTGTTCCGAAGGCAAGATTGCGGCGGACCTCGTTTCATCTGCGAAGAAATGGAAGACTTTCGATATTGCATCGCCAACTACAGGAAACTTAATCAACTACGCTGTTGCACACCTTGGCTACGTTCGCTTGGGTGGGGGGGGGGCGAGATTCGTCTGAGGTCCTAGAGGATTCGTTCCCAGCATCGAGCGAGAGCCCGAACTTATTCATGACTCAGGAGCCGCTGGGAAGCACTTTGATCAGCGCACTTCAGTAGTCGCTTGACCGCATCCCTTACACAATGAACAGCCGGAGTCAGCCTCCCAATGTGTCTGGAATGCAATATCCACACATTTTGCGTCGGAGCGAGCCCCCTTACTGTGATCGTCTTGATGTGTTTGCGCAAGGCAGAGGATTGAAGTACCTGCGGCATCACGAGCCCCAGCCCCACACCCTCGGAAATCAATGAGAGCTGCAGCTCATAACCTTCTGCCTCGACTGCAGAAACGAATGCCAAGCCTCGCTGAAGGAACGCAGCTTCCAGCAAATGGCGAGCGCTGCATCCATGCGGATTGAGAACCCATGCGTTCGATGCAAGCTCCTCTAGTGACGCGGGCTGCGAAAAGCGTTTGCCTTTCGCCGCAACAATCGTGAGAGGCGTAGCCCCAAGGCATTCCGCCACCAAGGAGGCTGGCGGGGTGGCCTCCTCGGGTAAGAGCACAACGGCGCAGTCCAGGGCACGATCTGAGAGGCGCTCCAACAGCACCGTGCTCCATTGCACAAACGCCTGAATACGCACCTTTGGGAAATCGACGCGCAAGCACCTAATCGGCAACCCTATTGCAAGATCCCCAAGCGACCTAGACATGCCAAAACGAAAATCGCCTGACGGTTCACCCCCATGCATGATGCCCGTCTTCAAATCGTTCACGGAACTCAGTACCGGCTTTGCAAACTCGTAGGTTTCCCGGCCGGAGCGAGTCGGCTGGACGGGCCGGGTCTGGCGGTCAAGCAGCGGCGATCCAAGCGCATCTTCCAGGTTCTGGATTCTGCGCGTCACCGCCGACTGGGTGAGATGGAGTTGCGCGGCCGCCGCCACGATGGAGCCGTGGTCCACAACAGAAACGAAAGCTTCCAGGTCAATCAGGTTCATCGGCCCCTTTTCCTTTGTGCACGGTTCTTCTGATGCTCATCGTTGAGCCGCGATTCCTTCTTCGTGATCGCAAGCCGACAAAGTGCGCATTTCGCATAATGAGTATCAAGAAGTTTCATGGTTCCTAATATGCACAACTCGAATCTATCACTCTGAAGACAACCTTGCTGCAAAGGGCAGGGAACAAGTTCTCAAGGAGAAGCGGAGCGGACGCCGATAACAGGCGACGCAAAGCAAAACTAGGCAATGTGGATTGTCAGACTGGCTCTCAACCGACCCTATACATTCATCGTACTGGCGCTCCTCATTCTTCTGTTGAGCCCAGCCGTGATTGTGCGCACGCCTACGGACATCTTTCCTAACATCAATATCCCAGTCATCGCTGTCGCGTGGACCTACACAGGGCTCAATCCCGAAGATATCGAAACGCGTTTGACAACGCCTTACGAGAAGGGTCTGACAACACTCGTCGACAACATCCAACACATCGAGTCGACCAGCTACAACGGCGTCTCCGTGGTAAAGATCTATCTCCAGCCTGGAACAAGCCTCGATACAGCAAATGCGCAGGTCGTGGCATTGGGTGGATTTGTACAGCGACTTCTTCCTCCAGCCATTCAGCCGCCAGAGATTATCAATTTCAGCGCGTCCAGTGTTCCCATTGTGCAGCTCGGGCTCTCTGGAAAGGGAATGTCCGAGCAGGCGCTCAATGATCAGGGGTTCAACTTTCTACGGCCCCAGCTGATCACCGTGCCGGGTGCGGTGATCCCCTATCCCTATGGCGGCAAACAGCGGCAAGTGATGATCAACATGGATCAGAACCAGATGCAGGCGAAGGGAGTTTCTCCGACCGATGTTCTGAATGCCGTGAACGCACAGAACCTTATCCTCCCCACAGGCACGGCCAAAGTTGCCGAAAGCGAACTCGACGTACGCATGAACGTGGCCCCGCGCACAATTGATGAGCTCAACAACATCCCCATCAAGCAGGACGGCAACACGACGATCTATTTGAGAGAAGTAGCCCGCGTGAGCGACGGGTTTGCTGTGCAGTCGAACATAGTACGGCAGGATGGCCACCGGGGCGTGCTGGTTACAATTCTCAAAGCCGGAACAGCATCCACTCTGGATGTCGTCTCAGGAATTAAAGAGTTACTACCCCGCGCTGCGTCGATTCTGCCCCCTGAGATGAAGATCACTCCCCTGGCTGATCAATCAGTCTTCGTGCGCAGTGCCATCAGCGGCGTGGTCCGGGAAGGCGTCATCGCGGGAGCATTGACAGGATTGATGATTCTGCTCTTTATAGGCAGTTGGCGGAGCACCATCATCATTGCCGTCTCGATTCCCCTGTCCATCCTCACCTCCATCCTTATCCTGAGCTTTCTTCACGAAACGATCAACATCATGACCCTTGGCGGCCTCGCTCTCGCGGTCGGTATCCTCGTCGACGATGCCACGGTGGTGATTGAAAACATCAACCGCATCCTGGAGGAGGGCCATGAGACCGACATCAGGCAGGCGATCCTGGATGGTTCTCAGCAGGTCGCAGTTCCCGCACTGGTTTCGACGCTGTGCATCTGCATCGTTTTCATGCCACTGTTCCTGCTGAGCGGGGTAGCGCGATATCTCTTCGTTCCGCTGGCTGAGGCGGTGGTATTCGCGATGCTGGCGTCCTACTTCTTCTCTCGGACGCTTGTCCCGACGCTTGCGATGTATATGCTCAAGTTGAATGAGGGCCAGGGCGAATCGCGTAATCCTCTTGTGTTGTTTCAGCGAAAATTCGAGCGCGGCTTCTCAAAAGTACGGGACAGTCACGAACGCCTGCTGACTCGCCTGGTAGCACGCCGCAAGGCTTTCATTCCGACATTTCTGGCAGTCTGCGTCTGTGTCTTTCTGTTGGCGCCCTGGCTCGGGCAGGACTTCTTCCCCGATACGGACAGCGGTCAGTTCAGCCTGCACATTCGCGCGAAGACCGGGACACGTATAGAGGATTCTGCACAACTTGCGGACCTCGTAGAGGCCTCCATTCGCGAAGAGGTGCCACCGGATGAAATCGATAACATTCTAGACAACATTGGCCTGCCATTCAGCCCCTACAACCTGATGCATTCCACCTCGGGAGTGCTTGGTCCCAATGACACCGATGTGCTGGTGTCGCTGCGGAAAGGCCATCATCCCACTGCGCAATACGTACGCGCCCTTCGTCAGAAGCTTCCCCGCGAGTTTCCCGGGACGACCTTCTACTTTATGCCTGCGGACATCGTGACGCAGATCCTCAATTTCGGGCTGCCCGCGCCGATCGACATTCAGGTCGAAGGAAGCGACATACGGGCCAATCACGATATTGCCGAGAAGATCATGACCGAGTTGCATCAAGTACCTGGGTTGGCTGATCTGCATATCCAACAGCCGCTCGATTACCCGACGCTCAATGTAGATGTTGACCGGACAAAGGTATTGCAGGCCGGATACCAGGAGAAGGATGTTGCTTCGAGTGTACTGAATTCGCTGAGTGGAAGCTTCCAGATCACGCCAATGTTCTTTGTCAACTGGAAGAACGGCGTGGACTACAACTTGGTTGCGCAGACCCCTCAATACCGAATCCAGTCGGTCAAGGATATTCAGAATATCCCGATTGCCGGTGGCTCCAAAGGCAGCCCGGAGATTCTCGCCGACGTTGCTTCCATGAATCGCGGGAGTGAGGTTGCCCTCATCAATCACTACAACATACGCCGCGTGATCGATATCTACGGGACGCCGCAGGACCGGGATCTAGGGGCAGTGAGCGGGGATGTGCAGCGCATCGTAGACGCCCACCGAAAGTCACTCCCGCGCGGAACATTCATCACCATCCGCGGCCAAGTGGAGACCATGCACGAGTCCTATACCGGCTTGATAGGCGGGCTCGGATTCGCCATTGTCTTGGTGTACTTGCTGATCGTCGTGAACTTTCAGTCATGGCTGGACCCTTTCATCATCATCACCGCTCTTCCGGCAGCCATGGCGGGCATCGTTCTCATGCTCTTCTTCACGCACACTACACTCAGCGTTCCCGCGCTGATGGGGGCATTGATGTGTGTGGGAGTCGCTACGGCCAACAGCATTCTCGTCGTTTCCTTCGCCAAGGATAGGCTGCTGATCCACGGAGACGCAGTGAAAGCTTCCCTTGAGGCCGGCACTACGCGGTTCAGGCCAGTCATCATGACCGCTCTGGCGATGATCATCGGCATGGTGCCGATGGCGCTCGGTCTGGGAGATGGCGGTGAGCAGAACGCGCCTCTGGGACGCGCGGTCATCGGCGGCCTGCTTTGCGCCACCATCGCAACGCTGGTCTTCGTTCCGTCTGTGTTCGCCCTGTTTCACAAGAACTCCCATGTTGCCTCTCTCGAGTCCCAAGGGACGTCAAAGACCAATTCAGCGGTTACCACGGAGCCATAGTCATGATAAGGAATGAGTCAAATCTAGTGCAGCAAGCAACTTCGACATCGGGTCCCGCGCGAGCGGGCGGACGGCTGACCATCATTGTCGGAACAATCGTGGTCGCTTGCGCCGCTTACATAGTCTTTGAAGGTATTCATTCGCGTGTGGAGGCCAGGGTCGAACTGCGCCAGTTGGCGACGGAATCCGCGATACCCTCTGTCAACGTGGTCTTTCCGAAGGGCGGGGCAAAGGCCGAAGAGATTGAGTTGCCGGGCAACACCCAGGCGTTCACCGACACGCCGATCTACGCGAGGACCAATGGATACGTACAACACTGGTATGTGGATATAGGTGCCCGTGTCAGGCAGGGCCAGCTTCCTGCTGTCATCGAGACTCCAGAGCTCGATCAGCAGTTGCGGCAGGCCAAAGCCGACCTGAAGAATGCTGAGGCGAACCTGCAGATCGCAGACATTACCGCGACGCGTTGGCAAAACCTGCTCAAGACCGATTCCGTCTCGCACCAGGAAGCGGACCAGGCCTTGAGTGATCTTCACTCCAAGCAGGCGTTGGTAGACTCCAACCGAGCCAACGTCGATCGCCTCGAACAGTTGCAGTCTTTTGAACGTATCCTCGCGCCCGTTGATGGGGTCATCACCGCTCGCAACACAGACATCGGGGCGTTAATTCAAGCCGATACCACAGCCCCCAAGGAGATCTTTCATCTTTCTGCCGTCCAGAAGCTGCGCATATACGTCCCGGTCCCCGAAGTCTATGCACCATCCGTTAAGACGGGTGACAGAGTCGCAGTAACTGTGGACGCCTTCCCCGGGCAGACATTTGTCGGAACGCTGGTACGCAACGCAAACGCGATTGACTCAACCTCGCGCACGCTGAACGTCGAGGTCGACGTCGACAATTCATCCGGGCGACTGATGCCGGGAGCCTATGCTTTCGTGCACTTCAAGGTTCCAGCCACGAATGGAGCGGTCACCATACCGTCGAATGCTTTGCTGTTTCGCTCTGAGGGCTTGCGCGTAGGCGTTGTCCGGAACGCTCATGTGGTGCTCCTGCCTATCACTATCGGCCAGGATTATGGCGACGCGGTAGAGGTCCTTTCGGGGCTCGCCGCGCGGGATGCGGTGATCGTGAATCCTTCCGACTCCCTCGCGGATGGAGCACAGGTCCAGGTCGAAAACAAAGCGGCCGATGGAGCGCGGCAATGAAGCGCTACCTACTGATTGCTACGTACACGACTATCCTGCTGCTGTCGGGATGTATGGTTGGCCCCAAATATGTGAAGCCGTCAGCACCGTTGGCTCCAGGCTTCAAGGAGACGACTGACTGGAAAGAGGGCGACGGCTGGAAGACTGCCAATCCTGAAGATGCCTTGGTGCGCGGAAAGTGGTGGGAACTCTATGGTGACCAGAAACTCAACGAGCTAGAAGAGCAGGTAGATCCATCCAATCAGACCTTGAAGATCGCCGAGGCTAACTTCCGCCAGGCCCGCACGGCAATCCGATTCAATCGAGCCGCCGAGGCGCCGACCATTGGAACCTCGCCCAGTATCTCCGCGATCCGGAGTTCCGCGAATCAACCCTATTTCCCGGCAAGCGTGGCCAACAATGGTTCAGGAGAGCTCACGCTCCCTTTTGATCTTTCCTATGAAGTCGACTTATGGGGAAGGATTCGTCGTAGCGTGACGGCGGCTCGGGAAGAAGCGCAAGCAAGTGCCGCGGACCTTGAAACTGCTCGCCTGAGCCTGCACGCGGAATTGGCGGTTGACTACTTTGAGGTGCGCGGCGCCGATGCACAGGAGCAACTACTTAATGACACCGTCGAGGCTTACAGCAAGGCGCTGGAGCTGACAGAGAATCGATTCGAGGGTGGGGCTGCTCCGAAGTCCGATGTCGCCCAGGCGAAGACTCAACTAGAGGCGGCACGAGTACTGGCCACAGAGATCAAGGTGCAGCGCACGCAGTACGAGCACGCGCTGGCCATCCTTATCGGGGAGCCCCCCGCGGCTTTCAGCCTACCCCCGATTCCTCTCAATGTTGAGCCTCCCGCATTGCCCTCCGTACCCGTTACTCTGCCGGCGCAGCTTCTGGAGCAACGGCCTGATATTGCAGCAGCGGAACGCCGCATGGCCGCGGCCAACGAGCAGATCGGAATCGCACAGGCAGCCTACTATCCAACACTCAATCTGGCAGCTGCGGCCGGCCTTGAAGGCTCATCCCTATTGAACTGGTTCAATTGGCCTAGCCGCTTCTGGGCGGTCGGA
>Ga0102924_1000795_pt1 | contig 37694 bp, 34 predicted proteins | sample PaiPotPPM11metaG_FD_80116 | JGI IMG/M metagenome (GOLD analysis project Ga0102924, IMG submission 80116) | Iron sulfur acid spring bacterial and archeal communities from Banff, Canada, to study Microbial Dark Matter (Phase II) - Paint Pots PPM... ...
AGCTAAGCCAGGGCACCCCCCTCCTCCCCCTGGCTTAGCTGGCCCAGCGATGAGCCGCAGGCGGGGAAAAATCACCGCTTGGGCTTAGGGCGCGGATGTGGTCCGGTCTGTCATTGTTAGTTGAGGATTAGCAACTGACCGGGTCTCAGGTGGGGAGCACATCCGCCCATGACGGTTGATTCTGACGTGGCAGGCGCGCCGGTGCAGCCCGGCCGTGCGCTGGGACCGCACTACAAGTGGATCGCGCTGTCGAACACGACGCTTGGCATGCTGATGGCGACGATCAACCAGTCGATCGTGCTGATCGCCCTGCCTGACGTCTTCCACGGCATCGGGCTGGACCCGCTGAGTCCCGGGAACACCAGTTACCTGCTGTGGATGTTCATGGGGTTCCTGGTGGTGTCTGCGGTGCTAGTGGTGTCGTTCGGTCGGCTTGGCGACATGTTCGGCCGGGTGCGGATGTACACCCTGGGGTTCGCGGTCTTCAGCGTGGCCTCGATCTTCCTGACTGTGACCTGGATGCACGGCGCGGACGGGGCGATGTGGCTGATCGTCTGGCGGGTCGTGCAGGGCATCGGCGGCGCGTTCTTGTTCGCCAACTCCGCCGCCATCGTCACCGACGCGTTCCCGGCCAACCAGCGCGGCACTGCCCTCAGCGTGAACTCGATCGCGGCCATCGCCGGGTCCTTCATCGGCCTCATCCTCGGCGGCGTGCTCGCCCCGATCAACTGGCACCTGATCTTCCTGGTCTCGGCGCCGATCGGCGTGTTCGGCACCCTGTGGGCCTACTTCATGCTGCATGACATCGGGGTGCGCAAGCACGCGCAGATGGACTGGTGGGGCAACCTGCTGTTCGGCGCGGGCCTGGTCGCCATCTTGGTCGGCATCACCTACGGGCTGCTGCCCTACGGCGGGCACCCCATGGGCTGGACCAACCCGTGGGTCCTCACCGCGCTCTTCGGCGGCCTCGCGCTGCTGGTCATCTTCGTGTACGTCGAGACCAAGGTCGCCGAGCCGCTGTTCCGTATCTCGCTGTTCAAGATCCGGGCGTTCGCCGCCGGGAACATCGCGAGCCTGATGCTGGCGATGGGCCGCGGCGGCATGCAGTTCATGCTGATCATCTGGCTGCAGGGCATCTGGCTGCCGCTGCACGGCTACAGCTACAGCCAAACCCCGTTGTGGGCCGGCATCTACCTGGTGCCGCTGACGATCGGCTTCCTGGTGTCGGCGCCGCTGTCCGGGATTCTGTCCGACAAGTTCGGCCCCAAGGCGTTCACCGTGGGCGGCGCGCTGCTGACGGGGGCGGCCTTCCTGCTGCTGATCTTCGTCCCGGTGGACTTCCCCTACTGGGAGTTCGCGATCGTCATCGCCCTCAACGGCTTCGGCTCCGGCCTGTTCGTCTCGCCGAACTGGGCGGAGATGATGAACTCGGTCCCGCCCGACCGGCGCGGGGCGGCGGGCGGCATGATCGCCACTTTCCAGAACTCCGCGTTCGTGCTGTCGATCGGCATCTTCTTCACCTTGATGGTGGCCGGCCTGTCGAGCAAACTCCCGGCGACCCTGTTCGGCGGCCTGACCGCCCAGGGCGTCCCGGCCGCCACGGCCACGCCGATCTCGCACCTTCCCCCGATCGGCGTGCTGTTCGCCTCCTTCCTCGGCTACAACCCGATGCAGCAACTCCTCGGCCCGCTGCTCAATCACCTGCCTCCGGCGCACGCGGCCTACGTGGTCGGGCGAGATTTCTTCCCGCACCTGATCTCGGCGCCGTTCCACAGCGGTCTCGGCGTGGCCTTCGGGTTCGCCATCGCGGCCAACGTGATCGCGGCCATCGCCTCGGCGCTGACGGGCCGGCGCACCCCGGTGCCGGCGACGCGCGAGTCACTGGGTTACGAACTGGCCGCCGGGGCGGCGGAGGGCGGCTTCGAGCCCGGCGAGCTCATCGTCCCCGGCGTCCCGGAAGAGAGCACCAAACCGCCAGACCAGCCCGACTAAGGCCGGCCGCCGGAGGGTATACCGATTTTCGGCTCCACCAACCATCGCAAGCCGGGCGGGATCACGACCGAAACGCGGTACACCTCGCCGCGCGACCAGCGGACCGCACGGCAGAATGGCCCCGTGACGTGGTGGATGAGGCTTAAGTGTCGGGTTAACACGGCCAGGCGCGACGTGCTCTGGCGGGCCGTGCACTGGGGGTGGCGCGAGTTTCAGCAGGCCGGCGTGGTGACGGCGGACACCCCGGCCGGCCGGGCGTTCGCGAAGTTCGGGCCGGGCTCGATCATGGCGTTCCCGCCGGGCGCCGTCTTCGGCGAAAGCGGGATCGAGGTCGGCGAAGGCACCCTCATCGGCCAGCTGGTCACGATCAGCGCGGGCACCCTGCCCGGCCAGGACCTCTGCGGCATGACCGTGCTCAGGATCGGCGACCGCTGCGTCATCGGCCGGGGCAGCCACATCGTCGCCCACGAGGAAGTGACGATCGGCGACGACGTCTGGACCGGACCCTACGTCTACATCACCGACCAGAACCACGGCTACGAAGATCCCGACACCCCGATCGGCAACCAGTTCCCCGTCAACCGGCCGGTCAGCATCGGCGCGGGCTCATGGCTCGGCGCCGGGGCGATCGTCCTGCCGGGCGCCAGGATCGGCCGCAACGTGGTGGTCGCGGCCGGCGCCGTGGTGCGCGGCGAGGTCCCGGACCACTGCATGGTGGCCGGCGTGCCGGCGAGGATCGTCCGCGAGCACACCAAGGCCGGCTGGCAGTCGCCGCGCAAGACCCAGGCGCTGCGCCCCTAACCCTCCGCGCCATCCACCCCAGGAACCCCAGGAACCGCGCTCGCCACGCCAAGGCTCCCGAGCGTGGCGCGGAGCGAGGCGATCGCCCCGTCAAGCTGGGAGAGCCCGTCGGCGAGCGCCGCGTCGGTCAGCGCTCCCGCGGCGAGCGCCGCGGGCAGCCCGGCGAGCCCGGCGGCGGCCTGCTCGATGGCGGACAGCGCCGAAGGCAGGTCGGACACCACGCGGAGCTGCCGTTCCTTCAGGTACAGGTCGACGAAGACGGACACCTTCGCCCGCAGCACCCAGGGATCGAACGGCTTGGAGATGTAGTCGACGCCGCCCGCCGCGTAGCCGCGGAAGGCGAGTTCGGGGTCCGCGCCCGCCGCGGTCAGGAAGATGATCGGCACGTCGGGTGTCCGGCCGTGCTGCTTGATCCGCGCGGCGGTCTCGAAGCCGTCCATGCCGGGCATGACGACGTCGAGCAGGATCACCGCGAACTCCTCCGCGAGCACCGCGTCGACCGCGGCCTCGCCGGACCGTACGAAGACGAGCTCCTGGTCAAGCGACGACAAGATCCCCTCGAGCGCGAGCAGGTTCTCGGAGCGGTCGTCGACGAGCAGGATCTTCGCCCGGTCGGTGGTAGCAGAGCGCGCCACGTCAGTAATCCCGGCCGTGGCCACTCAAGCGCGGGGCCTGGGACATCGTGTAGTCCTCCCGGTGGGGATCGTGACGATCTCAGTCTGTCACGTTTCCTTGTGAGTTACTTGCCGAGAAGCTTTGCCGACGCTCTGACCAGCAGTGTCATTATTCCTGCGGCGCAGAAGGACAGGATCGACGCCGACATCCAGCCCGCGGGCGTGAAGCCGATGTCCCGGCCGAACGAGGACCACGACGAGGCCCACCAGGATACGTACCCGGGGTTGATGAGCTGGTAGACGACGAAGCCGACGGCCCAGGGGACCAGCATCGACCACCGGGAGCGGGCCGACGCCGACAGGTCCCAGCCCTGCCGTCCGCCGCCGAGGAAGTAGTCCGTGATCAGCACCGCCGACATCGGCACGAACACCGAGCCGAGCAAGGTGAGGAAGTTCTCGTAGTCGGCGATGTTCAGCCACAGCGCGCCCGCTGTGGTCAGCGCGGTGATCACGACGGCCAGGACGCGCCGGTCCCACAGCGGCCGCAGGTTCTGCAGCGAGATCGCGGTGGAGTACACGTCCGCGAACGACTGGTCCAGCTCGCGCGCCGCCAGGATGGCGAACCCCAGCGAGCCGACCGGCAACGCGATGAACGCGCCGAAGATGTCGCTGGCATTCCCGTGCGCGACCGTGACCAGCGCGAGCAGCCCGATGACGTAGCACAGCACCTGGGTGACGCTGTAGCCGGCCAGGGCCCCGACGACGGCCGACCGCGAGTCGCGCGAGTGCCGCATGTAGTCCGCGGCGAGCGGCGCGAACGAGATGGCGACGGCGACGACCGTGTCGGTGGCGGCCCAGTAGCCCGACCACGTCCCGTGCGTGAGCGAGGGCAGCGGATGCCGGAGCAGCTGGACGAACAGGTACGTCATCACGATGAGCACGGCCCCGGTGGCGTACCGGCGGAGCACCCGGATGGCGCCGAGCGGCCGGATCGTCAGCAACGCGGTCAGCAGCCCGGCGATCAGGACATATCCCCATTTAGGGACCGACGGCGCCACCGTCTGCGCGGCCGTCGCGATCGTCACGAGCTCGAAGATGCTCCAGCCGAAAAGCTGCAGGATGTTCAGCACGGTCGGCAGGTACGAGACGCGCGCGCCGAACAGCCCGCGCAGCAGCACCATGGCGGGCGCGCCGGTCTGCACGCCGGGCAGCCCGGCGAGCGCGAGCACCGCGGCGCCGAGCACCGTGCCGACCACGATCGCGGTCAGCGCGGCGGCGAGCGACAGCTCGGGCGTTCCCGCGCCGCCCGGCTGCAGCACGAAGATCGCGCCGGTGAAGCCGAGCAGGCTCACCCCGAGATTGCCCCAGAGCCCGAACTGGTCGAGCAGGCCAAGCGACTGCGGCACCGGCTCGGCGAGCGTTCGCCCGACCTCCGAGTGCCGGTCGCCGCGCACGGTGACGAATGTGCTCGAACTGGCATCGACGGAGCCGGTCTTCGCGGCCACAGCAGCCTCCCTACGCCGGAATTACCCGGACAGGTTCGGACGGTCGGCGGCGCGTGGGCCTGCCTGCGATCCGCGATCTCGCGGCGCAGCGGCCAGCCACCCTCTCAGCCCGGTCAGCCCGAGCTCCCGTGTATTGAGTTACGTAAATTTTAACATCTAACCCGCATACCGAACGGTGCAGTGTTTCACGTCATCGCTCCTCGTCCTCGCCTTCTTTCTTGGCGGGCCTGCCGGGCCGGCGCATCTGCCCGGCGCCGCGCGGCATGCGGCCCGAGTCGCCGAGCGCCCGGCGGAGCAGGAACTCGATCTGGGCGTTGGTCGATCGCATCTCGTCGGCCGCCCACTTGGCCAGGGCGTCGTGCACGGCCGGATCGAGACGCAGCAAGATTTGCTTACGGTCTGCCATCAGTAGGTCACGCGTAGAGCGAGCCGGTGTTCACCACCTGCTGAGTGGCCTGCTCGCTGCAGAGCACGACAAGCAGGTTGGAGACCATGGCGGCCTTGCGCTCCTCGTCTAGTTCGACGACGTTCTCCTCGTCTAGTCGCTCCAGGGCCATCTTGACCATGCCGACCGCGCCCTCGACGATCTTGGCTCGCGCGCCGACGACCGCGCTCGCCTGCTGTTGCCGGAGCATGGCGCCGGCGATCTCGGCGGCGTAGGAGAGCCGGGTGAGCCGGGTCTCGAGGACCTCCACGCCGGCCGCCTGCACCCGGTTGCCGAGCTCGGCGGACAGCCGCGCGGTGATCTCGTCGGCGTTGTCCCGCAGCGACATCACGCCCTCGACGCCCCGGGCGTCGTAGGGGTAACTGGAGGCGATGTGCCGCACAGCAGTCTCGGCCTGGATCGCGACGAACTTGAGGTAGTCGTCGACCGAGTAGGTGGCCTGCGCGGTGTCCCGCACCTGCCAGACGAGCACGGCGGCGATCTCGATCGGGTTGCCGTCGGCGTCGTTGACCTTGGTCTGCGCGGTCTCCATGTTTCTGATCCGGGTGGAGACCGGGACCCGGTTGGTGAACGGGTTCACCCACTGCATCCCCGGCTCGCGGATCGTTCCGTCATACTTGCCGAAGAGCTGCACGACGTGCGCCCGGCCCGGCGCGACCACCGTAAGGCCGCGCAGCGCGCCGGTGACGACGACGACGAGCACAATGCCGACAATGATGAGTACCGCCTTCAGTGCCCCCGCGTGTACCCCGCCCTGCCAGAACGCGACAATCGCCGCCGCCAGCAGGACGAGGCTGACGAGGAGCACCAGCGGGCCGGGCCGGTACCAGGCCGTGCGCTCGCGCATCGGCTGGCTGGGGGAGTAGATGGCCGCGTCTTGGACTTGAGTCTGGGCTGTCATGCTGCCCACCTCCAAGGAGAGATTCGCTGATACCTGAAGCTATCATACTGATATCAGTTTCTTTCGCAAGCTGTATTGCTCGCGAGGTCAGGGCTTGTCGCGCAGGCGGGGCGTGAACGTGTCGCCGCGCAGCGCCTCCTCGATCAGCAGCACAGCCTTGGCGGTGCTGGCCAGGCGCCGTCCCTCGGTCCGGTAGGCGGCGAGCACGGCATCGATCGCGTGCGGCGGCAACTCCTCGCCGAGCTCGGTGCGCGCCGTGCGGTAGCCGGCCCTGGCCCCCTCCACGCAGGCCTGCGTATGGTGCCTGGCCATCGCGGCCAGCGCCACGGGGTGCCTGCGGAGCACGCCGTGCAGCCGGAAGTCGGGCGGCACGACATCAAGCAGCCAGGCGATCGCGGTCGCCTCGAAGTCCTCGCTGCCCGGCGGATGCACTCCGGTTGGCCAGCCCGGCGGTATGTACGCAGCCATGGCGTGATCATAACACCCAGCTAGAACGGCAATTCGAGTAACTCTCGCTTGCCTCGCAGGTCAAACCGCCCTGTCCAGTCAGGTGGGCTCCGGGGAGTCACCACCAGTCGTTCGGGATAGGGATTTGCGTTGAATGCGTAATTCGCCTTGCTCGTGGTAGTTGATACGGCGCCTGCCGTGGCACTGGCCGCGGTGGCGCCCTTCGACCCAGAGGAGCGCACGGTGGCCATGCGCAAGCGGATCGCCTCGACCGACCAGCGGCTCCTCGGCCTTTTGACGGCCGCCGACCGGCCCGGGATAGACGATGCGATGTCCAAGCTCGGCCGGGCCGCGGATCACGGCCTGCTGTGGATCGCGGTGGCGGCCGCCCTCGGAGCCAGGCGAAACAAGTGGACGCGGCGGGCGGCACTGCGCGGGCTGGCGGGCCTGGCGATCGCCAGCACGGCCGCCAACGTGTTCGCCAAGCAGCTAGTCGGCCGGACGCGGCCCGACCTGCCGCTGAACTCGGCGGCCAGGCTGGCGCGGTCGCCCAGGACCACGTCGTTTCCCTCGGGCCACGCCGCGTCCGCCGCGGCGTTCGCCACCGGCGTGGCGCTCGAGGTGCCCGCCCTCGCCGTGCCCGTCGGCGGCCTGGCGGCGGCCGTCGGACTGTCGCGCGTGGTCTCCCGGGTGCACTACCCGTCGGACGTGCTGGCGGGCTTCGCGCTTGGCACCGCCGCCGGGCTGGTGACGCTGCGCTGGTGGCCGCAGCGTCCGGGCGAGCCCGCCGCCGCGGCGCGGCCGCGCCGCCCGGCCCCGGCGTCGCCTGACGGCTCGGGCCTGGTGCTCATCGTTAATGCCAGCGCGGGCAGCGCCTCGGCCGAGCTCGCCGACTCGCTCAGCGACGCGCTCCCCGCGGCCGAGATCGTCGTGGCGACCGCCGATGATGACCTGGAGAGCCTGTTCAGCAAGGCGGCGACGCGGGCGCGCATCCTCGGGGTCGCCGGCGGGGACGGCTCGATCCGGCTGGCCGCCGGGATCGCGGCGGACGCCGGGCTGCCGTTGCTGGTCCTGCCCGCAGGCACCTTCAATCACTTCGCCGCCGACCTCGGGGTCGAATCGGTGGAGGACGCGCTGGCCGCGCTCCGCGACGGCGACAGCGTGCTGGTGGACGTGGCCACCGCGGACGGCGCGGCGTTCCTCAACACGGCCAGCACCGGCGTCTACGTCGACCTCGTGAAGGCGCGGGAGAAGCTTGAGCCGACGGTCGGGAAGTGGCCGGCCATGCTGCTCGGCCTCGTCGGCGTGCTGCGGACGAGCAGGCCGGTCGACCTGATGGTGAACGGCCGCCGCCGGAAGGTCTGGCTGCTTTTCGCCGGCAACTGCCGGTATGAGCCCTCGGGGGCCGCGCCCGCCTACCGGCCCGACCTGGCCGACGGGAACCTCGACGTGCGCCTGGTCGACGGCTCCCAGCCGCTCGCCAGGACGCGGCTGATCGTCGCGGTGCTGCTCGGCACGCTCGGCCGGTGCCGCGTCTACCAGACCTGGTCGGCCGCCTCGGTGCGGGTCGCGTCGCCGGCGGGCGGCCCGGTCCCGCTGTGCCTGGATGGCGAGGCGACGGAGATGAAGAGGGCGATCACCCTGGTCAAGCGGCCGAAGAAGCTGCTTGTCTACCGCCGTCGGCCGGGCGAATGACCGGTTCAAGTTCCCACTGGAGGTAGCTATGGTTTCGCGCACGTCCTTCCGCAGCACCGCCCGCCGGAGATCGGCGCCCCGGTCCACCCGGTCCGCCCGGGTAGGCCGGGCCGACCGGGGCCTGGCCTGGCTGGCCCGGGCCGGCCTGGTGGCCCGCGGCCTCATGTACGTCCTGGTCGGCATCATCGCCGTCCAGGTCGCCATCGACGGATCGCATCAGCAGGCGGACCGGACGGGCGCCGTGCGCCTGGTGGCGCAGACCGCGTTCGGAACGGCGATCTTGTGGCTCCTGGTGATCGGATTCGCCGGCATGACGCTGTGGCGGCTCTCGGAAGCCGCCTGGGGCAGCCCGGAAGCCGGCGGCCGCAAGGCCAGCAAGCGGCTGGCGAACCTCGCCCGCGCCGTGTTCTACGCGGTGGTCACCTACGGGATCCTGAAGTACGCGCTCGGCATCGGCCAGCCGGCGTCGAGCGACAGCCAGTCACAGGACCTGACCGCGACGGCGCTGAAGTACCAGGGCGGCCAGGTGATCGTCGCGCTGGCGGGGGTCGTCATCGCGATCGCGGGCCTGTACGTCATCTACCGCGCGTACAAGCTGAAGTTCCTCAAGCACCTGCGCCTGGGGTCGGCCTCCACGCGGACCAGGAAGGTCGTCACGCGGCTCGGCCAGATCGGCGGGATCGCGCGTGGCCTGGTCTTCGCGACCATCGGCGTCTTCCTGGTCGTCGCCGCTAAGGACGCCAACCCGCGGCAGGCCAAGGGCATCGACTCCGCGCTGCGGGCGCTCGCGCACACGCCGCTCGGCCCGTGGCTGCTCGTCGTGGTGGCGATCGGCCTGATGATGTTCGGCGTCTACTCCTGGTGCGAGGCCAGGTGGCGGGCGGTCTGACGACGACCGTTCGGCCGGTGCCCGGGCGACCCAGCGGTCGTGGTCGCGGTCAGCTCGCCGACGGGAGCGGCGTGCACACCTTCGGCCACGTACCGCCGGCCGCGGCGTTGATGAGCCACGTCGCGATCGTCTGGTCCGGCGTGAAGTCGGGGCTGACCGGATAGAACCCCTCAAGGGCATCGGCGTCGGTGTACAGGGCCTGGTTGGCGACGACGCGGCCGTTCTCGTACCAGCCGTCCTTCTTGCCGAGGGATTCCAGGTTCGTGTTCCCCTGGGCCTTGTCCCAGATCGTGACGTTGTGCTCGACGAGGCACTGCAGGAAGAGCGGCATGATCTGCTGGACGGTGAGCGCCGCGCCCGAGGCCGTCGCGCTCGGTGAGGCCGAGGGGCTCGGCGCGGCCGCTGAAGTCGTGGACGTGCTCTGCGTGGAGCTGCTGTTGGGACCGCAGGCGGTAGCCAGCAGCATGACCGCCGGAACCATCGATGCGGCCAGCAAGCCGGTGGATCGCCGGGTCACTTGGTGTCTCCTTCTCACGCGCCGGTCCCGCTGTTTACCTGCATCGCGGGTCAGGCCGCCCAGACCGTCGGCCAGCCGGGGAACAGCTGGCTGGCCAGCTGGGTAGCCGACGCCGACGTCCCGCAGACGGCCGACGGGAGCTTGGCGCTGGCGACCGCCCAGTCCGTCCAGGCGAAAAGCAGCTGATTGTCTACCGTGACCGAGCTGACGTTGTAGTACCAGCCCAGGAACGCTGGCGTATCACCGATGCCCGGCTTGATCTTGCCGTCGTGGCCGAGCGACGACGGCAGGGCGGTCTTGATGATGCCGCGGTCGAGCCCGCACTGGGAGATCAGCGCGGGCGCCTCGGCCTCGCGTCGCAGCGCGGCCTGGCTCGCGGTGGGCGTCGCCGATGACGACGCCGACGGTCCGCCCGCGGGCGTCCCGGCCGACCCGGAGCTGCAGGCCGTCGCCGCGCAGGCCAGCGCGGCGACGGCGGCTAGAGCGGATACCCGCATCGCGCTCACCAGGGGTCGCCGGCCGCGGGGTCGTTCGCGAAGACCTGCTTCTGCAGCTCGGAGGCGGTCACGGACGTGCCGCAGACGGCGGCGGGCAGCTTGCCGCTGCTCGCGGCCTGGTCAGCCCACTGCTCGATCTCCTCGCCGGCGATCGTGGTGCCCACGACGCCCGCATACCACTCGTTGAACGTGCTCACGTTCGCCGACGTAATGACCAGCTTCGCACCCTTCAACCAGGGCGTCTGGCCAGACGGGGTGACCAGCCCGGTGGGCGGCTTCATCAGCCTCTGGGTCAGCGCGCACTGGACGATCAGCGCGCCCGCGTAGACGGACCGTTCGGTAGCGAGGGCGGAACCGGTCGGGGACGGGGTCGGGCTCGAGGTCGAGCTCGAGGACGAGCAGCCTGCGGTCAGGCCCGCGATGAGGGCGGCCGCGGCAATCGCGTTCCAAGATCGCATATTCATGTGGCTCACGTTCAGGGGACGGGCGCGGATAGGGACGAGTTTTGCTCCAGCCCCATCGCGTTCTGATAGGTGGTCATATCGCTTTCGAAGGTACTCCCGTTTACCTTGGTGTTCACCACCCCCGCGTACCATTCGTTGAACTCGGAGGCGGCTGTCGAATTCGACAGGTTGATCTTTCCGTTCTGGTACCACGTCTGTCCCGGGAGAAGGCTGGAGGGGGAAATCACGCCGGTGTGGAGCAGGGCCTGGGCCATGGGCACGTTGATCTGCAGCTGCTCTTTAGCGAAATTCTGCTGGTCGTTGGCGTAGGCCGTGGCGGCGTTGTCGGTGCTGAACGTCGGCAGGTTGAACCCGACCAGCCCGGCCGCCGTCTGCGCGTCGCCGAGCGGGGCACCGACCACCGGGATCTTGGTGGCCGAGCTTTCCGCGAACGAGAGCAGCGCGTTGTATTCGGCATTCCGCGCGTCGGTCGCCTCGGCGCCCTGCAGTCCAACGTTGTTGGACTGCGTCTGTATCTGCCCCATGAGCTTTGCCATAAAGAGAGCCGGGTCTCCTTCGCCCATTCCCGGTGGGAGCTGATTGGTCGCCTTGAGTCCGTAATACTGGGTGAATGCCGACTTGGCCGACGCCATGAGAATGCCGTCATCGGTCGGGTTGGAGGCGATCTGCTGCAGGAAATTGGCCAGCGGGTCGTAGTTCGCCGAGGCGTCGTGGGCGATGTAGATGCTCCACGGCATCCCTTTCTCCTGGAGCAGCGGCCCGACCATCGAGGAGTTCGCCGTCTGGTTTCCGGTGGATATGCCCAGGTCGAGCATGTAGCGCTGGGCCGTGGCCAGCAGGGCGGCCTGCACCGGCGCGGCCAATTGCGCCGTGGAGGGCGGGGGAGTGCTGTCGATGATGTTCTTCGCCGCGTTGGCGGAGTCTTTGGCGGGCTGGAGGGTGCCGCGCGGCGCGCTGGTCGCCGCGTTGAAGAAGCTTCCGATCACGCCGGAGGAGAGCGTCACCGGGTGGGCCCCGGCGTAGAGCGGCTCGTTGAAGTTGACGGGCGTGCCGTTCTGGTACTGGACCGGCATGACCGAGTTCATGAAACCCTCGAGGTTACCGTTCGACGAGAAGAGGGGCGTGTAGGACGTCGTGGGGGAGTTCATCAGCGACTTGGCTATCGTCGCGCCGTTCGGCCCGGCCATGACCTCCCTGGCCGCCGCCCCGTTCTGCGTCGCCAGGGTCAGCATGGCTTGCGCGGGGTCGAACTCCGCCAGGGTCTGGGTGGTGAAATCGGCGCCCACCGCGTTGGTCGACACGTTCGGCCCGTTAAGCGGGATGGTGTAGCCGTTCAGCTTGGTCCTGGCCAGCTCGATGGAGGTGGTGACCTGGGCGAGCAGGTTCGGCGTGCCGGTCTCCTGAGTGCCGTAAGCGGACCCCGACGGCCCGAACTTGAACAGCATGCCCACCGACCAAAGGTTCTTGGCGTTCGCGTAGCCGCTGATGTTCGTGAGCGTTCCCGACTTGTCGGCGGAGGCCAGGCCGGTGGCGAAGGTGTTCAGGATCTGCTGGTCCTGCGTGGTCAGGACGGCGGGCTCCAGGTTGACCATGGTCTGGCCGTCTTCGCCGTTGAGCGTGGCCGCGAGGTTCGCGACCTGCGGTGCGGCGGTGTTGTAGAACGAGCCGAGCCACGAGGTGTCGTGTGAGTCGAGATTGTCCTTGATCTCGGCCTGGATGGCCTGGATCTGCGCCCGCGCGGCCTTCGGGTTCTTGGCGGACTCCGCCTCGGCGGCGGCCAGGTTCTGGGCGGCCGCCTGCGCGCTGGCGGTGTCAAGCTGCTGCTCGGGAACCCAGGGCATTTCCAGCATGTTGCCGGACAGCGTGGGGTTCGGCCGGTTCTGGTACGCCACCGCCATGGTGGCCCGGTCGCGGATGTCCGTCGCGTCGTTAACCGAACGGCTCTGCGCCTGCTGAAGCGGCTGCAGGCTGATCGGCGACCCCGTCCCTGAGGACCAGTACATATTCAACGTGTTGACGATGGTCGGCACGTTGGCCGCAAGGACGTCCCGCAGGTTTTCCAGGGCGGAGGCCAGCTGGCCGATCCGCTCTACGTCAACGCCAACTTCGTCACTCATCGTGGCTTCCCTCGTTGTTGGTGCGGAAGGTTGATCCTCGTCTCACCTGCTGGGCAAGCCTGCCGTTCACCTACTAGCACGAAGCGCGATGACCCCTGGTTCACTCCGGCTGGGGACGGCTGGCCGCGTCGCCAGCTCAGGCGGCCGCGTGCTGCTTGGCCGCCAGCGCTTCCATCTGGGTCTGCGTAGAGTGGATGATGCTGGACTCGGCCGCGGGAAGGTCGTTCAGGCAGCTCTTCACGGTCGCGTAGAAGGAGTTCCAGTCGCCTTCCCACGCCGTGGCGGCGTCGCCGGTCCACGTGTCGCCGTTCAGCCACGGAGTCACCTTGGCGATCGCCGCGCTAATCGCGTCCGCGGCGGCCTGCACATTCCCCATGTCGTTGGCAGCCGCCTCGACGGCTTGCTGGACCATATCGTTGCCCATGCGTCAGTCCCCTTTACGCCCGATATGGATGTTTGTCGATATATGTCGTATACCTCTGCGAGATGTTAGCAGGACTCCTGTGTGTTGTTGTGTCGTCGTGTGTAAGCTGTTACGCGCATAAACCGCCTTACGTCACGCCATAACGCTTGGATCACGAAATCGGTGAAATGTGAGCCTTTTCGACGGGCGGCGGGGCGAGTATAGCGACGAGCAGATTTTGCACACGGGGGCGGTCGCCACAGGCTGGAAGATGGCCCCAACACTACGGAGGGTGTGGTAGCGAGATGGCTTACATCGGCTTTGACCCGTCAGGCGTTCAGGCGTGGCAGGGGCAGTTGAACTCGGCGCACGAGCAGGTCATCACCGCGCTGAGCAACTACCGTACGGTGGCGCAGCAGAACAACGACGTTGCCCACGGCTCGCACTTCCAGAGCCTCAACTCGCAGTGCGACGACATCACGAACAAGCACCTCTCGGATCACAGTGACCTGCACACGCAGTACACCAAGGCCTCGACCGACCTGGTGCAGGGCGTGCAGGAGGTCGCCGGCGCCTAGCCGGCCCGCGGCCTCCTGGCCGCTAGCACGGGCAACAACCAGAACGCGGCGCCCTCCATCGCGAGGGTGCCGCGTTCTGTGTTTCCCGCGCTCACTCTGCTAGCCCCGCTCGCCGCCGCGCGCTCGGCGGCCCGTGTTTCTTCCCTCGTCGGTCAGTCGCTCGTACCTCGCTCCCTCCCTCCTCAGTCCAGAAACACGGGCGCGCGCTTTGGCTCGCGGGAAGGCGCGCCCGAAGCTCTTCGGCCTCCCGCTCAGTGTTTCCCGCGCTAGTCGGCTATGGCCAGCTGGATCGGGGTCATGCTGCCGGGCCGGATCAGCAGTCCGCGGCCGAGGGCCCCGCCGCCGGCGGCGTTGCGCGGCAGCCGGACGCCGAACAGGTCGCCGTCGTTGGGCGACTCGACGGCGGTGTAGACCCCGCAGCGCGACTTGAGCGTCTCCTTGATGAACCCCGAGTACGCGCGGCCGAGGTCGCCGGTCGAGCCCGCGATGATCAGCCCGTGCTCGCCGTCGCGCCCGCTGGCCAGGAGCTTCTCGAGCGGCGCCGACAGCGGCCCGTTGAACAGCAGTTCCGCGTCGTCCACGATCACGGCGAACCGTTCCATCCCGTCCACCGCGGCGGTGATGTCCTCGGGCTTCGTGCCCGCGCCGAGCACCTTGATGACGCCGTCCTCGCCGTCAAGCGACCGCAGCGGCGACCGCCGCGGCGTGACCACCAGCAGCGGGGTCGACCGGGCGAGGAGCGACTTCGCCATCGTCAGCAGCGTGGTGGAACGCCCGGACCTGGCCGGTCCCGCGATTGTAAGGCCGGGTCCCTCGTCGAGCAGGTCGAGGCCCATCGGGCCGAGCTCGTCGCCGCCCGCTCCGACCAGCGCCCACAGCGGCGACCGGGGGCGGAACGACGGCGTGAGGCGCATCGCCTCGTCCAGCGTGATCCGGGACGGCAGCGGGTCAACCCGCAGCGGCCGCTGAACGCCCGTCGGCGAGCCGTGCCGGCGCAGCGACGCCTCGCCGAGCGCCCGCAGCGCGGCGACCTGCGCCGGCCCGGACGCGTTGGCGTCGAGCAGCGCGACCTGCACCTCGAGCGGGTCCGGCTGCCCCTCGATCATGATCCGGCCGGGTGGCTGGTTGGTGGGCATGCTGCGCTGGGGTATGCCCGCGAACGTCGCGTCGCCCGGCTCGTTGAGCCGCAGCACCATCGTGCGCTCGAACACGGTGCCGACCTGCCCCATCATCGCCATCCGGTCCGTGGTGACGACCGCGCGCAGGCCGACGGCGGCGCCCTCGCGCAGCAGCTGGAGCAGCGCGTCGATAAGCCTGCCGTAGTCGTACTTCTCGTACGCCGCGAAGAACCCTTCCCACCAATCGAGCAGCAGCACCATCCACGGCAGCCGCTGTGCGGGGTCGGCCGCGGCGGCCCGCTGTTCGGCCAGGCTCGCGAACCCGCTCGCCGCCAGCAGCTGCTGCCTGCGGCCGATCTCGCTGCGCAGCTTGCCAATCAGCCGCTCGACCCGGTCGGTCTGGTCCCTGGTGACGACCGCGCCGCAGTGCGGCAGCCCGGCCAGCGGCAGCAGCGAGCCGGTACCGCAGTCGATCGCGTAGATATGCACGTCCGACGCCGATTCCCGCGCCGCGATCGAGCCGGCGATGGTCCGCAGGACGGTGGACCGGCCGGTGCGGGCCGCGCCCGCCACGACGATATGCCCGCCGTCGGCGAGGTCCAGGGCGATCGGCTCGCGCGCCTGCCTGGCCGGGACGTCCATGATGCCGAACGGCACCGGCGCCACCTCCCCCCAGGCTTGCGCCTGGACGGGAGGAAGGTCGTCGAGCGTGACGGAGTCGGGCAGCGGCGGCAGCCACGGACTGGGCTGCGGGCCGCAACCCGCCTTCCGCGCCGCCCCGGCGATGGCGTCCACCAGCACCGACAGGTCGGTCTCCATCGTGCCGTCGTCCGCGGCGGCGGCCTCCCTGATCTCCGGCAACGGCCTGCCGAGCCCCTGCCACGGCACCGGCAGCACCTTGATCGGGCTCCTGGCCACGGTCCGCTTACCCGGCCGCCTGCCGCCGATCCTGGAGGACTGCACGCCGACCGGCCCGGACGCGCCGGAGCGGACATAGCAGCGGCCCGGGGTGGACTTGGAGATCCAGGCCGCGTCCGGCACGTCGATGACGTCGGAGGATTCGTTCTTGTCGGTCACCCGCAGGGCGATCCGCAGGTTGGTGTTGGCCCGGATGTCGGCGCTCACGACCCCGGCCGGGCGCTGCGTGGCCAGGATCAGGTGCACGCCGAGCGACCGGCCCCGCTGCGCGATGCCGACCAGCCCGGTCACGAAGTCGGGCAACTCCGCGACCAGCGACGCGAACTCGTCGATGATCAAGATCAGCCTCGGCAGCGGGCCCAGCCTCGGCTTCAACCGCCGGGTGTCGTTGTAGTCCTCGATGTCCTTCGCCCCGGCGTGCAGCAGGATCTCCTCGCGCCGCTTCAGCTCGGCGGACAGCGAGGCCAGTGCCCGTTCGGTGAGGTGGCCGTCCAGGTCGCTGACCATGCCGACGGTATGCGGCAGCCGGGCGCAGTCCTTGAACGCGCTGCCGCCCTTGTAGTCGATGAGCACGAACGTCATGGCGTCCGGCCGGTTCGCGGCGGCCAGCGAGGCCACGAAGGTCTGCAGCAGCTCGGACTTTCCCGAGCCGGTGGTCCCCGCCACCAGCCCGTGCGGACCGTCGCGGGTGATGTCGATCGCGAACGGCCCGTCGTAGGACTCGCCGATAACCGCCAGCGTGGACATACCGCCGCCGGCGTTCCAGCGCTGCGCGATCACGTCCGCGGTCGGCGGCTCGAGGCGCAGCACGTCGAGCAGCCTGCTCGAGCTGGGCAACTCGACCGCGTTGTCCTCGTCGCTGACGTCGCGGATCGCCGTGATTCCCCTGGCCACCCGGGCGGACCAGCCCGAGCCGACGTGATCGGGCCTAACCTCGCCCACCGTCGCCGCGTTCATCTGCTGGACCCGGAGCAGGCCGGTCCGCTCGAAGACGGCCACCGCCTGAGCCTCGGCGGGCAGCAGCCGCTCGTCGGCGTCCAGGCAGACGGCGAAGACGCCGACCCGCGGGCCCTCACGCAGGATCTGGATGGCGCCGGGGAGCGACCTGAGCTTCCGCGAGCCGTCGAACACCACCATGATGTCCGGGGTGAACTGCACCGGCTGGTGGCTGTTGCCCGCCGACTGCTGCCTGCTGCTGATGACGGCGAGCAGTTCGGTGATCCGCGTCGATACCGATTCCGCGGTGTTGCCGATCAGCGCGACCGCGTTCTGTCCCTGGCCAGGCCGGCAGTGCGGCAGCCAGCGGGCCCAGTCCCAGACGGGCTGCCCGCTGTTGTCGGTCAGTATCCAGATCTGCAGGTCGTTGGGGGAGTGCAGGGTCGCCGCCTGGGCGACCAGCCAGCGCCCCACGGCCCGCGGCGCGTCGCCGGGGCCGGCCACGCCGAGCACGCCGCGCTGCGGCAGCGGCACCGTGACCGGGGCATCGGGGATATCCCAGAAGACCTGCCTGAGGTGCTCTTCGAGGGTCGGGTCGAGGAGCTCAACGGCGGACGGCAGGTCGGCCGTTCCCACGCGCAGCAGCAGGTAGTCGGGGTCGGTGCGGCGGCGTTCCCACAGTCGCCTGCGCGGGCCGGAGGCGATGCAGAGCACCGTCGCCGGGTCCGGGGAGTCGTCCCGCTTCTGCGCCCGCTCCGCCTCGAGCGCCGCGCGGGCGTCGCGCTCGATGTTCGCCTTGCGCTCCTTGTACTCGGCGAGCTTGTCGGCGTAGCTCCGCTTGCCCTCCTTCTTGCTGTTCATGTAGTTGAAGATCATCATGAGCGGGCTCATCGCGCACATCGCCAGCACGTAGACCGTGTGCGTCAGGTAGTACAGGCCGGCGCCCATCAGCAGCGGGGCGAGCGCGGTCAGGATGGGCAGGGAGCGCCGCTGCTGCTTGTCTGGCGGTGACGGCAGATGGAACCGGGTGACCCGGGGCGGCGGCAGGAGCCGCGGCGGCCGGTTGAAGTTGATCCCCGCGCCGTCGTCCGACGGGTGCAGCGCCGCGTCGGGCGGCTCGTAGGGCGCCAGGCCGATCAGCGTGTTCCCGACCGCGATCTGCTGCCCCGCCGCCCACGGCGTCGGGCCGGTGACCGGCTCCCGGTCAATCATCGCCTGAACCCCGTCGAACGGCGCCACCTGGGTGCCACCGCTCCGGTCCACGAGGACCCGGAGCGCGAGCGGCGGCACCGACTGGTCGGCGATCACGATGGTCGCGTTGTTGGCGCTGCCGATGTAGGCCTCGCCCAGGCTGAGCCGGTGCACGACGCCGGCCGCCGGGCCGCCCGCGATCTTGATCTCGACCAGGCCGGTCGGCTCCGGGCGCAGGCAGCCCTCCGGCGAGCCGAGGCTGATCACCGCCCCGTCCCTGACGGGTGACTGGGCGAGCGTGAGCTGGGGCGGGACGCGCTGGAAGTCCACGTACAGCGGGACGGCCTGTGCCTGCTGGGCGTGGCCCACCACCGCGCCCGCCATGGCGAGCGAGCCATACGTCTGCGGGCCGGGGAACTGCAGCACCTGAGCGTGGCCCGGGCCGGTCGGCGGCTGCTGCCCGGCGAACCCGCCGTGGGCGAGCCGGTCCAGCTCCGCGGCCAGCTCGCCGACCGGCGTCGCCGGGTCCGCATCGACTACCACGTCGGCCCAGTGTCGTGCCGTGGGCGACACGACCGTCAGCGCCAGCCGCATGATTGCTCCTCAGTGGCATCCTGTGCGGTTTTGCCCCCGGCCGCTTCACCCCGGTCGCCGAGCGCCTGCTTTGCGACATTTTATGAGTGACGAGTGTGGTCTGGGGGCCATAGGCGCCGATCGGGCGGATCCGCGGGCACGGCCAGGTAAAAGCAATTACGGTAATTTACCGGGTGCCACGATGTCCGGTCATGTGGCCTTTCCGGAGGAGAAACACCGTCATGACGCTGCCATGGATCGTGGGTAGCGCCGTTGTCGGCGTGCTCGCCGGGCCGCCGCTGCGGGTCGGCGTGCTCGCCCGCTACGGCGTCAAGGCGCCCGCGTTCGCGGTGGAGGCGGCCGCCGGGCTGGCGCTCGCGGCGGTCGCGGCGCGGTCGCCGTCGTCCTGGCAGCTGGCGGCCATGGGCTGGCTGATGCTCAGCGCCGTAACGCTCGCGTTCATCGACATCGCCATCGCCAGGCTGCCCGACCCCCTCACCGGGGCCGCGCTCGCCGGCACCCTGGGCTTCCTCACGGCCGACGCGCTCGCCGGCGGCCACCCAGGGCGCCTCGCCGGGACGGTGATCGCCGCCCTCGCCCTGTGCGGCTTCTACCTGGTCCTGTTCGTCATCCGGCCCTCGGGCATGGGCCTTGGCGATGTCAAGCTCGCCGCGAGCGTGGGCGTCGCGCTCGGCTGGATCGGCTGGCGGGCCCTCGTCGAGGGCACGTTCCTCACGTTCGCGCTCGCCGCGATCTACGGCGTGGCCCTGCTCCTGCTGCGCCGGGCAACCAGGACAAGCCAGCTGCCGCTCGGCCCGTTCATCGTGCTCGGCACCCTCGCCGCCATTGCCATCTGACCGGTGTAGGTTCCCGACTTTGATGTCCCTTTCCAGGTAGCGGTGTCCCTCGTCTGGCCAGGGAACATGAGAAGCTGGACGCGCGAGTTTGTGCGTCGTCTGACCGTTGCCACCCCACCCCGGCGCTGCCGTGGCCCGGGACACGGCCCGGGACGCTTTTGCGCCGGTCGGCCAGCGGGATCGCCGGTCAAACGCGGGAAGGACAGCGAGGACACCCATTCCGTCCTGGCAAAATAGAACAAACTGCCCACTGTTACGTCCCCCTGGCGAGATCGCGGGTCAAAATTGGCGATATTCGCCCCCGATGACCCGCAATGATGGAAACACCCGGCCAGAGGCAGGGGCAAAACCGGACGAAGTCCCGCAACCGGGCCGGCGGTACCGGGCCGGTGAACCGGATGACCCGCAATCCCAGCCCAACCGGGCGGCGCGCGGCCCGGCCTCGGGCTCAGCATGGCATGTCGGCACCCGGCCCGCGATTGACCGCCGTCTTGACCAGCCTTGGGCCCAGCGGGCTTGACAGTGGGCATCGGCTGGCCCACTATATAACCATCTAGTTTTGGAACTGAGAGGTTATGGATGGCGACTGACCGGCTCAGCCTCGTGTTCGGGGCGCTCGCCGATCCGACCAGGAGGGCGATCTTGACCCGGCTGGCCGAGGGCGAGGCAACCGTGGCGGAGCTTGCCGCGCCGTTCAGCATGTCCCAGCCGGCGATCTCCAAGCACCTCAAGGTGCTTGAGCAGGCCGGCCTGGTCTCCCGCGCCCGGCGGGCCACCGCCAGGCTCAGCCGTCTGGAGGCCGAGCCGCTCCGCGAGGTGACCACCTGGCTCGCCCGCTACCAGCGGTTCTGGGACGAGAGCCACGAGCGGCTCGACGACCTGCTCGCGGCGCTGCTGCAAGCGGACCCAGACGGCCACCGCAATCGCCAAGACCCGGCGACAGAGACGACAGAGAAGGGGAACGACCATGAGTAAGACCGCGATCACCGCAGAACCAGGCATCCCGCAGATCATCATCACCCGCGAGTTCGACGCGCCGCGCGACCTGGTATTCCGCGCCCACATCGACCCGGACCTGCTTGTGCAGTGGCTCGGCCCTCGCGACCTGGTCACGGCCGTCGACAAGTACGAGGCCCGCGACGGCGGCACCTGGCGCTACCAGCAGACCGACGCGGACGGCAACACGTACGGCTTCCACGGCGTCTTCCACGGGACGCCGTCGCCCGACGCCATCGTGCAGACCTTCGAGTTCGAGGGCGCGCCCGGTCACGTCTGCCTGCAGACCACGGCGTTCACCGAGCGCGGCGGCAAGACGCTGATGCGCGCGGTCTCGTCTTTCCAGGCGCTGGAGGACCGGGACGCGATGATCGCATCGGACATGGAGCGCGGCGTCCACGACTCGGGCGAGCGCCTGGCCGAGCTGCTCGCCCGGCAGCAGGGGAACCGGTCATGAGCGCGCTCGTCCTCAGCATGACGATGACGCTCGACGGGTTCTTCGCGGGGCCCGGGGGCGAGCTCGACTGGATGACCCAGGCGCCGGATCCCGAGTTCAGCCGCGACAACGTGGCCTTCTTCGACCGTTTCGACCGGGGCTTCATCGGCTACCCGACCGGATCGGGAATGATCCCCTACTGGCTGGAGGTGGCGGGCAACCCGCAGGCGTCGGCCGACGCGCGCGCACTCGCCGAAGCCGTCAGCCGGCTGCACGCCATCCTCCTCTCCGACCGCGAGGAGCCCGTGCCCTGGGAGAACGCGGAACTGCTCGTCGTCCACGACGACGAGGAACTGGCCGCCGCGGTGCGCAAGGAGAAGGAGAAGCCGGGCAAGGACCTCGGCGTCCCCGGCGGCATCCGCACCGCTCAGACCTTCGACCGCCTCGGGCTCATCGACGAGTACGTCCTCACCGTGCACCCGGTCACGCTCGGTCGTGGCCAGCGGATATTCACCGGCATGACCCGCCTCGAGCTGATCGACACCAAGACCTACGGCCGGTCGGGACTGATCCGCGCGCGCTACCGCCCGGTCCGGTGAACCCCGTCCGTCCCGTCCGTCCCGTCCTTTGAGCCTGCCAGTGGGCTAACATGGAAACTCTGCACTAAGTGGAAAGAAAGCATGCGCAGAGCATACGAAATTTCCATCGAGTGCAAAGTTTCCACCTAAGGGCCGGTAATCTCCCGGGGTCGAACCGGATCCTCGCAACGATCCACCGCGGCTGCCCGTCCGCGTCCGTCGAGTCCGAAGCCGGCGGCCGGGGATGAGGCCCGCGGCCGGGGACGAGGCCCGCGGCCGCGGGCCGTGGTGCAATCGCACCGTGCAGCCTAAAAAGATGATTAGGCCGCCGTGCGTCGTGAGTCCGAAACGTCCGTTATTGGACCTGCAAATACAACCAGCTCAAGATCGCTTTTAGATCGTCATCGATTTCGATCAATATCGATATAAATGGATAACGATCCGCCACACCTTGGCAAAATTCCACAGACGAACCATGCTGTCGCGATATGTTCCCCTTTGCAGCCGATTGAGTCTGTCACGTGCGGGCCGTTGCAGAAGGTGCTGATCGGGTGCGCCGAACAGGGGAGAAGCCGGTTCATGGCAAGCGACAGGGGAACGCTACCGCGTTCGGAAGGGCTGAGCGCGGACCAGGCACGATGGGCGGAGCCGACCGCCCCGTCGGGCCGAAGGCTGCCAAGCGCGCCGCGTGAACGCAAGCCTGCGCTGTTCGCCCTCGCGATCCTGCTGGTCGCGGTCGGCGCGGGCGCCGCCGGGCTGCTGGTGGTCAGGGCGGGCACCAAGGTGCAGGCGATCGAGATCGTGCAGCAGGTCACCCAGAACGCGCAGATCCCCGTCGGGGCGATGGAAGAGGTCGGGCTGTCCGCGGGCAGCGGCGTCAGCTACGTGCCGTGGAGCCAGGCCGCGCAGGTCGAGAAGTACTTCGCGGCGACCACGATCCCCGCGGGCACCCTGCTCACCCCGAACATGGTCGCCACGTCGAGCAACGCCACCGCGAACCAGGACACCGTCGGGCTGTCGCTCAAGGCGGGCCAGGTTCCCTCCGGCCTGCAGGCGGGCGACAAGGTAGAAGCCATCGCGGTCGGCACGGTCTGCGGCACCACCGCGGGCACCGTGCTCGCGGCCGAGGCACAGGTCACCAACGTCAGCGGGAGCGTGACCGCGACCGGCTCAAGCGCGTCGGTGACCATCGCCGTCCAGCCGGGCGAGGCGGGGCAGCTGACCTGCGTGGCCGCCAATCAAAACGTGGGCCTGGCGTTGCTCCCCGGTAACGGGTAGCCCATGGCGTTGATCGTCATTGCCGCCGACAAAGGAGCGCCGGGGGTCACGACGACGGCGCTGGCGCTCGCCGCCGTGTGGCCGCGGCCAGTGCTGCTCGCGGAGTGCGATCCCTCCGGCGGCGATCTCGTCTACCGGTTTCCCGCCGCGAGCGGTAACTCGCTCGACCCGCGCCGCGGCCTGGTGACGCTCGCCGTGGCGGCGCGCCGCGGCCTGCAGCCCGGCCAGCTCTGGGAGCATACCCAGAAGATCGCGGGCGGTCTCGACGTGCTCACCGGGGTCATCAACGCCGAGCAAGGTGCGGGCCTCAGCACGCTCTGGGGGCCGCTCGGCGGGCTGTTCGGCGGCATGTCCGGCGGCGACGTGATCGCGGACTGCGGCAGGCTCGGCGCCGACGGCCCGCAGTACGACCTGGTCGCCCAGGCCGCGGTCGTCCTGCTCGTGACGCGGCCCAACCCCGGCGACGTGATCAGGCTCAGGGACCGGACGGCGGCCGTCGCCGCGGCGGTGAGCGCCAGGGGCAGGCGCGGGTTCACCTCCGCCGTCGCGGTCATCGCCGACCAGCGCAACCTGCGGACCACGGCCGCCGAGGTCGGCCAGGCGCTCACGCAGGGCGACGCGCCGGCCGGGGTCGTCGCCGGCATCGCCGACGACCCGAAGGGCGCGGAAATGCTGCGCGGCGCGTGGGGCGGCAGGCTCGACAAGACCATGCTCATCCGCTCGGCGCGAGAGACCGCGCAGCAGCTCGCGACCTCGCTGCCCGCCGCCCGCGACGACGAGGGCCCGCAGCAGGCACAGCCGCCGCAGCCGCCCGGGCAGCAGCAGCCGTATCCGCCGGCGCAGCCCTACCCGCAGGGCGGGCAGCAGCAGTACCCGGCGGGCGGGTACGCACCGCCACGGCAGCAGCCGCGCCATCAGTCGCAGTCGTCGCAGCAGTCGCCGTCGTCCAAGGCGCGCCAAGAGGCGGGTGATGACCGGTGGACCACGGCCTAGTCAAGCGGCTGCGGGGCGACGTTGGCGACCGGCTCGCCCAGCAGCGACGGCAGGACGCCGCGACCGGTGTTTCGACCATGTCGCCGGAGGACGAGCGCCAGTTCGCCCGGGCGCTGATCTCCCAGGCACTCGAGGAGCACGCGCGCGCCGAGATCATGGCCGGGCGCGCGCCGCTCAACGCGCAGCAGGAGGAGGACCTCGCCGAGGCGATCCACGCCGCGCTGTTCGGCGTGGGCCGGCTGCAGCCACTGCTGGAGAACCAGCAGATCGAGAACATCGACATCAACGGCTGCGACCGGGTGTTCCTCAGCTTCGCCGACGGGCGGGAGACGATGGGCGAGCCCGTCGCGGAGAGCGACGAAGAGCTGATCGAGCTCATCCAGGTGCTCGCGGCCTACTCGGGACTGTCCAGCCGCCCGTTCGACACCGCCAACCCGCAGCTCGACCTGCGGCTGCCCGACGGCTCCCGGCTGTCGGCGGTGATGGACGTGACCCTGCGCCCCTCGATCTCGATCAGGCGGGCCAGGATGGGCAAGGTCTTCCTCGCCGACCTCGTGGGCAACGGCACCATGACCCCCGACCTGGCGAGCTTCCTCGCGGCGGCGGTGGGCGCGCGGAAGAACATCATGATCGCCGGGGCGACGAACGCGGGCAAGACCACGCTGCTGCGCGCGCTCGCCAACCAGATTCCCGGGCCGGAGCGGCTCATCACCGTCGAGCGGGCACTTGAGCTCGGCCTCGACCAGTTCCCCGAGCTGCACCCGAACGTGGTCGCCTTCGAGGAACGGCTCCCCAACAGCGAGGGCCAGGGCGCGATCAGCATGGCCGAGCTCGTCCGCCGCTCCCTGCGCATGAACCCGAGCCGGGTCATCGTCGGCGAGGTGCTCGGCGACGAGATCGTCACGATGCTGAACGCGATGACCCAGGGCAACGACGGCTCGCTGTCCACTATCCACGCCAACTCGTCGCTCGAGGTGTTCAACCGCATCTCCACCTACGCCATCCAGGCGCAGGAACGGCTGCCCATCGAGGCCACCCACATGCTGATCTCCGGCGCCATCGACTTCGTGGTCTTCGCGGAGAAGCGCAACGAGTACGCGCGCGGCGGCCGGCTGCGCCGGTTCGTGAGCAGCGTGCGCGAGGTGACGGGCGTCGACGGCCGGGTGCTGTCCAGCGAGGTGTTCACGGCGGGCCGGGACGGCAGAACCGTGCCGCACGCCCCGGTCTCCTGCCTCGAAGAGCTCGCCGCCTGCGGCTACGACCCGTCAAGGGGAGGCTGGTAGTGAACACCGCCGCAACGACCGAGCTGCTCGTGATCCTCATCGGCGGCCTGACCGGCGGCGCCCTCTTCCTCGCCGTCGTCGCGCTCTACGGGCTGCCGCCCAGGCCGCCGGGCTCGGGCCCGAGCAGGCTGGCCCGGCTGCGCCGCGACGTACTCAGCCCGCGCGGCGCCATCGCCGTGGTGACCGGCATCCTCGTCCTCGTCGCCACCCGCTGGGTGGTCGCAGGCGTCGGCGTCGCGCTGCTCGCCTACAGCTGGCGCTCGATCAGCGGCGCCCGGGGGGAGCGGGCGGCGATCGCCCGGCTCGAGGGGCTGGCCACCTGGACCGAGTCGCTCCGCGACACGATCGCGGGCGCGGTCGGGCTCGAGCAGGCGATACCGTCCTCCACCCGGATCGCGGCGCCCGCCATCAGGGAGCCGCTGCTCCGGCTGGTCGACCGGCTGCACACCAGGATGCCGATGCCCGAGGCGCTGCGCATGTTCGCCACCGACCTCGACGACCCGAGCGCCGACCTGATCATCGCGGCGCTGATCATCAACGCGCGGCTGCGCGGACCAGGACTGCGCGACCTGCTCGGCGCCCTGTCCAGGTCCGTGCGAGAGGAGCTCGACATGCGCCGCAAGGTCAGCGCGGAACGCCGGTCGACGAGGCGCAGCGTGCAGATGGTCGTCCTGATCTCGGTCGGCATGGCGCTCGGGCTCGCCCTGCTCGACCGGACGTTCCTCGCGCCGTACAGCTCACCGTTCGGCCAGGTCGTGCTCGCCCTCATCGCCGGGCTGTACGGGATGGGCATCTGGTGGCTGCGCAGGCTCGCCAAGTTCGAGTCGCCGCAGCGGCTGCTCGGCACCACCGTCGAGCAGGCGGGAGACGGGGCATGATGACCGAGGCGCTGGTGATCGGCGGCGTGACCGGGCTCGCCCTGTTCCTCGCCGTCTTCGCGCTGATACCGCGGCGGGCCAGCCTGGCCGGCCGCATCGCCGCGTTCGACGCGAGCCGGGTTGCCCCGCTGCACAAAAGCGTCATCACCGAGGAAACCGGGAACGAGAGCGCGCTCACCCGCAGGCTCGGCGGCGCGCTCGAGGGGTTCTGCTCGGAGCTCGGCTGGGAGTTCCCTTCGCTGCGCGCCAACCTGCGGCTGACCGGCAAGTCCTTCGAGTCTTTCCTCGGCACCAAGGCGCTGCTCGGCCTCTTCGGCCTCATGGTCCCGCTGTTCCTGCTCAGCGGGCTCAGCTTGCTCGGCCTGCACCTGTCCTTCATAGTGCCGGTCTGGGCCGGGGTGATCTTCGCGGTCGTCTTCTTCTTCCTGCCCGACCTCGAGCTCCGCGGCGAAGTGGAGAAGCGGCGAAGGGACTTCAGGCACGCGATCGGCGCGTTCCTCGACCTCGTCGCCATGAACCTGTCGGGCGGCCGCGGCGTGCCAGAGGCGCTGATGGCCGCGTCCGAGATCGGCGACGGCTGGGCGTTCCTGCGGATCAGGGACGCGCTGAGCAACGCGAGGCTCACCGGACAGACGCCATGGCAGACCCTCGGCCAGCTCGGCGCCGAAGTGCGGGTCGACGAACTGCGCGATCTCGCGGGCGCGCTCAGCCTCGTCGCGGAGGACGGTGCGAAGGTGCGCGAGTCGCTCACCGCGCGGGCGATCAGCCTGCGCCGCAAGGAACTTGCCGAGTTGGAGGGTCAGGCGGCGGAACGGTCACAGTCGATGCTCGTCGCGCAGCTCGTGATGGCCGGCGCCTTCCTCGTCTTCCTCATTTACCCGGCCGTGCAGACGCTGCTGCACTCGTAGAAGGGAACCACAGATGAACATGCTCAGCCCGCCAGCAGTGCTATTCCACTACCTGCGAGCGTTCCTCGGCACGCGGCTTGCCGCGGCCCGCGAGGACGGCGACCGCGGGGCGTCGGCGGTGGAGCTCGCCGTTATCACCGCGGTCCTCGTCGCCCTGGCCGTGCTGATCCTCGGAATCATCGTCACGTTCGCCAAGAACCAGGGCACGAACATCACCAACACCACCGTGCCGACCCCAGGAAACTGATCGGCGATGCGGAAGCGGGAGGGCAGGTGGCTCAGCGGACGGCGGGCTGCCGGTCGTCCCGTTCTGTTCGCGCTTGGACGACGGCTGTTCGGTCCCGATGCCGACCGTGGAGCCAGTGCCGTCGAGCTGGCGATCCTGGCCCCGGCGCTCATCTTCCTCAGCATGCTGGTCATCCAGTTCGCCCTCTGGCTCGACGCGACGCACGCGGCGCTCGCGGCGGCGCAGGAGGGCGACCGGGCGGCGCGCGCCGCGGAGTTCACCTCGCCGACCACCTATCAGCAGACCGCGATCGCCGTGGCGATGAACTACTACCACGGCCTGGACACGAGCGTCCTCGGCAACGTCACGGTGTCGCAGGTCGTCTACAACCCCGGCACGAACACCGTCACGCTCACCGTCAGCGGCCAGCTCAACGGCATCTTCCCGCTGACGGTCACCGAGACGGTCACCGGCCCGGTCGAGTGCTTCAGGACGTCCGCGAGCCAGGGGGCGCAGTGCGCACAGCCAGCTGGCTAGTGAAGAGGGGCCGGAAGACGGCCGATCGCGGCTCGATGGCGGTCGAGTTCGTTGTTGCCGCGCCCGCGCTCGTGCTGCTGCTCCTGCTTGTCGGCGCGGGCGGGGAGTGGGTGAGCGCGAGCGGCGAGGTCGGCGCGGCGGCGCGCGACGCCGCGCGCCAGGCCTCGCTCGAGGTCAGCTACGCGAACGTGCAGTCGGCCGCGCAGGCCGCGGCCCAAAGCGACCTGAACAACCTCTGCCCGGGCACCGCGACGGCGTCGGTCGAGCTGCTGGCCAACGGGCAGCCGGTCGGCGCGGGCGAGTGGGTCAGCGGCGCCACGGTCGTCGAGGTCACGGTCTCCTGCAACGTCGGACTGAAGGCGTTCACCGCGATCGGCATCCCGGCCAGCCAGACGTTTACCGACGCCGCGGCCGCACCGCTCGACGAGTTCTCGGAAAGGACGAGCTGATGCGCGGTGGTTGCCGTCGTCCCGCGCCCGCGCCGTCCGCGCCCAATGCGCCCCCTCATCCCAAACGGGGGCGTGCCTCCGCTCCGCTCGCCGGTCCCGCCAGGGGACTCGACAGGGGGTCGGTCTCTTTGTGGGTGGTCATCTTCACGTTCACCACGCTGTTCCTGCTCGTGCTCGTCGTCGACGGCGGTCAGACGATGAACGCCAAGTCGCGCGCCGCGGACATCGCCGAGCAGGCGGCGCGGGCGGCGGCGGACGACATCAACGTGGCCGACCTGCGCACCGGGAAGGGAACCGTGACGCTGGCCCAGGGCGCCTGCGACCTCAGCCCGCAGCCCGGATCCAACGGCACGCCGACGGGACCCGCCGCGCAGCTGGTGGCCAACTACGCCAGCGGCGTGCCTGGCGCGACCGCGACCCTGACCGGGTGCACCGTGTCGATGACCACGGTTGGCGGCACTCCTTCGCTGTCGGTCACCGCGACCGTGCAGCTCTCCGTGCGGCCCGCCATTCCCATGCCGCCTTTCTCCACGATCACCGCGACTGCCCAGGAGACGGCCTACCTCGCCTGCGGCAGCGACACTCAGCGGGAGGCTTGCTGATGGCACCACCCATACCCGGCCTGCGCGCGCCAGTCACGCGCCGCGGCCGCACCCCCGCGGACATCGCGATCGGCCTGCTCGCGGTGGTCCTGCTCGCGGCCCTCACGATCGGCGTCCCGGTCGCCCTGGTCGCGCTCATCGGCCTGCCGGTACCGAAGTCGATGCCGTCGATGTCCGTGCTCACCGGGCAGCTCGACGTGTCGACGATCTTGAAGGTCCTGTCGGTCATCGTGTGGCTCGCCTGGCTGCAGCTGGTCTGGTGCGTGATCGTGGAGATCCGCGCCGCCGTGCGCAACGTGGGCGTGCCGTCCAGGGTGCCGCTTTCCGGCGGCACGCAGTCCGTGGCGCACCGCCTGGTGACCGCGGCGCTGCTGCTGTTCAGCGTCGCGGCGGCGCTTTCGCCCGCCCTCTCGCACGCCGCGCCGCCGCGCCCCGCGTACACCGTCTCCGCCCAGGCGCAGACGCCTGGCCTCGCCGGGGCGGTGGCGGCCAACGCGGCGGAGTCCCCGGCCGCGCAGGTGGCGCAGCACGCACAGCAGACGCAGAAGCTTTACGTGGTGACGCCGCCGCAGGGCAGGCACCACGAGTCGCTGTGGGAGATCGCGCAGAGCCACCTGGGCGACGGCCGCCGGTACAAGGAGATCTTCGCGCTCAACCAGGACCGGGTGCAGCCGGACGGCACGAAGCTGACGATCGCCAGCCTGATCCGGCCCGGCTGGGTGCTGCGGATGCCGGCCGACGCGTACGGGCCCGGCATCCAGACCGTCGACCAGCACCAGGCGCACGGCACGGGCCACAGCACGGGCCGTGACGCCGGGCCGAACGGGCAGAGCCGCCAGCAGATGGCCGGCGCGCACGCGACCGGTGGCGGGGCGGACGAAGTCACCATCAGCCGTTCTGACGCACGGTTCGGTGCCATCACCCACGCGGCCGGGGCACAGCAGCAGTCCGCGCCGGCGGCCTGGCCTTACGAGCTCGCCGCGGCGAGCCTGCTCGCGGCCGGCGTGCTTTCCGCGCTCGGGCGGAACCGCAGGCAGCGGCTGTGGCAGCGCGCGTTCGGGCGGCGGCTCCTGGCGCCGGAAGGCGACGCCGCCGTGGCCGAGGCGGCGATGCGCCTCGGCGCGGACGACCCGACCGTGCAGCTGCTCGACACCAGCCTGCGGCAGCTGTCCGGCGCGCTCGCGCGGCGCGGCAAGACGCCGCCGACCGTGTTCGGCGCGCACCTGGGCGGCGAGTACCTGGACCTGTGGGTGGCGCCCGCCGACCCCGAGCCGCCGGCCCCGTGGCAGGCGGTCGACGGCGGGCAGGTGTGGCGGCTGCCGGTCGCGGCCGCGGGGTCGCTGGACGCGGCCGGCGCGCTGGCGCCCTACCCCGGACTGGTGAGCCTGGGCGTGAACGACACCGGCCGGGTCATGGTGGACCTGGAGGCGGCGCACGGGCTGATCGCGGTGCGCGGTCCCGGCGACCAGGTGCGGTCCGCGCTTGCCGCGCTCGCCGTCGAGCTCGTCACGAACCGGTGGTCGGACCGTATGCGGGTGACGCTCGTCGGGTTCGGCGAGGGACTCGAGCTCATCGCGCCGGACCGCGTCGTCGTCGCGGGCACGCTCGAGGAGGCGCTGCCCGAGCTGGAACGGCGCGGGGCGGAGCTCGAGGAGCAGCTCAACGCCTGGGGCGTCGACTCCGTCCTCACCGGGCGCGCGATGATGCACAACGCGGACGCCTGGGCGCCGCACTACCTCCTCATGGGCGTGCCGCCCACGCCGGAGCAGGCGGATCGGCTGCTCGCGGTGGCCAGGACACGGCACCGGACCGCGCTCGGCCTCGTGGTCGCGGGCGACGTGCGGGGCGCGAGCTGGGCCTGGGACCTGACCGCGGACGGGCGGCTTGAGGCGGGCGTGCTCGGCTTCGAGGTCACGGCGCAACTGCTGCCCGCGCCGCAGTACGCCGCGGTGGTGTCGCTGTTCCGCGGCAGCGGCGGCGACGCGCCGCTCACGCCGCCCTCGGTCGGCGAGGCGCCCGCGGCGCACCTGCGGCCCGGTGCCCGGATGGTGGTCGAGGTGGGCCTGCTCGGCGAGGCGGTCGTCAGCGCGCCGGGGTCGATCGAGCCGGAACGGCTCGCGCAGGCGACGGAGCTCGTCGCGTACCTCGCGGCGCACCCCGACGGCGTGCACCCGAACGTGCTCGCGGCCGCGCTGTGGCCGCGCGGCGTGTCGAACGAGGTCAGGGACGCGGCGGTGGCCCGGGTCCGCCGGTGGCTCGGCACGGACCAGGCGGGCCAGGCCAACCTGGTCACCGACCAGGACGGGCGGCTGCGGCTCGGCCAGGACGTCGGGATCGACTGGCGGGTGTTCCGCGGGCTCGTCGCCCGGGCGGGCCAGGGCGCGGACGCCGCGACCGCCGCCGAGCACTTCCAGCGCGCGCTGAACCTGGTGCGCGGTCAGGTGCTCGACGGGCGCGCCGTGGGCAAGTACGGCTGGCTGTCGGCCGATGACTTCAGCTACGAGGTCACGGCGCTGGTGGCGGACACCGCGCACAGCCTTTCCGCGCTGCGGCTCGCCTGGGGGGACGCGCCGGGCGCCATGGACGCGGCGCGCGCCGGGCTCCGGCTGGCGTTCGACGACGAGATGCTGTGGCGGGACCTGCTGCGCGGCGCCCACGCCACCGGACAGGAACCGGTGCTGCGCGCCGTGGTCGACGAAGTGTCGGCGCGGGTGGCACTGGATGAGGTCATGCCGCGGATGGCGCCGGAGACGGAGGCGCTCGTCGACGAGCTGCTCCCGTCGTGGCGCTCGTCCGCGGCTTAGGTTCCCCACGGGAAGGAGGAAGCGATGAGGACAAGGACAGTGCCCGCTCGCTGGGCGCTCGGTGCCACGCTGCTGGCCACGGTGCTCGCGGCGCCGGTGCTGGCAACCACGGGATGCTCGTCGGCGGGGCCGAAGGCGGCCACGTTCACGCCCGCGGGCGGCGTCGCTTCGGCCGGCACCGCGCCCGCGTCGGACGCAGCGTCCACGGGCTACGTGATGCCGCCGTTCGGCAGCAACGTGCACGTGGAGATGACGTCCTGGCTGCCGTCCGACGCCAGCGAGGCGCAGGCGGTGAACACGGACAAGGACTACGAGCTCGCCTACCTGTACGCGGAGTACAAGGGCGGCCAGGACCAGGCCTGGGTCAACTACGTCACCCCGGTGATGCAGGCGGCCGTGCAGCAGTCGCTGCAGGCGTCGGACATCACCACCGAGTCGTTTGTCGGCACGATTGAGTACTTCGACATGAGAGTGATCCCCGACCCGGAGGTGAAGGGGGATCTCGACGTGTCGACCTGTTTCGACAACGCGGGCGCCTCGAACACCAACCTCACGACCGGCAAGGTCATCCCGGACACGAGCTCGCCGGACTCGCACTACGTGCGCATCTCGGACGAGCTGCGGAAGAACTCCGCCGGCGGATGGCAGGTGGCCTCGAGCCTTCCTGCCGTCTACTACCCGCAGGCGAAGTGCAAGCCGTAACCCGACTGAACAGGACATGCCATGAGACATCGCACTGCCTCGGCGGTGGCGGCCATCGCGTCGGCGGCCGGCTCGCTTGTGCTGCTGGTGGGGCCGGCCAGCGCCGGCGACGGCTCGCCGCAGGTGGGCTGTACCACCGGCTCTAGCTGCATGATCGAGCTGAACTACAACGTTACCTACAGTGGCAGCCACGGCGGCCACAACGGGGTGGTCGTCACGCCACCGCCGTGCATCGGCGTGCCGATCGGCGACGCACACAGCGGAAGCCAGGCGATCATCAACTTCTACGGTGCCACCACTCCCGTCGCCCAGCCGACCACGGCCTCGCCGACCTCCACGAGCACCGGCGCCGCATCAAGTCCAACGGACTCGGCCCCCACCGACTCGGTCACCCCTTCCGACTCGGCCGCCCCCTCGGCCTCGGCAACCCCGGCCGCCTCGACGACGAGCACCGCCAGCACGGCGGCGCTGGTCCTCACGAACGGCGACGAGCAGAGCATCCTCAGCCAGGCGGAGTCTCTGGTCAACAGCAACCCGATCACGCCGGGCGAGTGGTACCAGGTCGCCGGCAACCCGAACGCCACCACCGCCGCCCAGGCGCAGTGCAGCAACCTGCCGCTCTACGTCTGGGAGCCGGGTAAAGGGACATTCAAGGTCGACGGGGTTAACATCCCGCCGGAGACCCTGGCCGCGCTCGCCTACGGCCAGCTGTCCACCGCTTCGCTCACCAAGGTCACGCTGAACCCGAAGACCACGAACGTCGACACCAACCTGCCGACGTTCGTCGACGTCACGCTGAAGCAGCCGCCGGGGAAGGTGCTCTCGGTGACCCAGGCGGGCGTGCCGTACGTGTGGGCCACCGCGGCCACGCCCGACGGCCAGGCCGCCACGGTCTGGGCCTGGGTGACCGGCATGAGCATCAACGGCGGGTCGACCAACGCAACGGCGACCGTCACCTCGGACTGCACCCAGGCGCACGCGGGCCCGAAGAACGCCATCGAGGTCGGGTCGCGCTACTCGGCGTCGCAGATGCAGGCGGTCGGCGTCGGCCAGCCGATCGACTGCGGCGTGACCTACTCCGCGCCAGGCACCTTCGACCTCACCGCGAGCGTCACCTGGAACGCCTGCTGGGCACCAGGCGTCCCCACCACCCCGGGCCCGCCGGCGACCGGCTGCCAGGCAGTCCCAGGCGCGCAGAACCTGCAGCCGAGCACCTCGCGCCCCGTGGCCGTCCACGTCCGCGAGATCCAATCGGTCAACAACGGCTAACCCGTCGCGCTACCGCGTCGGGAGGCCGAGGATGCCGAGTTCGTGGGCCCGGACGGCGGCCTCGGTGCGGGTCGCGGCGCCGAGCTTGGCGAGAATGTTAGACACGTGCACGCTCGACGTCTTGGGCGAGATGACGAGGGCGGCGGCGATCTCCCGGTTAGACTGCCCGGAGGCGACGAGCCGCAGGACCTCCAGTTCCCTGACCGTGAGGCCGGGGTCGTCGGAGTCGGCGTCGCTGCCGGAGGCCCGGCGGATGAGGTCGGCGATCTGCCCGGCGAGCGGCACGGCGCCGAGTTGCTGCGCGATCGGCGCGGCGCGGCGCAGCCGCGCGGTCGCCTCGCGGCCCGCCCGCCCCGCCAGGGCGATCCTGGCGGCGTGGGTCAGGGCGACGGCCTCCTGGTACGGCTGCCCGACGGCCTCCCACGCGGCGACGGCCGCGTCGGCGACCGCGAGCCGGTCGTCGTCACCGCCGGCCTCGGGGTCGTCGGTTCCGTCGAGGTCGAGGACGAAGCTCGGGTCGAGCGCCGCGTACGACAGCTGCCATGCCCGCTGCACCGGACCGTTGACTTCCAGCTTCTCCGCGAATGTCCGCACCCGGTCGAGCAGTGCGGCGGCTTCCTCGCCCGGCGCCTGGGTGGCGGCCGTGGCCGCGCTCACCAGCAGCGGCCAGCCGTACCGCGGGCTGCACATCGGCACGTCGTACCGTTGCAGCGCGTCCATCGCCACCGCCACGGCGGCCGCCGGGCCCTCGGCGGCCAGCGCCGTGTCGACCTCAAGCCAGGCGAGCGGCAGGTGGTGCTGCTCGTCGAAACCGCCGGCCGCGAGGACCTGACGGCTCGAGTTCGCCCGTCTCGCGGCCATCGCGTAGTCGCCGCGGGCGACCGCGATCGCGCCATCCACGATCCACAGGCCGACCCGGGTGCGCGGCGGCGGCGCCAGGTCGAGCGCGCGCCCGGCCACCTCCACCGCCTCGTCCCAGCGGCCCAGGTAGAACAGGGGCTCCGCCAGGTTGATCGCGAGGAACGCGCCGCCGGTCCGCGCGAGTCCGTGCCGTTCGGCGTCGGCGATGCCGCGCTGGGCCGCCCGCACGGCCTCCTCGAACTCGCCCGCGCCGCACAGCAGGTGCGTCTCGGTGATCACCAGCTTGATCGTGGGGTGATAGGCCCGGGCCCGTTGCGTCAGCTCTCGTGCCTGCCTGAGCAGCTTGAACGCCTCGCTGTCACTGGTGGCGACCTGGCTCCGTCCCGCCTCGACCATCGCCAGGTTGGACAGCGCCTTCGCCTGCCCGTCCACGTTGCCGAGCTCACGCGTGAGCCGCAGCGCCTCCGTCGCGAGCACGCGGTAGTGCGGCCCGTCGGCGTCGCCGCCGCAGTGTCCGAGCGAGAGCAGCACCTCCGACCGCGCCGAAGGCGAGAGCGACTCGGGCACGAGGGCGAGCGCCCGGTGCAGATCGTCCTCCGACCAGCTGAGCCCGTTGTCTTTGCGGAACGAGAAGCGCAGCCTGAGCAGCAGCGCGAACCTGACCGGCTCGGTGGTCTCGTCAAGCTCCGCGAGCGCGAGTTCCACGAACGAGAGGCCGCGGTGCGGCTCTCCCGCGTCGCCCGCGGCGGCCGCGGCTTCCTCGAGCACCCGCACGTGGTCGGCGCCGATCTGCGCCGAGGCGTCGGGCACCTGGTCCCACAGCTCGAGCACCCGGTCGAGCAGCATCAGCCGCTCGGCGTGCGCGACCGCGTTCGACGCCTGCATGGACGCCTGCCAGGACCCGATGAGCGCCCACGTCGTGTTGTGCCCCGAGTACCAGTGGTGCGCCTTCTCGATGTCCGCCCGGCCGGGCGGCACGAGGGTCGGGTCGGCGTCGATGGCCTTGGCGAACTTGGTGTGCACGGCCGAGTGCTCGCCGGGCAGGAGGTCCGCGTGCACGGCCTCCTGGATAAGCGCGTGCCGGAACGAGAACCCGTCACTGGTCGTCACCAGGACGTTCGCCGCGACGGCAGGCCGGATCGCGGCGGTGAGCCGCGCCACGTCGTGGCCGGTGACCTGCGCGAGCAGCATGTCGGTCGTCATGCCGCTGCCGGCGCTGGCGACCCGCAGGACTTCCTGCGTCTCTTCCGGCAGCCGCCGCACGGCCTCGAGCAGCAGGTCCGCGAGCGTGTCGGGCACGGCGTCGCACTCGCCCGCGCTGGCGAGCAGCTCCTCGGTAAACAGCGGGTTGCCCTGCGCCCGCTCGTAGATGGCGTCGGCGAGGCCGCGCTCGGGTGTCCTGCGGAGCACGACGGCGGCGAGTTCCTCCGCCTGGCCGCGCGTGAGCGGCGGCAGTTCGATCCTGTCCACCCAGTCGATCCGCGCCAGCTCGGCGAGCAGCGGCCGAAGCGGATGGGTGCGGTGCAGCTCGTCGGAGCGGAACGTCACCACGATCAGCAGGTTGCCGACGGCCCGCTGGTAGCCGATCAAGAAGGCAAGCAGGTCGCGGCTCGACCGGTCCGCCCAGTGCGCGTCCTCGATGATCAGGGCGAGCGGCCGCTGGTCGGCGAGCCGCTCGAGAAGGGTGAGGAAACCTTCGAAGAGATGCGCCCGCGCCTCGCCCGCGGTCATGCCGACCGAATAGGCGCCGCGGTCCTCCCCGGCGGGCAGTGTCGTGGAAAGCAGGGCCGGCTCGTCGGCCGCGGCGCGGTCGGCGGAGAGCTCGGGCAGCAGCCTCGCCAGCTCCCGCACGGTGCGCCCGCCGCCCGCGAGCAGCGCGGCGACCTCGTCGGGCGCTGCCTCGCGCACCAGGTCACGCAGCATCGCGGTAAACGGGCTGTACGGCAGCCCGTCGGCGCCAAGCTCCAGGCACGCCCCGGTCAGTACCCGGACCCCGGCGCCGCGCGCGGCTGCTGTGAACTCGCCGATTAGCCGGGTTTTGCCCATCCCGGCCTCGCCACCGATGAGCACAGCGGCAGGCTCGCCCTCGCGGACCGTCTCAAGAGCGGCCTGCAGGGTCGCCATCTCGGCCGCCCGCCCCACGAGGACCGGGCTGCCTCCGCGTCTGCTCATCACAATGTCAAGCGTCTCACGGAGGTCTGACATTCCGGCCCGCCCAAGTTCGGACGGACCGGAACCCAGATCAGATTTCCCGTTGCTCGACATCGCAGGTCAGCCGGCTAACCGTGCGAGTCAGCGGCTGCTGCGCGCGTCGCGGTCGCGGCCCGGCTCGTCCCGCGGTGCGGGAACCGCGTCGCCCGCCGCATCGAACATCTCGTGCGCGAAGTCGGGAATCACCGGAGCGGCGAACGTCTCCTGCGCTTCCTTCTTCTTCCCACGCCTTCCGAGTGCGAAGCCCCGCCGCTGCCGAGCCTCACCCGCGAGCCGTGCGGCCCGCTGCTGCTCGGCGATCCGCTGCCGCGCCACCTCGTACATCGCGTTCCCGTTCATGGAACCCTCCCCGATCATCCGCGGCAACCGCCTTGGTTTCCCGCGTACTTACAGGTTCGGGCTAAGGTCCCCCCGTACGGCTATTGGTCGTTCGCCCTATCTTGCCGCTCCCTCGCCGCCTAGGCCGGGTAAGGCGCCTTAGCCGCCGGTCAGCCGGCCCGCCGGCGACTAAGGCACCGGAGGTCGAGGCGCCTTTGAAGGACCAATAGACTAGAAGTTGCCGCGTATCGCGGCCAAGTCGCGACGATCTCGGGGAGCCTAGCCAAGGGCGGCCGCCGCGGCTACGGTCCCTAAGCCGAATGAGCGAGACTCACGCATGCCCGCACAGCAGGAGAGCACCATGACGACCGCGACGGAGCTCGCGACCCGCGACGACATCCGCAACGTTGCCATCGTGGCGCACGTCGACCACGGCAAGACCACGCTGGTCGACGCCATGCTCTGGCAGTCGAACGCGTTCGGCGCGCACGCCCACGTCAACGAGCGCGTCATGGACTCGAACGACCTGGAGCGCGAGAAGGGCATCACGATCCTCGCGAAGAACACCGCGGTCAAGCACGGCGGGCTGACGGTCAACATCATCGACACGCCCGGCCACGCGGACTTCGGCGGCGAGGTCGAGCGGGGCCTGTCCATGGTAGACGGCGTCGTGCTGCTCGTCGACGCGAGCGAGGGCCCGCTGCCGCAGACCAGGTTCGTGCTGCGCAAGACGCTCGAGGCGAACCTGCCCGTCATCCTGGTCATCAACAAGGTGGACCGGCCCGACGCGCGGATCGCCGAGGTCATCGACGCGTGCTACGAGCTGTTTATCGACCTGGACGCCAGCGAGCAGCAGATCGAGTTCCCGATCGTGTACGCGTCGGCGCGGGCGGGCCGGGCCAGCCTC
>Ga0102924_1000797_pt1 | contig 37674 bp, 33 predicted proteins | sample PaiPotPPM11metaG_FD_80116 | JGI IMG/M metagenome (GOLD analysis project Ga0102924, IMG submission 80116) | Iron sulfur acid spring bacterial and archeal communities from Banff, Canada, to study Microbial Dark Matter (Phase II) - Paint Pots PPM... ...
ATGGAAGCTGACCTCGCCAAGTTCGAACCGCGCGTTGTGTTCGGCGAACCGGCCGGCCGCCAGCGCTTCCTTTAAGCTGCGCTCGCTTTCGTCGGAGATCTCGAGGTCGCGCCCGAACGTCATTCGCTGGCTGCCCGCCGCGAACGCCAGCGGACCCATCTCGAGCGGCGTGGCTTGCAGCGGCACCCAAGCGGTAATCGTTTTGTCGCTGTCCAGCGGCCAGTAAAACTGGTCCGCGTGCCACGGCGTAATGCCGCCGCCGGGTTCTTTATAAAGGGCTTGGTCGTGATAGAGCCGCACGTGCGGCACGTCCAACAGCTGCGCGGCAATTCCGGCCAAACGTTTTCCGAACACAAACTCGCGGACAGTTTCATCGGTGCGCCAGAGATTCGTGACTTGCAAAAAAGCCTTGTGATACGTGTCGCGCTCGGATAAGGGCGCGGTCACCGCGTTGCGTGCAAGCACTTCCGATGAAATGTGCTTGCCGTACTTCGCGAGCGTACCGCCCGTAAAGGCGTTCTTTATCCGCACGAACCCATCGCGCTCGTAATCCACGCGCCGGTCGAGGCCGATGGCTAGGGGCTCGTCGATGTGCAGCATTTGTTGTGAACGTGTTCATGGCCTCGAGGGCATGGGCCCGGCAGGATTCGAACCTACGCGCAACCAGTTATGAGCCGGCCGCTCTACCACTGAGCTACGGGCCCTCCGCGCCTCCAAGACCTGGTATTCTCATTTTGTTCCGCTCCTCACTGCAGACAAAACGCGCGGAGCGACCTCGGACGCGGAGACATTGAATTCATAACAGGTGCGGCCTGCTCCGTGCGGCCACTTTAGCGGCAGCGGCGAGTCAGCAATGTCTCGATTTTCAGCAGCCAAAGCGAAACGTGCACAGAGTGTATAGCGCTTTGCGTCAATTCTTTGAAATTCGTATATGCGTCCGGTGACCGGGTCGCGTTCCAACAGATCGCTGGGTAAGAGTTTCGGGAGGCGCTCCGTCGTCTCGCCGAAACGGCCATGCATGCCGGAAGCAATCGTCTCGAGATCGCTAGCGCGTTGTCTATCGAGCGCGATCTGCCGGGCGTGGCCCGGCGGGCCTATGACTAGGAACGCGAGCACGAGACCAACTACTACGACAACGCAAGCTACGATTCCGAAAATGCGATCGAGCTTCACGCCTGCGCCGCGGGTGCGTCGATCGTTTTCAAGTAGTAGAAAAAAACACCGCCGCCCAGGATAAGCAGCACGAGCGAATCGAGAATGAATCGTACCGTGAGCTCACCGCGGAGCAACGCGCTGATAAACCAAACTCCGTCGGTCAGCACGACTATCGCCGCGATAACGAGCGCGAGGTATGTCAGCCACCGGCGCACGCCCGAGTCATACAGATCCGGACGTTTCGAAAGCTCTCGCTGAATCACAGTATGGACAAAGACAAACACGGGGAAGGCGATGATGACGACGGCAATCTGCCATGCGATTTGGTCGCGCAGCGATTCGGCGTAGTACGGCGCCGTCAGCGTCGCATCGGGGAACGCGCGCGCAATCAAAATATAAAAGACTTGGCCCAGAGCGACGGTCCAAAAGCTCAGGGTGATGAAATTCAGCAAATAGTAAAATGCGTCTCGCGCGTTCTCGACGTGGCCCGACCGGGCAGGAACCGGCATTCCGAGCGAGTCGGCATAGAACGAAGAAAAGGCGGCATAGACGCGCCGTTCGGACCAGCCCCTGTCGCTTAGTAAAGAGACGATAAACTCGTCACTGACGCCATGGCCTTTGGCAGCCCGGATGAACTCTAGGAGCCCGGCATCGGACGCAGCGGGGGTGCTCACGGAAGCGGCATTCGTCGTGCGCGAGCCGTCGCCCGCCTGCTAGAAGCAAGCGTGCGAAGTCCGGGCCAAACGTGCCGATTACTTATATACGATGTTTCATGCTATTGTGCTTGGCTTAGCCATGCAAAGTGCGTCCATATCCGTGGCAGCGGAGAGGCGCATGCTTGCCGACCTCAACGCTACTCGCGCTCGCGCGGGATTGCCCACCTTGAAATTGGACAGCCGCCTGACGCAGGTCGCGCGCGCACACGGCGTCGACATGGCGCAACACAACTATTTCGCCCACGAACAAAACGGCAAGTCGCCCTTCGACCGGATGCGAGCCTACCGCATCCCGTTCGGCTGGGCCGGTGAAAACCTCGCGATGAGCCCCGACGAGCCGACGGCTTATCAGGCGCTCTTGCAGAGCCCCGAGCACTTGGCAAACATCATGCAGCGCCACTTTTCGAAGGTCGGCATCGGCGCGGTGCAAGGCCCGGACGGAGAGATGCTGTTCGTGCAGGACTTCACAAACTAACAGCGTTCCTTTCCGGTCATGAAACGATCGGAACATATGGTATTGGCCGCCGCACTTGCCTGTTGCACGCTTGCGGCGGTTCCACGTCACGCAGCCCCTCCGCCGATTGACGGCATCCGCTGCGAAGGCATGGAGGGCGCGGTCGTCCACATTCATCAGTACCTCGCGCTCTATGACGGGCATCAGCGTGTCGTGCTTCCGGCGAACATCGGCATTCACAACGATTGCCTCTATTGGCTGCACACGCACAGTGCCGACGGTTTGATTCACGACGAAGTTCCGATCCACAAATTTTTCACGCTCGGCAATTTCTTTGATGTCTGGCGACAGCCGTTGAATTGGTACCAGGCTGGGCCGCTACAGGCGCGGCCCGGAACCAAACTCAAAATCACCGTCGATGGAAAAACGTTCAAGGGAAACCCGCGCAGCATCGAACTCGATAACCACACCGAAATCATCATCAAGAGCGGCCCGCCCTACGTTATGCATCCGCCCCATTACAACTGGGGCAACATGGGCTAACCCCAAAAAAAAGGACCGCTTTCGCGGTCCTTTCCTCTGTCGCTACACAACGGAGGCTAGCGACATTTCTTGTGGAGCACGTGCTTGCCGCCGTTCGCAGAGGTCCCGATGATGCGATACGGTCCCGTCGAAGCTCCGAGCACTCCGGTCTTGTACCAAACGCAGCGCCGCTTTCCGACCGGCTGAATTGCAACCGGCAGGACGCGCGCGGGCAATGCGGCTACGCGCCGTCCACTCGTGGGCCCGGTCGAAGCGCCGAGCACGCGAGTCGGGCCGCCGGCCGCTCCGGGTCCGCGCGTTCCGCTTCCGCTGGGCGTAAAGCCCGGTGAACGTGCTATTCTGCCGTTAACCGGAGCGCCTGCGGTTCCCGGAGCCGGGGCCGCGCCACGCGCGATTCCACCGTGCAGGTCGCTCGGTGCTATGCCGCCGCCGCCGGATGAACCACCGCACATGGCGGAGCTTTCGGATTCACCCGTCTTACAGAAGCCGCGCGTGTGTCCCGCGGGATTGACGCACTCGTGCGGCAGTCCGGGCGGATTGTGTCCCGAGACGTCGTTGGCCGCGTCCTTCGCCATTTGGTTGGCGAAAGCCGGATTGCCGCTGCGCGAAGAGGACCGGCCGCAGCCGCCATTGGCCACGTCCATGTCGAGCTCGCGCTCGTCATTGTCGAGTTTGGCTACGTCTCTCTCGAGCTTTTTCGACTTCTTGGCTTTCGCCGTATCGACATCGGATTTGACGGTATCGATGTCAGCTTTTACGACGTCGATGTCGGCCTTCTTGGCCTTCTTCGCCTTAGCGTCGATGTCGGTCTTGGCGCGATCGATATCGGCTGTTGCTACGTCGTTGTCGATTTTCTTGCGATCAACGTCGAGCTTGTGCGTGTCAACGTCGACATCGGCTTTCTTGCCCCTGGATTTATCGATGTCGAGTTTCTCTTGGTCGATGTCGACATCGCGGCGGTCCATATCCAGTTTCGCCACGTCCATATCGTCCTTCGACTTCGCCTTTGCACGATCGACGTCGAGCCTCTTCGTATCGGCATCGACCTTCTGATGGTCGACGTCGAGTTTGGCAACGTCAAAATCGCTCTTGCGAGAGAACTTATCGAAACCGCGCTTCTTCTCGAGATCGAGCGCGACGATTTTTCCGCTGGTCGCACTATTGGTCGTAACCTGCAGATGGCAGCCGACTTTAACCTGGAGCCGGCTTGCGGTCTTGCTGTCGAGCGTGATCACGCGCGCCTGTCCGTCATTACCCTCCAGCGTGAACGTATCGCCGCTGCGAGCGACCACCCGCATGTTGCTCTTCTCGCCGCGCGAGCTGATCGCGGTGATCTCCTTACCGTTGGTGGTGAAGAAAATCAAACCGCCTCGCCCTTGATGCGTTTTGAGCGCATTGAGAGCCGCATCCGAAATATCAAACGTGCGCGTGGCGCCGTTCGATAGTTTGACGTTGATCGCGGCGCGCGCGCCCATGGATCCGCGCTTGCTTGCGGCGGCATCCACATTGCCCTCGAACTCGCTGCCGCGCATTGAGCTGCGCTCGAACGGACCGGGCGCGGACTTAGGCCCGCCGATACCGCCGGGACCGCGTCGCGATGCTGCCTTCGAATTGGAATTGCTGCCGCTTCCCGGCGCGCTTTGTGACGACGACCCGCCGTGCTTGTCGTGATTGCCGCCCTTGTCGGCCAGTGCTATGCCCGTGGTGCACAGCAAGGCCGCACTGAACAGGGCCGCTACTAGTTTCTGCGGTCGATACATACCCATGTCTCCATCTGTAGTCCGGGGAAAGTGTCGAATTACATGTTGCCATAATCCTGCAAAGCAAAACTTCGCACGCCTCTTTAAAAGCGAGCGTGCTTTCGATCGTTCGGGGTGTAAGCTAGCGGCGCAGAGTTTTGAAATCGAGCGAGCCGGCGTAACGCGCCGCTGCGCCCAGTTCTTCTTCGATCGCCATCAGTCTGTTGTATTTTGCGACGCGATCGCTGCGCGAAAGCGAGCCGGTTTTTATTTGACCGGCCGCCGTCGCCACGGCAATATCGGCGATGATCGGATCTTCGGTCTCACCCGAGCGGTGCGAGATCACGCAGGTGTAGCCGGCCTTGTGCGCGGCCTCGATGGTTTCGAGCGTTTCGGTCAGCGTGCCGATCTGGTTGACCTTAATCAGCACCGAGTTCGCAACGCCTTCGCGGATGCCGCGTTCCAGGCGCTTTGTGTTCGTCACGAAAATGTCGTCGCCGACCAACTGACAGCGCGATCCTAGCGCTTCCGTTAGCCGCGCCCACCCTTCCCAATCATCTTCGGCCAAGCCGTCTTCAATGGAAACGATCGGATATTTCTCGATAAGGTCGCCGTAAAATTCCACCATTTGCGCGGCGGTGAACGCGCGCTTCGTATCGACCGGATAATATTTTCCATCGGAAAAAAATTCGCTCGCAGCGGGATCCAAAGCGATTGCAATATCCGACCCGGCTTTATAACCGGCTGTGCCGATCGCTTTCACGAGTATGTCGAGCGCTTGTGCCGGCGTATCCAAGTGCGGCGCGAAGCCGCCCTCGTCGCCAACGGTCGTCGGCTGCCCCGCATCGTGCAAGATTTTTCCGAGCGCGTGAAAGACCTCGGCGCCATGGCGCACCGCTTCGTGCAGCGACGGCGCACCGAGCGGAACGAGCATGCACTCCTGGATCTGCAAACCGCCGGCGGCGTGCTTCCCGCCGTTGATCACGTTCATCAGCGGCACCGGCAAGAGTGAGGCTAAGGGTCCGCCGAGATAGCGATAAAGCGGTACCCTGAAACTCGCAGCCGCCACGCGCACGACCGCGAGCGATACACCGAGCATGGCGTTTGCGCCCAGCTTGCTCTTATTACCGGTACCATCGAGTGCGATCAATTTTTCGTCGATTTCGCGCTGCGCCGTAGCATCGAGCCCTTCGATCGCCGGCCCGATCACGTCGTTGACCGCAGCCACCGCTTTGAGTACGCCTTTCCCTCCGTAACGGGCTGCGTCGCCGTCGCGCAATTCGACGGCCTCATGCGCGCCGGTCGATGCGCCGGAGGGCACCATCTTCCTCGACGGCGCCAAAACTCGTCGCCACCGTTACCGCGATAGTCGGATTACCGCGTGAATCGAGCACCTCACGTGCGCGCACGCCTTCGATCAGCGGCCGGTTATTTTTCAAAGATCCAGCGTTCGAGATCGTGGCGGCGCGAAACGAAATCGGCAGGTTCGAAGAAAATCTTCAGTTCGCGCTCGGCGCTTTCGTGCGAATCGCTTCCGTGCACCAGATTGCGTCCGATCGTTTGCGCGTAGTCGGCGCGAATCGAACCGGGCGCCGCGACGAGCGGATCGGTCGCGCCCATCAGCTGCCGGCAACCGGCAATCGCCGCCTCACCCTCGACGCACATCGCGAGCAGCGGTCCGCTCGTAATAAACGCTACGAGCCCGTCAAAAAACGGCTTGCCCTTATGCTCCGCATAATGTTTGCGCGCGCGCTCGCCGTCGAGCTGCATCATCTTCATCGCCACGATAACGTAGCCGCGGCGTTCCAAGCGTGAGACGATATCGCCGGTTACGCCGCGCGACACGGCGTCCGGTTTGCATAGAATGAGCGTACGTTCGATAGCCATAGAACGGTTGGAGTACGGGTCACGGGCGCGTAAGGCCTGCGCAGCGAAGCGCGCGCTATGACCCGCTTCTCGCGAATCCGGCACGTCGAATCGACCGGCAGCACCAACGACGATGTCGCGGCAATGTTAGGCGAGCACGAAACGCGCGGGCTGACGCTCGTTGCGGATTATCAAACGCATGGCGCCGGCCGGAAGGGCCGGGCGTGGATCGCGCCGCCCGGGAGTGCGCTCTTGTCCACCACGGCTTTGCCGGATCCGATTCCGTCGCGCGATCTTTGGGTCGTGCCATTTTGGATCGGGCTGGCGGTGCACGAGGCGCTTGCAAATTTCGGCGTGACGACCCAGCTTCAGTGGCCGAACGACGTGCTCCTCAATAACGCGAAGGTGGCCGGTATTCTGTGTATTTCGCGCGTGGCCGGAGACGAAGCGTGGGTTGCATGCGGCATCGGCATAAATGTCCGCCGTCCAGCACACCCGGACGCCTTATGGGACATCGTTCCGCCGCCCGCTTTCATTTCCAACGTGCGCGAAGTAGAACGCGACGAACTGCTCGCTGCAATCCTTCGTCGCGCCGACGCTTCTTATGAAACGCTGCAGTACCCGGAAACGATCGCGCGCGCATGGGAAATTGCGGCGCACATTCCCGGCGCGCGTTACCGCTTGCTACTGGATGGTTCGGGCCAGCCGTTCGAAGCGATCGCGCTGGCGTTAGGAAAGACCGGAGAACTCGAAATCGAGTCGGAGGGAACGAAACGCGCTATCGCAATGGCCGACGCGCGCGTGCTGCGCTAGCGCGTTCATTGTTCGCTTCTCGCGCGGCTGCGCTTTTCGCACACTTCACAAAAATGCGGCATCTTGTTGTCGGTCTCGAAGATCGAGTTCGAGTAGTGCATCGCGCAACGGGCATTGTAACAGTGCTTTAAGCCGAGTGCGTGCCCCAGCTCGTGGACGCATTCTTTGAGCGTGCGCTGGAAGAGCGCGTTCTCATCGGCGTCTTCGCCGTAAAATTCGTTGCGCAGACGGTGAATGGAAACAGCCGCGACGCGACGCTGCTCGTCGGCATCGCCGAAGACAAAGCGTTGCGAGGTCTTGTACAGATCGAAATCGGTGATGCCCAACAGCAGGCTGCCGTTACCGTACTCGCGCAGCAGTTTGGTCGTCAAAGTCGGCAGAAACAGCTGGCGGCGCGCACTGTTGAGGCAGCTGCGCGAGAGGGAGAGCGAGCTTTCGACCGCGACGTCGTATAAAAAGCGCTCCGCCAAACATAAACCCAGGCGGGAGAGGAACGCGGGGTCGATCCCGTTGACGGGAACGATGCGCAATTGCATCTCCATCTCTGGGGCGGTTTCTTTCGACGTCTCCGCGAAAACGCCCGCCATGATCGTCGGCATCGGCACCGACCTGGCCGAGGTTGCGCGCTACCGCTTCGACGAGGCCGAACTCGCGTGGTTCGCGCGCAAAATCTACACGGACGAAGAGATGGCGTATGCGCTGCGCAAGCGCCAGCCGGCTCAGCGGCTCGCCGGATTTTTCGCTGCAAAAGAAGCTACCCGCAAGGCCTTCGGTCACGCGATCCCGTGGCGCAGTGTCGGCGTCACGCACGAGCGCAGCGGGAAGCCCGCGATTCGCTTATTTGGAAAAGCCGCCGGACTGATAGAGCGCCGCGGTGTCACCGCAATTCATCTGACGATAACGCATACCGACGACATCGCCGCGGCAACCGTAATTCTCGAGGGACCGTAAATGCGCGTTCTTACGCCGGAGCAAATGCGATCGGTCGATGCCGCCTCGCTCGCCGAGCTGGGTGACGTAGCACTGATGCGCGCTGCCGGACAGCGGATCGCGGAACTAGCCGAACGTTACGCGCGCGGCAAACGGATCGTGGCCTTTGCCGGCAGCGGCAATAACGGCGGCGATGCATTCGCAGCGCTCGCAGTTTTGCCGGCGCGCTACAAGCGTGTCGTGTACGCGGACGTTGCGGAAAAACCGTCGGCAGCGCGGCGCGACGCGGAGAAACGCGCCGCGAAGGCCGGCGTCGCTGTGCGCGCCTTTCCAAAAACGCGCGAAGAGGCCCGCAAAGCTCTCGCGGTCTGCGGACTTGCGCTCGACGGATTGCTCGGCACGGGCGCGCGCCTTCCGGTTCCGCAAAAATACGTCGATCCGATCGCAGCGCTCAACGAATGCGCCGTGCCGGTGCTGGCGATCGACGTGCCGAGCGGCATAGACGCGACGAATGGAGCCCTCGGCGAACCCGCGGTCGATGCCTACGCGACGATTACGTTGGGGGCGCTGAAGATCGGCCTACTGCTCGAGCCTGCGCGATCGAAGGTTGGCGAGCTGTGGTTGGGCGAGATCGGTCTGTCGCAAGCCGCGCTCGACAGGGAACGCGTGGAATTCGCAGCGCTCGACGATGCAGAGTTCTTGGCGCTGCTGCCGCGCCGCGCACAGGATTCGGACAAACGCAAAGCCGGCGCCCCGCTGATCGTTGCGGGTTCGGAGCAGTTCCCGGGCGCGGCAATCTTGTGCGCCCTCGGCGCAGCGCGCGCCGGCGCGGGGTACGTCACGGTCGCGGCGCCGCAGGCGGCGCTCCCGGCGCTGCGCATGCATCTCGTCGAGCAAGTCGCCGTCGAGCTGACCAGCGCCGAAGATTTACTGGAGGTCGCCAAGCGTTGTGCGTCCACCGGTATCGGGCCGGGACTTGGCCTGGACGATCGCACCGGCGAAATAATCCGCGAATTCGTGCAGCGCTGCGAATTACCGATCGTCGCCGATGCGAGCGCGCTCTTCCACTTTGCTAAGAACCTCGAAATGCTCCGTGGAAAACGGATCGTGCTGACGCCGCACGAAGGCGAGTTTGCGCGCCTTTCCGGCCAAGGCACGATTAAAAGCGGCGAGCGGATCGCGCGGCTGCGCGAATTCGTCGATCGCACCGGCATTACGACGCTACTTAAAGGCGACGCCACGCTGATCTACGACGGCAAACTCATGCACGTCAACACGACCGGCACGCCGCTGCTCGCAACTGCCGGAACCGGCGACGTGCTCACCGGAATGATCGCAACGCTTCTTTCGCAAGGGCTCGATCCGGTCGATGCAGCGCGCGCGGGCGCATACTGGCACGGATTGGCCGCTAAGAAAGCCGGCTTGCAGCGTCCGGTCGGCGTGATCGCCCGCGATGTTGCGGATTCGCTGGGCGCAGCCATTCCCGGAGAACCGCGGCCTTCGGAGTTACGGCGCATCTTCTGACAGCTCACGAAGCGCTTTACTATTGTCATGGTGAGCGATGCGCGTCAGCGCATCAGTCGAACCACGGCTGAGCAGCGAGCGAAGCGAGCGTAGACGAAGCCCGCGTGAGGCGATCTCATGCGGGTTTCGCCTTAGCGCGCTACGCGCGCTGCGCTCAACCGTGGTTCGACTGGCGCGCTTTACGCGCGCCGCTCACCATGACACTATAAGAGTTTGCGCAACTCATCCTCATCGAGAATGGCGACGCCCAAGCTCTGAGCCTTGTCGTACTTGCTTCCGGGATCGCTGCCGGCCACGACGTAATCGGTCTTCTTACTCACGGATCCGCTCACTTTGCCGCCCGCTTCCGTTATGAGCTCAGCGGCTTCATCGCGCGTAAGGTTCGGGAGCGTGCCGGTGAGGACGAACGTCTTGCCCGCAAGCTTGCCCGCGGCGGCGCGCGCGCGTTTGGGCGCAGTCATCGACACGCCGAGTTTGCGCAGCCGTTCGATCATCGCGCGATTGGCGCGCTGTTGAAAAAACAACGAGACGCTGCTCGCGACTTCGGGTCCGATGCCCTCGCAGCGCTGCAGCTCATCCGCGCTTGCAGCTGCGATGCCGTCGATCGATCCGAAGTCGCCTGCCAGTATTTGCGCGGTCTGCGTGCCCACAAAACGAATTCCGAGCCCGGTGAGCACCCGCGCGAGGCCGCGCGACTTGGAGCTTTCGATATTGCGCAACAGATTGGCGATCGTCTTTTCGCCGGTGCGCGGCACCGCAGACAATTTCTTCTCATCCAACGCGTAAATATCCGAAATCTCGCGCACCAGCCCGAGCTCGGTCAACTGCGCGGCCATCACGTCGCCGATTCCCTCGATGTCCATCGCGCCGCGCGAGCAAAAATGGCGCACGCGTTCGAGCACTTGCGCCGGGCACGACGCGTTGGTGCAGCGCGACATTGCTTCGCCTTCAGGATGATCGACGTCCGAACCGCAGACCGGGCAGCGATCCGGCATCACAAAGCGGCGCGGATCACCTTTGCGTTCGCTCAGAATCGGGCCGACGACGCGCGGAATCACGTCGCCGGCGCGCGTGACGAGCACTGTATCACCGGTCCGGATGTCGTTGCTCCGGATGTACTCCGCGTTATGCAACGTCGCGTTGCGCACCGTCACGCCGCCGATCTGCACCGGCTCCAGCACGGCGTTCGGATTGAGCGTTCCCGTGCGGCCGACCGTAATCACGATATCGAGCAGTTTCGTGCGGGCCTCGCGCGGCTTGAACTTGTATGCGATCGCCCAGCGCGGATCGCGGCCCGCGGCGCCGAGCTTCTCTTGCGCCTGCAGATCGTCAACTTTTACAACGACGCCGTCGATCTCGTAATCGAGTTCGTCGCGTTTGATCTCCCACCGCTCACAGTATCCGATCACTTCGTCGATCGACTTGCAATGCGTGATATTCGGGTTGACGGCGAGTCCGAGCTCTTTGAGGTATTGGAGCGCTTCCCACTGCGTCGTCACCGTTGTGTTGCGCATAACAACGCTGTAGGCAAAAAACGAGAGTTTGCGCTCAGCCGTGAGGCGCGGATCCAACTGACGCACGCCGCCCGACGCGGCATTGCGCGGGTTCGCAAAAGGCGGCAGGCCGGCTTGCTCGCGCGCGTGGTTGAGCGCTTCGAAGTCGCTTTTGCGCAAATACACTTCGCCCCGCACCTCGATATCGTACGGAACAGCCTTAGCTGGACGTAAGCGCAATGGTATAGAAGAGATCGTGCGCAGGTTCGGCGTGACGTCTTCGCCGACGCGCCCGTCGCCGCGCGTCCCGCCGCGTTCAAACTTGCCGTTGCGATACCGCAGCGATGTCGCTAGCCCGTCAATCTTTAATTCGACGACATACGAATGATCTTTCCCCGCCAACTTGCGGACGCGCTCGTCGAAGGCGCGCAAATCCTGCGCGCTCGTGGCGTTTGCCAAACTCAACATCGGAACGTGGTGTTCGTAGGTCGCAAAGCGCTCGGATGGAGCGGCGCCGACGCGCTGGGTCGGCGAGTCGGGCGTCCGAATCCCAGGATAGCGATCCTCGAGATCGAGCAGCTCGCGCAAGAGCTCGTCGTAATCCGCATCCGAGAGTTGCGGATCGTCGAGCACGTAGTAGCGATGGTTGGCGTCTTCGATCTGCCGGCGCAGTTCGAGCGCGCGATCCTCGGACCGTTTCGTGGTCATGGCGCGGCTAGCGCGGCGAGCTGATTATCTGGATGGCGTATCCGTCCGGATCGCCGATCATCGCAAACCGCCCAAACGATTCGTCACACGGACTTTGAAAAATCGGAACGCCCTTTCCGCTGCACTCTTCGACGAACCGGTCCACGTCGTCGACGGAGAATCCCACCTGCAACGATCCCGGACGCACGGCGTGCAATTCGGTCTTTGGATGCAATCCGAGCAGCGCGCCGCCGCCTAGATCGAAGTCCACCCAGTCCGGAACCGCGTCGGTTTTCAGCTTCAATCGGAGCACGTCGCGATAAAAATCGCGCGAGCGTTTCAAATCCGCGCAGACGAGCATCGCGATGGTGAATTGCGCCATGACTTAGGCTTCGACGGCTACCCTGTCACCCTTCGCCAGGTCGTCGAGGGCGCGCATATTTTCGCGCTCGAGCGCTTCGATCGCGCTGGCCGCCGGACGGCGGTGCCCCACCGCGCGCTGATCTTTGAGCACGGGGAGCAGATACTGACCGGTGTAAGAGCGCTTGTCTTTAGCGACCATTTCGGGCGTTCCGACCGCCACCACGGTGCCGCCGCGGTCGCCGCCCTCGGGACCGAGATCGATGATGTAGTCGGCGGTCTTGATGACGTCGAGATTGTGCTCGATCACCAGCACCGTGTTTCCCGTCTGCACCAGGCGGTCCAAGACTTCGAGCAACTTGTGGATGTCGGCGAAATGCAAACCCGTCGTCGGTTCGTCGAGCACGTAGAAGGTGCGCCCCGTGGATCGGCGCGCGAGCTCGGTCGCGAGTTTTACGCGCTGCGCCTCGCCGCCCGAGAGCGTCGTCGCGGGCTGCCCCATTTTTATGTAGCCCAGCCCGACGTCACAGATCGTGCGCAGCTTGTTGTGAATGCGCGGAATCGCCGAAAAGAACTCCGAGGCTTCGTCCACGCGCATCTCGAGCACGTCGCTGATGTTCTTTCCCTTATACTTGATCTCAAGCGTCTGCGCGTTGTAGCGTTTGCCCTTGCAGACTTCGCACGGCACGTAGACGTCGGGCAGAAAATGCATTTCGATTTTGATGATGCCGTCGCCCTCACAGGCTTCGCACCGGCCGCCGCGCACGTTGAACGAGAAGCGCCCCGGCATGTAGCCGCGCATCTTCGACTCCGGGACCATCGAAAAGAGCTCGCGCACCAAATCGAAGGCGCCGGTGTAGGTCGCGGGATTGCTGCGCGGCGTGCGGCCGATCGGCGATTGGTCGATGACGACGAGTTTGTCGAGCGCCTCCGCGCCGCGAATGCTGCCGTACGTCCCGGCCGCGGGCTGATGATGCAGATGCTGATTGAGCGCTTTGACGACCACGTCGTTCACGAGCGTCGACTTGCCGCTGCCGCTCACGCCGGTGATGCAGGCAAACACGCCGACCGGCAGATCGACATCGATGCCGAGCAGATTGTTAGCCTTGGCTTTGCGGACTTGCAGCCACGAGCGTGGCTCGCGCCGGTGCTTCGGAATCGGAATGAATTTGCGCCCGGAGATATATGCGCCGGTCTCCGAAGCCGGATTGGCGATCACGTCCTCGAGCGTTCCCGCGCTCAGGATGTGTCCGCCCTCGGCGCCGGCGCCGGGACCGATGTCGACGACGACGTCGGCGTTGCGGATGGTGTCCTCGTCGTGTTCGACGATGATCAGCGTGTTGCCGAGATCGCGCAGCGTCTTCAGCGTCGCCAGCAGCCTGTCGTTGTCGCGCTGGTGCAAGCCGATCGACGGCTCGTCCAAAATATAGAGCACGCCGACGAGCGAGCTGCCGATCTGCGTTGCCAGCCTGATCCGCTGCGATTCGCCGCCGGAAAGCGTGGTTGCCGACCGTGCGAGCGTCAGGTAGGTCAAGCCGACGTTCGTGAGAAATCCGAGCCGCGCGCGGATCTCCTTGAGAACTTGATGCGCGATTTGCTCTTCGCGCCTGGTAGGCTTGAATTCGTTAAAGAATTTTTCGCACTGCTCGATCGAAAGGCGCGTCAGCCGGTCGATGTTGGCGCCGCCGATCGTCACCGCCAGCGCCTCGGGTTTGAGTCGCGCACCCTTACACTGCGGGCAAACCGATGCGGACATGTATTTCTCGATGTCTTCCTTGACGTAGTCGCTCGACGTCTCGCTGTAGCGGCGCTCCAAGTTATTGACGACGCCTTCAAACGTGGCGCGGTATTCCCACACCTTGCCCGCCTTTGATTCGAAGGCGAAGTTCTGCTCGCGATCGGTTCCGTACAGGATCACCTCAACGACTTCGTCGGGCATCTTCTCGATCGGCGTGGTCATCTTGACGCGGTAGCGCCGCAAGACTCGTTCGAGCTGCTGCAGATAGTACGGATTCATCGAAGGGAAGCGCCCGCTGCCGAGCGACTTGCTCCAAGGAACGATCGCGCCGCCTTCAATCGATCTGCTGCGATCCGGAATGACCAGCCATGGATCGATTTCGATCTTTTCACCCAAGCCGGTGCAGCCCGGGCACGCGCCGTACGGAGAGTTGAACGAAAAGAGCCGCGGAGCGAGCTCTTCGAAAGATAGTCCGCAATACACGCACGCGAAAGCTTCGCTGTAGGTCAGCTCGCGCGTCGATCCTGAGCGCGTCGAAGGACCGTCCTCAACTAAGGCCGTCACGATGCCGGTGGAAAGCCGCACGGTCGTTTCGACCGAATCGGTCAGCCGCTTGCGGATATCCGGTTTCATCACGAGGCGGTCGACGATCACTTCGATCGTATGCTTGCGCTTCTTGTCGAGTACGATTTTTTCACGCAGCTCGCGATTCTCGCCGTCGATGCGCACGCGCGAGAAACCCTCTTTGGTGATCTCCTCGAACAGTTTTGCGTATTCGCCCTTACGGCCGCGCACCAGCGGCGCCAGCAGTTGAATTTTTGAGCCTTCCGGCAACTCCATGATGGAGTCGACGATTTGTTCGCTGGTCTGCGAGCTGATCTCGCGGCCGCAGCTGTAGCAATGCGGAATGCCGATGCGCGCGAAGAGCAAGCGCAAGTAATCGTAGACTTCGGTGACGGTGCCGACGGTCGAGCGCGGATTGCGCGAGGTGGATTTCTGATCGATCGAGATCGCGGGCGAAAGCCCTTCGATGTAATCGACGTCGGGCTTCTCCATCTGGCCCAGAAATTGGCGCGCGTACGACGAGAGCGACTCGACGTAGCGGCGCTGACCTTCGGCATAGATCGTATCGAAGGCAAGCGAGGATTTGCCGGACCCCGAGAGGCCGGTGATGACGATCAGGCGGTTTCGCGGCAGGGCGAGATCGATATCTTTTAGGTTATGCTCGCGCGCGCCCTTGATAACGATGGAGTCGAGACCGGGTGGCATGTTCGTTACTTCAACACACCACCCGGATTATACGTTGCGAGAGTTTATTAGTAGGTCGCGGGCGGCCCGGCGCTCGGCGGCATTGCTACCATGGCCGGAGCCTTGGAGAGCTTGATGTACTCGCCGACGATGACCAGCGTCGCGTACACCGCGACGATCTGCTGAATCACCATCGCCACGACGCGGCCCAGCAGCGGAATGTGGCTCAGAATCCCGCCTATCCAAGCACCAAGAAACGATACGACGCACAGCAGCACGAGTAGCAAGAGCGTCGTAAGGAAGTTTCGCGTCGCAATGCGCGCAGAGTCTCCCAGCGCTTCGGCTCCCGAATGGCCGCCGACGATCACGCTTGCGAACGTGTACATGAAGAACAGGATAAACGCGAGCAGCGCCAAGCCGAACGTGAAAACGGAGAGAAATGTCGCGACCAGGGCCAGTACGATCAGCAAGAGCACCGCGACCAAGATCGATCCGGCGTCTTTGCGGAATGCGGCCGCGCCGTCATCCAGCGTCGCGCGCCCGGTCTGCCAGGCGGCTCCCGCCATCCCGGTGGTATAGGCCACGGTCAAAATCACCGCGACCAACCCGACGATGGCAGCCACCAGACCCGCCATCATGAGCGCGCTCACGCCGGCGCCGGTTCCTCCCACAGCGCCCAGGCCGGCGCCGCCGATAATGCCGGCTCCCGCCAGGAAGAATATGATGACGGCGGCCACGATGCCGATGACCAGCCCGGGGACGACCATGATCCAGTTCGTAGAAAGCAGCTCCCACGAGCGCCCAAACGTATTGCCCAAACCTTCAGGAGATTGCATAAAACCCTCGCTTTCAGTTTCTACAGGCGCTCAGCGCTGCGCGCGCCGTTTTCCCCCCGGTCCTGAGCCTGACGAAGGGCCTGGGGTCCCCCTCGACAAGCAATAGAAATAGCCGAGAAACGACAGTCTCCCCATTTTCACAGCAAGTAAGCACCTACCTGGGCTATGGTCCGGACGGTGGCGTCCGGCGGGCGCGCCCCTCGGGGCAGCCGTTCGTCCCGCAGATTCACCCAGATCGTAAAGAGGCCGGCCTCCAGAGCGCCGGCGATGTCGCGGTCGTAGCGGTCGCCCACCATGGCCGTTGCGGCCGGGGTGCTGCCGAGCTTTTCGCACGCGTGCGCGAAGAGCCGCGGGTCCGGTTTCACCATGCCGGTTTCGTCGGCCAGAAAGATCGCATCGAAATGGTCGCTGAGCTGCAGCAGCGCGATCTTCTCGCGATGGGTTTCCGAAACGCCATTGGTCACCATCCCGAGTTTCTTTCCGGCCGCTCTTAGCCGCCCGAGCAGGTCCAGCGCGCCGGGGAAGAGCGCGAAATACTTCTTACGATAGAGGTTGTAGTTGGCCGCACTGCGCTCGGCCAACCGCGGGTCGTTCAACCCGACCGAGCTCAAAGCCGTGCCCCACAAGCGTGATCGCAACGATGTAAGTCGTGTCAACAACAACTGTTGCACTTGGTCCGCGGTCAACCGCTTCCAGAATCCTTCAGCTTCGGCGACATACGCGTCTTTGAGCGCCAGCGCGTCGACGCCGTGCTCGGCGGCAACCTCGCGCGCCACTTCATCCGCCGCGCTGGTGAAGGCGAGCGTATCGTCGTGCAGTGTATCGTCGAGATCGAAGAGCACGGCTCGCACCTCACGCACTACAGAAAACGCACGCGGAACGATCGCAGTTCGAAAGCTTTCAACTCGAACAGCAGCTCCTCGCCCTCCATCGCGACGGTTTTATCCACCGGCCGTTCGAGCGCGTCCACCGATTGCGCGGAAACCATTCGCGCGCCGCAGCGCAGCCGCACCGCGCGCGTGGCACCGTCGCATTCGCGGACCCGCACGATCGCCCCGTCGCGATCTTCGGCGGGTTTGCACGCGACGACAAGTATGCTTTCATCTTCGGTTGTAAACAAATGCACGCGCGGTTCGTGCGCAAAGCGCCGCCACGCCCGTTCCAGCGATCCGGTTGAGGCTCCGGCAAAGGGCGCAAACGCATATGAAAGCTGGTGAGAACCTACGTCTGCGTCCGGATCCGGCCACGTCGTACCGCGCAAGAGCGAATGTCCCAGCGCAAACTCTGCGCCGGACGAGAGCGCGCTCCAGCCGTACGTGTCGAGCGCAAAGATTGCAACGCCTTCGCCTTGGCCGTTTTGCACTGCGGCAAAGCGCTGACCGGGAACCTCGAACTTCGCGCGCTCGGCCGGCGTATCGCGCAATGCGCTGCGCACGATCGTACCGTGCGGCGATCCGTAGGTCGCCGTTTCCGCTTGCAGGTCGAATCGGCTCTCCAGACGGAGCAGCGTCCGCTTCTCCGTCCATTCGATCGCGAGATCGACGCGCAGGAAGGGTTCGCCGTTCCGCAACTCGACGCGCATCACAGCCGGCGATCGCCCGGCCGTGAAATCGAGTTCCAGAGCGCGCTCTTCGACGCGGCCGCGGCGTCCCGGAACGCGGCGCATCGTTTGCTGATAGCCGTCGTCGATGTTCCACGCTTCCCATTGCCGCGGCCGATCGCGATAGAGCGCGAGGGCGTTTGCCTCGATCGCGAGATTGCGTCCGCCGGCCGTGGCCAGTTCTGCGATCGCACCGTCGCGCCCGATGCGAGCTCGCACCAAGCCGTTCTCGAAAACGTAGCCGCCGGCGTCTTCCCGCGGTTGGGATCGTGCCGGTTCGCGCTGCGAGCCGCGCGGCAAGATCGTCTCCGCCGAAGCGATGACGCTGGCGGTAAGTTCTTGCGCTTGCGCGTACTCGCCGGCCACGTCCGCGTAGACTTCGCGAATGGCGGTGCCGGGCAAGACGTCGTGAAACTGATTGCGCAGCACGATCTCCCAAGCCGCGCGCAGACGTTGCGAGAATTGTCCGGTCGCCGCCGCCGGCGCGTGCACGGCATCGCACCAAGCGACCAGCTCTTCAGCTTCTTGGAGCGCGCGCTCCAGCAGCGCGTTTTGAGCTTTGACGTCGTGATGCGTCGTATACACGCCGCGATGGTATTCGAGATAGAGTTCGTCGGCGTGTACCGGCAGATCGCCCTCGTGTTCCGCCAGCCGCGCGAACCATTCCCGCAGGTGAATCCAGTGCCCGAAGCTCGGAACTTGCGCCAGCATCTTCGACGTGACGCCGCCGCCGCCGTCGCCATAGCCGAGCACCAAGGGTTCGTGCCGCGCGCGCGCGGTCGCAATGCGCCATGGATAGGGGCCGCCGTCGTAGGATTGGATCAGCGCGCCAATCACGCCGCTGCCGTCCGGACCGCGCCATATGAATTGCGGGTACGGAAAACGCGTCGTATCGTTCCACTGCAGTTTCGTCGTCGCAAAAAACGGTATGCCGGCGTGCGCGAGCAGCTGCGGCAACGTGTTCGCGAAACCGAACGAGTCGGGCAGCCACGCAATCGACGGCGTTAGGCCGAAGTGCCGCGTGCAATACTCGTTCGCGAACAGCATCTGGCGCAGCAACGATTCGCCCGAGGGTATATTGCAATCGCTTTCGACCCAAAGCGCTGCGACGCCGGGATCGAAACGATCTGCGCGCACCTCTTCACGAACGCGCTCGAAGAGCTTGGGATCGCTTTCCTCGACGAAGCGGTAGAGCTGCGGCTGGCTTTGCGCAAACGTAAATTCGCGATCGCGCTCGAAGAGATCGCAGGCTATCGCGAACGTCCGCTCGGCTTTGCGCCGCGCTTGCTCGTACGTCCACAACCAGGCAACGTCGAGATGTGAATGGCCGATGACGGGGAGCGTGCTGTCCTCGACTTCGCTCGGACGCCCTTCGACTTCGCGCTTCGCTGAAGGCGAAGCGCTTCGCTCAGGATGACACAGTGGGTCATTAGGGGCTACGATGACATAATTGCGCGGGCATTGATGTGACATCGCGTTCAGCAACCACCACATCAAGCCGGGGCCCGACGGCAATCCGTTGGTTGGCAGCGCCGCGAGCTCGACCTCAAGCGTCAGCTCGCGTTCGTTGCGCGAAGCCGCGACGAGCACGTCATGGTGTTCGCGATCGTATGCGCCCGCTGCGATTCCGTCCACGCGCAGCAAGGCACCGGTTCGCGTGCCGTACGCAACGAGCACATCCCCGGCCTGCGACGGAAGTGTCGCGCGAAGCGTCGCGACTTCTCGGCTGCGCCTGACTTCCGTCAACGGCAGTTTCATCAGAGAGGCTAGCTGCCGACGAGTTCCTTGAGCGCGTGCTCGAAAATCTTGGGCGCTTTACCTTGGAAAAGAAGCGACTCGTTGCCGCCGATTTGCCGGCGCAATTCGATCAGCTCGTCGCGCAGCGCGGCGGCCTTTTCGAACTCGAGATTGGCGGCATATTCGCGCATCTTCTTTTCGAGGTCCGACGCCATGCGCATCGCCACGTCGCGCGGCAATTTCTCGCGGCGCAATTCCAGCTGCGTTTCTTCGGTCGCGCCCGCCATGGAAAGAATGTCGCGGATCTCTTTGCGAATGCTCTTGGGTTCGATGCCGTGTTCGAGATTGAAGGCGACCTGCCGTTCGCGCCGGCGTTTTGTTTCGCCGATGGCGCGTTCCATCGACTGCGTCACGACGTCCGCATACATGAGGACTTTGCCTTCCACGTGCCGGGCCGCGCGCCCGATCGTCTGTATCAGCGAAGTCCCGCTGCGCAAGTAGCCTTCTTTATCGGCATCCAAAATGCCGACGAGCGAAACTTCCGGCAGATCCAGTCCCTCGCGCAGCAGATTGATGCCGACGAGCACGTCGAAAACGCCCAAACGCAGGTCGCGTAAGATGGCGACGCGTTCGAGCGTATCTACCTCGCTGTGCAGATACCGGACTTTGAAGCCCATTTCCAGCAAGAAATCGGTCAGGTCTTCGGCCATCTTCTTCGTGAGCGTCGTCACGAGAACGCGCTCTTTGCGCTCGACGCGCATGCGGATCTCTTCCATGAGATCGTCTACCTGATTGCGCGTCGGGCGAATCTCGACTTCCGGATCGACCAGACCGGTCGGACGGATGATCATCTCGACGACTTGCGAGCTGCGCCCCATCTCGTACGTTCCCGGCGTTGCCGAAACGTAGATCACTTGGTTGATGTGTTGATCGAACTCTTCGTATGTGAGCGGCCGGTTGTCGAGCGCGCTTGGCAGTCGGAAGCCGTGCTCCACGAGCGACTGTTTGCGCGAGCGGTCGCCGGCGAACATGCCGTGCACTTGCGGCAGCGTCACGTGCGACTCGTCCACGAATAACAGCCAGTCTTTCGGAAAGAAGTCGAGCAGACACGTCGGCGTCGATGCGGGTTCGCGTCCGGAGAGCGGGCGCGAATAATTTTCGATGCCGTTGCAGTAGCCGACTTCGCGCAGCATGTCGAGATCGTAACGCGTGCGCATTTCCAAGCGCTGCGCTTCGAGCAGCTTTCCGTTAGCTTTGAAAAACTTCAGCCGTTCGTCGAGTTCTTGCTCGATCGAAACGATCGCACGGCGCAATTTCTCGTCCGGCGTAATGAAGTGCTTCGCCGGAAAGATCGTGATCGTGTCTTTGCTCTCGACGTATTCGCCGGTCAAGATGTTGACGACGTTGATCGCTTCGATGCGATCGCCGAAGAACTCGATGCGGTGCACCAATTCTTCGTCCACGCCGATGAACTCGAGGGTGTCGCCGCGCACGCGGAACGTGCCGCGAACCAAGTTGAGATCGTTGCGGCGGTACTGCATGTCGATCAGCTTGCGCAGCAGGACGTCCCGGTCTATGTCGGTGCTCACGCTAAGCGTCTGCGAAAGCTCCATGTAGTCAGCCGGCGATCCCAAGCCGTAGATGCACGACACCGAAGCTACGATCAGCGTGTCGGGCCGCGTCAGCAACGACTGCGTGGCGGAGTGACGCAACCGCTCGATCTCGTCGTTGACCGAGCTGTCTTTTTCGATGTAGGTGTCGGTGTGCGCGATGTACGCTTCGGGCTGATAGTAATCGAAATACGATACGAAAAATTCCACGGCGTTTTCGGGAAAGAACTCCCGGAACTCGGCGCAGAGCTGCGCCGCCAGCGTCTTGTTATGGCACAGCACCAGCGCGGGCTTTTGCGCGATTTCGATCGTCCGCGCCATCGCCATGGTCTTGCCGCTGCCGGTGACGCCGAGCAGCGTCTGCGCGCGATCGCCGGCCAGCACGCCTTCGCCCAGGGCCTGAGTCGCCGCGGGTTGATCGCCCGCGAGCCTGAAAGGCGCGACGAGTTTGAATTTGTTGGCCACGCCGCTCTGGACCGATGCCGGGCTTGCCAGGGTTGCGAACACCCCTTCGACAATCCTGAAAGTATGAGCCCCAGCCCGCTTCTCTTTAGCGGAAATTCCAATCAGAAACTGGCCGAGGACATCGCCAGGCGATTGAAGCTGCACGTCGGCAAGGCAACGGTTTCCAAATTCAAAAATGAGGAAACTCGCGTGCAAATCGGGGAGAACGTGCGCGGCTCGGAAGTTTTCGTCATCCAATCGATCTGCAAAGCTCCAAACGGCGGCGGCGTCAACGATTCGCTGATGGAGCTGCTCCTGATGATCGACGCGCTCAAGCGGGCCTCCGCCGCGCGGATAACCGCGGTCATTCCGTACTACGGCTACGCCAAGCAGGACAAGAAGTCGAGCGGGCGCGAGCCGATCTCCGCCAAGGTCGTCGCGAACATGCTCAAATCCGCAGGCGCCAAGCGGATGGTGACGATGGATCTCCACGCCGCGCAGATCCAGGGCTTTTTCGACGGACCGGTCGACAATTTGATGGCGATGCCCACGCTGTGCAACTACCTAAAAAAGGAAGACCTCTCCGAGGGCCGCATCGTGGTCGTCTCTCCGGACGCGGGCGGCGTGCACCGCGCAGAACTCTTTGCCAAGCGGCTCGGCAGCTCGCTGGCGATCGTCTTCAAGCGCCGGCCCGAACCCGACATTTCCGAAATCACCGACATCGTCGGCGATGTGAAGGGCAAGATCGCGGTCGTCGTCGACGACATGATCTCGACCGGCGGTACGCTTGCAAAGGCCGCCGAAGCGATCCTTTCCCGCGGTGCGACAAAAGTGTACACCGTCGCAACGCATGGCATTTTTGCGGGTGATGCGATCGCCGTGCTGGAAACGTCTCCCATCGAGAAAGTGATCGTCACCGATACGATTCCGTTCTCGGACGTCATGGAGCATCCGAAGTTCGCGCAGCTTTCCATCGCGCAAACCTTCGCCGACGCCATCAACCGTATAACCACCAACCGTTCCGTCTCGGAACTCTTTACCGAAGACGGTGAAAAAAAAATGAATGAACTTCGCCCGCCGGAGCCTGTAGCAGTCACATAATGGCACAACAATTGAACCTTACGATCGAGCGCCGCGACGGCGTCGGCACCACGCAAGCGCGCGCGCTCCGCAAGACCGGAAAAATCCCTGGGATTTTGTACGGGCACGGATCCGATGCGCAAGCGATCGCATTTGCGCGCCGCGCGCTCGACGAGATTCTGCACCGCGGCGCGCGCACATCACTCATCACGCTGACGATGGACGGCAAGCGCGTCGACACGGCGCTGCTGCGCGAAGTTCAGGTCGATCCGATTTCGCGACGCATCGTGCACGTCGATCTGCAGCGCGTCTCGGCCGACGAAACCGTGCAAGCCAAACTGCCCGTCGTTACCGTGGGAACGCCCGTAGGCGTGCGCGACTTCGGCGGCGTCATGGACGTCGTGCTCCACGAGCTCGAAGTCGAGGGCCCCGCCAACAAGCTTCCCGACCGCATCGAGATCGACGTCGCCGAGCTGGGCATCCATCAGCACGTTACGGCCGCCGAGATCCCGCTGCCCGAAGGCTTCAAGATGATCACGCCCGCCGACGCGACCGTCGTAGCGGTCGAGCCTTCGAAGACCGAGCGGCTGCTCGAGGAAGCTGCCGTCGGCGCGGTTACGGAACAAGCCGAGCCTGAGATCGTCGGCAAACCGGCCGAAGAACCGCAACCGGAAGGAGCTCCGGAGTAAAGCTCGTCGCCGGACTGGGCAATCCCGGCAAAGAGTACGCGCAGACCCGGCACAACGTCGGGTTCATGGTCGTCGACGAATTCGCGCGGCGGCTCGGCATCGACCGCTGGAAAGTCAAAGACGGCGCGCGTCAAGCGTACGATTCAGCGCGCGGGCTCGTGCTGGTCGAACCGCAAACCTTCATGAACAACAGCGGCGTTCCAATCCGGCTGATCGCCTCGTGGTATCGCGTGCCGCCCGAAAACATGCTCGTCGTTTACGACGATATGGATATTCCGTTCGGCAAACTGCGTCTGCGCGCGTCGGGCGGCCACGGCGGCCACAACGGCATGCGATCGGTGGTCGCCACGATGGACGAAAATTTCGCGCGGCTGCGCATCGGCGTCGGCCGTCCCGACCACGAGAGCATCGATCACGTGCTGACGCCCTTCACGCCCGACCAGCGCGAGCGTTTGCCCGAGATCGTTGCCGCTGCGACCGACGGCGTCATGTGCTGGTACGAACGCGGAATCGAAGCGGCGATGCAGTTCGCGAATACGTGGGAGAATCCGGAACAGAGCTAACGGCAGGCTGAAGAACGGCCCTGCAACGTTGGAATGCGCACGCCGGCCGGCGGACGCGTCGAAAAATACCAATACCCCAAAAGATGCGGACAAACCGGCTGCAGGGCTTGATCGGCGCCGCGCACCGCGCCGCGAATCGCGCTGACGCGATCTCCTGTCAGCGAGAGCGCGTATGCATCGGCAGCCATGTCGAGATTGCGTTCGTATCCGTTGTAAAACGGCAAGGCGACGAGGTAGACGCACCCTAGCAACGCGCCGACCAGCGCCAGCCGCGATACCGGGTCGTCGTCGCGCCGGAATCCGAAGCGATCGGCAAGGAAAACCGCCAGTGCGGACCCGAGCACCAGCATCGCGCCCAGTATCAATGCTAAGTGCAGCGCGCTGCCGGCGGCGACCCACCCGAACGATCGCGCGACCGTGAAGCGCAGTTCCGGTTCGCTGGCGCCGGCGAGCGCCGTGTCCGAGATGACGACGCGCTGCGAACCGCCCCAGCCCAAAACGTATGAGGATCCGGCATGCGTTCGCCGTGCAACCATTTCCTCGACGACCGGCACGGGCATGTTTCCGGCGCGCGCGCGCAGCGCCGGCAGATCGGCCTGCAGCGCACCGGACGGCAAGTCGCGATAGGTCGAAAACATCGGCGCGAGCGCGAACGGTTGAATATACGTCAGCAAAAGCGTCAGTCCGATGATGCCGGCCGTCGTGTATGCGTACCACTGATGCGTGCGGTCCACCAGCCCCAACACGACCGCGGCGAGCAATCCCGCCGCGAGCATCGCGATGATCGTGGTCAGCACCCACCCGCCGAACCAGTACCGTGTCAGCACGTCGCTCAAGCCCATGATCCACGACATGCGGTACTGCAGAAACTGCGGGATAAAGGCGGCGGCGCGAGCGATCAGCGCCAGCAGCGCACCAAAGCAAAAGCGCACCCAAAATTCCGAGCGGATCGAGGATCGCAAGCGGTCGCGCAGGCGCGCGGATCTGCCCGAGCTCCAAAACCATGCCAGCACGCCGATCTGCAAAGCGATCGTCACGAACCAAACCGGGATGGTGAATTGTTCGAAATGCTGCGCTGCCGCCGCGCGCGCCGGATCGATCAGCGAAAAAGGCGATTGCGTCAGCAAAGCATGCGCCGGAATAGCGCCGACCGCGCGGTCGAGGGCATCAGGCCGCGCCGAAACGAGCAGGAGATCGATCACGCGCGCACCGCCGATGCTTCCCAGCCGAGCGCTTCCGCGACCACGGGGAGCTGCTCGACGAAGATCCGGCGGCACTCTTCGGCGATCTCACGGTGTTCCAGCTGCGTGGATTCATCGGCGCGCAGATTAATGTAGTGAATCCAGTCCCGCACCGTGCCCTTCATGTAGATCGTCGTCGCCGAAGCCAACGGCAATAAGAAGCGCGCCGATTCTTTGGCGATGCCCTTTGCGAGCGCTTCTTCGTACAAGCGGTACGCCTCGCCGAAATGCGCGTCTTGCGCGCGGTCGAACCACTCCAGCGTTTCCGCCGGCAGATCGTCGTGCGACGATTGGCGGTTTTTTGGATCTTGGCGGCGGGGCCGCACGCGTTCTATTTTTTGCAGCTCCGCATACCTCTGGCTAAACTCTTGAAAATGCATCGACCTGTGCCTGACGATCTGCGCGCTGATGCCGCGCGTCGTCTGTATCTCGATGCAAAGATCGGCCATCTCGAAAACCGACCAGTGAGCGTTCTTGATGCAGTAGCGAAGGAGTCCCGCGACGTTTGGATTGTCTTGATTGGCCGGATTGCTCACGCGCGCGCAATAGCCCATGAGACGCTCCGCATCGGGCGTGACCCATACCAGCCTGCACCGCATGCCGATGGCTTCGCGCTACCGCCGCGCTTTGCTTTTAGCGGTGCACGGTGAAGCCGGCGCGCCCGTCCCGAAACGCGACGCGATCCCTTCCCGAGCGTTTGCTGTGATACATCGCCGCGTCGGCGATCTCCAGGAGTTCGTTCGCAGCCGAAGCGTCGTACGGGTATGCAGCCACGCCGACACTGGCCGTGATGGGCGCAGCGATACCGAAATCGCAGACGCGTACCGCGTCGCAGAAAGCTTGTGCGCGCGCGATTGCGCCGGTCTTGTGCGCGCCGCGTAGGACGGCGCAAAATTCGTCGCCGCCGTTTCGCGCGGCCAGATCGAGTGCCGGCGTCAGTTGTTCGCGCAAGAGACGCGCCAGCCGCTGCAGCACGCGATCGCCGGCAGCGTGACCGAATGCGTCGTTGACGCTTTTGAATCCGTCCGTATCCACAAACCACAGCGCCAAAGTCGTCCGCCGGCCCAGCGCGGCGAGGCGCAGATCTTCTTGCAACGCGTTGCGAAAGGCGCGCGCCGTGTACAGGCCGGTCAAACCGTCGTAGGTGGCGCTCGCGCGGTCGGCCTCGCGCTCGCGCGCGAGCGCATAAGGCACACCCGCATATGCGACCAGCCGTACGAGCGGAAGGGTAAGGACTACGCGCGACCGGCTCGCCGCTGCGTACACGACGGCGCAAAGCGTGCCGCCGGCGTACATCGGGATCGCAATCGCGGCGCGGTCGGTGGGAATGAGCGGCTTGCGGCAAGGGTCGAGTACGACGTGATGTCCGCGCGACGCCGCAGCCGACGGCAGCGAGTCGTCCGCGATGCGCAGGCGCAAACCGTCAAAGTATTGCGTCCTGCCACCGGCCGAAAACGAGCAGTGCAGTTCCTCGCCGTCCGGCCGGAAAACCATTACTGCATCGATCGCCGGCTCCAGCGAAGTCAGCGCCCCAGCCAGCGCCTGCAGCGACGCAACGGCGGAATCGCGCGAGGCTGCGGTAACGGCCCCGACCGCTTCGAGCAGCGCTCGCTCCGAACGCGCGGCCTCCCGGCAGCGCGCGTGCATCCAAGGCATCTCCATATGATGGCCAAGTGCCCGCGTTCGCGGCGCCGAAAGCTCTATTTAGGGTGACAGGTTGATCGTCAAAGTCTTTCCGAAAGGCTTGGGGCACGCGCTGCCGATGTTCGTGGGACGGCCGCTGCCGTCGTTGCCGTATTCGGCTTTCAAGCGGGCACCGGGCCGTACTTTGAAGATTGCGCGTCCGGCGGCATCGGTCGTTTCAGTTTCGCGGGTGACGATGGTATAGCCGTTCATCGTGTACATCCTGACGAAGGCGCGCTTCGCGGGCGCGCCGTTCGGAAGCTTCACTGTGACCGTCACCGTCGCCGCGCTTGCCGCCGTACACAACGCGGTTCCCATGAGAACCAATGCCGTCAAACTTGTTGCAACACGTTTCCCCACCATGCGAACCTCCTTACTTGTCAGGTAACGGCTTTGCCGGGTTGCCGGCAACACGCTGGCCCGGCCGAACATCTTTCGTTACAACCGAGCCCGCGCCGGTGAGCGCGCCGTCGCCGATCGTGATCGGCGCGATCAGTGACGTGTTCGAGCCGATCATCACGTCGCGTCCAATCTTCGTTTTGTTCTTCCGTTTGCCGTCGTAGTTGCATGTAATCGTACCGGCGCCGATATTGGTCTCTTCGCCGATCTCGGCGTCGCCCAGATACGTCAAATGGCTGGCTTTCACGCCGCGAGCGAGCCGCGAGTTCTTGACCTCGACGAAGTTGCCGATGCGCACGTCTTCGCCGAGCTGCGATTCGTTGCGGATATGCGCGTACGGACCGATGCTCGTGCGATCGCCGGCGCTCGAATCAAAGACGGTACTCTCGAACACGGTCACATCGTTACCCAGCCTCACGTTCGAAAGTCGCGAGTTCGGGCCAATCGTGCAGCGCTCGCCAATCTCGGATAGCCGGCCGATTGAGGAATTCGGATAGATGATCGTGTCGCGCCCGATCTGTAATTCCGGCTCCAACGACGTGCTGAGCGGATTAACGATCGTGACGCCGTCGCGCATGTGTTGCGCGCACAGGCGAATGTTCATCTCGCTTCGGGCGAGCGCGAGTTCGGCGCGATCGTTGATGCCGAGTATGTCGATCGGGTCGGCGGTCACGACCGGCATGACGGCTTTGCCGGCCCGCACCAAATCGGCAATGGTATCCGTAAGGTAATACTCCTTTTGCGCATTGTCGTTACGCAGGCGCGCCACGGCATCGCGCAGCGCCGCTTCCTCGAATGCGTAGATTCCGGCGTTGACTTCGTCTATCGCGAGCTCCGTTGAAGTTGCATCGCGCACTTCCACGATGCGCTCGACTCCGCCGCCCCGGCGAACGATGCGTCCGAAGTTCGAGGGCAGCGCCACGCGCGCCGTAACGAGCGCCAGCGCGTGCGAAGCATCCTGGGCACTCAGCACGGCCGAGAAAATATCTTCGCCCGCCAGCGGCATGTCCGCGTAGGTGATCAGCACGCGGCCCGAAGCATCGGGCGGCATCGCGGCGAGCGCGATTCGCACGGCGTGACCGGTTCCGAGCTGTTCTTCCTGCACGACGCCGGCGACGCCGAATTCACCGATGCGTTCTTGCAACTGGGGATTCGTCACCACCGTGATGTCCTTGACGCCGGCAGCTCGCAGCGCCCGCAGCACGTACCACAGCATCGGGCGCCCGCACAATCCGTGCAGCACTTTTGCAGTCGTACTCTTCATGCGCGTGCCTTTGCCGGCCGCCAGCACGATCGCGCGTATCTTCACTTTTGCCATTCCCTGAGCTCCGACGAGGTCACGCCGCCCAGCGCTTCCAGCGCGTGCCGCACCCGTTCGCGCACGATGTCGCGGCCGAGAATCTCGATCGCATCGTAGAGCGGCACCGAGGTGGCGCTTCCGGTGATCGCGACGTAAAACGGGCGCGTGACGTCGCGCAGCTTCACGTCGACGGTCCCAGCAACACCTTTGAGCACCGCTTCGATTTCGCCGGTTTCCCAAGCGCTCAACGCATCGAACCCCCACGTCACGAGCTGCAGCGCTTTGCGCAGCGCGGTGTCATCCAATTTGCTGCCTCTGAGTTCTTCCGCGGTCACGTCGAGCCGGCCCGAAAAGAAAAACGCCAGCAGCGGCCCAAGATCGCTCAGCCGTTCGATGCGCGGCTGCGCCAGCGCCGCGATCCGCCGCAGGCGGACGGAGTCGAGTCCCCACGCTTGCACTGCTCCGAGAAAACCATCGAGATCGTTACGCTCGCGAATATAGCGTCCGTTGAGCCAATCGAGTTTTGCGACGTCGAAAACCGGCCCGCCGAGCGAAACGTGTTCGACTGCGAAGCGATCGGTCATGAGCGCCAGGTCCATCATCTCTTCACCGGCCGGCGGCATCACGCAGAGCAACCCCAAGAAATTCAATAGCGCGTCGGGGAGATAGCCCAACGCCTTATAGAACAATATGCTGGTCGGATTCTTTCGTTTGCTGAGTTTACTCTTGTCGGGATTGCGCAGCAGCGGCAGATGCAGCAATTGCGGCGGCTCCCACCCGAAATACTTGTACAGCAGCAAATGCTTGGGCGCGGACGAAAGCCACTCTTCGCCGCGAAAGACGTGCGTGATCTCCATCAGGTGATCGTCGACGACGTTGGCGAGGTGGTAGGTCGGCATCCCGTCGGATTTCATCAGCACCTGCATGTCGACGCTGCTCCACTCAATCTCGATCGCTCCGCGTTTCATGTCGTGGACGACGCAGACGCCCTCCGGCGGCACGCTGAGCCGCACGACGTACGGCACGCCCTGCGCTTCATTTCTTGCGATTGCTTCCGGCCTCAGGCTCGTGCACAAGCCGTCGTACCGCGACGGAAGTTTCGAAGCCCGCTGCGCCGCGCGCATCTCTTCCAACCGCTGGGGCGTGCAGAAGCATTTGAACGCGTTGCCTGCGTCCAAAAGCTTCTGCACGTGCTCGCGATAGATCTCCGAACGTTCGCTCTGACGGTACGGCCCGTGCGGGCCGCCGACATCCGGCCCTTCGTCCCAGCTCAAGCCCAGCCAATGCAGCGAACCGAGAATTGCTTGCTCGGATTCGCGCGTGCTGCGCGCGCGATCCGTATCCTCGATGCGCAACACGAACTTGCCGCCGTTCTTCTTGGCGAAACAATAGTTTATCAGCGCGACGTACGCCGTGCCGACATGCGGATCGCCGGTCGGCGAAGGCGCGATACGCGTTCTAACCGTCAAAGACAACCCGATCGTGCACAGAGGCGCATACCAGGTCCCGTTTCAGCGCAGGTCGTGTGAATTCAGCCGCGGAGCCATGGATGGCGGGAGCGGCCTGAAGAGGCAGGGCAAGCGGAGGCCGGATGCCGCAGCGAGACCGGGGCCAAGCGAAATGGGACCTGGTAGGCGCCTCGGATCTCAACCGACGAGTTCGCGGCGGCTGCCGCACTCGCGTTCGACAAACCTGATGATGTCGGCGAGCGGCGCACCGGGAGTAAATATTTCGCGCACGCCGAGGCGTTTGAGTTCCTCGGCGTCTTCGGGCGGGATGGTGCCGCCGCCGAAAAAGACGATGTCTTCCGCGCCCTGCGCTTTGAGCTGTTCGACGATCAGCGGAAAGAGTGTCATGTGCGCGCCACTGAGGATCGAGAGGCCGATGCCGTCGGCATCTTCCTGAATCGCCGTCTGCACGATCTGCTCGGGAGCTTGGAAGAGGCCGGTGTAAATGACTTCCATGCCGGCGTCGCGCAACGCGCGCGCGATGACTTTCGCGCCGCGATCGTGTCCGTCGAGGCCGGCCTTGGCGATCACGATGCGCAGAGGCCTAGCCACGCGGCGGCGTTTCCTCGCGTTCGAGCTCGAGACTCAACTTTAGCGCCTCTTCGAGTTTGCGCATCACTTCGCGTAGAACAGGCGCATCCGCGCTGCGCGCTGCGCGCCCCCCGTCGTCCTGAACGTGTCGAAGGGCGACAGGGCCCCCGGCTGGAGCCTGTCCTGAGCCGGGTCGAAGGGGCCCGCTTGCATCTTCAGGCATTAGAACGCGACCTTTTCGGTATAGCGTCCGTACACGCCGGCCATGGCTTCGACGATCTCGCCTTCCGTGAGGTAAGCATTCACGCAGTCGATCAGGTGCGGCATGACGTTGTCCGACGGATCGGCGCACGCTTTCTTCAAGCGCACCAGCGCGGCTTGCGCGGCGGCTTGACCGCGGTTACGGCGAACCTCCGCGACTGAACGGGCTTGTTCGCGTTCCATTTCGACGCCGATCCGCAGCAGCTCGATGTCTTGGCGCTCTTCCGGTTTTTCGAACGCGTTGACGCCTACCACAATTCGATCTTTGGTTTCGAGCGAGCGCTGATAGCGGTAGCTCGCGTCGGCGATTTCGCGCTGGAAAAAACCCGCTTCGATCGCTTCGACGACGCCGCCGTACTCTTCGATGCGTTTGAAATAGTCTTCGGCTTGCCGTTCGAGCTCGTCGGTTAGAGCTTCGATGAAGTACGAACCGCCCAGCGGATCCACGACGTTGGCCACGTTTGTTTCATACGCGAGCACTTGCTGCGTGCGCAGTGCGATCTCAGCGGCCTTTTCCGACGGCAGCGCGAGCACTTCGTCCATCGAATTCGTATGCAGCGATTGAGTGCCGCCTAACACGGCCGCGAGCGCTTCATAGGCGACGCGCACGATATTGTTTTCGGGCTGCTGGGCGGTGGCGCTGCAGCCGGCGGTCTGGGTGTGGAAGCGCATCTGCAGCGAGCGTGGGTCCTTGGCTCCGTAGCGGTCGCGCATGTGGCGCCCCCAAATGCGGCGGGCCGCCCGGAACTTGCAGATCTCTTCAAAAAAGTCGATGTGCGAATTGAAGAAAAACGAAAGGCGCGGCGCAAACGAATCGACGTCCATTCCGGCCGCGATACAAGCCTCGACGTATGCGAAGCCGTCGGCGAGGGTGAAAGCCAACTCTTGCGCGGCCGTCGAACCCGCCTCGCGAATGTGGTAGCCGCTGATCGAGATCGTATTCCAGCGCGGCATCTCGTCGCGGCAAAAGCGAATCATGTCGACGATCAAACGCATGTGCGGACGTGGCGGAAAGATCCATTCTTTTTGCGCGATGTATTCTTTGAGAATGTCGGCTTGCACAGTGCCGCCGAGCTTGGAGCGCGGAACGCCCTTTTTCTCGGCTGCTGCCACATAGAGCGCGAGCGCGATGCAGGCCGGACCGTTGATCGTCATCGACGTAGTGATGTCGGCCATGTCGATGCCGTCGAAGAGCGTGTCCATATCCGCGAGCGAATCGATCGCGACGCCGCATTTGCCGACTTCGCCGCGCGCTTGCGGCGCATCGGAATCGAATCCCATCAGCGTGGGCATGTCGAACGCCACCGACAATCCGTGCTGGCCTTGCGAAAGCAAGAAGTGATAGCGTTCGTTCGTTTGCTTCGCATTGCCGAACCCGGCGAACTGGCGCATCGTCCATAACCGGTCGCGGTACATGTTCGGATGGATGCCGCGCGTGTATGGATAGTGCGACGGCCAGCTCAGGTCGTTGGCGAGATCGAGCTGCGCGTCTCCCGGGCCGTAGATCGTCTTTAAAGGAAGGTCGGAGATCGTGCGATCGACCGCGCCCGAGCCGGGGCCGGTACGCCGCCTGCCTTTGGCGGAGGCCTTTTCCCACGTTTTTTTCTGCTCGGCGAATTCGCTCGCGGGTTGCGCGCCCGGAGCGGCCGGGCGTTCGATCATCTTTGCCAATGTGTCCTCAAGCGGCGGGGACCCAAGCCTTCCCCTAGGTGCCGTCGCAATCCCGGGCCGCGATAAGCGCCTGGCTGATGAGGGCCGGTCCCTGGTTCGCAAGGGCGGCGTTCAGCTGGGAGAGGCGGTAGAATTTCAAAACGTGCGCGCTGATTTCCGAGGGCGGCGTGTTGGAAAGCCTGGGATCGTAGTCGGCGGCCATGCTGGGAGGCGGCGTATCGAACGCAGCCGCCGGCGCGGGCGTCGGCGCAGTGGGCATCGTGTCGGCGCCGCCGGTCAGAGGGGCGATGCTCGGAGGGGATTTGCCAAAAGCATCGCTGACCTGTTGCAGCACGTTGGTTCCGTAATTGTCCACGATCGCGCCGTAGACTTCCGCGTAACGATCCGCGGTGGCGCGTTGAAGATCGACGATGTTTTGCACGCGCTGCCGCATCGCGTCCACTTTCGGAACCTTGCCGACCGGGTAGATCGCGTACGATTCGTCCAAGAGCACCTCCATTTGATGGATCGCGCCGATGAGGTTCGTACTTTCCTGATCGATTTTCGCCGCGTACAGTTGGACGCCGTCCTGTAATTTCGTCCTCGAATATTTCGCCAGCTGCCGCTCGTCGTCACGAATCCGGGCGCTGGCGTCGCGATATTGCGTCTGCATCCGCGCGAGCGGAAGGACGACGTTGCGCAGCGTGCTGCAAACCGGGCTGACGCGCTCGTGAATGATCGTCGGCGGCGGCAGAAAAACAGGCAATGGCGCGGGCGTCGGAGTAGCGGCCACAAGAACGGAAAGAATTACCGGCAGCACGATCACACCCCGTCGCAATCCTTTGCTGCCGCCAGTGCCTGTGGAATGAGCGCTTGTCCTTCAGATTGCAACGTCGTCTGCAGTGATCCGAACCTGCTGTACTTCAAATCTCTCACGCCATACCCTGATGGAACGGTGGAGATGGAATGATCGAGCTCCGGTGGCAATAGGGCCTGTCCGTACGAATCCACAACGGCTCCAAAAGTTTCTATATAGCGATTGGCAATTGCGCGCTCCACGTCAACGATGTTTTGCGCTCTCTGTCGCAAAGCATCGACCTGCGGATTGCGGCCCTGCGGAATCGAACCGTACGATTGCTTTAGGAGCTCGTCCATTTCTTGCAGATGAGGAAGCATGTTCGTGGCCGTCTGATCAATTTGTGCCGCGTAGAGCACCCGGCCGCCGCCAAAACGGTCCGAATAATACTTCAGATATTTCGTTTCGTCGCCCCCGATCTGATTCAGCAGTGTCACGTTTCCCTGATTGACCTGAGCGAGTGGCAACACTAAGTTGTGCAATGTAGAACAAACGGGGCTAACGCGCAGGTGAAGGATCGTCGGGGGTGGCGACGGCGACGGCTCGGGCGGTGCGACGGCGGCCAGGACCAACGCAGCTGCGAGTACGGCAATCACGTTAATCCTTTCACCGACGCGCGCACGTGCGGAGCGCGGGCCGGCTCGTCCACAATTTCAGATGAAACCCCAAAGGCATGCAGCACTCGTTCAGCGGCCGCGTACGGATCGACTCCGGCCGCCAACTCGCTCCCGAGCTGACGGTCGAGTTTGCGCTCCAATTGCCCCAACGCCAACTGGCGCACTTGATGGGCGAAGGCGTCGCGGCGTTTTTCGTCGAGCTCGCCCGACTCGCGCAGGTACGCAGCGTGCCGCTCGATTCCCGCCCATAATTCGTCAACGCCCTCGCCGCTGGTCGCTTGCGTCATTATCAGCTCCGGCACCCAACCGCTGAAGTCGAGCATCTCCATCATCGCACGAATCTCGTGTTTGAGTTGATTCGCCATCGGGTGGTCTTTTTTGTTCACCACGAAAATGTCGGCGATCTCCAATATGCCGGCCTTGAGCACCTGAATGCTGTCGCCGCTGCCGGGTTGGAGCGCGACCACCGTGGTCTGCGCGAGTTCGGCGATCTCGATCTCTGATTGGCCGACGCCGACAGTTTCGATCAGGATCACATCCATTCCGAACGCATCCATCAACAAGACTGCGTCCGCCGTTGCGCCTGCGAGACCTCCCAGATGTCCGCGGCTGGCCATCGAACGGATAAAAACTTCCCGGTCCGTAAAGTGTTCCGTCAATCGAATGCGATCGCCTAACAACGCGCCGTGCGAGAACGGCGAGCTTGGATCGACCGATACGACGCCGACGCTCTTGCCGAGCGATCGCGCTTTGCGTACGAGCGCATTTCCGAGCGTGGACTTGCCGACGCCGGGCGGCCCCGTCAATCCAATCGTCAATGCGCGTCCGGTCTGCGGAAACAGGTGACGAATGAGTTCCGCGCCGCGACCCGACTCGGCGCGGCTGATCGCGCGCGCGAGCGCGCGTGGGGAATGGGCGCGGAATTGCCGCAAGAGGGTCGAGTGATCGCCTGGATTGCCCACATTCGAAAGATTGCGGCCGCGCTGGTGGTTGTCCTTGCCCTGTCGCCTCCGCCTGCGAGCTCGCAAAGTCTCATCGTTCCGCTGACCGGCCACCGCGCACGATCGATCGAACCCGCATCGCTTTTTCACACGCTTTTTTCGGATTTTTTTAGCGAGCGCGACGGAACGACGTACGTGCAAACCGGCGACATTCCGGCGATGTGGCTGCGCGATTCATCGGCGCAAACGATTCCTTACGTGCGGTTCGTTTCCGGATATCCGATCCTGGCGGTGCGCTTGCTCGGCGTCATCGAACGCAACGCGCGCAACGTGGCCGCCGATCCGCATGCGAACGCCTTCACCGCAAACTACCGCGTTTGGGAACGCAAGTGGGAGGCAGATTCGCCGGCTTGGCCGGTACTGCTGGCGTGGATCTTCCGGCAACAGACCGGAACGCGCGCGCTCTTCACCGCTGCGTTTCATCGCGAGCTGCGGACGAGCGTTGAGGTGTGGCGGTGCGAGCAGCTGCACGCGAGGTGCAGCAGCTATCACGCGGACCTGCCGGCGGAAACTTCTAATCCGGATACCGGCATGGTATGGACCGCCTATCGTCCGTCGGACGATGCGGTTCGCTACCACTTCAATATTCCGCAGGAAGTGATCGTCGCGATCGCGCTGCGCGCGGTTGCGGTGCTCGCCGTCGAAGGCTATAACGATCGTAATCTCGCCAACGAAGCCAATTCAATGGCATCGCAAATCGAAGACGGCGTCGAGCTGTATGGCCGCGCGTGGCGTCCCGAACTCGGCGGCTGGGTATACGCCTATGAAACGGACGGGTACGGCGCGCAGCTCTTTGCGGATGATGCGAACATTCCCGATCTCACTGCGCTGCCGTACATCGGCTGGTGCTCGGCAACCGATCCGGTGTACCTGGATACGCGCGGAATGGCACTTTCAAGTGCGAACCCATGGTATTACAAGGGAATCTATGCCTCCGGCTTAGGCAGCGAACACACGCCGCCGGGTTACGTATGGCCGCTCGGAATCGTCGGCCGCGCGCTAACCGCAACGTCCTCGCAAGAAGTTGCGGCGAGCGTTACGACGCTGGCTGAAACCGACAGCAAGGACGGCCTCATTCACGAAAGTTTTAACGCCGGTGCATATTGGGCTTTTACGCGCGCGGAGTTCGGATGGGCCAACGCGCTCTACGCCGAGCTGCTCTTTCGCACGCTGGCCGGATTTTCGGCCATGCCCTTCACGAGCGGCACTCCCGTGCTGCCTTTCGAGCCGCTGAGTTCCACGCCGGTCATCGTCATCGAACCAATCCTGCAACTTGACAACACGACGCTGATATACGCCGCGCTAAATCAGCTGCTGATCGAAGCCGGCGGCCGGACGATCGTGCCCGGCGCGCCCGGCATGGTTATGAGCCGAAGCGCCGGGAGCGTTCGCCGTACTCGCCGATCGCCCGCGCAAAATCGTCTTCGCCGAAATCCGGCCACATAATCGGCAGCGTCAGCAGCTCGGTGTACGCGAGCTGATATAAAAGAAAATTTGAAACGCGGAAATCACCGCCGGTGCGGATGAGCAGATCGGGATCGGGAAGTTTCGGCGCATACAAGCGCCGCCGCAAAGCCGCCTCGTCGACATCGGCAGCGCGTAGAGTCCCGGCTTCAACTTCAACCGCGATCCTGCGCGCGGCGCGCACGATCTCGGCGCGGCCGCTGTAATTGAGCGCTAGATTCAACGTCAGCCCGCGATTCTGCGCCGTGGCGCGCACCAATCTTCCGAGCGCGGCGCGGGCCGGCGGCGAAAATTGCGCGATGTCGCCCACTATTCCCACGGCGACGTCTTGGCGGCGCAGCGCTGCGAGTTCCGTACGCGCAAAGATCGCGCACAGTTGCATGAGCAGCCGTACCTCTGACGGATCGCGGTGCCAGTTTTCGGTGGAGAATCCGTACACGGTCAAGACTTTCACACCCGCTGCGATCGCGCCGCGCACGGCAGCACGCAGCGCGCCGATGCCCCGCCTGTAGCCTTCGGCGAGGGGCAACCCGCGCGCGACCGCCCAGCGGCGGTTGCCGTCCATGATAACGGCAACGTGCGGCGGGACCGCCGGTTGAACGAGAGCCTGCATGGCCATAGTTACTTTGTATCACAAAGTTAATGCGGCGGCAAGCGGGACCGCGTTCTCCGGACGCTAACCATACCCGTCCTCATGGAGCTTGGCTATTACAGATATGCGGCCGTCGCGGGAGACCGCGTCGCGTTCGTCTGCGAGGATGATGTGTGGGTCGCGCCGCTGAGCGGCGGCCCGGCCGTCCGGCTTACGGCCACGCCCGGAGTATGCAGCACGCCGCGCTTTTCCCCCGACGGCTCACAGATAGCGTTCGTCGCAACCGACGAGGGCAACGCCGAGGTTTACGTCGTGCCGTCGGGCGGCGGAAAACCGCAGCGGCTGACGCATCTGGGCGGATCGCTCACGGCGATCAGCGGATGGAATGCGGACGGCTCGGAGATTCTTTTCGTCTCCAATCCCAATGCATGGTACGAACGCGATACGCGCGCGTTTGCAGTATCTCCCAAAGGCGGCGCTCCGCGGCCGCTCGGATTGGGACATATGCGTTCGCTCTCTCCCGGCCCGGGAACGCGCCTTGTGGTCGGACGCAACGCCGACGATCCGGCGCGGTGGAAGCGCTATCACGGCGGTACTGCCGGAGAAATTTGGATCGACGCTGCCGGCGAAGGCGAGTTCGAACATCTTGCTTTGCCCGACGGAAATCCGGTTTGGCCGATGTGGATCGGCGGCCACATCTACTTCGCGGCCGATCACGAGGGCATCGGCAATATATACTCTTGCGC
>Ga0102924_1000798_pt1 | contig 37674 bp, 43 predicted proteins | sample PaiPotPPM11metaG_FD_80116 | JGI IMG/M metagenome (GOLD analysis project Ga0102924, IMG submission 80116) | Iron sulfur acid spring bacterial and archeal communities from Banff, Canada, to study Microbial Dark Matter (Phase II) - Paint Pots PPM... ...
CAACTGGCATGGGGTACTGCCTTCTGCTCAGTTGACGACTCCTCACATCGCATCATTTCCGGTTCTTCCTTCCTCTGTTTCCCCATTCGATCACTTTAGGGCTTGACATAGAGAGTCTTTCTGAAGAAGAGAGATTGCGGTCTCTGTGTCTGCTTGTTCGGTGCAAGCAATCACTGGTCCAGCGCCGCGTCATTTGAAAGCGGGAGAGTGGCACAGGTGAATCACCAGTACAGCGCGAAACGGAGGGGAGAGACGAGAGAGATGGACAAGTGAATCACCTGTGTAGCACATGTACTCTCCCGCCAATCGGGTGATGCTATCAGATGATGCGTGTCTGCGCCACTCGCAGGTAGCGCAAGCGGCACTGCCCGTCTGTTCGCGCCACTCGCAGAATGCCGGTGTCGTCGAGAGCGGCAAGCATCTCGACGACACCGTACCCGTAGACACCGCGGCGTTCCAGAATGATCGTTTGCTCGTCTGCGCGGGCGAGCGTGGACATGACTCTTTGTCGGTCTTTTCTGCCTTTCTGCATGGTCAGCGTCTCCGTCGCCGACCGAAAAACCCGTGTTCTTTAGGCGGGTCAAACGTGCTGACAGGAACCCATCCGGTCCGTGACGGTTCAACGCCAACCCTTCGACAGCGTTCAACGTCCGCCTCGTATTCAGGATCACTGTTTTCAACGCCGTCAGGCAATGGATCGCCCCACTGCGTCCCATTGACGAGGTACGTTGATTCATAGTCATTCATGACTGCCTGCCGTTCTTCTGCTGTTGGTTCCCTACCAAACAACTTGCTCAGGATACCCATAGTGATGCTCTTTCTGGCTGGCAAGAGAGCGGCCAGCCGCGCTAGGCTCCCCGTTTCAGGAGTTGTGCCACGATCTCACGATATTCTTGTACGGCCTCTTGATAGGCACGCCCGCCGGTCACACCCCACACTGCCTCGATGATCTCATTCTGGCCTTTGCGCTGCTTCAACATGGCAGAGACCTGCAGCGCCTTGACTGAGAGCATGTCTGATTCGCTTGCTTCCAGGTGATCATCGTCTTCCGCTTCCAGCCGCTTCCCATCAGGGCTTCCGTCCTGATCACTCAGGCGCAACTGGGGACGCATGGAAGTGGGTACTTCCCATGTGGTGGAAGTGGGAGAGTGGCGGGTGGAAGTGGGTGCTTCCAACCGGGCGAGTTCGGCTTTCACATCATATGCCGGGGCAAGCATCAACTCGCTGAATCCTGGCATCTCCAGGACGAACTGGCCGGGCTGCCCTTTGGCAAAGTTCTCTTTGATGAGCGCCGTGTTGATAAACCCGCTGGCGCGTGCCGCTGAGGGATCGAGCGCAAAGCCAATGCGCGTGCGGAATTGTTTCTGGGCTGCACGTAACTGCTCTGTGCTGTAATCGACCTGGGTACAGGCTTCCAGGAACATGCCATACTTGCGCCCGCGCACCGCGAGAATCGCCAGGTGATCCAGCATCTGACTCAGCAGGGTCTCATCGACCTCATACTGTAAGCTGAGCATCTCTTCCACATAGATCAGCAGGAGTGGTGTCTCGATATTCCGCGCCGCCCGGCGGTCTAACTCGCCTTTCAAGACGGCCAGCTTCTGCGCCACCTCGTCGGCAGACGGCGCGCTCATTGCCATGTCCACGACTTTGCGCCCAACCCGGAACCGCGCCACATGGGGCAGGTCCTCAAACAGGCGCGAGGTTTTGCGCTCCAGGTCCAACAGCGCAATCTGCACGTGGTCAGCGTCGTTGACCGACGTGGCAATTTTCAGCAGGGCCGCCGCCTCACACGACTTGCCAAACCCGGACGACCCCACGATCTTGAAATGTACGGCGTCAGGAATGACGGCTGAAATCGCCTTGCCCGCAACTACGGTCACACCATACGCGGTCATCAGCCGGTTGTAAGGCAAGCCAGCAATCAGACTGTCAATGGTGGGAGCCACAACCTGTGCGGATGAGGCGGGGGCGCGATCTGGGGTACGCTGGTCGACGGACGGCTTTTCGCGGGGGCATAGGCGGGATTGCCGGGCGGGAGCAGCGTGATGGATGGGATGGTCGGGCCAAGCAGGTGCGGGTAGTTGCCTAACGGATCAGCCGGCACGCGCGTCTGCGCTAGATGCGCCTGCAACGTGTGCTGCTCGTTGGCCCGCCGCCGGGCGTCCTTCACGGCTTCCAGTTCCTCGCGGGCGTGCTGCGCGCGCAGAGCGTCCATCAGCGCGATGTGGCGCAGGCGATAGATGGCCGTGAGGATCAGTGGCACGGAGAGGCCCAGGCCCACCGCCAATACCAGCGCTAGCAGCACCGGCGAGGCGTGCGAGAGTCGCGGCCAGTTCGCGATGAGGCCAGCCACGAACACCGTGAGAACGGCTATTCCTAACGACAGCACGAACAGCCAGCCAATGAGACTGCCCTCGTCCTCGCGATAGACCGGAACGTGACGATCATCCATCGTCGTCCACTCCCTTCGTTGTGTGGTGTGCCAGAACGAGCGATCTGCCTTACGGTGCGGGCGAGCCTGCCGGTTCTGGCATGGGCATCTCAACCAGCAGATGAATGTCCGAGAGTGCGTTCGGCAGCGTGGCGCTTCCTGTGACGGTCACATGCGCCTGTCGCACGCCCGGCACGGCGTCCAGGATGCGCGTGGCGGAAGCCACCGTTTTGCCCGCGATGGACGTTGCCATACGGGCGAAGTCACGCGCGGTCCACGCCGGCGTGAACAGGCCGGACGCGGCGAGGGTGAGCGTCACCGTGCCACGCGAAAGCTGGGCGGAGACGACAAGCGCCCGCGCCGCGCCGACGATCCGCTCAGCCAGGTGGGTTTGCTGTGCTGCCTTCTGTGAGAGCAGCGTGGCGGCGAGCGACTGCACCGCCACAGGCGGGTAGGCCACGCCCTGGCACGTTGCCGCGACTGTCACCGTGACCGATGATGCTGCCTGTCCCACGTTCGCGCTCGCGGTCTGGCGCGGCTGGCAGGGCAGCGATGCAAGGCGTTCGCCCGCATACAGAGCAGCGACAAGACGTGCCTGGACTTCTGCCTGGACTTGCGGCGTCAGGTGTCGCGCGGCGGTGTCGATATCCGCCTGCGCCACCACGCGAAACGTCCGCGCGTCTTGCCCGCCCGCAAAGGCCGACAGGTTCTTCGCCAGCACCGAGGTGGCGCAACAGGCGGTATTGAGGTCGTAGGCGGCAATGTTGCCTGCCGCCCCTGCTGATGCCGCGTGGGCTGGCACAGTCGCCGCGCCATAGGTCGGCGGTGTCGTTGGTCGCGCCGCCGGAATCACCGCTGCCGCGTCAGTCACTGCAACCACGCCGTCCTGTCCGGCAAGCGTTGTGCCAGCGGCAATCGTCTGCGTCTCGAACGCGCCGTTGTAGAACGTGATGCGTCCCTGCGCGACGCGCGCCTGGGTGTGGCCCGTGCCGCTTGACGGGACGGTCAGGGCATGGGAAACCGTGATCGGCGCAAGCACGCGGGCGGGAAGCCCTCGCCCGCTCTGAACGTTGCGCGTGAGCGAGACCGTCCAGGTGCGCGGGATGAGCAGCACGGTTGCCTGGGCTGGTGGGCCAAGATACGACAGGACGAGCAGCGCGATCCCCAGCAGCAGCGCGACGAGCGAGAGAAGCGCCCCGATGAGCAGGCCGCGCGGCAGCCTGCGCGGCGTGGCAGGCAGCGGTGAGGCAGGCGGCGGCATCCCTGGCGGGGGCGTGCCGCCAGGGGGGATGAGGCCCTCATCCGCCAGCCAACTGTCCACCAAAGGCCGCGTCCCGTCCGCGCCCACCAGCCGGACAAGCGGGAGATCGCCCTCGCGCACGATGAACACATGCAGCGCGTCCGGGTTGCCTGTCAGGAACGACTGCGGCGTGAAGTCCTGGGTGTCTTCATCGGTCATGGGCGCTCTCCTTTCGGGTTATGGGTTCGGCAAGACGATATGATCGGATGGCGTGGCCGGGCGAAACTGCTTGCCGGTGTTGAGCCACACCAGGGTTTGCCCGTCCACATGCACCAACATATCCAGCTTGCCGTCGCCGTTTACATCGGCAAAGGTGAGCGTCACCGGTGTGTTGGCAGCCGTGCTGCCAAGCAGCGTCGGGCCGGGATAGATCAGCGCCTTCGTGCAATTCGCTTGCGCGGGACACTCGATGATGTCGATCTGTCCACCCAGGTTCAGGGCGATGAAATGACTTTCTCCGCCGTGTCCCACATTCTCATCGACCTGGAACGTTCGCGGCATTCCGTAAGCCCACTGGTTCTGCTGGTTCTGCCACCAGGAGAGGCCCACGGTGAACAGGGCGTACCCCATGACCATCAGCAGCAACGTCACGCCTACCCACACCAGCCCGTGTGCGCGCCCGCGCTGCGCAGCGGGTTCCGGTTCGCGGCTTGCCCGGCGCGGGATGCCGCTCCGCTCGCGCGGCGGCAATCCCTGGTGGATCACCACCTGGCCTGGCGGCGGGTTCGGCAGTCCTGGCAGCCGCGTGGAAGGCTGGCGCGCGAGCGGAGCGTAGACGGACTGCCGGATGGCGGAACGCGGCACCAGGCGCGGCGGCCATTCGTCGTCGGTCGTCGTGGTGATGAGGTCGTCGTCGTCGTCCTGCGGCTCCTCTCTGCCGCGTGAGTAGGTTCTGGTCATGGGTTCGTCCCCTTTCCGTTGTGAGGTGTGTGGAAACACCGATCAGGCGATGCGCCACGCCCGGCGCGCGGAACGGGAAAGTTCCGGCGCGAGATGCACGATGAGGTACACCAGAATGCCAATGAACAGCACCCGGCCCAGGCTGTCGGCCTGCGCATACGTTGTCGAAAGAGCCGCCGACAATTCGATGCCGGCAGAAAGCCTCAGGTTGATGAGATAGCCTAATGCGAGCAGCGATGCGAAGATGAGCGCGACCGCCGCGACGACGCCGAGCGTCAAAATGACGAGCAACACAGCGGAGAGTTTGCCATTCGGAAGGAGAGAGTTTCGAGACTGCATGTTCTTTTTCCTTCGCAGTTGAGCAGCGCGGCAGGGTGTCCTGCCGCGCGATGAGAGAACACAAGCTATGAACATGCGCTACACGGATGAGTTCACTGTTCAATGAGCAACAACACGTCGCCCGTCTCGCCCTGTGCGTCACACAGGATAGCGAATCTGAAGCGGGCTTCTCGCCCATCGGGCAGGCGCATGGTGACATCCAGAGCGCCGTCGTCTCGCAGGGCGGGCTGGACCAGTTCCACGCCGGGGCGGCAAAGCGCGCGCAAACGGGCCACGAGAGACGCCTGCTGGTCGCTGGCGGCTCGGCTAAGAACATCAGGCATGGCGGCTCTCCTCTCTCTGGTACAGGCGTCGCAACATGACTCTCGCCCGCACCAGCCGCATCCTGGCGGCAGCGCGGGAAAGACCGAGCAAGGCGGCCTGCCGGTTCGCATTGTAGCCACACGCCAGGAGCCCCAGACTTTGCCGCTCGCGCGGGCGCAGCTGTGCCAGCGCCCACTGCATGGTCAGTGCGTCTACCACCTGCTCGCAGGACGCGACGAGAGGCTCGCAGCCGCGCCGCTCAAGCACGCCGTCGTCTTCCCACGGCGGGCGATCAAGCGAGACCGTCGCGTGGGCGGCCCGGCGGCGGGCCTCGTCGCGCACCAGATTGAGCGCGATACGCCGCAGGTAGGAAGCCGCCGCGCGGTCGGTTTCCAGACACACGCCGCGTTGGAGCGCAGTCCAAAAGCGAATGAAGGTGTCTTGCGTCAGATCGTCCACCAGGTCCGCCCGATCGGGATCGTACCGTCTGCTCAAGAGCCAGGCGAGGTGGGCGCGAACCGGACGCTCGTAGTGCGCGTAGAGCGCGGCAAAGGCGGAATCTTCCATAGGAGTCTGCTTTCGCGTGAGAGTATGGCCCGGTGGTGACTTCGCCGGGCCGGGACAGCACTACAGGGACCGCAGGCCGTGATAGACGGCATCGGCCTCGGCAGGGGTCATGAGGCCGTTGGTGACGAGATCACCCACGGCAGCCAGCGCGTTCTGATCCGCGTGACACGGGCAGGAGAGGTCCTCGCAGAACGGGTGATCATCGGTGTGGATGATCACGTCCTCGTCCTCGTTGCGCACGACGGGAATCACGCGCAACGCTGGAATGTAAGCACAAACCATGTCTTTTCCCTCGGTGGTAGAATGGGGGCAGCCCGGTTCGACTATCGGGCTGGCGTGGCCGCGCGGCGTCTCTGCAAGGTGAAGTATGAAGAGATGCTGTGCGGCCTCGCGGTGTGACAACAGATGAGAGGCTCACGCGCCATGAGGGCGCGGAAAGCCGCTACGAGAGGAAGCGCGGCGCGACGACGGGTGACTTTCGCGTCACGAGTGAGATCACGCGCCGGTAGGCTCCCGCGTCGGAGCCGCGCGTCACCCAGAACCGCGCGGCGTGGGCGGGCAGATTCGTCTCGAGGCGATCCCGCCCGGCGAGGAAGATTACCTCGGTGTCCGCGCTGTCGCGATAGTGGTACTGCGCGGGGACGCCGGGAATGATTCCATCGGCGGTGAGAGCAGGGAGCGTGACGACGCGCCCGAACCCCAGGCGTGCCAATTGCTCCGTGATGCGGCTCGCAGCGGGACACGTCGCGCAACAGACAGCGATCTCACTGGCGGTCTGGCTCTGGTGGAACTGCCGCGCTGCCCAGGCGATGAGGGCGCGGATGCGACTCTCTGGCCGAGCGCCCACGTCGTCTTCACACCCATGCAGGCGGAAGCCGCGTGCCGGATCGAAGCGCAACGACAGGTCAACCGGCGCAACGCGCGCGGCGAGTGACACGACAAACTCCCAGCGGCTGCCCTCGCCGCGAAAGGAAAACAGATGGCCGTCTACCATGCCGTCTGCTTCGACGGGAAAGGTGCCGGACAGCCAATCGATGGCGAAGGTGAAGGGCGCGGATGCAAGAGCGATGCTCATGGGCGTTCGCTCCTTTCAGAGGGTGATGCTGGCGGAAAACACCGCCGGATACGTTCGTCGGTGGAAACGGCCCGCGCTCCCAGGCGAAGGGCCGACGCGCGTTTCGATGGCGTCAGATCGTAATGTGGGTGGCGCGGCTCGTTTTGGAACCAGGATCGTTTGAGACCGAGCCGGGCGGCCATCCGGTGCAGGCCGGCGAGATCACCGTCTGTTGCCATGTGACACCAGCGGGTGGATCGCAGACCACCGGCGGGATAGTCGTTCAGATCGTCTACGTAGATCATCGGTATTCCTTCGCTTCAGCGCGCCCACTCAACCAGCGTGGGCGTCGGCATGAAGTAGCCGCTGGCGTGGGCCTCTCGCGACAGGCGCACGGCCTTGCGTTGTGTGGGCAGGTCTTCGTCAACGGCGATCAGGTCAAGTTGCCATCGCAGCGCGTCCTCGCCTCGTTCAATGCCGAACAACCGCAGGAAGGCCGTATTGAGATACACCGGCTCATCCTGGTCGATCAGGCATTTGCGCGCCAGCATATCGGCGCCTTCCACGAGCGAGTTCGTCACGCGCAGGCGGCAGAGAACGCGCCCGGCTTCCAAAGCCGCGAAGCGTGCGCGAATGGTGGCGACCGCGTACGGAGACGTTTCGACCGGATGGTGGGCCACGAGCGCGTCGCTTGCCACTGTCCGCAGCAGCAGAAACGGCGTGGAGACCAGCACCACGCCTGCTTCCTCAGCGAACCAGACCACATGCAGATCCGCGTTTTTGAGGACAGACGTGAACGGTGCCTGCACCACGCCAAACAAGTCAGGGCGTGTCGGATAGGCGGGGAAAGCGGTCGTTGTCATGTGCCTTGCTCCTTCGGGAAGCTCAGGTGGCCGGGCCGCACCACCACGCGGCGGCCATCGTCAAGCAGAACAACGAACCAGGACGGCAGCAGGGACGTTCGGCCAATCAGGCGTCCGGTGCAACCGCGATATTCCAGCACGTCGGAAATGGTGACGGGCGTTCCGAGGGGAACGCTGCGATCGGTCGTGTGCATCAGAGTCTCTCCTCATCAGGATCAGCAAGTCGGGTGAAGCGGCGCACCAGGACCATCCATGCCTGTCCGGTTTCGTCACCGATCACGTCGCCGACCGATGTAGACCGCAGCGGGCGCGTGGCGTCGTGCCAGACAACGGCGGGATGCTCCATCCAGGGATACGGGTCAAGGTGATTGGTCAACCGGAACACTCGCGAGAGCGGGCGGTCACAGGCTTCTGCCTCCACGTCAGCCACATGCTGATAGTGGAGAGCGCGGTCGGCCTGCCACGGTGACGCATCATGTCGCATCATTTGCAGGGGATCGCGCGCGTGATAGACCGCGTAGCGGGGCATAGGACGCTCCTTTGCAGCTAGAACAGGTAATCAGGCTCACGGTGGCTCAACGGCTGCGTTGGCTCGCCATCGCCCTGCTCGTGACTCACCCGCTCCACCGCGTCCCCAAAGGCGACGACGATAGGGCGCGTCGTGTCACCCTCGCGCAGTCCTGCCACGAGTTGCTCGGTCGCCTCAAGGAACGCCGTAGGAGCGCGGAAAGGGTCGGTGGCCGTGTAGACGGCCCGGCGGCACCGTGACTCGTCGAGGCCGGTGATGGTCTGAACGTCCTGAGCAACCATGCCCAGGTGCAGATCACGTGCGAATAACTCAAGCATCGTGTGAATCTCCTCTTCGTCTTGATGGCGTGCCTTCATCCCGGTCCCTCATCCGATGAGCTGTCCGTCGCGGCACGGAAGGCATCGGAAAGCTCCGTGCTTTCCATGCGTGCGGCCCGGACAACCCTTCCTCTGTGAGCGACTCGTGCGGCACTGGTGTGACACGCTCCGACGACGCGCTGGTTGAGAGCGAATGTCGTCGTTGCGATGCGGCAGGTGCGCTTCTTCACCGTCGTTTCCCCGGCTTTTCGAGAGCGGTGGGGCGGAAGGCAATAGTGCGTCCATCGTCCAGGTGAACCACGAAGTGGCGCGGGCGTGACTTTGTGGTGCCGGTGACGTCTCCGGTTTGCCCGCGCAAGGCAACGTTTGCACACCTGGAACCAACAACGACTCGTTCGCCGTAGGCAAAGGTCTGTGTGCCAATCGTGTACTGCATTGGCTTGCTGTTCTCCTGCTGTGCTATCGCTGCTGGGCGATGCTCTCAAGGAACCCGCGACACTGCGCGAGTTGCTGGTCAACATACGAGGGTGTGTCCTGCAACGTCTGCCACGCCTGGGCGATGGCAGCGTGCAGATCGTCAGGCGTCGGGTTCTCGCCCGATGGCAGTGTAGCCTGCTCCGCGCAGGCGGGTGATGTGGTCGTGGTCATGATGTTTGCTCCTGTGTGGCGGGTATCTCGCCCCCGCCGGGCGCTTTCATTTCCTACTCCTGGGCGCTCATGGCCCCCAACACGGCGGGAGCCGTATGTGACTCGTGTGAGAGTCTCCGTTGTAACTGCCGGACGGTTCCCTCGACGGTGTGATCATCTGGCGCGGGGCGCGTTCGGACATCCGCGAGATGCTGCCGCCATCCAATACGCAGCTTGCTCAACAGATGCGGCGGTGGTTGCCAAAAACTGCCCTGGAAGTACAGGTGCAGGACGCGGTCGCGTTCGTAATAGACCCAGGGCTGACAATCAAAGTAGAGGGCGTAGTAATGCAGGCGCACGATAAACCGCGCCCGCATCACTTTGAGAAGAAAGCTGCCGCATCCCCCTATCTTTCAAGTAGGGGTAAGGCGGCCCCAACAGGGACTTCACAAAGATTAGAACACATGTTATACTGACGTGTATGGAAGTGCAGCATACCAAACACGTCACCTACAAATTGGCCTATCACTTTGTCTGGTGTCCCAAGTACCGGAAACGCATTTTGACCGGCAAGGTCGCTGCATTTGTAGAACAAGAACTACGCCGCATCTGTGAAGCCAACGCCTGGACAATAGGCGCGCTCAATATACAGGAAGATCATGTGCATCTCTTTCTCAGTGCTTCTCCCTCTGTCGCTCCCTCACAGATCGCGCATACCCTGAAAGGAACCACCGCCCGCAAAGTGTTTCAACGCTTCCCTGAAGTCAAGAAACAGCTTTGGGGCGGTGCGTTCTGGTCCCGGTCGTACTATGTTGGCAGCGTGGGAGATATGAGCGTGGATGCGGTGCTCAACTCTATTGAATTGGGGCAGGACTAAGAAATATCGTCGGTGTCTTGTATCGTTTCACGCTTGCGGAGAAACGCATTTAAGTCAGAATGCCGGAATACGATATCCCCCTCTCCGGCCTAACTTGACAGCTAGGAGCGTACCGGCGTAGGACTCAGAGGGACGAGAGGTGTTCTCGTCCCTCTGAGTCTCGGAGCAACAGCATGAGCATCAAAGCCTACAAATATCGTCTTTACGCGAATACAGCTACAACTGAAAAACTGCACTGGACCCTTGACCGGTGTCGAGAACTCTACAATGCAGGGCTGCAAGAGCGCCGCGATGCTTATGAGATGGGGGTGAGGCGTCATCCTGGCTACTATGACGAGGAAACTCGCAAGCAACTGACCAGAGAGCATGCCATCGGCTACTACGAGCAAAAACGCGAACTGGTCGAGATCAAAGAGCTTCGACCAGAGTACCAGGAGATTGCTTCTCATGTACTCCAAGATGTGATTCTGCGCCTCAAACGGGCTTATGACGATTTCTTTCGGCGCGTGCAGTACGGCTCACAACCAGGCTATCCCCGCTTTCAGGGGCGCAATCGGTACCATTCGTTCTGTTACCCTGATGGGGCTGGCTGGAAACTGGAAGCAAAGGAACGTCCAGCCGACAAAAAAGGGATCGTCCGCGTCGATTTGAAGCTGACGAAGATCGGCACGGTCAAACTCCACCTGCACCGGGATATGGCAGGCACGATCAAAACCTTGACCATCAAGCGCGAGGGAGAACACTGGTACGCGGTCTTTACGTGCGAGATCGGTACGCCCGAACCCTTGCCGAAGAGCGATGAAGATGTGGGCATTGATTTAGGCGTCACGCACTTTGCTGCCCTCTCCAATGGGGAGTTCATCGACCACCCGCGCTATTTCCGCAAAGCAGAAAAGAAGCTCGCCAAAGCACAACAGACCCTCTCACGAAAGAAGCGTGGGAGTCACAGGCGCAAGAAAGCCGTACAACAACAACAGGTAGCCTCGTGTCACCGCACGATCGCTAACCAGAGGAAAGACTTTCAGCACAAAGCCTCACGCAAGCTGGTCAATCAGTATCAAGTCATCATCTTTGAAGACTTGCGGGTCAAGAACCTGACGAAAGCACCAGCCCCAAAGCAGGACGAAGAAACGGGCGCCTATCTGCCCAATGGGGCAAGCGCAAAAGCAGGGTTAAACAAATCGATTCTCGATGCAGGATGGAGCACGTTTACGGCGATGGTGAGCGTCAAGGCAGCATGGGCCGGGCGCACGGTCATTTTTGTAGACCCATCCAAGACATCACAAATCTGTCCCAATTGCGGAACAGTTCGCAAAAAGACGCTCGACGAACGGTGGCACTCCTGCGAATGTGGATGTGAACTGGATCGGGATACGGCATCAGCGAAGGTGATTCTGGACTTGGGGCGAAAACACCTTTCGGTCGGGACGCGGCCAACGTCGGCAACGGCGTAGAAGCCTCCGGGATCTTCCCGGAGGTACGTTCACTTCCCACGCGGCGACGGTTTCCCCGTAGCCCTGGTGCGCGTCATGGACGAGCGTGTAGGACCGTCCGCCAACATTGGGGATGGCCTCCGTTGGCTCGCTCCGCCCCCAGCGGGGCAACACCGGGCTGTAGGCGATAGAGAGATCGACGGCTGGCACCGCGTCGTAGGTCAGCGCGTCCTCGTCTGCCAGCGTCATATGGTACGGGCCGCCGAGAGCGTTGTCTGACTCGTCGTGATGTGTCATGAGATAGCCTCATTTCTTCCCTACAGGCCAGTCAGTCTGACGAGGCGTGATACCACTGCCGCAGCGCGTCCAGAAACGCGCTACCCTGCCAGTACACGTCGTGGCCGATGGATTGAAACCGGATCTGGATGCCGCGAGGATGACGCCAGAAGACCAGCGGTAAGGTGGGCGTGGTTAACTGGTAGCAGACCCAATCCTGCACCAGCTGAACCTCCTCGGCCTGATTGAGCCACGCACGAGTGCGCTCCAGCCAGTACGCGGAAACGTTCGCATCGGCCATCACAGCATTCTTGAAGCGATAGACCTGGGTGAGGAAGCCGTCGCGCTCCCGCCGCTCAAACAGGTACGTCCCGATCCCGTCGTGAACGGGAAAATGTCTGCGCAGATGCCAGGCCGCGGGCAGATCGAGAACGCGCACCTCCACCAGATGCGAGTGGGGACACAGCGGTTCCTCGATGACGCAGGAGTGTTTGAGATCCAGCACCAGCGTGAGCGGGGTGGGAAGGTCTACGGCCACCGGGAGCGCATCCAGAGCCTCCGGCTCGTCCACGCTCACTGCCGGGGGATCGGCGGTTTGCGCTGGCTCTGGGCCGAGGACGGCCTGCGCTTGTTGCAGCCAGGAAAGCAGAAGGCGGCCCTGCGCGCGGTTTGCGCGCGTGCGAGGGGCCAGCTGCAGGCGCTGCCACTCTTCGGTGACGAAGGCGAGGACCGCCGCCGCATCCTGCTCAGTGCTGATGTCGCTCCTGTTCATGTCGGCTTCTTGCTCCCTTTCTCCCTGGGTTCCAGGGGCTTCACCATCCGGCGCGCAGCGCCTCGCTCGCATGAGAACCACTCCTACTACAAGCCGATGTGCCGGAAGTGGTTTGATCGTTTTTTCTTTTTCGCTACCAACCATCTATCATCTGGTGTCATGAGCGGCTTGAGTTCCTTGAGGACGGCTCGTGCTTCAACGTAGTAGGCGTCGTCCTCGCGCAACTCCGGTTCATATTCATAGATGCGCTTGCGCGTCATGATGCGGGAAAGCTCGGCTATGCGGTATGTTCGGTGCGCCAGTTTTTCTTCCGCTTCATAGACTCTGGTGACGATCCCTGGTTGTGACGGTGTTCTGATTTTCGGCATGCTTCCCTTTCTCTGCTTGGGGCTTGCGTCGGGACGCTTTTGCTCCTCTCCGCGCGGCTTTCTGGCCTGTCAGGAGATGGCAAGAGCGGCGGCATCATACTGCTCGCGCCACGCGACATCTCCCGATAGATACTGCTGCAAACGGCGCACCAGAGCGGGGTGGCCGTTCTGCCAGAACAGGTCGCCGGGCGACACGATATCAGTGCGTCCCTGCTGCGTCCCTGCTTGCTGCGCCACCGGCAGGGAGACGATGTACACCGTCTCCGGCTCAGGCGCAGGCAAGTCAAGTATCCGCCCGGAGAGCGTGGTGCGGCGCACGGCCATGCCGGAAAGCGCCGTCGCGCTGAGAACCACCTGCTCCAGGCGCGCCACGCGCCCGTCAGGTTCGAGGACGAGGTCGCTGTCCTGTGGCTCAGGACGATCATCGGCCTCGCGGCGAAGGCGAAGCGCGTGGGGCGTGAGATTGATAAATTTCATGGCTTTTCCTTCTCATCTGAGGGGCAGTCAGCCAGCAGAGATGGTTCCCTACTCGCCCTGCGCCCGGAAAGCGTCTTCATCGGCAGGGTCACGCACGTCGTACTCGCGGTGGGCGGTCGTATCCACGATGCGCACGCCGTTTCGCTTGACGGTGGCGATGAATTTCTCCATCCACATGGGCGAGGTCTCGACAAAGAACAAGGCCACGTCAGCCACCAGGACCACATCAATGTTGCCTGCGTCCATGTTCGTGACCAGGCTCGCGAAGTGGGTGCGACAGCGGCCCACGCCTTCCACCTCGGTGTAGGCGTACTTGCCCGGCGTGGTATCGACCACGTAGGCGGCGGTTCGGGTGTTCATTGGTTGTCCTCCTTCTGCCTTCTCTGTGGTGGTCGCTGCGCGTGGTTCGGCGTGAAACGCGAGTCGCGCGCAGAACCAATGGTGCGTCTTTGCGTCGTACACCCACACGCTATGCCCGCACCGGGAGCAAGGGTGAGTGGGCCGGGGGTATGCGAAGCAGGCGCGGCAGCGCCACTCCTGCATCAGCTTGCCGTCATACGCCCACTCGCATTTGCCGCATTTGGGACAGGGACGACTCGGTTTGGGATGTCTAGCGGCTGCCATCGCAAACGATTCCGCATTCTTCACAGTCGTAGATGGTATGATCAGGCGGGACGGGCTCAGGAAAGCCGGTGGGATCGTCATCGTGCAACGCTCGTTGCAGGCAAAAGTCCGTGTGATCGCCGCTCATATGGAACTCACGATGATCGCCATCATAGCAAGAGGCGAGGTCTTGTTGCTCTTCGCATTCCAGGCACTCGTGAATGATACCGCATTGGAGCAACATCTTAATAGCATCAATGGTGATGCGTTCGTCTCCATAGTCGCAGCCATCATCCCCGGTAAGCACAAGTGTTGTCGTTTGTGCTTGAAACTGCTGGACCAACGCCTTGTACCGCCGCACATCCTCTTTGCGGTTTTCAATGACAAAAGGATCAAGGTCTTCGCGCCCGGCCTCCGCGAGAAGGCGCTCAGCGTTCCAGTAGAGGCGGATCGCTTCTTTCAGTGGTGTTGCTGGTTCATCATCTGGCATAGCTTTGCTCCTGGTGGTACGCGAAAAACAACGCGCATGATGCTCCCTCACACGCTGGTGGAACACCGTCACACACTGGCCTGTAGTCTGCCTGTTCGCTCTTCAGTTTGTCTCGATGTCCGCCTTTTTGACGCTGGTGTGTACTGCTGTAAATGATGCCGCACTACGATACGAAACACTACGATGGGCGTTATCCCAGCCTACGCGACGATGCGCGCGGCTGGCTCGAACGTGCCGGGCGGACTGCCGCGTGGCGCAGGCCCGGCGTGTCTGGACGGCGGTTTGTCGTCGCCCGTCGCGCCAGGGGTCTGTGGCGGAATGCCCACGATGAGCCGGTAGGCCGCATCCGGTTGTCCGCGCCAGACGGGCGACTCACCCGCGTCGAGTGCGCAGAGGTACAGGACGCGCGGGCGGAACTTGCGCCGGGGAAGATGCCGATACCAGCGCAGCGCCTCGCGCAGCTGGTCGCGCAAGCAAGCAAGCTGTTCGCACTGCTCTTCATCCGCGCGCTGCTGCGCGTATAGGGCCACCCGCCGTTTGGCGCGGGCCTGCTGAACTTCCGTGGTCCGTTGCTCGATCACCGCGCGCAGGTAGGCTTGCTCATGCTCGATAGCGGCAAGCGCGTTCTGAAGGATGATCTCCTGCGAGTTCAGGATGGATTGCGCGCCAGGATTGGGTTGCGCGCCCAGGATGCGTTCCGGGGTATCAATCGCCAGCACATCCTCTTTGCGCAGGTAAATGGGGTCTTTGGTCGCCACCAGTTGGTAGTCTTCTTCAAGTCTCGCGGCGGTGATGGCAACCTCGTGCTGCGGCTCCGGCTCATCCAGTGGCGGCTTCGCGCCATGAGCGAGGGCAAAGGCGTTGACCTCGACGCGCTGCGTATGTGAGTCGTGCGCTGCGAGCTGGTCGTTCAGCGGCATGGCCTGAGCGAGCGCGGCATCGTCCATCCAGGCGGTGTAGACCGGGCCAGACGTGCGGCCAGAGAAGCGGTGCAGCAGGTACGTGGCACGAACCATGTGCCGGGTGCTGTCCGCTATGCCTGTCGGCGTGAGGAACCAGCGGTCGTGCAGGCGCGGCGGCTGTGTCTCCGCGTGAGAAAGCCGGGCCTGCTCCAGTTCGCCAGTCAGATCATAGGATCGGCTGGTGTCCAGTTCGGAGAGCGCGGCGGGGAAGAGATACGATGGAGCGGCGAAGATCGGCTGCGGCGGCGCGGCGGTGGGAGCATCCTGGGACTGGAACAGGGAATCGAAAATGACCGCTGCTTCCTGGTCGGTGATCCGGAGCTTCTTGTCTGTGGCAACCAGCCGCTCTCGCGTGCCGCTGACGCGGATGTAGCACTCGTCCGACTCGTCCCACGCAGGCCCTTCGACGTAGCAGAGGTGCGCGTGCCGGGGCAAGCGGTTGCGGTAGTTCGCCGGGATGCACGTCACCGGCACGAGGGCGTACTCCCGCGCCTGGGGTGATGGTGTCCGGTGCTGTTCCATGTGCGTGTCGCCTTTCGTCGCTGTGATCCAGGCTATCAAGCCGGATCAGGCCAATCGCCGCGTCACGCTTGCCGATGTCATCATCCAGGTATCGCCATTGCTGTCGCCTGTGCTACGCATTCGATCCGCCCGTGATGGGCGATAATCGGGCAAATCTCAACCAGATATGCCTTGTCAAGCACGAGGCTATCGAGTATACTAGCGTCATGGCCTGATGTGACATCGGCGACCATCTTGCATGTTCTGCATGGTGGCGCGTGTTTTTGGGCGTTCCCGCCTCACTCCGCACCTGAAACTAGTTGTCGAGGCCAGATCAGGCACGAGAGCGAGACGAAAACGAGTGACAAAGGGTCTGCCGGAGACGCCAGGCGCTCCTTGCGGGCGTCGGGCGCTCCCCTTTGAACGACAGGCTCACAAACAGCAAGCGCGTCGTTCAAGGAGACGCCGGAAGATGTCACCTGCCACCGGCAAGCCGGTACTCGGTGAGCATCCTCGGAATGGTGTCCGGTGACTTCCTGTTGCCTAAAATAATTATATACAATATGTAGGAAATTTGTCAAGGCTTTTCGGGCTATTTTTTGACAGGTTTTGTGGTTTTATCTTTTTGCGTTCGTTATCAGTAGTAATCACATCTTTGAAGCAGGAGTTCGTAGTGAGTGCATCGCCACAGCAGCCCCGATTGCATAACGGTCGTCCGGTTCTTACCACCGCCGAAGCTAGTAAACAATCCGGCCTCAATCGCCACTACATCATCCAGCTACTTCGCGCAGGTCGTATCGAAGGTGTGCAGCTTTTGGGACACGAATGGATGGTCTACGAAGACTCGCTGCTAGCATACCTCGCTCAACCTCACTCCAGAGGGAAAAAGGGTGAACGTGGCCCGCGTAAAAAGCGGATCGTGCGCCAGACGGAGCAAGGCAAGCGCGTGCTGCTTTCCACTGCTGAAGCTCACGAACAGTACGACTACCGGCAAGATTCCTTGCTGCGCCTTCGCCGCGCTGGTCGCATCGAGGCCGAGAAAATCGGCGGGCAATGGTACATCTACGAAGATTCCTTGCAGGCGTACAAGAACCGCAAGCATCCTACGATAACGACTGTCGAGTCTACGCTCGCCGATTCCGGAGAGCCGCCTGCCTTGCCGCCGCCAGAGCCATCGGGCGAGTGACCGGGCGGCAAGGCATCGCGTTGCACTATATTCTCCTATTCGGTTGTGGTATGTCATGCTCCTTTCACTTGATTGTTTGTTCCACAGCCAAGTATAGCAGAATCCATGGAGATCTCACTGCAAATTCTTACGAATGTATGCTATACTCTATACACATGCAGAGCAGATTCGTAGGTGATCGGAACCCGTGGATGATCCTCCCACCAGTACGAGGAGAAACGAGACAGAACCATGTCCCCTTCGCCATCAGCATCAGGGCCGACGCCTCTTTCGCGTGCCACGGCTATTCATTTCGGCGCGTTGCTCAAAAGCCTGCGTGGGCGGTGCGTGTTGCGCCAGTCGCATGTGCTGGCTTATCTGCCGGGCTGGACACAAGCGACGTATTCCCGCATCGAGTCCGGGGAGATCGCGCCTGCCTTTGATCACCTGCTCCTCATCTATAGCGCCTTGCATCAGGCTGGACTCGATCTCACGCCGCAGGATCGCCAGCAGTTTCTCGCGCTGGCACGCAGCCGCATCGAGATGAAACGGACCCGCCAGGAACTGAAAACGGATCAGGAGTGGGATGCCTTGCGTGTCGCGTTGAGCCAGTGGGATCACCGTCCCTTTGGACCGACGACGCCGGAGCAAGGTCGCCAGCTTTCACGCCCCGGTCTCATGGAGACGCGGCATCTGCTCGGTCGCCCCGACTGGCTGGCGTCGGTGATCACCTCACTTGATGGCCCATCGCGGAAAAAACTGGTGGTTCTGCAAGGCCCGACCGGTATCGGCAAATCGTCGGAACTGCATCGCATCGCCCATGCCGCGCTCACCGCCGAGCCACGTCCCCATGTTGTTCTGTGTGTGCTGCCCAACGTTGAACAGCACCCCGAACCGGACAATGCCCTGGATCACCTGCTTGGGTCGCTGCTGGCCGAAATCGGCCCACCGGATGCTGCCGTGCAAGGAGCTTCGCGCCCGGTTCGCATCGCCTATGCCTTGAAGTGCCTGGAAAAGCTGTCGCGCCCGGTTCTCGTGCTGGTCGATAATGCGGAGCATCTGCTCGATGCAAACGGGCATCTGGCCTCCTGCTGGAAAGACTTCTTGCAGAAGTTTCTCCGCAGCCAGCATCACGCCTCACTGGTGCTGGCAACCAAAGAGTGGCCAGGTTGGTACGAAGGTGAAAGGGCGTTTGTCGCCGAACGCATGATCCCGCAGCTTTCGGTGGATGAGGGCGTCGAACTGCTGCAACGCCTGGGCCTGGATGCTGTGCCGGTGGATTCCCTCCGGCAGGCGAGCGAGGCCGTTGGCGGCGTGCCGCTCTGCCTGGAATGGGTCGTGACGCTGGTGAAGAAGCCACTCCGGCTGGATACCTGGGATGATCTGGACGATTTAAGCGATACCGATGAAGTCGAAACAGTGGAACTCCTGGTACGGCGCTTACGCCGTTTGCTTGAGGATCAGGCACTGTTCGGCGGCGATATTGCCGACAGGCTGACGCCGATGTTAGAGCGTATCATGACACAGCGTCTCTCGGCAGAAGCATTGGAAACACTGCACATCCTCTCGCTTGCTCGCATTCCCCTGGGAAAACCTGCCTTGCAACGGCTCTGTCCGCGCCCAAGCCTGCTCAAAGAATTGCGCTCCGTTTCCTTGCTCACCGCGCATCAGCAGCGTGTGCAGGTGCTGCCAATGGTCGCCTCGGTTGTGCGCTCGCGCTTGCAATCTGACCAGCGTCGGCTCCGCGAAGAGTACGTGATCGCTGCTTACCTGTCCTGGCTTGATGAAGAAGAAATGAGCAACCGCGAGATGGGGATGATCATTGCCGAACTGGCGACACTGTATGTGGAACACCACAGACTGCTCGATGCCGCCGACTTGCTCATCGCCTACGGCTGGATGTGCTTCAACCTCGGTTATGGCCCGCGCCTGGGTCGCCTGCTTTTGGAGATCATGCACCGGTATGATTGGCAGTCATCGCCTGATAACGAGTGCGGCGGGCTGCTGCTTTACTACGCCCTCACTCCATTTCTTGGGAAGGCTCTTGATACCAGGCAGCGGTCAGCAGATTTTCACCACATTCTCGCGTTGGACGACGAGGGCAAAGTTACACTACAAGCGACAACAACGATGGAATTGGTACGCCTGCTCATGTGGTACCACATGGATCACCGGCACTTTGAAGAAGCGCAGGAGATGCTGGAAGCAGGCATAGCACGCCTGGAATCATGTCGGCACATGGATGTAGATGTGCAAACTTCTTTGCCTGCCTTTCGTGCCATGCTGCTTGCCAAGTGGGGTGATCAGCTTGAGGAGCAAGGCGCGATGGAACGTGTTTCTCCATTGCATGAGGAAGTTATTGTCCTCTTCAGGCAGTGCTGTACGACTGTGGCAAATGCCAACGAAGGATCGCCCATCAAGAGTCGACTGCTGAAAAAACGCTTATCGGCCTATTTGAACTATCTCGGGTATCACCTCACCAGGAATGGACAGGCTGAGGAAGCACTCCCATTCTTAGATCAAAGCATCACATTAGGAGAACAGGGCTATTGCAATTTTGGGGTATTGGCTTCTGCCTATGGCGATATGTCGCAGGCGTTGATGGAACTTAGTCGTTTCGAGGAAGCACTGCTCTTTGACGAAAAAGCGATGGCAGAAGTGCAACGCTGTGCCGACAGCGGAGATGCTCTCTCTCAAGAGGAAGTCTGGGTGTATCGTGTGAATCGCGGACGCTTGTACCTGCGCCTGGGAAGAATCGACGAAGCAGAACAATTGCTGCTGGAAGCCGAAACGCTCCTCCCGCCTCACCGGAGCGTTTATCGCCTGTTTGCCAGAAAAGCGATCAAAGAGATCAAACATCAGCGCGACCAGGAATCATGTCATCAGGAAAGAAGCCGGTGAACCAGACTACTCTATACACGAAAGCTGCACGAACGGATAAAGGTGAAGAATATGTGTTACAGAATGCATAAATTTGCATAGAACATCGCGGAAGGTATGGTATAGTTTTTATGGATGGCTTGCGGTTCAAGACACTATCAGAGAAGGAGAATGGAGCCTGTGATATCGAAAGAAGCGCAGCAGGCGATGAGACAATGGCTTAGCAAGGCTACCCCACCGGAACGACAGGTAGATCGGCGCTGGGTGGAGCGGTATCGGGAGTTGGATTCCTATGACAGCTTCTGGTGGCTTAGTTGGGCTGGTCCCTTTACCGAAGAAGAACAGCAGCAATGGGACTGTCTGTTCGTGTCGCCAATAGATGACGCAACCAAAGAGCAACTTGCGCCATTGCTGACCCAGTCACGCAACCGCGAACTTGAGGCGGCCCTGACCGAACATCGCGAACCCCGTCTGCACTATCCCGCCATCGAGATTGACGATGTGCGCCGTCGCGTCGCGGAGCTAAGCGAGTTAGATGCAAAAATTAAACGAGAAGAACCAAACGCGATTGTGCGTCAGCTCTATCATGAGACGATTGCAAAGGACGTGGATTACCTTCGCATCATTGGATCCACCTATGAAGGCGATACGGAACGCTACTGGACATTGAATCGACGCGTGTTTGATATCCCGACCCCAGATGAAATGGCTGCTGCATTCTCCTGGGTCAAGCGGCTGATTCAGCAAGGTTTCGAGAGACCCGAAACAGCGGAAATGAGTCAGGACCTTCTGCGCTTTATTCAGGAGCAGCTCCACCTCTCGCTCGACTTGTCAAGTGGGAAAGACGATCCACCAGCAGCGATTGAGCGCCATCCCTCTGAACAACAGCGTACGATCTCCGCCGAGACGGCTCAACGGTTCTACGAAACGGTTTTACACGAGGGCGGCTATGAAGGATGGCGAGTGAGCATTGATGCCGCTAGCGGTGGAGTTGTACGGGTCGAGTCAGGCTTGCGCCAGCTTATTCTTCCAGGAGGATCATGGACGCTTGATGTCGCCAGGATTGATCTCGCACACGAACTGGCAGGGCATGTCGCACGCTCTTTTGCCGGGGAGCATTCACCCATTGGCTTGTTAGGTATCGGTACGCGAGACTACGCAGTTACTGAAGAAGGATTAGCACTCTACTATCAGCACCAGGTAGAGGTATTGCATGGACACTCTTCCGACGACTCGGGTCCCTATTTACAAATGCTGGAGACTGGCCTGGCGAGCGGAGTTATTACCCCACCTTTGACCTTTTCGTCCTTGTATACCTTCTTCGAGCGGCTCATCTTGCTGTACCGCCGTCTCTTGTGGCCCTCGAGGCAGGGAGAAAGTGATCGCCAGCGTTCCCATAAAATCGCACTGACACTGTGCTTGCGGGTCTATCGCGGTGTTCCTGATCTTCAACGAGCGGGGGTCTGCTATCTCCAGGACACAATGTACCTGCGAGGCATGTTATTGGTGAATCGTCTTGTTGCCGAAGATCCAGCAGTGCTGGATCGGCTGATGGTCGGCAAGATTTCCCACGATCTTTTGCCTGTGCTGCACCCATTGCATATCGTTCCTTCACCGCAGCCGCTACGAGAACTGGCATATGATCTCGAATTGGATACGTATATCCTCTCGTTTGAGGAAGAATCCGAGGGAAATATGATAAAGTCCGTCTGAAAAATGCATAAATATGCGAAGGAAGGCAGGCAACAGAGACTATACTACGAATGGTAAGGTCTTTTGTGCTGGTTCCAACTCAAAGAAAGGAGTATGTTCGTGATCTACCAGCAGTACCTCCTCTTCATGGCGGATGATTCGCCATCTGATCCTGGCGGCAACGGCGGTACCGGTCATGGTGGGGAGTAAGGCAGTGCATTGAACGAAAACCATGCGGTAGGCGTTATCCTCTGCTCGGTGGGAGAGAAAAAGGCGGCAGGCAGGCATCTTCGGTTCGTCATTGTAGAATGAGAAGTCGAATAAGGAAAAGGGCCTTGCGGCGTTATCAAATCACGCCACACGGCTCTCTTTCGTTCTCACCAGAGGCATCTCGCCCGTCTGGGGCACAGGCTTTGCCATCAGCGGCATGCATGGCGCGGACGAGTGGGTAGACCTGGACAGCGCGCGAAGCGTCAGCGGAGTAGACGCGGCGACGGCGATGCGGTTTCTCGGCGAGTAGTAAGGAACTGCATGGAAAAAGAGTCAATCTCTGTTGTCTGGCCGTTTATGGCTTGCTCACCGAAGCCGGGCCAGGATGCCCCTGCGTTTCCAACCAGGGGAGGAATGGCCCTTCCTTATCTGATGGATTGGGTGGGGTGGGCTGCATGACCTGCTCCTTGCTTGTAACTATAGCCATCGCGGCGATGGATCGGCGTACAGAAGCGATGGCTAATCCCCTGTACCCTGCCGTGTTTGGTTCGGATATCAAATGACCCGGTAGCACGTACTAACACCCGTCCCATGTATGTCCCTTGCTTTGTGCCACTGGTGACAATGGCTCTGACGATATCTCCCGTTTGGAAGCCTTTCACCTTTTTTGCTCCCTTTGGCTTTGAGCAAGGAAATCCGATCGCGTTCACGTTGCACATCTGTCTGCATCCATAGCCTTGAGCAGTAATGAGGAGTGGCACAAGCCCCTGAATCTGTAAGATTTCCGGGGTACTGGCCCCGACGCAGGCAGCATCATGCCAATGGGTCTTCTCTAGCCCTCGCCTGACCCGATTGAACTTGGTACGCCCGCCCGTTCCGCACTCGATGGGCAGTCCCAACGCCTGCAACCGCTCATAGAGCGCCCACCTCGTTGAATTCACTGCCGCCGCGTCCTTGAGCGGCGCCCTGGCCTGGACCAGGATGCGCTTGAGGAGATCAGGCTTCTTTGCCAGAAACACCTGAATATCCAATGTTCCTTTTTTCAGATTGCAGGGTTCACAGGCGAGACACAAATTAGCAATCCGATCTGACCCACCCTTGGCTCGGCACTGGATATGCTCGATTTGTAAGGGGAGGTGAGTTGCTCCACAGTAGCAACACTTCCGACCCCACTTCTCTAAAAGGTATTCCCTTGCCTCGTAGCCTGCCAGGGTGCCTTGCTGATAAGCTATTCCCGCAATTTCTGGGGTCTCCATCGCTTGCAGATCAAAGCGCACTACCTCCTGAGAAATGGCAGCAAGAGGGCAAAGACGCATCAATCGCTTCACCCAGGTAACGACATTGCACACCCGACTTTCCAACGAGGGCGGGAGCCAGCTCTTTGGTCGTCGGCGATTGAGAAACCTTGGTTTGCGGTATCGGGTATCGCGCTGCCTTCTCCCGCGACGTACGCCCCGTCGACCATCAAGAGCCTGTTTGATCTCAGCCCCCCGATGCCTGATCTCTGCGGCGAAGATCACCTCGCCCGTTGCATCATTGACCAGCGCCAGGCCAGTCGTCTTGCTGCCAGGATCGAGCTTGACCCGAAGTGGTTCAAGTTGAGGTATCTCCACTTCGGCATGCAGAATGAGTACGAAAGGGTAGCGCCGCAGAACTGCTGCCTTGCCCTGTTTCAGCAAGAGGCGAGCATAACCCGGATGGACAGGATTAAGTGGTTGCTTGTTGGCATCCACGACGAATACTTTGGACATCGATAGTTGCTCCTTTCAGAGCCTCCGCTTGCGCGGGTAAAGGTGGCCTTGACAAGGTTCAGGAACGGTTTAACATGCAACACACTGGCTTAACCCGCTAGACCTGTTTAATGCTGCATCGTAGAGCAGTGGGCTGGCCGCGCACCCACTGGTACCTATTTCATTCCGAACGTAGCCCGCGACGGGACTGAGTCTGCTCATGTGAGACGTGGAAAATCGTGGCCTACCGCAGAGTGGTTAGCCCTGCTGTAAGCCCCGGCTTTCCAAGCCGGGGTTCATGACTCCGCGAAACACCTCTGGTATCCGACAGGTGAAACCCGGCAAGAGAGAGGATTGGAGCGTATCGTCCTCGGTGAGCGTTTCGACGAGTGTGAGAACAGCCTGCTGCCGCCGGTAGACCTCGATGCGGCGCTCTTGCCAGTTCACCACCCAATATTCCAACGCGCCGCGCCGTGAATACAGTTTGCGTTTGATGTCTCGATCCCGGCGTTCATTGGATGAGCCGGGGGACAGCACTTCCACCACCAGTTCCGGCGACGCGTGCAGTTTCCCATCATCCTGAAGGGCGATGGCGAGTCGCTCGCGGCTGATCCACGCCACATCGGGAACCACATCATCGTCCTCGTCAAAAATGACGCCGGGCGTGAAAACCGGTGTGCCGGCCTGCGTCTGCTCGCTCCATGTTCTGAGCAGCGCGAACACATTGCCGCAGACGATCTGGTGATGAAAGTGCGGTTGCTTCGACACGTATAATTCTCCCTCAATGATTTCGTAGCGTTTGCCGTTGTCTGGCAGCAGTTCCAGGTCCTGGGATGTCCAGCGTTGCGTTTGCATGGTTGTAGCCTTTAGGTTGCTCGAACTCACGGTGATCAACTGCGTTTCGTTGCCTCTATTGTACCATACGCTTTCATCCTCGCTCTGCTTGGCGGCAGCACGTGGGAACTGAGCCGAAAAGAGATCCCCTGTCCAACTTTGAAAGCCTCTCGCGCCGGGCAGAGTCCCATGCGAGATGGCCGTCCACGCGCGTTCGATGCGGCACTTCCCTTCGCCTGTCTTTCCTGGCTCCTTTTTCCTTTTTGGTGGCACGCAATGAGAAGGATGGTACAACAAGCAGAAAACCGATGCAGTATCAACAGTCGTTTCTCGCGTGTCCCCACTGTCATCGCGACCACCTGGTGCAGAAAGTCAGCGCCATTGTGGCGAATGGCACCGCCACCGGCATGGCACGCGGCATCCTGGTTGGACAGGTGCGCGGCAGGCATTTCAGGCGGCGCCGCTTCACCGGCGCGTCTGTTGGCTGGAACCGGCAGCAGACGCAGTTGGCCGCGCTGCTCTCGCCGCCACAGCCGCCGCACCATCGCGCGGGGTGGGTGACGACGCTCGGCAGTCTCGTCTTCGCGCTGCCCCTGCTCTTCGCGGGGCCGCCGGCGGCATCGGCGACGTTTGCCTCTTCACCCTCACACGACATCGCCATCGAGGATCTCCTGCTGCTCGCTTGCGCGTCAGCCATTGCGCTCCTCTGCGCTCTGTATGTACGCGGCAGACCGAAACGGCAACAGGCAATGGCGGCCTGGCTGGATGCGATGGCACGGTGGCAGTCAGCCTTGTATTGCCATCGCTGCGATGTGGTGTTCATTCCCGGCGTGCGCGGCAGCGTTTCGCCGCAGGCGATGCAGGCACTCCTTCACTAACGGGTGTCTGCCATCCTGTTGCAGCGTGCTGGTATCACCGGGCGCGTTCTTCGTCCAGCCCAAACGCCTGCACCGCATCGCGCAGCTCGCGCGGGAGCGGATCGAGCCGGGCGATGCGGTTCCAATGCCGGTGCGTCCTGCACCGGAGCCGTCAGTATCTCACGTCCTGGCATACCGGACGTAAGAGTCTCATGCGCGTCTGAAGCAAAGTTGCTGAGGAATGCGCGGGACATGGCAATAGGTCACTCACCGCGCTGACTCGTTACCAAACGCTACTTCTTGAGGACCGCCTCCGCCAACCCTTTGCCCGGAGTAAAACGCACCCGCTCTTTGGCCGGCACCTGGATTTTTTTCGTGCGATCACGCGGGTTGACCGCCGTGCGCGCGGCACTGGTGCGTACCGTGAAGGACCCGAAGTCCACCAGGAGGACCTCGTGTCCCTCGTGTAGCGCCTCGCGGATGGAAGAGAGCGTCGCCTCTAACGCTGCCGCCGCCTGCTTCTGAGATACGTTCAATGCCTTCGCCATCTGTTTCGTGAGGTGATCACGACCAACGATCGTGGTCTGATGTGTCGCCATGCTTTCCATACCTCCTCAATAGGGGTGATCCTGGCCGCTTCGCCGCAACTACTCCGGTTGGGCGGCAGAGGCGGCCTGTTTCCGTGACTATCATAAAAGCAGTATAACACGCCATGCCGCCAGACACTAACTCCAGCGGTTCACTCCCCCACTGTTTCCTCGCGACCGCGATCGCGGGTCAGCAGGTGCGCCAGCGTCTCCAGCAGATCGCCGCCGCTCATGGCGCTGCCATCATCCTTGACCATGCGAGAGCGCCGATCACGCGACGGATTCTCAGGCACGAGGAAGAAGACCTGGTAGCCAGGCCGCTCGACGAGGGGGTGATCACGCTGGCGAAGCCAAAGCGCGTAAGAAAACCGGGCAAGGCACATGGCGGCAAGCAAGCGGCCCTGTCGAGGGCGCAGCGCCGCCACATGCCTGCTCGGTTGATAACACACAACGAAAAAAGGTGAAAACCACCAGACTCCTCGCCGTGATCGTCTGCGGTACTCCGCACACGCCGCGTTCACCACAGCGACGGCGGACACGTCAACACCGCTCGCTGCTGTTCATACGCATGACGATATGTCCTCTCATCATATCTCTTGATATGAGTCAACGACTCCCGACATCACACGCATGGACACGAACCAGCACCACCGTCTACGCTGAGCCTTGTCCGCTCGTCCTTCTGCTTTCGCAAGGTCACGAGCGTGATCGGCGACTCCTCTTGTACGACTTATCCGGCTCACCAGAGCGGGAGCGTGCCGCCGAAGGGGGCGACTAGCGCGTGGGCCAGTCCGGGTTAGGAGAAACACGGGTCTGAGGCCGAAGCCTGTTTGTTCAGGTACGCTATCCAGCGTGTCGGTGTTCGCGTGTTCCCGCTCCCGCGCGTGTGATCTGCTTCCTGGTCGTTTGCCGACCAGCAGATCAGGTGGCAGGACGGCGGCGCGTTGTGCGTCACGCTCTTTTCCCCAAGTGTAGCCGGAGATGCCGCGATTGGGAAGAACATCTACCCCACATTCACCCCACATCTTCCACACATCGGCGGAAAGTCGGCGCGATGGTCCGTTCCATCGCCACCTGTATGCTCAAGAGCAACAGGCGCTCAGGAGCAGCACGGCCTGTGATTACGTTGTCGTCGCCGCTGGCGCAACCCCCGTTGGCGCACCTGGGACACCGGGGATGGCCCGGCGTTTGCTCGCCCGAACCATCCAGAGGTAAGTGTACCTGAAGAAATACCAAAAAAGCTAGCCAAAAGTAACGGATTTTTCGGCGTACTGTGACGTGTTTTTCGTCGTACTGTGACGGATTTTTGGCGATTCGATACGCCTGCATCCGCCTGAAAAGCCGATCCACCGCCAGAGGCCACAGAAAAAAGTGAGTTCTGTGGGACTCGATCTATCTAGCTATGATACTCCATCAAATATCACATCGCTCCCGGCAAAGGCGCAGGTGTGAGGACGATAATCACATAGCCTTTGCCGTGGCGCGCGGCAATATCCAGGGAAAATGCCTGCACTTTGGGACGCAGGCGCGAGATGGTGTCGCGCAAGGGACGCAGCGTTTCGCGCAGGTGTCCGTCGCGGTGGGCCATCTGCATTTGTTGGTGGCTCCACGCCGGCGAGATGGTATGGAACGCGGCAAGCAGCGTGTCGCGCGGAACGGCGGACGGGTACGCGCGCAGCAGCGCCAGCAGAACGTGCCACTCGTGGAGGGTGAATTGCTGGTGCGCGATGATCATGGGAGCAGGGGGTCCCGCATCGGTCGAGACAAAGAAGAGCGTCCTGGCAGTGTGGTTTGCCATGAGCATCCGGTTTTTCGGCAGGAGCAACTGGATAGCCGCGAAATGCTCGTTCGTGTGGTCCGCTTCGACATGCTTCATACCTGGTTCCTTCTCCAACAGGACAGAAACGACACGCCCTGCCTGAAAGACCTCAGCTACCAGACAAGACCGGATGGCTCATCAGCGGCACTTCCGAGAGCAAGCAGAGGGGCCGCTCGTTGCGACGCCGTTTCCGCCGCTCTTGCGGTGCAGGCGCCAAAATTGGATAACCGGCGTGTGGTGGTGCGTGCGAAGCAGCTCGCACGCTGTGGTCACTGCTGGCTGCTGAACATGGCGCTCTGCGGGAAATGGTCGGTGTTGTGCTTCACGCCAGGCTGTTGCCGGTGGTGCATCATGGTCTGTTTCCTCTGGTTCTCTTGTCCAGATGCAGAGGCAACCAGTGGATGGCAACAGGTGGGTGCGTCGGGGCGGCGCCAGCCGATGCCGCATTCCACAGAACACTATATCACGGAAAATCTACATAGTCAACATTAAAAAGTACAAAAAGTATCCATGCGCTGCAATTTCAAGACGTTTCGCCGTTTCGCTTGTTGCAAAACGGGACGCAAGCGTGTATACTTCCTGGGAAGAACAGGCCGAATTATCCAGTACTCGACAGCGCAGCAGCGATAAAGGAGGAGCGCGTGATGGGATATGCCGCACCCGCCTGGCGGGTCTTTTTAGCAGAGATCATCCGCGATCCCGACGAACGCAAGCGGCTCGCCAACGAGTTAGCAGTGAGTGAGGTGACGCTGGGTCGCTGGGCGAGCCGCGAACCTGGGGCTCCCCGTCCTCATCTCAATAATCTCTACCGCTTGATTGAACAGGTGGCCCCCAAGCATCGGGAGACCCTCATCGCGTTGCTCCACCAGGACTTCCCGGATGTGCCGTTGGCAACCAGCGGGGAACTGCTCCACCAGGTCAAGGATGTTCCGGCCCTCTTTTACCGCCGCACCCTGGATGCCTATACGACGATTGCGCAGCCCTATCAGCGGTTCTGGACGATCTCGCGCCTGGTTCTCCAGCAAGCGCTTGCTCAGCTTGACCCCGATTATCACGGCATGGTGGTCGAGGTCATGCGCTGCCTTCCTCCCCCACCCCAAGCGTCTGCGATCCGCAGCGTCTACCGCGCGAGTTATATCGCGTCGGGCCTGTGGAAAGAAGGGAGAGAGAGAAGCTTCCCGCTCTTGCTGGGTGCGGAGAGCTTGCCGGGATATGTGGTAGCCACCTGCCAACCGGCCTTTTCTCCCCAGAGTCAGCACGAAGCCCGGTTGCCGATCTGGCCGATGGAGGATGAAGGGAGTGCGCTGGCGTATCCTCTGCTGCGGCATGGTCGCATCGCGGGAGCGTTGTATGCGGCCAGTGTGATGCCGGACTTTTTTACGGCGGTTCGTCGAGAATTGCTGGAGCAGTATAGCCAACTGCTGTCGCTGGCGTTTGATACGGCGGATTTCTTCGATCCCGAGCAGATGCGGTTAGGGGTGTTCCCGCGTCCGCACAGGGAAACGCAGCAATCCTATTTTGCGTCGTATCGGGATCAGGTTTCCCACCAGATCGCCCAGACCATGGGAGAGCGGAAACTCCGTTCGCTGCGCGACGTGGAACAGAGCGTGTTGCAAGCGATCGAAGCCGCCATCCTTGACACCTCTGTGGGGTCACCGAACCGCAAGAAAGGAGACGAGCGATGAATCCAGGAGACAACCATTACTTTATTGATGTCGAGAGTCCCACCGAGGCCGCGCGCTTAATCCATCAAGGGACGTTGCTCACGCAGGCCCTGGGTGGGCCGTTGGATGGGCTGGAAGAGCCGGAACGGCAGCAGCTGCGCAGCATCCTGGATGTGGCCTGTGGACCGGGAGAATGGGTGCTGCAGGTGGCCGAAGCGTATAACGCCATTACGACGACGACCACCGTGACCGGCATTGATCTGAGCCGACAGATGATCGACTACGCCACCTCCCAGGCGAAGATGAAGGACCTGGTCAATGCGACCTTTGAGAGAATGGACATCTTGCAGCCGTGGAAGTTTGCCGATGACACGTTTGATCTGGTCAATGCGCGAACGATCATGGCTGTCGTTCCCACGCCCCACTGGCCCACGGTGCTGCGAGAGTGTCGGCGGGTGACGCGGCCGGGTGGCCTGATCCGTCTGACGGAATGCGAAATGCCCGTGTCAGCCAGCCCTCATCACATGCGCTTGAACGACCTGATCAGTCAAGCGACGCTGCGCGCAGGCCATGGTTTTTCCACGGATGGGCATCAGATTGCCATCACGCCGATGCTCCTGCCGCTGCTCAAGGGCATTGGCTGTCAGCACATCCGCAGCAAAGGATACGGGATCAGTCTCACGGCAGGGAGCCAGTGGTACGAAAGCGTGTTGCAACAAGCCATCGTCAGCTATCAGTTGCTCCGTCCGTTCGTGGTGGGCAAAGGGCTGATTGCGGAAGACGATTTTGAAGCGTTGACCCTGTTAGCGCTGGCGGATATGCAAGCGCCCGATTTTAGCGCCATCTGGTATTTCTTCTCAGCCTGGGGAAAAGTTCCGGTGGAGTGATGAGATCACTGCATGCGTCGCAGGAATCGCCCGGTCGATCACAGCATTGGGTTTCTGACAGCTGTTCATGCCTCTGGATGGTGGGGAATAGTCTTGGTTGTTTCGGCTTGGGAACACGCGCCAGCGGGAGCCGTAGCTCGCCGCCGTGTTCACGCACCTGACGTGCGACGATGCGTGAGTTTCTCGATGAGTGAGAGCAGCGACCGGAGCGGGAACGGCTTGGATAAGACAGGCACATCCGGGTACGCTACCTCAATCTGGGCCAGGATGCCTCGCTCCGCGCCGGAGATCACGATGATGGGCAAGGTGTGTGTGGCTGGATGCTGGCGCACTTGTTCGAGGATATCCCGGCCAGAGATACCGCCCGGCAGCATATAGTCCAGAATGAGCAGGTCGTAAGGCGGCACATCTTCCGCGAGCAGCACCTCAAGCAAGGATGCTGCCTCGTCAAACACCTCGCTCTGGTAGCCGCTCAGGCGCAGCGCGGTGGTAAGAACCTCGGGAATAACCAGGTTGTCCTCAACGAGAGCAATGTTCACGGTGATCTGGCCTCTTCCTGACGACTATGCTCTTTCAGAGAAAACGTATGCCTCTATAGATGGGTAACGCGATACGTCACCAGCCTCCTGGTACGCCCCCGCTTTGCTGGTCCATCGTCTGGCGTGCTGCCGCCCGCTTGAGCCGCTCGGCAAGCTGCGTATAGCGTTGCCGATCCAGCACGCGCCGCGTGGCAAAGCCAATGGCTTTCGTCGGCCCGACCAGAATGGCCCGCTCTTTCGCGCGCGTGAGGCCGGTATACAGCAAATTGCGACTGAGAAGCAAAAAATGGGACATGAACACCGGTACAATAATGACCGGGTATTCACTGCCCTGCGATTTGTGGATGGTAATCGCCCAGGCCAGGGCCAGTTCGCTGAGATCGGCGTAGTCGTAAGTGATGCTGCGCTCGCCGAACTGCACCGTCACCTCTTGCTCTTCTAGGTTGATGCTGCTAATCGTTCCCAGGTCGCCGTTGAAAATCTCGCGCTGGTAATCGTTGACCTGCTGGATCACGCGATCTCCCACGCGCAGCACCGTCCCGCCGCGCGCCAGTTCGGCCTTCTGTGGCGTGGCCGGGTTGAGAACCTGCTGGAGCAGGAAATTGAGTTGCCGGGTTCCCACCTCGCCGCGCGTAGCCGGAGACAACACCTGCACCTGTGTGAGCGGGTTGATGCCGTGCTGCGGCAAATACTCGCTCACCAGATAGCGGATGCCTTGTGCGCCCACGTCCGGCTCTGCTGCTTCCAGCCACAGGCAATCCGAGGCGGCAAACTTCGTCGTCGGGGTGAGCAGCGGGAACTGGCCGGCATTGATGCGATGCGCGTTGGTGACGATGTGGCTCTGTGCCGCCTGGCGGAAGACCTCGGTGAGCCGTGCCACCGGAACCTGCTCCGAGGCGATGAGGTCGCGCAAGACCATGCCTGGCCCCACGCTCGGCAACTGGTCGCTGTCACCGACAATTAAAATTTGTGCGTCTTTCGCGATGGCCTTCACCAGTGAGTGCGCGAGGAAGAGATCGAGCATGGATGCTTCGTCAATCACAATGGCCTGCGCCGGCAAGGGGTTGGTCTCGTTGTGGCGGAACTGCATGGTTTTGGGGTCAAACGCCAGCAGGCGGTGGATGGTCTTGGCCTCGCGTCCGGTCATTTCCGCCAGGCGCTGCGCGGCTCGTCCCGTTGGCGCGGCCAGCATGAGCGATTTGCCCATCGCGTGCCACAAGGCGACCACTGTTTTCGTGGTAAAGGTTTTCCCGCATCCTGGTCCGCCGGTGAGGATGAGGACCCGCGACGATGCCGCCAGTTCGACGGCCTGCCGCTGCGCCTCGGAGAGCGTGATGCCCTTCTTCTGCGTATACCCGTCAATCCAGCGTCCTACGCGCGGCAGGTCAACCTCGACCGGTGTGCGCAGCAGGGCCGCGAGGCGATAGGCGAGCGCCTGCTCGGTGTGATAGAACGCCGGGGTATAGCAGATGGCTTGCTCTGAAAGGTCGCCCTCCCCCTGTTCGCGAATCAGGCGCTCGCCCGCCACCATCTCATCGATGAGGGCCGTCACCTGCGAAGGCGCGATGGGATGCTCCGGCAGCGCCAGTTGTGTGACGACGCGCTCGGTCAGTTCCGGTTGGGGCAGGAAACAATGCCCATCCTCGGCGGCGCTGTTCAGGACGTGGGTGATGCCCGCCTGCACGCGGAAGGCGGACTCCGGCTCAATGCCCAGGTGGCGCGCAATGGTATCCGCCGTGACAAAACCGATCCCATAAATGTCTTCGGCCAACTGGTACGGATTCTTCGAGACTACAATTAGCTCGGATGGTTAGCGAGATACTATTCCGCTTTTTTCGGATATGAGTGGAATAGATGTTCAACGAGGTACAGCCATCTCAGAGAAAGGTCGGAGATATGGATCTACAAGAAGTGAGGTGGGAACACTACCCACATGTTGCCGCTCATCCTGCGCCCCGCGCCTTTGTGGAACGACTCGTTCTCCAAGGAAAGCGCCCGAAAACCGTAGATGCCTACGCACGGGCGGTTGAGGATCTCCTCGTGTACTTCTCGAAGCACAACACTGCACGAATCCTTGAGGCGGATGAAGCCGATCTGAATGGCTACATTGCTTCTCTGAAACAGGCTGATCCCAAGAAACGTGGGCGAGGAGGGATGATCGAAGACCAGGTGAAGATCCGCTCCCTCACAGGCCGGAAGCTCTCAGATAACACCATCGTCCAGCGTATCGTGGCTTGCCGCCTCTTCTACGATTTCCTGATCCGCAAGAACCTGCGCGCCGATCCCATCAATCCCATTGCACGAGGAAACGCAGGCCAGGATGGGCAAAGGCCGGTGCGCGGCCCGATGAGCAAGCGACAGCGCCTTCCATGGGTGCCGTCGGATGAAGCCTGGTATCGGTTCATCAAGCATGTGCTGGGAGAGGAAGATGCGCGCACACAAGCCATGATCCTGTTGGCCTATGATGGAGCACTCAGGCGAGAAGAATTGATGTCTTTGCGCATCGATGATATTGACTGGTCGCGCGGGATCGTGACGATCCGGCCAGAGACCTCGAAAGGAGGACGGATGCGACACGTTCCCGTTTCTGCCTGTGTCTTGCACCTGGTTCGACGTTACCTTGAGGGCGACCGCCGCTCCCTCATCGCGGCTTACGACGGTGAGGAGAGTGGCCCGCTATTCTTGTCGGAGTCCACGCGCAATCCCGGTCGTCCGCTTGCCATCGGTGCCTTCGATGAGATTATGGAGCGCGTGCGAGACCGCGTTGGCTTGTCCGCGCTGACCCCTCATACCCTTCGGCATCAGCGGTGTACCATGCTCAAACGGGCCGGAGTCAGTCTCGACGACATTGCGCTCTTTGCCGGACACAAAAATGTCAATTCGACGCGCTTATACATTCATCTCGCACCAGTCGAGCTGAGTCAACGCCTCCGTGCCAAAGTTGAACCCTTTGACGCTCCGATCAGAACACTCATCGAGCAAACGTTCGGTACAGAGGTATCCCCATGATCAGTTCCTTTCCTATCTCTGTATCAGCGCCTCCCCGTGGCTGGCACATGCCAGTTGTTCCAGAGCAGTATGACCGAGGTCCGCTCACGCAGGAAGAGTACCGAGCACTTGAACTCCTGGCGAAAGACATCCTCAAGCCCCCGCGAACCAAGGAAACCGATCACGCACGGCGGCTGCTAGCTCGCTTCAACCGGCCCATCGCTGATGTGTTCTTCCTCCGTCACCAGGGCTTGCCTCCCTACGAAGTGAGCGAGACCTCGCAGATTCTTCGCCGGGAAATGTATCACCGCCACACCTCGTTCTGGGAGTGGTCGCTGCAGGAATGGGTCGAGATCCTCTGTCCTACCGCTGCCCAGTTTCATGCCAAACAGGGGAAAAGGCAGCGCTATCGAACAACCCTCATGGATGTCGCCTATCTTTTGGGAGGAATCACGGATCTTCGCCTTGCAGGAATAGGCTATGAGGCAACGCCGGCGGCCAATTGCTACTTTGGAGCAGAGCTGGTAGCTGGACAGTGCCAGCGGGTTCTCGACACGCTGGTAGGAAGCAAGCAATTAGGGTACAAAGCGGGCAAGGTGGCATATGCCAAAATACGCCTGTATGTGAGTACCGTGTTTCTCCTTCAGCGTTCTCCTTTGCTTGAGGACATCACTGAGAAGGTGCTTGTCGAGGCGACTGAGGGAGGGCCTGATATGCACTGGGCAAGGACCAAGGTGACCATTGCACTCCATCGCCTCAACTTGCTTCCTGCCCCGCCCGAAGAGCAGGCAAAGAGATCCAAGAAGCTAGCAGACAGTGCCGGGATGGCACCCGCGTGGTATGCATGGTGTATGGCCTGGCATGAACAGGCCGTTGACGTAACGCCTGCCGTGTGTGCTGGCTACACCTCTCATCTTCTTGCCATAGGTCGCTGGCTGAGCCAGCATGCCCCTGAAGTCAGCACCCCTGAACAATGGACCGAAGAGCTGGCTCTCCGTTTCAGAGCAGACCTCTGCTCTTGGACCTATGGAGAATACTGTAGCGACCGGGGCAAGCAGATTCTCCAGAACTCACATGATTTCGGCAAGCCCATCTCACCCAGAACCATAGGCTATCATCTGACCGTTCTTCGTCGCTTCTTGTGCGATTTGCTCAGACGTCCCCATGCCGTTGACGGAGCGCCGGCCAGGAGAATCCGATTGGACTTTTCCCCTCTCGAAGTGCTGACGACTCCTCGTCATATCCGACAACTCATCGATATGGTGGATCCGCGGGATATTGATCTGCGCACGTGGGCCCGGCTGGTCATGGCAGCAGCAACACTCTCTCATAACGACTTACCGCAGGGAACAACCACGTATCCACTCAGTCTGTATCGCGCTCTGGCCTTGCTGTGGGTCACCTCAGCTCGTCGCCCGAATGAACTTGTTCGCTTGAGACTGGACTGTGTTCGAGCCGATGTTGCCCCGAAATTGCTCGGGGAGAGCGATCAGGCGATTGAATACCTCACGATCCTGGCGAACCGGAAGCAACAGGAGCAACAAGAGGGAACACCAACGGCTCCCTTGTTGCACTATCTGCATATTCCTTCTGGCAAAACGCGTGGCCCGTTCTACATCTGGATACCTGATTACGTCGTCGAGGCCATTGAGGCCTGGAAGCAAGAACGACCGCAGAACCAGGACAAGCTCCTGGATAGCAAGGATCGCGAGTATGTCGATTTTCTGTTCTGCTACAGAAATCGCCAACTCTCTCAGGGATTTCTGAATCGTTCGCTCATCCCCGCGCTCTGTGCGAAGGCAGGAGTCGAGATTGAGGATGCCAAGGGAAGAATCACTGGACACCGAGGGCGCAGTACTCGCCTGACTCTCTTGCGCAGTCGGGGTGTCAGTCTTGATGACCTGGCTGAATACGCTGGACATGCCAACACCAGGACGATTCGTCGCTACGCGCGGCAAAATCCGCTCCAACTCCACCGCATCATTCGCGACGCAGACGATGTGAGCCGCGTGATTGAAGGGGTGGTCGATCTCTCCGCTGCGGCAGCCGGGATAGCAGCTCTGCGCTGGTTCATTGGGTATGACGCCGATGGAGAGCCGATGTACTGTGCGAATCAAGCATACCATACGTGTCCGCACAGGCTGGATTGTGTTCACTGTGGCATGTTCATTGGCGGCGAGAAAGCCCGGCTCCTGCATGAGGGCGGGCAAACGCTCCCAGTCACTTCAAAGGTCCCGATGACACCTATTGAGAAATGTGAGGTAAACGGAGATCAGACAGGGGTAGAAACCTGTCGGGCGATATTGCAGCAGACTCCGCCGCCAGAGACACCAGATCTCGCACTCATCTTCAATCCTGAAGGACTTTCTAATGCTGAGTTGAAGAAGCTTGCAGGGTTGGGAACGCACGAGGCGAAAAGCTTGCTCCAGCAGGCGCTTCTCGCTCACCAGGCACGCCTTGCAGAAGTCCAACAATCCAAATCTGCTCGCAGCGCCCTCGTCGGTGCAGAGAAAAAGCGTATCAGTTTGCTCGAGGTCCTCATCGTGGAATGTGAGCATCGTCTCCAGGAAGAACCACGTCAAAGGGGTTGACAAAATCATCCTATATAACGACTTCTATCGCTGCATCTCCGTACTGCTTGTAAATTTTGACCGCATAGGTGGTAGAAACGCCGCCATGTCCTTGCAGAAACATCATCACCTCTTTGATGGCTTTCTGTGCCGCCCAGGCGCGTTGGATCATCACCACGCGTCCCTTGCCGATGCCCGAAACCTCGATGAGCCGCTCGCTCTGCTCCTCAATGACGGCGAGCGTTTCCAGGCCAAAGTGCGCGACGATGCGTTTGGCGGTCACTGGCCCGATTCCCTTGATGAGACCGCTGCCCAGATACTTTTCCAGGCCAGTGAGGGTGGCCGGTTTCGTCTCCTGGGCCGAGACGATCTGGAACTGCGATCCAAACTTTGGATGCTCGCGCCAGTGGCCGGAGAGACGCAGCGTCTGCCCGGCAGCAATGGCCGGAAAGCGGCCCACGATGGTCACGAGATCACGGTTTCCGGGGACGCTCAACCGCGCGACGGTAAAACCGGCGCTCTCGTCGTGATACGTGACTCGTTCGACGATCCCTTGCAGTCGCTCCAATGGCGGCTGCGGTGAAGGCTTTTGTGCGGCATCGGCTGATGATGACACGCTGGTTCGGTCCCTTCTGTTTGCATCGGTGTACCCTCAGTATAGCAGGCGCGGGACAAGTTGCCAAGAGGGGCAAGGAATGAAGGAAAGGCTCCAGGACGTTGATGAACCTGAACACCGGAGCGGGAGAGAAGCACGCATGGGAGATACCCGTTTCCGGTGTTCAGGTTCATCAACGCCCTGAAAGGGCGCATAAGAGCGCCTGGACATCCTTTCTTCTGGTTCCTGCAACCAGCGAGAGCGAGCATCGTCCCGATGAGAGAGGTCTGTGAAGAATCCCGCCATGCAGACGTATATCTAGTTGGTCATACCGATCAATAGCTTTTTGACCGTTACCTCGTTTGGCGTGAGGATGGCCGCAGCTATCTCCTGTCGTGCAAGAAAGGAAGGGAAAGCACACTATGCCGATGAACTCGCTCTATTCCACTGGTTACCGGTCATGCGCGCGGAAACAGTGTCCTGAAGGCGGGTGGTTCTCTGGACACGCTCGTTCGGGAAGGGATGCATGCTTGCTGGTTTGCCTGGTCGTCTTGCTGGCAGCCTGCGCAACCGGTCCAACGTCACCATCCTCTTCGGCCACAGCACCTGGCTCCTCAACGGGAAGCCACCCAACACCCACTTCCCCCGCAACCATCGCGCCCGGA
>Ga0102924_1000801_pt1 | contig 37665 bp, 51 predicted proteins | sample PaiPotPPM11metaG_FD_80116 | JGI IMG/M metagenome (GOLD analysis project Ga0102924, IMG submission 80116) | Iron sulfur acid spring bacterial and archeal communities from Banff, Canada, to study Microbial Dark Matter (Phase II) - Paint Pots PPM... ...
CTCGATTTCCGCTGCCGGGCCGGACTCGCCATCGGCGAGGGGATTTAAAACGTCATGGGAATGATCTTCGGACATGGTTCCTCCAAATTGGACGGAGATTTCAGGTTGACACAGACGCCGCCAGGGTACGGCAGGGCTGAGGCCGAGCGGTGACGGAGTTGTGGCCGGCGAGGCTCCGAGGGAGAGCAGGTAACCGGACGATAGTTACGCCTACAATAATACACGATAAGTACTCTATTGTCAAGAAGTTTTGACGGAGGGGAGTGGTGCAGTTTGGTGGCTGTAGCGGCGCTCAAAAACTGCCGCCTGAAGTTTCTACATTTGGGCGGCCAGCTTGTCATTCTGAGATCTTCGCATGTCATCCTACGCCCTTCGCAGTCATTCTGAGCGAAGCGAAGAATCCCGGTATTTCCGCTCAGAATGACAGTACTGGAGGTTTGGCGGAAAATTCAAGACTCCCAGAAATGTAGAAACTCCACCCGGCGCTCCCTGTCAGGGCAGGCTCCGACCGCCGCTACGGTGGATTTCGCCGGTCATAGACCGGCGCTACAGCAAACTGACCCAATACCGGAACACAGGAAGCAGTTGGCAAGTAGCCGTCTCCCCCTTTAATGTGGTTGCAAGATTCTTCGCCGCCTGCGGCTCTGCAGTAACTCGACGCGTAAGTCATTTAGATTCAGCATTCGCTCTCCTCTGGCGACGCGTCGAGTTTCTGCCAATTATGGGCAGCCGCAAGGCTGTGAACGCTCAGAATGACGGCGCGGGCGAATTTTTCAATAAGCTTCCGGGATTGCATGTAATTACTACCCGCTTCCGGGACCTTACCTTGGCGCCGGCCTTGCCGGTTCGATGCGGGGCACCACCCACTGGAGAACGATCATGGCAAGTGGGTGCATGATTCCAGCGATGATGAAAAGCGGCACGTAGGTGTGGAACCATTGTAGAACGTAACCTGCAACCGGGGCGATAATCATGCCGCCCACGGCGCCGCCCGCCCCGCCAAGGCCGGTGACGGAAGCCACTTCCTCCTGCGGAAACATGTCCGAGACCAACGTATAAAGATTGGCGGACCAACCCTGATGGGCGGAGGTGGAAACGGAGATCAGCGCCAGGGCTACCCAGGCGCGGGAGGCCAGGACGGCGGCGATTCCGGTTGGCATGCAAAGGGCGCAAGCAGCTAGACTGATTTTTCGAGCGCCATTTACGGACCAACCTCTCGCTATCAGGAATCCCGATGCCCATCCTCCTAGCACACTTCCAATGTCGGCGGCTAAAAAAGGAATCCATGCGAAATAGCCAATCTGGACCAGCGTGAAGCCCCGTGCTTGCGAGAGGTAGGATGGAATCCAGAAAATGTAAAACCACCAGATGGGATCGGTCATGAACTTGGCCAGAATGAATCCCCAGGCTTGGCGTGTGAGAAGAAGCTCCTTCCACGGACGGCGCAACCCCTCACCCGTCCCGCTACGCGGGCCACCCTCTCCCCCAGGCGGGAGCGAGGGGAAGAATTGTTGCGAGCGGAGTGGCCCTTCGGAGCGTTCTCTCCCGGCGGCAGGAGCGGCGGGTGGTTGGCGGTAAATCGCCAGCCAAAAGATGAGCCAGAGGAAGCCCAGGCTTCCGGTGACCACAAAGGCGTACCGCCAGCTTTCGTGCAGCGTGAGCCAGATGACAAGCGGCGGCGCCACCACGGCGCCAATGTTGGTTCCGGCGTTGAAGATGCCGGTGGCCAGCGCCCGTTCTTTCTCCGGGAACCATTCAGCCACGGCTTTGATGGAAGCAGGGAAATTGCCGGCCTCGCCTGCGCCCAGCGCGAATCGCGCCGCAGCAAAAGAGAAGGCGCTTCGCGCCAGCGAATGGGCCATGGCTGCCAGCGACCACCCAATCATGGTCAACGCAAAACCCAGACGAGTGCCCAGCCAGTCAATCAACCGGCCGGAAACCACCATCATGAGAGCGTAGGAGAGCTGAAAAGCGAAAACGATCCATCCATAGTCGCTTTCCGACCAGTGAAGCACCACCTGCAAGTGCGGCTTCAAGACTGAGATCGTCTGCCGGTCAATATAATTGACGGTGGAAGCGAAGAAAAGCAGGCCGCAGATGACCCAACGCAGATCCGGCAGCCCCGAACCTGACGGCGCTACCTTCCCCACGGTTGCCGCTGCTGATTTTTCTGGCATGGTTCAGGATACCGTGGAGTTACCGGAACTGGCTCGCGCCCCGCGAACCAGCGGCAGGATGTGGCCGCCTTGCAGAAGCACGGCAACCTGGGCGGACCGGCCTGCCATTCCAAACGCCATTTCAAGCGCCGCTTGAGGCGTCGCGGCATGGCGGAATCCGAGGTGTTCCTGCACTTGCGGGCGGATGCCGGGCGAAACCATGATGCCCTCGGCCATGTCGCGGATCACGCGTCCGGTGTGAGCCAGATGGGCCGCGGCCACCAGGTCCGTCATTTGCTGGGTTTCCACCATTTTTTTCACCTCTTCCACCGGCCGGTATCCCAGGCGCTCGACTTCGGGGTGCTCCTCGGAGACACCGTGAGGGCACTGGGTGATCAGAATGACCACGCCGCCTTCGCGCACGGAATGTTCTGCGGCGTAAATGCCTTTGGCGGCCTGCCACAGATCGTAATTGGCGGGAAAGGATTCGGCAATCACGATGTCCGCCGGGCGCTCCTGCGCGACTCCGAAAATGGAGCGGGAAATCTTCGCGCCCTCGCGGTGCGCGGCCTTCACATCCCCGGCCACCACGCGGCTCACGCGATGCCGGCCATCCATCACCACGTTGACGATAAATCGCAGCCCGGCCATGCGCGCGATCTTTTCCACCTCCAGGCGGACCGGATTATCTGCCACGCCCATGATCTCCAATCCGGAATGAGCGGCGCTCAACCAGTGGGTGTGGCCCGTGACTTCAGGACCCGAAACTCCGGGTTGCACGATGCTGGCGCCGCCGGTAAGGCCCATGACGCGATGAGGAACAATCTGGCCGATGCCCATCACTAGATCCGCTTCCGCCAACATGCGGTTGACGCGAACCGGAACTCCCGGACCTACCGTTCCGATCTCACGAAGATGCTGCTGATCCTGCCAATGGTGGAGCGTCACGGAGTAACCCTGGAGGATCGGGGCGCCCAGCTTCCGCTCCAACTCCTCCGTGGTCATTCGCGCGTGAGTGCCTGCAGCAATCAAAAACCGGATGTTGGCGCGCGGAACTCCAGCGCCTTCGATGCGCCGCAGAACGGCCGGTAATACCGCCGCAGCGGGCGTCTGGCGGGTCACGTCATCCACCAGGATCAGCACCTGCGTGGAAGGCGAGACCAGCTTCTCCAGGGGGTCCTGCTCAAACGGATGATCGAGAGCCTGCTCCGTCAACTGCTCAATGGGCGCGGGAGCTTCCGCCGCATTGGGAGTCAACACGGCGAGCAAGTTCGATTCGGGAACATGAAGCGCGGGGAATTCGGGATTGGAAAATTGAATCGTCATGATGAGCCTCAACGGACGCATCCAGCTTGGTTTATATATAAACTTCCCTAACCCGGCGTAGCTGGAACCAAAACGGATCCCCTGCCTAAATCGATTAAACACGGTCATTCCCGCGCAGGTGGAAATCCAAGGCCAGTTAGAGCGGTGGATTCCCGCCTGCGCGAGAATGACTGGCCCGCCTGGCGTTATCCGGCCTTCCTGATCCAGGCGTGGCGCGGATCATCCGACCATGCGCCGTAGCGGCGTTCCTCACCCGCCAGGACCCAGGTGTAATGCAGTTCGTAACCGGGCGCGGCCACCACCGGATGATAACCGCGCGGGATCAAGACCGTGTCCCCGTCCTCCACGACAAACACATTGTTGAATGCCGGAGCGTCACCGGGCGCGGTGTACGTTGACATCAGTCCGTAGCCTTGCTGCGGACGGATGCGGAAGAAATAGACTTCCTCCATCACCGCTTCCTGCGGCGGATTGGAGCGGTCATGCTTGTGAGGGGGATAGCTGGACCAGGCGCCGGGCGGGTTCAGAGTTTCGCCGGCTATCAGTTTTTCCGCCGCAATGGTATCTCCGACGGCCGTAAAAACGGTCCGCCGCCAGTTGTCGCGGCCAATGGCGCTCGCCATCACGCTCGCGCCGTCAGCCCGCGCCGGAGAAATCTTGGCGGAAGAAGGGGCGAAGAAAACGCCCGCATCCAACCCACCGGCAACAGGAGTGACGGTGAAGGATGACTGGGGCGGAATGTAAATCATGGATGGCGGTCCGTCAAACACGCTGGCCCGGCTGCCCACTCGATCGTATTCTTGCTTTTGACCTGCGGAACTTTGAATGGCGACATTCGCCGAGCCCGCAAACACATCGATCACGCATTCGCGCGAACCGGTTTCGGCGGAGTAGTGATCCAAGCCGGAGAGTTGGAGGCGTCCGAATTCCATAAAACGCAGGACGCCCGGTTTGACAATTTCGGTGTACTTCCCGTTTGACTGCCATTTAATGTGCCGGTCCATAATTTCCTCCACCTGCCGGTCTTCGAGTCATACTTCGAGCAGAACTCACGCTAGACTTTGAATCCGAGCTTGCGCACGGCGTTGCGATTGATTCGCGCGCTTTCATCCGGGCCGCCCGGAGGCACCCGGTAGCCGTCCAGTTCCACGATAATCCATCCTTTGAACGCAACGCTTCGCAGCGCGCTTAAAATTGCAGGAAAATTCACCATCCCCCGGCCAATTTCGCAGAAGTGGTATTTCTCATGACGCACCAAGTTGCGATCCTTGCGCGCAAGTTGCTCGATATTCCGGGGCACATCTTTGAAGTGCAAGAAGAGCAGGCGTTGGTGATAAGCGCGAATTACCTCGGCCGGGTTGGAACCGCCCAGCGTCAGGTGGGCGACATCGGCAATCAGCTTGACGCGAGCCGGATCCGTTGCGGCAAGCACCCGGCCCAACCCTTCGCGGGTTTCGCCGTAAGTGCCGAAGTGTGGATGGTATCCCAGGCTGAGGCCGTAATCCTGTGCAACTTTGCCGAGCGCGTTCATTCGAGCGCCCAGCGCCCCTATTTGGTCATCGGAATACTTTTCATCCGGCTTCCCGGCGTCGGTGACTTGAAGGTATTTGCCGCCCATCTCTTTCTGGAATGACGCATATTGGCGAAGGCGCGCGGACTGATCCACGGGATTCGCCGGATCGACGCGCACAGCGGAGGCAGAAAGCGCGACGGGCTGGAGCTTCAACTGATGGACGAGATTCAAAAGTTCTTTTTCCTTGCTGCCTGCATAAGTCTCCTCAACCCAGCCGAGCATCTGCGTGCCCTGGAATCCCAGGTTGGAGATAGTATGAAGCGCATGTTCAAACTGGTCTCGTGGCCAGGAGATGGTGGCGTATCCAACGGGATTGGGCATCGCGCCGCTGTCCCGCGCTCCGAGCATCTGCGCGGAGGACCAAGCCACCAAAGATGATGTGGTCGCAAGTTTCAGGAAGTCGCGCCGTCCGCGAAGCCCACTGCCGCCGGACGTTCCCTCAGGTGTTGTCTTATTTAAATCCATTGTTCGCCTCAATTTTCATCACACCGGAGTGTGAATATGACTCTGCAGTAACTCGACGCGTAAGTCATTTAGATTCAGCATTCGCTCTCCTCTGGCGGCGCGTCGAGTTTCTGCCAATCATGGGCAGCCGAACGGCTGTGAACGCTCAGAAGGAACCTGCGCCCCTGCTCCGCGCCTTTGCTAAGGACTTCCAATTCTATTACGGAGCGGTGTATTGATTCCCGGCAATCTAGAAAAGAAATGGGTCCCGCGCTTCGCTCACAATGACATCGCCAGGGCTTTCGGTGGCATCCAGTCACGCCAATTCCTTGCGGAAAAATGTGAGGCTCCCGGCTGCATCCTTCTCAAACGAGCCTTTCGCCTCAATCGAGATGCCGCCCCGGAAATGAATCCTCTTCACCTGCTTGAAAAACGCCGCGTACTCCGAATCTTCAGCCGGGCTCTGGGGCCACAGACGGCCGTGCGGGTTGGCGAAATGGAAATGCACGATTTGCTTCCGGGCTTTCCAGATGATGTCCGTATTCTCATTTTCCTCGCGAAGGTGATAATAGTCGATAATCATCCGCACATTGGGGTGATTGACCTCGTGCACCATTCGCAGAGTCTCCGCGCCTGTATTCAGAATATTACTTTCCTGACGCCGCAGCGGTTCAATAGCCATGACCATGCCCTTGCGGCGCGCCACGCCGCCCGCCATGCGCAGGAATGAACGGATCTGCCTCCATGCCTGGGCGCGCGGAAAACCTTCTGAAACATTGCGGGATTTGGCGCTTCCCCAGACGGCGATCTTGCCGCCAAGTTGCCGGCAGCGTTCCAGGGTGGACTGAACATAATCGTGCAACTCACCGGGGTGAACATCTTCGCCCACCACGCGAAGCCGCGTTATGAAAGTGTTGAAGCACTCGCAGCGAATGGGCGATTCGAGCACGCGCTGCCTGAAGTTTTTGAACGTCCCTTCATCCATTTCCGCAATCGTTGCGCCGGCCGGTTCGAGATAGTCAAAACCGTAATGAACGGCCTTTTCGAGACTGGAAGGATGGCTGCAAACTCCAATTTCAACGCCGTGAATGGCTGTCAGCACAGGCCTCGCGGCCACCGCAGCCGCAAGAAGCTTGAAGAATTGGCGTCTTGACTTCATTGCCTTGCCGTGTGATGGAAGAATATCCCGGTTCGAGACCAATCCAGCGCTTCACCCCGCAGGCTAGGCGCGGGCCCACAGAAGACTAAAGAGCAGCACAGCGAGCACGATCAGAGTGATGACCACATACAGGCGGTCTTTTTCCAGGGCAAAAGCCACAGCGGAAAAGGCCACCCGTGCCACTGGAGTGGCGATCAGCAGTAGCAACCCAAACTGAATAATTCCCCTGGGACGCAAGATGAATGCATCGTGGAAAATGCCGGCGAGGCTTCGCATGTCGGAGGGTTCGCCGCGAAACAGAGAAAAGTTCGGGTGGATATTCCCATAACGAATGAGATAGAAGACGCCACCCGCGAAAACCACAGACGCGGCGATGATGACTCCTGCCCGAAGCAAATTGCCGACGATCTTCTCGATTCTTTGGTCATCCCAACCTCCTCTGATCCCGATCACCCTAGAGCCTCCCCGAAATGCCATGATAAATCATCTCAATTGCAAGCACGGTCACAGCGATGGCAAAAACGACGCGCAGAACCTTCGACCGGGTTTTCGGTAGAATGCGGGCGCCTAGAAGCGCGCCCAGCAGAACACCCAGCATGACCGGCATGGCCAGTCCGGGATCGACGTAACCTTGCCTGAGGTAAACACCGGCGCTGGCCGCGGCGGTGACGCCTATCATAAAATTGCTGGTAGTGGTCGAGACCTTGAAAGGCAAGCGCATCACCTGGTCCATGGCCACAACCTTCAAAGCACCGGAACCGATCCCCAGCAAACCGGAGAGAATCCCGGCGCCAAACATCACGCCAAAGCCCGCCGGCACCGAATGCACCCGGTAGGACTTCAGTCCGTCGATCGCTGGATACGTGGAATCCATCCGCAGCAAAGCGGAGATACGGTCCGGTTCGCGGTCGTCCGGGGTGAGCTCGGGATGGATGCGGGTGGATTGGATAGCTGAGTAGAGGAGGACCACGCCAAAGACAATGGCGATGACTCCGGTGGGCAGCTTCAACGCGATCCCCGCGCCCACCACCGCCCCCGTGGTGGTGGCGATTTCCAAAAACATGCCGGCGCGAATATTGGAAATGCCTTCTTTGACGTAAGCGGCTGCGGCTCCAGAAGAGGTGGCAATCACCGAAACCAGCGAGGCGCCCATGGCATAGCGAATATTGACGCCGAAGGCGAGAGTCAACAGCGGGGTGACGACGATGCCCCCTCCCAGTCCAGTCAAAGCTCCCAGGAAACCCGCTACCAGCGCGCCCAGCCAAATGACAAGCGTGAATTCTGTTGTGTTTAAGTGGTGCATCGCAAGGGCTACCCCGGCACTTGAAGCCTGCTGGATTGGCAGGGGAACAACGTGAAGTGAAATCGAACTTGGAAAGGCAGGAGGCCTGCCCCTTACAAAAAGACCAATTGGAAATTTAACACACCCGAAACGCGATTGGCACAATGATGGAAATTTTGGCAGGGGCTCAATTGGGTTAATGTAGCGGCGGTCAGGGACCGCCGGCCTTGAATTCTCAACGGTTTTCGGCGCTCCACATCAAGCTCTTGCATCCGGCGCACCCCAATAAGCGTTAACCTAAGGCCCCAAAAGACTCTTTGGAGACAATCCAATGCCCCTAAAACGCGCCATTTTTGGCTGAATATCCGCTTAGGTTAACGCCTATACGGCGCATCCCCTCACCTTCGTACTGCCCAAGCCATGCCATCGGGGCCGGACCCCGTATGCAGACGACCGATCACGGTGAGCGTCTTGAGGTTAATAATTGCCACGTCGTTATCGCTTCCCAGCGCCACGTAGGCACGCGAGCCATCCGGCGGAATCAGGATTCCTTCGGCAACCTTCCCCAACTTCATGCGCTTGATCACTTTGCGGGTTACCACATCCACCACCACGAGGTAGCCGCTGGCGAGGTCGGAAATGAGCACCCGCTTTCCGTCTGGGGTGAACTTCAGGCGATTCGAGTGCTTTGTTTCGACGTCGATGGTCTGAGTGACTTTTTTTCGAGCGATGTCAATGATGGAGACGTGACCATCACCAGAGTCGGCCGCCCAGAGTGCTCTGCCGTCCGGAGAAACGTCGAAACCTTCTGGCTCCTTGCCGGTCTGGATAGCAGTTTCGTTCCAATGGGTGGGGGCGGGAACACGTTCGATGATGCTGATGGTGTTGGAATTGACGTTGGAGGTAAAGATGGTGTTGCGGTCCTTGCTGAAAAGGACCATGTGCGTCCGATTCTGGCCGATGCCGAGAAGCCAGTCGACGCGGTTGGTGGCCGGGTCATAGCGCCCGAGCAGCTTATTCACTTCGGCGGTAAAGTAGAGTTTCCCGCCAGCGAAGAAAAGGCCATGTGGACCGCTCAGCGGAGCGACGTCGACGCGATGCACTTCCTTTTGAGTGGACAGATCGATCACGGAAAGAGTGTGGCCTGGAGTCTGGCCGCCATAATTGCTCGTAAAAGCCCACCTTCCGTCAGTTGAAACAGCCACTTCATGGGGAGTGCCTCCGGTACTCACGCGGCCCACGACTTTGCCGGTGGCCGGATCGACGATGGCAAGCGAGTTTTCGGCCTTGTTCAGGACGAGCAACGCCGGGGATGGGGTCTGGGCGGCGGCCACTGCCTTCACCGACAGGCTGGCAGCGATGGAGAAAATGTAGAGCAGAAGCAGGCAAGCTGGTTTTTTCATTTGTTCTCCCATTCCACCATACAAAAAGTGTGCGGATTCGTCAGGGCTCAGTGCTATCCAAATTCCTACCCGTAGGGTCATAGGCCGAAAGTCCAATGGGCCGGCCAAGCTCTACTTTCGGGGCGTTATTATATCGCGCTTCCGCGTTCCCGGCGGGATACTTGCCCAGCGGAGCAGCCTCAGTGCCAAACTGCGTCCGCAGCGGCGCCCGGAGCCTGCCTGACGGGGAGCGCCTGAAACGGTTGACCAATAAAGTTCGACGGTCACAGACCACCGCTATGGCATCGAAGATGAGCCGCTACCGGGGCAATAGGGTTCCGTTTTTGTTGACAAAATGGCTTATACCGGTTATTAATAGAGGTTTGCGCTTAAAGCCAGATGTGGAGAATGGTGTGAGAACTTATCTTCAAGGGTTGCGCCGTGGTAAAGTACAGTGGCACGTGCTGGACGCCGAAGGCCAAGTTCTGGGGCGGCTTGCGACGCGCGCGGCGATGTTGTTGATGGGTAAGACCCATCCAGATTTCACTCCGCATGAGGATCACCGAGACGGGTTAATCATCATTAACGCGAAGAAAGTCCGGCTGACCGGCAATAAGCTGGATGACAAGATCTATAGGCGCCACACCGGTTATCCGGGCGGGCTGAAGGAAATCTCGGCTCGCAAACGGATGGAGACGCGCTCCGAGGATGTGGTAAGGGATGCTATAACCGGCATGCTGCCGAAATCGCGGATCGGGTCGAAGTTGGCGACCCGGCTGAAGGTTTACACCGGCCCTGCTCATCCACATGGCGGGCAACAGTCGCAGGTGGAAGGCAAGCAGCCGTCCGCGTAATTCATAGTTCAGCGATATAAAGGGGAAATAGGGTGAGCGAAGGAACTGAGTATCGAGGCACGGGACGCCGCAAGAGTTCGGTGGTGCGTGTGATATTGAGGCCCGGCGAGGGCAAGATCACTGTGAACCGGCGTACCGCTGAGGCCTATTTCCCTCTGGCGTCCTTGCAAGGGGAGCTGAAAGAACCGCTGATTGCGGTGGAGCTTTTGGGCAAGTTTGATGTTCTTCTGAACGCGCAGGGGGGGGGCATTCACGGCCAGATTGGTGCGGCGCGCCTGGGTATGGCGCGGGCGCTGCTGGCCTTTAATCCGGAGTTGCGGTCGCGGCTCCGCGCCGGTGGTTTTTTGACGCGGGACTCGCGGATCAAAGAGCGTAAGAAGTACGGGCAGAAAGGCGCCCGGAAGCGCTTCCAATTCTCGAAACGCTAGGTTTTATCCCCGCCCGGCGCAAGGCTGAGCGGGGTGGTTGCGTTCCCTGACCCGCCCTTCGATCTATTCCAACCTAGGCGTCCGGTCCCGTGGCTTGTGGGCTGGATATGTTTGGACGCTGACTTTCCCGGCCCTTGCGGAGGCTCGTTCCGCGGTGCTTGCACGGGATTTGGGTCGAGTTGAAGGAGGAATTTTGGCCACTATTAGCATGAAAGAATTTCTGGAGGCGGGCGTCCACTTTGGACACCAGACACGCCGTTGGAATCCCAAGATGAAGGAGTACATCTACGGAGAGCGAAACGGCATTTACATCATCGACCTGCAAAAGACCTTGAAGCTCTTCAAGGAAGCGGCAAAATTTGTCGCCGATCTTGCCCAGGGCGGGAGCTGTCTGCTGTTCGTCGGCACTAAGCGGCAGGCGCAGGAGGCGATCGCCGAGGAGGCGTCGCGATGCTCCATGTTTTATGTGAACCACCGGTGGCTCGGCGGACTTCTGACCAATTTCTCGACCATCCAGAAGTCTATCCAGCGGCTTCGGGAGCTTGAGGAGATGAGCCGCGACGGACGCTATGAATTGCTTCCTAAGAAAGAGGTCCTGAAGCTCGAACACGAGCGTAAACATCTGGACCATAACCTGGCAGGCATTAAGGAAATGCCGGGATTGCCGGATGCTCTTTTCGTGGTCGATTCGAACAACGAGCACATTGCCGTGCAGGAAGCTCGCAAGCTTGGAATTCCGGTGGTTGCGATTGTGGATACCAATTGCGATCCAGACGTGGTGGACTACGTGATCCCCGGCAATGACGATGCGCTGCGGTCCATCCGGTTGTTCACTTCTCGCATTTCCGATGCAGTGATCGAAGGGCGCCAGTCCGCCGAGCAGAAGCGGTTGGAGGAAGAAAAGATTGCCTTCGAGCGCGCCGCTGAAGAGCTGGAGGCTGAACGCGAGCGAGCGGCTTTTGAGGAAGACCGCTTGGCTGCCGCCGGACAGATGCCGGTGGAGGAAATGGGATTCCTGGAGGTTCCGCCCACAGCCCCGGGCACGGTGACGGAAGCCGAAGAACTGGCTGATGACCGCGTGCGCGTTCCTCGGGGAAAACGCAGGGTTCCGGGTGGCAAGCGAGGGGGACCGGAAGAGTCAGTTCATGAGGACCATCGCTAAGTGATGCGGTCTGTTCCCGCTTGGCCCCATGACGAAGGCGGGGATGGCGGTATGGGGTTCCCGTTGAAGTAAGGAGAGCTGAAAAGAATGAGTGTTCCGGCGGAAACTGTGAAGAAATTGCGTGAAATGAGCGGCGCCCCCATGATGGAGTGCAAGAAGGCGCTGGAAGAGGCCAAAGGCGATCTGGAACAGGCTTTCACGGTGTTGCGCAAAAGGGGTCAGGCGGCGGCGGCGAAAAAGGCGGAGCGTTTGACCAACGAAGGAATTGTGGGTTCCTATATCCATCCTGGCGCCAAGATCGCGGTGATGGTGGAATTAAACTGCGAGTCGGATTTTGTAGCCCGGAACGAGGAGTTTCAGGCTTTGGCGCACGACCTTGCCATGCAGATTTGCGCGACCGATCCGCGTTATGTGCGGAAAGATGAAGTACCAGCCGAGATGTTGCAGCGCGAGCGGGAGATTCTGCGCGAGCAGGCGCTGGCTTCCGGAAAGCCCGAGGCGGTGGTGGACCGCATTGTGGAGGGACGGCTTGAGAAGTATTACGAGGACCATTGCCTCTACGAGCAGCATTTCATCAAGGACCCGTCCGGAAATTCGACCGTGCGAGAGCTGATAAACTTGAAGATTGCCAAGTTCGGGGAGAACATTGCCGTGCGGCGGTTTGCACGCTTCAAAGTGGGAGAGGCAGACCGCTCCCCCTCGGCCAACGCCAGCCTGGCAGCCGGATCGGAGGATGGCTCAAAGGCCTAGGGCCGGATTATGGGCGAACCTGCGTTTCACCGGATTGTGCTGAAGCTGAGTGGCGAAGCGTTGATGGGTAATCAGGGCTTTGGCGTGGATCCGGAGATTGTACGGAGGATTGCCTCGGAGGTTCAAGAGGTTCGCGACCTGGGGGTGCAGGTGGCGGTAGTGGTGGGCGGCGGAAACTTTATCCGCGGCGTGGCCGCCTCGGCGAGCGGGATTGACCGCGTGGTTGCTGACCACATGGGCATGCTTGCCACTATTATCAATGCTCTGGCCTTGCAGGATGCCCTCGAAAAGTTCGGGGCTCATACCCGCGTCGTTACAGCCATTGAGATGCGCGAGGTGGCGGAGCCTTTTATCCGCCGGCGCGCAATTCGCCATCTGGAAAAGGGCCGGGTGGTGATACTGGCAGGAGGAATCGGCAATCCCTATTTCTCAACGGACACCGCTGCGGCGCTTCGCGCCATGGAGATCAAGGCGGAGGTGATCCTGAAAGCCACCAAGGTGGACGGGGTTTATGACGCTGACCCGGTGAAAGATCCGGATGCCAAGATGTTTTCCCGGATTACTTATCTGGACGTGCTTTCGAAGCGCCTGGCGGTGATGGATACCACGGCAATATCCCTTTGCATGGATAACGGCTTGCCGATCATTATTTTCAATCTCAACGTGCCGGGCAATCTGATGCGGGTGGTGACCGGCGAGAAGGTCGGGTCGCTGGTCGAGCGGTGAGGAAATCTCGGGGTTCATGGCGATGATCAAGGAAACGGTAAGCCAGGCAAAAAGTAAGATGGTTAAGGCCGTGGAGGACTTCCAGCACGAGCTTGCAGCGCTCCGTACGGGCCGGGCCTCAGCAACGGTGCTTGACCACATCCGGGTGGATTATTACGGGACTCCCACGCCTTTGAACCAAGTGGCGACACTGGGCGTTCCGGAGGCGACCATGCTGACGGTGCAGCCGTGGGATCCGGGCTTGCTTCCAGCAATTGAAAAAGCCATCCGCTCTTCGGACCTCGGATTGAACCCGATGAACGACGGAAAGATTCTACGAGTGCCGATTCCGGCGCTCACCGAGGAACGGCGTAAAGATCTAGTAAAGCACCTCCATAAGGTGATGGAGCAACACCGCATGACCGTGCGCAACGCCCGCCGCGACTCGAATGAGGCTTTGAAAAAACTGCTGAAGGATAAAGCCATCTCCGAGGATGATGAGCGCCGCGCCCTTGAGGAAATCCAGAAACTGACCGACGAGTTTATTGAAAAGCTTGAGGCGCACGGCAAGGCGAAGGAGCAGGAGATTTTGGAACTGTAAGGAACGCCGCCTGAGAAAGCCCGGATTTTTTAAAGAATTCTCTTTCCGCTGCTTGACAGGATTTCATTTCGTTTGCTAAATTTGAAAGGATGCGCCCTGAGCGAAACTCTCACTGAGAGTGTGCTCCTGAGAAGCGGGATTGCAGAGTTGAGAAAGGTAACTACTGAATTGCCCACGTTCAGCCAAATGGTTCGTCTTGGTAGAAAGTCACCGCGCTACAAGACTTCGAGCCCGGCTCTGGAAGGCTGCCCGCAGAAGCGCGGCGTTTGCATTCGCGTCTATACCCAGACGCCGAAGAAGCCGAATTCGGCTTTGCGCAAAGTGGCCCGCGTGCGCCTCACGAACAGCATGGAAGTAACCACCTACATTCCGGGTGTCGGTCACAACCTGCAAGAGCACTCGATTGTGTTGATTCGTGGCGGCCGCGTCAAAGATCTGCCCGGTGTTCGCTATCACGTGATTCGCGGAACGTTGGATTCGGCAGGAGTTGCGGACCGCCGCCAGGGCCGCTCAAAATACGGCGCCAAGAGACCGAAGGCATCGTAAGAAATCAGAAGGCAGTAGGTGCTGTGATGATGCCGAAGAGGAGAACCATGAGACTGGAGCCAGGGGGCGTCGGGATCTACAAAGGTGAGGAAGTTGTTAGATACCCGCGCCTTGCAAAAGAGGACCATCGCCCATACCCTCGTCATCTAGTGTGTGCGTGTGGGAGTCGAAGCGTCTCAAACAACGTCGTGCGGACTGAGCGAAAGCGTCACACGCCCAGCGGGCACAGGCTGATGACGCAGGCGGTTTGCGCAAAGTGCGGATGCTGCCAAACTATCGGATATGGCGGTCTCAGACTGCATGGTGAGACTGACCGCTGAAGGCTGAGGACTTGCTATTATGCCGCGTAAAGGAACAGTGGAGCGTCGCGAAACGATGCCGGACCCGGTGTTCGGCAATCCTCTCGTTGAGAAAATGATTAATTGCCTCATGCATGAGGGGAAGAAATCGACGGCGCAGAGGATTGTATATAGCTCGCTTGAAGTGATCCGGCAGCGGACCAGTGATGATCCGCTGAAGGCATTCAAAAAAGCTTTGGAAAACGTGAAGCCGGCGCTGGAAGTGAAGAGCCGCCGCGTGGGTGGCGCCAACTACCAGGTGCCGGTTGAAGTAAACCGGAATCGTCAAACCTCCTTGAGCCTGAGGTGGATCATCGGTTATGCGCGCGAGCGCAGTGAAAAATCGATGATTGAGAGACTTGCAGGTGAATTACTGGATGCCGCCAGCAATCGGGGCGGAGCCATTAAGAAGAGGGACGATACCCACCGTATGGCTGAGGCCAATAAGGCCTTTGCCCACTACCGCTGGTAATCCCGGACTTTCGGGAAAGACCTGGGCAGGGCGGGACAAGGTTCCACCCGGAACCGCCATCCGCCTTGCGGCCGCTGGCGCGGCCCCAACGATCATTTGAATCTACGGGCGGCGGACCTTGGTCCGCGATGGCCCCTCTCGGACTCTCTCATTATTTGGATTATTAACAATGCCCCGTTTGGTACCGCTAGAAAAAACCCGGAATATCGGCATCATGGCCCACATCGATGCCGGAAAAACCACAACCACGGAGCGGATTCTCTATTACACCGGGATCACGCATAAGATCGGTGAAGTTCATGAAGGCACGGCGGTGATGGACTGGATGGAGCAGGAGCAAGAGCGCGGCATCACGATTACGTCGGCCGCCACCACCTGCTTCTGGAATGATATTCGGATCAATATCATTGACACGCCCGGTCACGTCGACTTTACCGCGGAGGTGGAGCGGTCCCTGCGCGTGCTGGACGGCGCCATCGCCATTCTGGGCGCGGTCGAGGGTGTTGAGCCGCAAACCGAAACGGTGTGGCGTCAGGCCGACAAATACCGGGTGCCGAGGATCGTTTTTGTGAACAAGATGGACCGAACCGGCGCCAATTTTGAAGCCTGCCTGGAAGAGCTTCGTAGCAAGGTCCGGGCTCATCCCGTAGCGATCCACATTCCCTTGGGGGCCGAAGACAAATTTCAAGGGTCCATTGATGTCATCCGCCAGAGGGCGCTGGTTTACAAAGACGAGACGCTGGGCGCAGCTTATGACGTCACAGACATTCCTGAAACCATGCGCGAAACGGCCAAGCACGCCCGCGACCAGATGATTGAGGCGCTGGCCGAAGTGGACGACCAAATCCTGAACAAGTATGCGCACGGGGACGCGGTGACGAATGAAGAGCTTTGTTCCAGCCTGCGCCGCAATACCCTGGCGATGAAAGTGGTTCCGGTGCTCTGCGGAGCGTCATTTAAGAACAAAGGCGTGCAACCGCTGCTCGATGCGGTGGTGGATTTCCTGCCATCTCCTCTGGATGTTCCCGCCATCGAGGGTATCGTCCCGGAAACGGAAGAGGTGACCGTTCGTGAGGCTAGGGACGACGCTCCATTCTCCGCCCTTATTTTCAAGATCATGACCGATCCTTTTGTCGGCCAGCTTGCCTTCCTTCGGGTGTACTCCGGGGCCTTGAAAAGTGGTGATAGTGTTTACAATCCCCGCCGAGGCCGGAGCGAGCGTGTTTCCCGGCTCCTGAAGATGCACGCCAACAAACGCGAGGAAATTAATGAGGTTTATGCCGGTGACATTGCAGCGGCGGTCGGGCTAAAGAACGTGGCGACCGGTGACACGATTTGCGATGAGGCGGCGCCCGTAGTTTTCGAGGCGATGGATTTTCCTGCGCCCGTCATTTCTGTTGCCATCGAACCCAAGACCAAGGCCGATCAGGAGAAAATGGGTCTGGCGTTGGGTAAGCTCACCCAGGAGGACCCGACCTTTAAGGTGCATACGGATCCGGACACGGGCCAAACCCTCATTTCCGGCATGGGAGAACTGCATCTTGAGATTCTGGTGGACCGCATGCAACGGGAATTTAGTGTGGGCGCCAATGTGGGGCGCCCGCAAGTCGCTTACCGCGAGACGATTCGCGGCTCGGCCGAGGCTGAAGGGAGATACATCAAACAGACCGGTGGGCGAGGCCAGTACGGTCACGTTAACATCCGCGTTGCGCCCCTCGGGCATCCCGATCCCGCCGAAATTGCCGAGCTAACCAAAAAGAAATCGACAACCAAGTTTGATCCTGACCTAAATCTGCTCTTTATCGACGAGATTGTGGGCGGAACGGTGCCGCGGGAATATATTTCCCCGGTGTATAACGGCATCCACGAGGCTATGGAGACCGGAACGCTGGCCGGCTATGAGATGACGGGCATTCGTGTAGCTCTATTTGATGGGTCGTACCATGAGGTAGATTCCTCGGAGATGGCCTTCAAGATTGCGGGATCCATGGCGCTCAAAGACGGTGTACGCAGAGCCCATCCCTGTCTGCTTGAGCCGGTCATGAAGGTTGAGGTGGTGGTGCCGGAAGATTTCATGGGTGATGTTCTGGGCGATCTCAGTGGCCGTCGCGGCCATATCGAAGGCATGGAGAAGCGTGGCTCGACGCAGATTATCCGTGCCTTGGTGCCGCTCGCGGAGATGTTCGGCTACGCGACCGATTTGCGCTCCCGCACCCAGGGTCGGGCGTCCTTCACCATGCACTTCCTGCGGTATGACCAAGTGCCGGGTGCGATTGCGGAAGAGATTATCGCCAAAATGCAGGGTAGGGCCGTGGCGAGGTAAAGAAACTGATATGGGAGCGCCTGATTTTCAAGTCGTGATCGGAGAGTCTTCAATCTCCCCCGCTGATTGGGTGCGCGCCTCGGCAGTTCCCGGGCGAGGCTTGCCGGAGCTGACAGATGAGCAGAAAAAGGTGGCTCGCGGGTTCAAGATTTCCGAGGAAGAATATGCGCGTGCCGAGCTGGCTCGCCTTTACGGACAGGAAAGATTGCGCGCGAGGGCGCAGCAACTTGGTCAACTAGTCGAACAGATGCTCATGGGCATAGGGTCGGAGTATAGACTGCGGGCCGTAACCTCCGAAATTACAAAGCTTCGGTGGATTCTCACGGTCATGGCTCCGGAAGGTCCTGTCAATATCTTTTTACCGCGAAGCTTGGTTGACGATGTTTTAGATTGGCAAGCTCGGGAAGTAATGGAGGATCTTCGATCTCGCCTGATGTACGGAGTGGGGCGGGACGACCCGGCCGCTAAGCCACATCGCTAATGGATGTCAATGGCCAAATCGTTCGATTTCACCTTTCGCCGCAAGGGAGGACAGCACTGAAGGGTCTGGTGCCTGCGAGCGGATCATTTCAAGCATTGGTTGTTGAGACCGGGAGCCTTGGACCCTTGGTTTTGAAACTCGCCGGGAGAGTCAAGCCCCCCGTGGGAGCGGTTCCCGTAATGTTGCTGAGATGGGATTACATCGCGACGATGACCTATAACTATCACGAGGACGCCCCTGTAGCCAAAGCGCGGATTGGTTTCACTCGCGCGTGAGGGGGGATCACGGAGTCGGCGCGGAACTTTGGGAAACCAGACTAAAGAAGCTGAGGAGCGGAAGCGACTATGGCAAAAGAAAAATTTGATCGTTCGAAGCCGCACATGAACATTGGGACGATTGGGCACATCGATCACGGTAAGACGACATTGACGGCGGCGATCACCAAGGTGTTGTCAAAGCACAACCCCAAGGTGAAGTTCCGGGCGTTTGATTCGATTGACAACGCGCCCGAAGAGAAAGCTCGCGGCATCACCATTGCCATTGCCCACGTGGAGTATGAGACGGCGAACCGTCACTACGCGCACGTGGATTGCCCGGGGCACGCCGACTACATCAAGAACATGATCACGGGTGCGGCGCAGATGGATGGAGCGATTCTGGTGGTGGCGGCGACAGACGGGCCGATGCCGCAGACGCGGGAGCACGTGCTGCTGGCGCGGCAGGTGAACGTGCCATACATCACGGTGTTTCTGAACAAGTGTGACGCGGTGGAGGACCCGGAGCTCTTGGAATTGGTGGAAGTGGAAGTGCGCGACTTGCTGAACAAGTACAATTTTCCTGGGGACAAAATTCCGGTGGTGCGGGGCTCGGCTTTAAAAGCATTGGAAGGGGACCCGCAATGGGAGAAGTCGATTGACGAGTTGATGGCGGCGGTGGACAGCTATATTCCCATGCCGGAGCGGCAGATTGACAAGCCGTTCCTGATGCCGGTGGAGGACATTTTCTCGATCTCGGGCCGGGGGACTGTGGTGACCGGACGGGTGGAGCGCGGCAAGGTGAAGGTGCAGGAGGAGATTGAGATTGTGGGATTAAGGCCGGAGCCATTCAAGCGCGTGGTGACGGGCGTGGAGATGTTCAAGAAGTTGCTGGACGAAGGGCAGGCGGGAGACAACATTGGGGTGTTGTTGAGAGGGACGGAGAAGGACGACGTGGAGCGGGGGATGGTTCTGGCGAAGCCGGGGTCAATCACGCCGCACATGAAGTTTAAGGCGGAAGCGTATGTCCTGACCAAGGAAGAAGGGGGCAGACACACGCCGTTCTTCAACGGCTACCGGCCGCAGTTTTACTTCCGCACGACGGACGTGACGGGGGTGGCGAAGTTGCCGGAAGGGACCGAAATGGTGATGCCGGGGGACAACGTAACGCTGGAGATTGACTTGATCACGCCGATCGCGATGGAGAAGGGGTTGAGGTTTGCGATCCGGGAAGGCGGGCACACGGTGGGCGCCGGTTCGGTCACCGAGGTTCTTCAATAGGCGGTGGGTAACCATGTTGCATGAAAAAATCAGAATCCGGCTCAAAGCCTATGACCATCGCGTGCTCGACCACGCGGCGGCGGAAATTGTCTCAACGGCCAAACGCCACGGGGCAGAGGTGGCAGGGCCGATCCCTTTACCCACGATGAAGAATAAGTATTGCGTGCTGCGGTCTCCTCATACGGACAAGAAGTCCCGTGAGCAGTTTGAGATTCGCACTCACAAACGTCTTGTTGACATCCTTGAGCCCACGGCCCACACGATTGAGGCGCTGACGAAGCTGGACCTTCCCTCCGGGGTGGATATTGAGATTAAAGCCTTCGGCAAGGAGCATACCAAGATCTAAGGGTTGGATCTTGAGGCCGCGCCCCTGGGTTGACGGGTAAAGCGGGGTCGAGGCCCGTGAGTGACAAATATGGTGAATGCGATTTTGGGAAGAAAGCTGGGGATGACTCAAATATTTGCGGAAAACGGCGACGTGGTTCCGGTCACTGTCCTAAAGGCCGGGCCCTGCGTGGTCATCCAGCGTAAGACGGCCGCAAAAGATGGTTATGAGGCCGTGCAGCTCGGCTTGGTGGAACTTCCGGGACCACGGCGGATGCCCAAGGCGCTCGAGGGCCATTTCAAGAAGGCGGGCGCTAATCCCACTCGTTTTCTGCGCGAAGTCCGCCTCGCCTCGGGCGAGGATGAGGTCAAGGCAGGAGACAAGGTCCTGGTGGATCAGTTTGTGGCAGACGAGAGGGTGGATGTCGCCGGGATTTCCAAGGGTCGAGGGTTTGCAGGAGTTCATAAACGCCACCATTTTGGCGGTGGCAGCGGCTCGCACGGTTCCATGTTTCACCGTGCTCCGGGTTCGATAGGAGCATCGGCGTTTCCTTCAAGGGTTTTGAAGGGAATGAAAGCGGCCGGGCACATGGGAGCGGCGCAGGTCACGGTGCGTAACCTGCGGGTGGTGCGCGTGCTTGCCGAGGATAATGCTTTGGTTGTGGAAGGGGCGATTCCCGGCCCGAATGGCGCTTATGTGGTCGTGGCCAAGGCCAAGGCCCCGCACCGTAAGGCTGCGGCGCAGCCTGCCAAGACGGAGAAGAAGAAGTAACGATTTTGGCGCCGGCGCAGGGGATGGCCAGCGGCAGCCGGGCCAGCGGACGATAAAACCATGCCGAAAGTCGAAGTGAAAAACCTGGAAGGCCAGGTGGTAAGAGAACGGGAACTGCTGGAGGCGGTATTCGGTGTGAAGCCCAACCCGAGTCTGCTGTGGGAGTCGGTTCGAGCTTATCTGGCGAGCCAACGCAGCGGCACACACTCAACGAAAAGCCGCGGCGAAGTGAGGGGCGGCGGTAAAAAGCCCTGGCGGCAAAAGGGCACGGGGCGCGCCCGGGTGGGCAGTATCCGGAGCTCTCTCTGGCGGCACGGCTCGATCGCGCATGGCCCGAAACCCCGGGATTACACGATCAAGATGCCGGCGCGGATGCTGCGTGGGGCTCTGCGCTCAGCGCTGGCGGCGAAGTATCAGGAAAACAAGCTGACGGTGGTGGACGGTCTTGCCCTGGAGCAGGCGAAGACGAAATCTTTTCACGGTGCGCTCCGTAAGCTGGGGATTCAAAAATCGGTGCTGGTGGTGAACGACGCCACGAACCACAATCTGGAGCTTTCGTCCCGCAATATTGAGGGTTGTGATCTGGTGCGGCATCATCAGCTCGAAACCTATGATGTTCTAAGCCACGATGGGATCTTGATTTCGGAATCGGCGCTCGCCAGGCTGGAGGAATCGCTACAATGATCAAGAATCCTTACCAGATTCTGAAGCGGCCTCTTGTCACTGAGAAGGGGTTGGACGTCAAGGAGCGGGCGCGGACCATGATCTTGCAGGTGGACCCGCACGCTAACAAGTCGGAGGTCAAGTGGGCGGTGGAGCAGGCATTTAAGGTGAGGGTGGAATCCGTCCATACTGCAAATTTCCAGGGGAAGATGAGGCGCCGGGGCCGAAATACCGGTTTCCGGCTGGATTGGAAAAAGGCTTACGTCAAACTCAAGCAAGGCGAGAAAGTCCCTGAGTTCCTGGAGAGCACCTAAACGTTCAGGGGAGCCTTTGACTCGCTGAAAGACGCAATCTATGGGCATTAAAACATACAGGCCATACACCGAGACCCGGCGGTTCCAGACGGGACTGACATTTGACGAAATTACGACCTCCGAGCCCTACCGTCCGCTGCTGGAGCCGAAGCAGAGAATTTCTGGACGGAACAACCAGGGCCGGTTAACGATTTGGCGGCGCGGAGGCGGCCACAAGCGCCAGTACCGTATCATCGATTTCAAGCGCGATAAGTTCGGCATTGCGGCGCGGGTAGCGACGATTGAATATGATCCGAACCGCTCCGCCTTCATCTCGCTCCTGCACTATGTGGACGGTGAGAAGCGGTACATCCTCTATCCGCACGGGCTGAAGGTGGGAGATAAAGTGGTTTCCGGGCCGGAAGCAGATATTATTGCCGGCAATGCGCTACCACTGAAGCACATTCCCGTTGGCACCATGGTGCACAACATCGAGCTCCGCCAGGGTAAGGGCGGGCAGATGGTGCGCAGCGCGGGTGGCTCGGCGCAGTTGCTTTCGAAGGAAGGTGAGTACGCTCAGGTGCGGCTGCCGTCGGGTGAAGTCCGCAAGGTGCATGTCGATTGCATGGCAACGGTTGGACAGCTTGGAAACCTGGATCATGAGAACGTCACGGTGGGCAAGGCCGGCCGCACCCGGTGGCTCGGCCGGCGCCCCACGGTTCGTGGTGTGGCCAAAAATCCGGTGGACCACCCGCACGGGGGTGGCGAGGGCAAGACCTCCGGCGGACGGCATCCGGTCACTCCCTGGGGACAGCCTACGCGCGGGTACAAGACTCGTAACAACAAGGCCACGGACCGGTTTATCGTTAAGCGCCGGGAGCGGAAGTAAGGGGAGGATGCGTTGGCAAGGTCAATGAAGAAAGGGCCGTTCGTGGATGGCCACCTGATGAAGAAGGTTGAGCATCTCAACAAGCGCTTCGAGAAGAAGGTGGTCAAGACCTGGTCGCGGCGTTCGACGATTTTCCCGGAAATGGTGGGGCACACCATTGCCGTTCATAACGGCAAGAAGTTTATTCCGGTTTACATTACTGAAAATATGGTGGGCCACAAACTGGGTGAGTTTGCGCCGACCCGGAGTTTTAAGGGGCATGGCGCTAAAGCTGCCACGGAAAGATCGGCTTCGGCCGCTCCGGCTCCGAAGCCTGCTGCCCCGGCGGCAAGCTGAAGTTCGAGGAATGAATCCTGAAGGCTGAGAAAAGTCATGTTAGCTGAAGCCACTTCAAAGTACATCCGGATTTCACCGCAAAAAGCGAGGCTGGTGGTGGATCTGATCCGCGGCAAGAGCGCTGGCGATGCCTTGAACATCCTGAAATTCACCAAGAAGCGAGTGACCCGGGAAGTGGAGAAAGTGTTGCTCTCCGCCATCTCCAATGCCGAACAGAAATCGGAGAACGTGGACGTGGACCGCTTGGTGGTGGCTGAGGCCTACGTGAACGAAGGTCCCCGTATGAAGCGCATTCGGCCCGCGCCGCTCGGGCGGGCCTTCCATTATCAGCGGCGAATGAGCCACATCACGGTGGCGGTGGATGAGACCAAGAAAGCATAGCAGACTCCGGATTGCGGTGTAACGGTGAAGGCTGCAAGCCAGGATGAGGAAAGTTTGGGAGGCGAAGAGTGGGACAGAAAGTACATCCCTATGGGTTCCGGCTGGGATACACCAAGACCTGGAAGTCGCGCTGGTTTGCCAAGAAGGGTTATGCCGACCTGCTGCATGAGGACCTGGCTCTGAAGAAGCGGCTGAAGGAGGACCTGAAGAGCGCTGGCGTGGCTTCGATTGAAATTGAGCGGCCCGGCAACAAACTGAAGATTACGATCAACACCGCCCGGCCGGGCATCATCATCGGGCGCAAAGGCGCGGAGATTGACCGGCTGCGCCAGGAAGTTCAGAAGCAGACCGGGCGCGAGGTGTTACCCATTAATATCCAGGAAGTGCGCCGCCCGGAGCTGAACGCCCAATTGGTGGCGGAATCGATCTGCCTCCAGCTTGAAAAGCGCGTTGCCTTCCGGCGCGCCATGCGCAAAGCGGTGGATTCGGCGCTGCGATTCGGCTGCAAGGGCATCAAGGTGCGATGCGGCGGACGGTTGAACGGCGCAGAAATTGCCCGCTCCGAATGGTACCTGCAAGGACGCCTTCCTCTCCACACGCTGCGGGCCGACATTGACTTTGGGATGGCCGAGGCCCGGACAACCTATGGCGTAATTGGGGTGAAATGCTGGGTGTATAACGGGGAGATTCTGATGCAAAAGCAGCGGCCGGCGCGTCGCGCGGAGCCGGCAGCGGTTCCAGCGGCGCCGGCGGGTCCAGTCCCGGCGGTCGAGCCTGAGACTCCACCGGAAGCGCAGGTATAAGGCTCAAAGTCTTAGTAACTTTCGCCCCAGGGGCGGGGTGAAAACGGAGAATTTGATCGTATGTTGATGCCCAGCAAAGTGAAGTTCCGTAAACAGCAGCGCGGCCGCATGCGCGGGAAAGCGTGGCGGGGATCGCACCTCTCTTTCGGCGATTTTGGGTTAAAGGTGTTGGAGCCGGGTTGGATTACGGCACGCCAGATCGAGGCAGGACGTGTGGCGATCATGCGGTTTATCAAGCGCGGCGGAAAGCTCTGGATCCGGGTGTTTCCCGACAAGCCTGTGACCAAGAAGCCTGCTGAGACCCGCATGGGCAAAGGAAAAGGAGCTCCGGAGTTCTGGGTGGCGGTGGTGAAGCCAGGCCGCGTGCTTTTTGAAATGGAAGGCGTGAGCGAAGCGGACGCCCGCGAGGCTTTGCGCTTGGCAAGTCACAAGCTTTCCATTTCGACGCAGTTTGTATCGCGGGTTGGGGCAGCCTAGCCCGGATTTTGAAAGGTCTTGCTGTCAAAACCGTCCGGGCAGGGTTTCAACCCTGGCGAAGGCAGGACCTCAGGATACTATTCTGCTTCAGGGCCCAGGCGGCTCGCACCTACGAGCCGCTTGCGCCCCGAAACCGCAGCAAGATGCCGGGCTGCTCGATGGGTATTGTTGGAACCCTGCGCTGACGGTCCTCCAAGGGAAGTTCGTGAATAATCCAAGCTAGGGCGGCCGAGGAATGGAGGAGTGAAGGAATGAAGGCGGAAAAAATTCGCGAATGGAATGAGGACGAGCTTCAGGCCAAGGAGCGTGAGTTCTCCGAGCAATTGTTCCGGCTAAAATTTCAAATGGCCAGTGGGCAGGCGGGTGTTCTGGTCAAGATTCGCGAGTTGCGGAAGGATATCGCGCGCATCAAGACCATCCGCCGCGAGGCAGAGGTCCAGGCAAAGAAATAATTGAACCGGGCCGGCGCGGAGCCGGCGAGTTCTTGGGAAGCGGCTTATGAAAACACGGCGGCAGGAGAAGGTCGGAGTAGTCACCAGCAACAAGATGCAAAAGACGGTTGTGGTGACCGTGGAGCGGCAAATCACGCATCCGCTCTATAAACGGGTGGTGAGGCGGTCCAGCAAATTTCACGCTCACGATGAGAAGGGCCAGTGTCAGGTCGGCGATACTGTCCGGATCGAAGAGACCCGCCCGCTGAGCGCTCTGAAGCGATGGCAGGTGGTTGAAGTGATCACCCGCGTTTCACCGGTTGCCCAGGAACCGGAGGTGAAAGCATGATCGGAATGCGCACCATCCTGCGGGTGGCGGATAACTCCGGGGCTCGCAAGCTTTCCTGCATCTTGCCGGTCGGCGGTGACGTGGGTTTGCAGGCGGGGCTTGGTGACGTTGTGACGGCAGCGGTGAAAGAGGCCGCGCCGGACAGTGCCATTCCCAAGGGCAAAGTCGTGAAAGCGGTCATTGTGCGGATGCGCAAGGAGCAGCGCCGCCGGGATGGAAGCTACATCCGGTTTGACGAAAATGCGGCCGTCCTGATTAACGATGTTGGGGAACCGGTGGGAACGCGCGTCTTCGGGCCGGTAGCCAGGGAATTGCGCGAAAAGAAGTTCCTGAAGATCGTTTCTTTGGCTCCCGAGGTGTTGTGATGGGAAGTATGTTGGATATCCGGAAGAACGATACTGTGAAGATTTTGGCGGGACGGGACCGCGGTAAAGAGGGCCGGGTGCTTGAAGTCGAACCCGCCCGTCAGCGCCTTTTTGTCGAACATGTGAACATGATCAAGCGTCATACCCGGCCAAACCCGGCCAAGCAGATTCGGGGCGGCATTCTCGAAAAGGAAGGGCCCATTCATGTGTCCAACGTGGCTCTGATCTGCGGGGAGTGCGGTCCGACGCGCATTCAACACCGCGAGAAGGCGGAAGGCAAGAAGGTCCGCGTCTGCGTCAAGTGTGGCAAGGTTTTGGACCGGTAACGGATAGAGGTTAGAAGGCGAAATGACTCCCCGATTGAAAGAGCGATACCAAAAAAATGTGGTTCCGGCGCTGGTCGAGGCATTCAAGTATACCAACGCCTCCGCCGTTCCACGCCTGCGGAAGATTGTGGTAAACATGGGCTTGGGTGAGGCGATTCAGAATGCCAAGCTGCTGGATTCAGCGGGCCGGGACTTAGGGCTAATTACCGGACAGAAGCCCGTGGTTACGCGGGCCCGCAAATCCATCTCCAATTTCAAACTGCGCAAGAACATGCCCATCGGCGTGATGGTGACTCTGCGCGGGAACCGCATGTACGAGTTTTTTGACCGTTTGGCGAACGTAACGTTGCCGCGGGTTCGCGACTTCCGGGGACTTTCGAGCCGCGCCTTCGACGGCCGTGGAAATTACACAATCGGTCTTCGAGACCAGTTAGTTTTTCCAGAGATCGATTACGCCAAGGTGGAAAAGACAAAAGGCATGAACATCTCCATTGTGACCGACGCTCGAACCGATGAGGAGGCCCTGGCGCTGTTGCGGCATATGGGCCTGCCCTTCCGGCAGGAGGCGCGGCGGCGTACCGCCGAAGGTCCAGGGGACGCGAAAGTGGGAGGATAACCGGTGGCGCGTGCTTCACAGATGGCCAAGCTTCTAAGAAAGCCTAAGTTCAAGATTCGGCACCGCAACCGTTGCCGCATCTGTGGACGCCCAAGGGGTTACCTGGGAAAGTTTGAAATGTGCCGCCTCTGCTTCCGCCAGCTCGCGCTGCGCGGCGACATTCCGGGTGTCATCAAATCGAGCTGGTAGTTTCCGTATTTGACGCTGCGGGTGGTGACCCGCGAATTTGATTTTTAGGAGAATCATGGCAGCCGTTACTGACCCTATTGCCGACATGCTGACGCGAATTCGAAACGGAATCCGCGCCCGCCATGCCCGTGTGGATGTTCCCGCCTCGAAACTGAAGGTGAGCGTTGCCTCGATTCTGAGAGACGAGGGCTATATTGCCGGCTTCAAGGTTGCTGAGGAAGGGAAAAAGAAGGTCATCCGGATTTCCCTGCGCTACACAGTTAACGGCAAGAGCACGATCTCCAGCCTGGATCGCGTCTCCCGGCCCGGGCGCCGGGTCTATGTGGGTGTGGATGAGATTCCTCGAATCCTGGGAGGGATGGGGGTTGCCATCCTCACCACTCCAAGCGGTTTGATGACGGGTAAAAATGCCAAAAAGTCGGGCATCGGCGGTGAGTTGCTTTGCACCGTTTCCTAATCAGAGCGGGAGTCGTAGGTGGGTGGTTGGAGATCGCTCCGCGTCTTGATGCAGGCTTATTAGGGTGAATCGATCTTCGGTTTCAGGATAGAAAATCATGTCGCGGATTGGAAACAAACTCATCGATCTTCCGAAGGGTGTAACATTCCAGCAGGAAGCTGGAGCCGTCCATGTGACGGGTCCTAAAGGCACTCTTCAGGTGGATCTACCTTCTGGAATACGGGTCGAAAAGCAGGATGGACATTTGAAGACCCAGCGTGAAGATGATTCGCAAGCGGCTCTGCAAGGTCTGGTGCGGAGCTTACTGGCCAATGCGGTTCGGGGTGTAACCGAAGGCTTTGAGAAGCACCTAGATATAGTTGGCATTGGGTATCGCGCCGAAGTGAAGGGGACCAACGTGGTGTTCAGTCTCGGTTATTCGCATCCTATTGAATTTCCGATTCCACAAGGCTTGGCGGTTACGGTGGAGAAGCAGACACACTTGGTGGTAAAGGGCGCCGATAAACAGCGGGTGGGCCAGCTTGCGGCTGAGATCCGGGAACTGAGACCCCCCGATCCATATAAAAATAAAGGGGTTCGGTACACGGGTGAGCGTTTAAAGAAGAAGGCGGGCAAGGCCGCGGGCGGCGCAGGCGCAGCCAAACAATAAACGCAGGATGGATGGGTAGGATTGCCATGGTGAAACTGGTTTCTAAGGATACTGCGAGACGCCGGATTCATGTTCGGATCCATAAGCGAATTGTTCGCCAGGCTCGATTGCCTCGTCTGAATGTTTTCAGGTCGATAAGCCACATTTATGCCCAGATTATTGATGACGGCGCAGGCCGAACCCTGGTGTCGGCCTCTACACGCGACCAGGAAATCCGCAAATCATTGAAAACAGGTGGCAATGTAGCTGCCGCTAAGGTGGTCGGCAAAGTCCTGGCGGAACGTGCGGTTGCGGCTGGAATCTCCAGCGTAGTTTTTGACCGAGGTGGATACGCCTATCACGGGCGGGTGAAGACTTTGGCGGATGCGGCGCGTGAAGGTGGGCTGAAATTCTAGAGAGAGGAAAAGGGGAGGGTCTTTTTGTCGAATCGCATTGATCCCAACACGTTGCAATTAAAAGACCAGGTGATTTCCATCAATCGCGTCACCAAGGTGGTCAAGGGCGGAAAGAACCTCAGCTTTGCGGCGCTAGTGGTGGTGGGGGACAGCAACGGCCACGTGGGTTATGGCTCGGGTAAAGCCCGTGAAGTCCCGATGGCCATCCGCAAGGGCATTGAAGCCGCCAAGAAGTCCATCGTCCGGGTGAACATTACTGCGATTTCAATTCCTCATACCGTGCTGGGAAGATTCGGGGCCGGCAAAGTCCTGCTAAAGCCAGCGCCAGCCGGTACAGGGGTGATCGCCGGAGGAGCGGTCCGGGCCGTGGTTGAGGCAGCCGGAGTTCAAAATGTTCTGACCAAGTCCCTGGGAACCACTAATCCACACAATGTGGTTAAGGCCACCATGGATGCCTTGCTTCAACTTTGCAATCCTGAGGAAGTAGCAGCCACCCGTGGCAAGACGGTAGAAGAACTCTGAAGGACTGAAACTGTGAGTGAGAAGAAAACTACGAAAATCTGGATCAAATGGGTACGAAGCGGTATCGGCTTTCCTTACCGGCAGAAGGACGCGGTTAAGAGTCTGGGGCTGCGCCGGCTGAATCACGTCGTCGAATGTGAAGATACGCCACAAAACCGTGGGCTGATTGCGAAAGTCCCGCACCTTGTGGAGGTTGTTGAATCTCCTTCCGGCCGTCGCTCTTTGGATGTCCCGGAGTACACGATCGTGAAGCCCAAGGCATCCGGTTCGCAGGAAGTATCCCAAGTGGAGCCTCAAAATCCAGCGGAGTGAGCAGATCGAAAATGGCGATTCATATTGGAAGTCTTCGGCCACCTCGCGGAGCGCATAAAAGGCGCAAGAGGATTGGCTTCGGAATGGGGTCCGGTCATGGCAAGACAGCCACGCGAGGCTCGAAGGGGCAAAAATCCAGGGCGGGTTCCCGGCTGCGTGTGGGCTTTGAGGGCGGACAGATGCCGCTCCAGCGCCGCCTCCCCAAGCGCGGATTCACCAATATATTCAGGAAGCAGTACGCGGTGGTCAACCTTGGAGACCTCGCAGAGCTTGATTTGAAGGAACCGGTGACCCCTGAATTACTCATGAATCTGGGAGTCGTTAAGAAGCTTTATGACGGGTTGAAAATCCTGGGGGATGGAGAGCTCGAAAAACCGGTCGCCATTTCGGCGCACCGGTTCTCGAAATCGGCTCTGGAGAAGATCAAGAAGGCTGGAGGAACAGCCGAGGTCATTTTGGCATGATTGAATCTTTGAAGAGCGTCTTCGAAATAGCGGACCTGCGGAAGCGGATCGGGTTCACGTTGATGCTCCTCGCTGTCTACCGCCTGGGTTCCTTCATTCCAACTCCCGGTATAAATGCCACCGTATTCCAGCAATATTTCAATCAAATGGGGGGCACGCTATTCGGTCTCCTTTCAATGTTTTCCGGGGGAAGCCTGAATCGCTTGACGGTTTTTGCCCTCGGTATCATGCCGTACATCACAGCCTCCATTATTCTTCAGTTGTTGACGGTGGTCTCTCCCACTCTTGAAAAGCTCTCGAAGGAGGGACAACTCGGCCAGAAGAAAATCACGGAATACACCCGCTGGCTCACGGTGGGGCTGAGCGTGTTTCAGTCTTTTGGTATTGCAGTCGCTCTACAGCGGCAAACCAGCTTGGGTATACCCATGGTGACACACCCGGGACCCAGCTTCATTTTTAGCACCGTCCTGACGCTGACCGCGGGATCCGTATTCATCATGTGGTTGGGAGAGCAAATCACTTCCCGGGGCATCGGCAACGGCATGTCGCTCCTGATCTTTGCCGGAATTGTTGTGGGCCTGCCCGCGGCGGCGCAAAACCTGTACAGCAACGTTTTTGTGACCCGGATTTGGAGTCCGCTGGTTCTATTGGTTTTGCTGACCTTTATGTTGGCCATTGTCGCCTTCATCGTGTTCTTTGAGCGCGGTGAGCGGCGAATTCCGATCCAATATGCCAAGCGCATCGTGGGGCGCAGGATCATGGGCGGCGTTTCCACCCACCTTCCCTTGAAGGTGAACAGCGGTGGCGTGATGCCCATCATTTTTGCCGTTTCTTTACTCACGTTTCCCCAAACCATCGGGCTCTTTTGGAAAGGAGGGCTGTTTGGAAAGTTGGTAAACGGTTTTTTGAGTCTTTTCGCCTGGGGCGAACCCCTCTACACGCTAACTTATATTCTGTTAATCATGTTCTTTGCGCACTTTTACCTGTCCATTATCTACAACCCCGACGAAGTTGCGGACAACGTACGGAAGCAAGGTGGCTTTATCCCCGGCATCCGTCCGGGAAAGAGGACGGCGGACTATTTGGATGATGTTCTGACGAAGATCACCTGGGTGGGTGGAGCTTATCTGGCTCTGGTGGCGCTGATCCCTGAAACAATGTTGGCTGGCCTGCGGTTGAACCACCTCCCGGTGTGGCTGGGTGGGGCTTGGTTCGATGCCCATCTCCCGACCTGGTTGCTGCACGGCCTGAATGTCCACTTCTTTTTCGGAGGGACGTCTCTGCTGATCGTGGTGCAAGTGGCAATGGACACGATTCAACAAGTCGAATCGCAATTGATCATGCGTCATTACGAAGGCTTTATGAAGAAGGGGCGCGTTCGTGGCCGGCGAGCTGCTTCATGAGGGGCCGGCAGGACGGGTCCCCAGCGCATACACACTCATCATGCTGGGGGCGCCGGGAGCAGGCAAGGGAACCCAGGCCCGCGAGGTTTCCAAAGCACTTCATATCCCCGCGATTTCAACCGGCGAGATGCTCCGCCAGGCGGCAAGGCAGAGGACCCCGCTTGGCCTGAAGGCACAGGACATCATGGATGCTGGCGGACTGGTGCCCGACGCCTTGGTTTGCAGCATGGTGGAAGAGAGGCTGCGCCAGCCGGATAGCGCCCGGGGGTTCATTTTGGATGGGTTTCCCCGGACGCTGGAGCAAGCCCTGTTCATCGAACGCTTCATCGAAGCCGGCTGGCACGTCCAGCCGCTGGCAATTAATTTGTCGGTGGACCGCGAGTCCATCATTAAGAGGCTAACGGGACGGCGGATGTGCCCGGTTTGCGGGTCCATCTACAATATTTATCTCAACCCGCCCCGCTTGCCCAACCACTGTGACCTTGAAGGCACGCCCCTGATGCAGAGGGAGGACGACCGCGAAGACGTGATTCGAGAGCGGTTGGTTCACTATGACCACGATACCAAGCCGTTGCTGGACCATTACCGTCAGGCCGGTCATCTAATGGATATCGATGGAAACCGTCCGCCGCGGGAGCTGACGGAGGCCATTCTTCAAGCGATCCAACACGTATGATTATTTGTAAGACAGCCGGCGAAATTGAAAAGCTTCGCCAAAGCGCCCAGACGACCCGCGAAATTCTTGAGGAGCTTCGTTCCCAGGTTGAGGCGGGCGTCACTACTTGGGAACTCGAGGAATATGTGTCCAAGCGGCTGAAGCAGTTAAACGTCAAGCCGGCATTCAAAGGTTACCACGGGTATCCGGCTTGCCTTTGCGCCTCTGTAAATGATGAAATCATTCACGGGATTCCCTCCGGGAAGAAGTTGAAGGCTGGCGACATTATCAGCCTGGACATGGGCGTGGTGAAGGACGGATACTTCGGCGATTGCGCCATCACGGTTCCGGTTGGGGAAATCAGCGAGCCGCTGCAAAGACTTTTAAGGGTTTCTCAAGAGTCGTTGGAGATGGCAATTGACCGGGCCCGGCTGGGCTCGCGCATTGGCGACATTTCCTCGGTCATTCAGCAACACGCCGAGGGAAACGGCTTTTCGGTGGTGCGTGAATTCACCGGCCACGGCATTGGGCGAAGCCTTCACGAAGAGCCCCAGGTGCCGAACTTCGGTGAAGCGGGACGAGGCCCTTTGCTGAAGGAAGGGATGGTCCTGGCTCTTGAGACTATGATCAATTCAGCGGGTAGCGCCGTGCGGATTCTCAAGGACAACTGGACGGCCGTGACGGCCGATGGCGGACATTCAGCCCACTTTGAGCACATGGTGGCCATCACCAAGAATGGGCCGGACGTCCTCACCCGTATCTGAGGAAGCGGTTAGGGAGACCTGGAGGCAGCTCCAGTTTAGGGATTATGGCGAAGGAAGAAGCCATTGAAGTCATCGCAACGGTAATCGAGCCGTTGCCCAATGCGATGTTCCGGGTGGAGTTGGACAACAAGCACCAGGTCCTTGCCCACATTTCCGGAAAGATGCGGAAGAACTTCATCCGTATCCTTCCGGGTGACAAGGTTGCCGTGGAGCTATCGCCCTACGATTTGACCCGGGGCCGCATCGTCTATCGCTACAAGTGATTCTCGGCGGCGGGTTGGAGCCTAAGGGTAAGGGTCGGGCCCGGCTCACGCTACGGGTTTCGATTCGGAAAACCGGACACGGCTTGTCCGGTGGAGAAATGCAAAATGAAAGTCCGTTCATCCGTTCGTAAGATTTGTCCCAAGTGCAAGATTGTGAAGCGGGCCGGAACGGTCCGCGTCATTTGTGAAAACCCCAAACACAAGCAACGTCAGGGGTAAGGGAGTCCGTTCGGCTTGCCAGGGCCTGCAAACGCCTGAAGGCCCCATGCCTAACGGAATTTGAAGAAAGGTTGGAGGTTTGGAATGGCTCGAATTGCGGGTATTGACCTGCCACAGACCAAGCGCACGGAGATCGGGTTGACCTATATTTACGGCATTGGCCGCTCGCGGTCCCTATCCATTCTTTATCGCGCCAACGTCAGCCCGGAGAAGAAAATAAAGGACCTCACGGAGGAGGAAGTCGCCCGCATCCGCCAGATTATTGAGGACGAAGGCAACGTCGAGGGCGACCTGCGCAAAGAAACGGCCTTGAGTATCCGGCGCCTTATTGAAATTGGCTCCTATCGCGGCTTGCGGCACCGCCGCAACCTGCCGGTACACGGCCAGCGGACGCATACCAACGCCCGCACCCGGAAAGGGCCGCGCAAGGGCACGGTGACCAACAAGAAGAAAACCGCCGCAAAGACATAGAAGTATTCGGGGAAGCGGTCCGGCCGGGCCCGCCCCAAGTTCAGGAGTCTGGAAGGAGCTATGGCAAAGGTACCCAGCAAGGCTGGAAAAAAGAAGGTGTTCAAGAAGAAGGAACGGCGCGTGGTTCCCATCGGCGTTGCGCACATTCAAGCGACTTTCAACAACACCTTGGTCAGCATTACGGACAACGAAGGCAAGCTGATTTGCTGGTCCAGCTCCGGTTCGCTCGGTTTCAAGGGCTCGCGCAAGGGGACGCCCTTCGCTGCGCAGCAGGCGGGATTGCGCGCCGCCGGCGCTGCGCGTGACCACGGGATGCGCACCGTTGAAGTCCGCGTGAAGGGGCCGGGCGCAGGCCGCGAGTCCGCCATCCGCGCCTTGGCCACGGCAGGGCTCGAGGTGAGAATTATCAAGGATGCGACTCCGATCCCGCATAACGGGTGCAAGCCCCCCAAGCGGCGCAGGGTGTAGAATCTGGGCCGGCCGGGGATGACCGGCGCGGCCGGTAGCTTTCGGGAAGTGGCAGCAGTTTCGGTTGGAATTTCAGGCTGTTGAATAAATTATGCAACGGGCTCCGTTCGGGGTAGCGCGAGGAGGATGTTTTGGCCAGATATCGTGATGCGGTTTGCCGGCTTTGCCGCCGGGAAGGGATGAAGCTTTTCCTGAAGGGGCAGCGATGCCTGACCGATAAGTGCGCCATTGAAAAGCGCAACTTCGCTCCGGGCCAGCATGGTAAGTCCCGCCGCGCCAAGGTGGTCGGTTACGGGCTTCAGCTCCGCGAGAAGCAGAAGGTGCGCCGCTTCTACGGCGTTCTGGAAAACCAGTTTCGCGCCTATTTCGAAAAGGCTGCGGCCACCAAGGGCATCACCGGTGAAAACCTTCTCTTCATGCTGGAACGCCGGCTTGATAATGTCGTCTACCGCATGGGTCTTGCCACTTCGCGGGCGGAAGCTCGCCAGTTGGTGCGTCATGGGCACGTGCAGGTGGGGGGACGCAAAGTGAACATCCCGTCGTTCCAGGTCAACGTCGGGGAGGAAATTGCCGTCAAAGAAAAGAGCCGCCAAAGGATCACCATCCAGCGTTCGCTCGACCTTTCCGGCGGCCGGGGGGTTCCGTCCTGGCTTGCTTTTGATCGTGAGACCATGACCGGCCGCGTGGTCTCCATGCCCCGGCGTGAGGACGTGAATTTCCCGATTCAGGAACAGATGATTGTTGAGCTTTACTCGAAGTAGGGCCGCAAGATTTTTGGAATAGATTCATCGGGGCTGAGCTTGGGTCTCAACCTATCAAGGCCATCTAGGGAGGAAGGGAAAAATGCTCTGGAGAGGTTTTCAAAAGCCGAAGCACCTGGTTTGCGACATGGAAACGCTGACCGACAAGTACGGGCACTTCTATGCGCAGCCTTTTGAAAGGGGATTCGGAACCACGGTTGGCAACGCGCTTCGCCGCGTGCTGCTCTCCTCGGTGGAAGGGGCGGCCATTACGGCCGTCCGGATTGAGGGAGTGATGCACGAGTTCTCCTCCATCGCCGGGGTGGTGGAGGACGCAACAGATATCATTCTGAACCTCAAACAGATTCCCCTCAAAGTGAACGTGGATGACTCGAAGACGCTTTACCTGCACGCCGACCAACCCGGTGAAGTGACTTCCGCCATGATCCAGGAAGATCCGGAAGTCGATATTCTTGATAAAGATGTTCACATTGCCACGGTCAGCGAGGGCGGCAGCCTGCACATCGAAATGCGGGTGGAACTGGGCCGGGGTTATGTTTCCGCGGAGAAGAACTTTGATGAAGATCTCCCCGTGGGCTACATCCCCGTCGATTCGGTCCATTCTCCAATCCGCAAGGTGAATTTCACCGTGGAAGCAGCGCGGCTCGGACAGATGACCGATTATGACAAGCTCAATCTCGAGGTGTGGACCAACGGCGCCATCTCTCCCCAGGACTCGATCGGCCTGGCCGCCAAGCTGCTGAAGGACCACATGAACATCTTCATCAATTTTGAGGAACCCACGGAAGTGGAGTCTTCCACCCCGGAGCAGGCCGGCGCTTTCCGCAACGAGAATCTGGACCGCTCCGTGGAAGAACTCGAGCTTTCCGTGCGCTCCTACAATTGCCTGAAGAACGCCAATATCACCACCATCCGCGAGCTGGTTCAGAAGACCGAGCCGGAAATGCTGAAAACCAAAAACTTCGGCCGCAAGTCGCTGAATGAGATTAAAGAAATCCTTTCCATGATGGGGCTGAGCCTGGGCATGAAGTTCGATGAGAAGGGCAATCCCGTCATGCCGGGCCCCGAGGCTCCAACCCAGCAGATTTAAGGAAGAGAATCCGAATGCGTCACCGAAACTACGGCAGAAAACTGAGTCGCAACACCTCGCACCGCCGGGCTCTGCTTCGCAACCTGGTCACTTCGCTGATTCTTGAGGAGCGGATTGAAACCACAGTGGCCAAGGCCAAGGCCGCGAAGGGAATTGCCGAGGAAATGATCACGCTGGGCAAGCGCGGAGACTTGCACTCGCGCCGCCTCGCCGCTGGCTACTGCATGGTGGCCCCCGCCGTTCAGAAGCTCTTCGAAGATATTGCCAAGCGTTATGCCACGCGCAGCGGCGGCTATACGCGCATGGTCAAGACCGGTTGGCGCAAGGGAGACGGCGCGGACATGGCGGTTCTGGAGCTGGTCGGTACAGAAGTCTTGCAGCAGCGGGCGGATGCTCGCGCCAAGCGCGCCGAACGGCGCAAAAAGGCTTCCGAGGAGGCCGAAGAACGCGCCGCCAAAGACCAGGCCACTCTTCCCAAAGACAAAGAAGGGGACGGAAAATGAGGAAAGCCCTCAGCGGCCAGCTCCCGGCAGGAGCTAGTATTACTATGTTAGGTCGTTGGGCGCACCGTCAGGGCATGGCTTCAGCCATGCCGTTGGCGATGGTCCCGAGATTCGGGCTTTAGCCCCTGAGGACCTCAGCGGCTAAAGCCGCTTCTCCTTGCCTTGAGATTTGGCATGGCTGAAGCCATGCCCTGACGGTGCCTGATTCAACCTAACAAAGTAATACTAGTTGCCCTTTGCTGACGGATGATAGCTGACTGCTGATAGCTTCTTCTCCAACCACCCGCCACGGCTTGCGCCGGTTCCCGCCGATTTCCTAAGCCGTTTTAGCCGGCCTGTTGTCCCGCGCCGTCGATCCCCCTCCGCTCCACACCCGTGACGTGATTTTGGGTTACCAAACAAACGGAACCAGAGCCTTCACTTCCCGTTGATATTGCACGTACTGCTCTCCGAATTGTTCTCTCATAAATGACTCCTCCAGACGGGACTTCAACCGCCACGTTATCAATGCGATCGCAACTGCGGCGAGGCCCTGGGCGTGCCTGAAAGCAATGGCCGTGCCCACCAAAGCCAGCAGGAAGCCGGAGTAGATGGGATGGCGGACGATGGCATACGGGCCGCTGCGAACGAGACTGTGATCCTGTTTCACCGTGACCGTCGCGCTCCAGTTGCCTCCCAGGAAAAATCGGGCCCAAATGGCAAAGGCGATCCCCGCCAGGGTGAGGGCGAGCCCTGTGTAAGTGGTGGCAGGCGTTCTGGGCACAAAAGTCCAAGCCAGCGGCCCATAGCGTAGAGCCTTGGTGAACATCAACACAAACGCCAGAACCCCCAAGCCGATGTGGAGGAGGCGGGAACTTGCGGATTGTCGGCGGGCAGTCTGCTTTCCAAAGAGTGCTCCGGCGAACCAGACGACACCGAGCCCAATCCAAAGGGCATCGATATCCCGGTGAATGTGAAAAGCCATTGCCGGAACCTCCTGGGGTAATATCGGATTCGATGGGTCGGATCCGATGATTTGAATTCGACGATTATGACCTCTCGTACCTCTTCTTGGCAATAGCATCGACGTAGATGGGATGATTCCCGTTGACTTTAGTTGAGTACTATCATATAATTAAACAATCAGCAACTTAACCCTGATTTTCTGGCCGCACGGCCCCCTCGCTCGGCCCCTATGGAGTTAAGCCATGTGCTTGTATCTTGGTTTTTGCCCTTGGTTTTGCTGTTGCTGGTGCCTTTGATTTGGGTTTGTGAGCTTGTATCTACTCGTTTGCTTTCGAGCAGTTGCGTCGAGCAGGCCGTCATTTGACTCTAACAGGGCAGGCGCTGCGTGCGGCCTTTCAGCGAGCCCCGCTCTACACTCCCTGCTTGTCCAGGGTGGCCGGGGAAGAGGCGGTTCGCGCGGAAAAAGAATGTGATGATTATCAAGTTAGCTCACGCACTGGCCTTGTGGTACGTCTGAGCAGTCTGCTTCGGACCCTAAAGTCGCTTGGGCTGGGAGAGTTCGCCACGAAGAGGTGCATGAAAGCCCTCTCTAA
>Ga0102924_1000805_pt1 | contig 37606 bp, 32 predicted proteins | sample PaiPotPPM11metaG_FD_80116 | JGI IMG/M metagenome (GOLD analysis project Ga0102924, IMG submission 80116) | Iron sulfur acid spring bacterial and archeal communities from Banff, Canada, to study Microbial Dark Matter (Phase II) - Paint Pots PPM... ...
GCGGGCGTGGATGCCCAGGCGGCTGCAGGGGTCGGCGGCTTGGCTTCGGGGGGGACGGGCAGGTCGAGGTGCGGGGGCACGAGCGCGGGCGCGGCGCCGCCGCAAGCGCAGCACGCCCACGCGAGGGCGATGAGGAGCATGGCCTTGGATCGCATCGGGGGCGCGAGTCTACCAGGTTGTGGTCCTCGCTCTCGCGTCGTCGCTTGGCCGCGCGAGCGCGCCGGGTGACCGGCTCGCTGTCAGGTTTGTCTTTTGGTGCCCCGGCCCCAAAAGGCTGGCCCCGGGTCAGTTCGCCGCCGCGGCGTCGGACTCGAGCTGCTGAAAGAGCGGGCCCAGCTCGGGTCGAGCGCGCAGGGGCTCGCAGAAGCGAGTCGCCAGCTTGAGCAGCTGGGCTTCAATGCGCTCGGCGCGCGCGTTGAGCTCGGAGACCCGCTTTTGCGCTGCGTCATGATCGTGGTCGAAGTCCTGCTCGTGCTTCGCGAGCGCCGCACGAAGCTGCGCGATCTGGTAGTCGAGATCGTTCACGGTGCGCTCGCGGCTGTCGATCGAGTTCTGCACCGCGCGCTCCTTTTTGCGGAGCGCCAGCCATTCCTCCACGGTCACGGCACATCGGCGATAGGCGTCGGCGAGCTGGGCATAGGGCTCCTGCAGACCGGACCGGCCTTCCCAGGTCACCACCTCGCGCTGAGCGTCGGCGTACGCCGATGCGGCGCGCTTGCACTCCTCCGCGACTCGCTCGATGGACGCCCGCGTCTCCCGGAGCTCGTCCTTCGCGCGCGACGAATCCAGGCCGAGGGCGTCGACCGCGAAGCCGAAGCGCTGACGCCCGTCGCGGCCTCGGGCGTCGATGTCCTCGAGCTTCCGCTGCTCCATCGATGCGGCGGCGCGCACCTCGGAGATCTCGCGAACGAGCTTGCTCATGTCTCCGAGGACGCCCTCCAGCTCCTTCGGGCGGCTGGCGCTCGACGAGCGCTCCAGCATGCGCTTGAAGACTTCGAGCCGCCGGTTCCACTGCTCGACGACGAGCGCCGGCAGGGTGCGGGCCGGGACGCGCGAGCTCGCCGGATCCTCCTCCGGCTCGGGCGGGACGCTCGCGTTGACCGATCGCGCGATCGCGATCAGGTCCTGCTGCACGCGATGGGCGTCCACGGGACGGGCCTTGGGGTCTTTCTCGAGGAGCTGAACGATGAGCGCGTCGAGCTTCTCGGGGATGCTCGGCTCGAACGACCGCGGCGCGGGCGCGCGCTCCTTCATGTGCTTGATGAGGAACGTCGTCGGGTCGCTCGCCTCGAAGGGGAGCTTGCTCGTCGTCATCTCGAAGAAGATGACCCCCAGCGCGTACAGGTCTACGTTCGGCCCGGTGTCCCCGCCCATGATGCGTTCGGGCGCCAGGTACTGAGGCGTTCCGAAGAGCTCCCCGGCGCTCGTCAGTCGCGTATCTCCGCGGGACCGAGCGATGCCGAAGTCCAGGATCTTGACGAGATCGCTGCCGTCCGCACGCCGGCAAAGGAAGATGTTCTCGGGCTTTAGATCGCGATGAACGACGCCGAGATCGTGCGCGCGCGCGATGCCGCGCGCAATCTGGATCATGATGGCGACGCCGCGCGCGGCCGGGAGAGGGCCGGCGGCGATGATGTCGGCGAGCGTTCGCCCGTCGAGGAGCTCCATCACGATGTAGGGCGTCCCGTCGGTCGTCTCTCCCTGGTCGAAGATCTCGATCACGTTGGGGTGCGCTATGACCTGAGCGCTCTTCGCTTCGCGGCGGAAGCGCTCACGAACCGTGGCGTCGGCGGCGAGGGCGGGGTTCATCACCTTGACGGCGCACGGCCGATCGACGAGCTTGTGGTGCGCGCGGTAAACCATCGCCATGCCGCCCTCTCCGAGGACGTCTTCGACGAGGTATCGCCCCGCGAGCGTGGCGCCGATCAGCGGATCGCGGATGCTCGTGAGCTCGGCGCCGTCCAAGAAGCAGTAAATGGCCTCCTGCGGGTACCGGAGCTGGCACTGAGGGCAGGCCTTCATGACGCGGAGGGCACCAGACAAAAGCCCACCCGATCGGCCGGATTTGTGCAAGGCCTCTGAGCCTTCGGGCTGATTTAGGCAAGTTGCCGCGCCCGCCGAGCCGAAGCCACGCGAATTTGACCCCCTCCGACGCGCGTGCGACCGTTCCGATCGATGGCGATTTTCCCACGGCCGCGGCCGCGGCCGCGGCGGCGGCTCGGGGCGGCGGGTGCGGGGTGCGCTCTTGTCCTCTCGCTCGCCCCGTTGTTTGCGTGTCGCCCCGCGCAGGCCGCCGACGTGCCGCATTCGAAGGCACCCACGGCGGCCAAGCACGACACGAAAGGCGCAAAACCGGCGCGCGGCTCCGACGCCGGCGCTCGGCGATCCATCGCGGGCGGTCCGACGGGCGACGATGTCACCATGGGGGCCGAGACCGCTGAGCTTCGCGCGCTCCGCGAGGCGGAGCGCGAGCTTTTCCCGCCGGCGTCGCCGGGCCCGGGCGGGGTCTGGCCGAGCGAGCTGACCCCAGTGCCGCCGGGTTTCGGCGCGCAGCCGACCGTCCACGCGTCCGGCCTTCCGCCGGCGAGCAACGGCTCCGGGCTTACTCCGTCGGTTGGCGTGCCGCCCACGACGTCCGACGGCGGCAAGGACCTGACGTGGCTCTCCCGACTTCAAATGCCGGACATCCCGGTGCGCTGGGACGATCGGGTCGTTCGGTACCTGGAGTTCTTCCGCGACGATCCGCGCGGGCATGCGATGTTCGCCAACCTGTTCCGGCACTCGGGACGCTACCGCGACATGATGCAGCGCACCCTCCGCCGCAAGTCGCTCCCCGACGATCTGGCCTGGGTGGCGATGGTCGAGAGCGGGTTCGATCCGACGGCCCGCTCGATGGCCGCCGCGGTGGGGCTCTGGCAGTTCACGGCGGAGACGGCGAAGATCTATGGCCTGACGGTGGATCGCTGGCTCGACCAGCGGATGGACGCTCAGGTCGAGACCGAAGCTGCGGTGGACCACCTCGGCGATCTCTACCGGCGGTTCGGAAGCTGGGAGATGGCTTTTGCGGCGTACGACATGGGTTACGCCGGGCTCTGGTCGGTCGTCCGCCGGTACAACACGAACGACTTCTGGTCCCTGTCGCGCACCGAGGGAACGCTCCCGTGGGAGACGACGCTCTACGTGCCGAAGGTCGTCGCCACCGCAATCGTGGCCAACAATCTGTCCGCCTTCAATTTCGGCGACCTCGCGATCGATCCACCGGTGACCACAGAGGAGGTCAACGTCGCGCCGGGCACTCCGGTGGCCGCCATCGCGCAAGCTGCCGGAATGACGGCGAAGGACATTCAGGCGCTGAACCCCGAGCTGCGCGCCGGGCGAACTCCGCCTCTAGCCGACGACGGCAGCGGCGCGTCACCCGGATATCCCGTGAAGGTACCCCCAGGAAAGGGAACGATCGTCCAACAAGCTCTCGCGAAGATGCGGCGTGACCAGGTGCCGATGGAGCGCTACGTCGTTCGATTCGGGGAGACGCTCGATCAGATCGCCGCCGCGCGGAAGACCACGACGCAAAAGCTCGTCGAGCTGAACGGGATCGCTCCGGGAGAGGCCGTCCGCGGCGGAACGGTGCTGCTCGTGCCGAAGGTCGACGGGTCTGCGGCGACGACTCCGTCCGCGTCGTTGGCGCCGGGCGCGGGCGGGACGAGGCCGACGGTCGTCGTCCCCGCCGACATGTTCGTCTATCCGGACCGGAGGCGGGTCTTCTATCGCGTGCAGGTCGGCGACACGCTCCGCGAGATCGCGAACGCGCTTCGGGTCGGGGTCGACGACCTCGATCGCTGGAACGACCTCGACCCCGCCGCGCGACTGCAAGAGGGGATGACGCTCCAGGCATTCGTGCCGAACGGGGCCGATCTATCGCACGTGGCCGTCGTCCCGGAGAATGAGGTATCCGTGCTCGCCGTCGGGTCCGAGGAGTTCTTCGCTGCGCTCGAGCGCGACAAGGGGTTCAGGCGCGTGACGGTCGTCGCGAAGGACGGAGATACGCTCGAAGGGATCGGGAAGCACTTCGGCGTGTCGATTCGAACGATGGAGCGGATCAACCGGCGCGCTCGCCGCGACGCGTTGAAGGCCGGTGACACGGTCGTCGTGTACGTGCCGACCGGCGGGACGCACGGGTCTCTCACCAGCGGCTCGGCCACTGCGGCGAACAGCGCGTTCGTCGCAGGTGGCTCTCCCGACAAGTCCGAGGGCTGGCCGACCCCGAACGGTCCTTTGCCCGAGCCTCCGCTGCCCGACCTCTTACCGTAGCCCCGCCCGATCGCCTTGCGGCTCTCGACTTCGCTGGCGCGAAGTCGAGATAGCGAGAAGAGGGACTCCCGTTGGCTAGAACACATACTGGAGGCCGACGCCCAGAACGTCCGCACGGGAGCTGTAGGACCCGCCGTTGACCGCTGGCGTTGCCGTCGGGTTTCCCTTCACGGGATTGACGCGCGGTACGGCGGCCTCTTGAGGCGAGACGGTCACATCGCTGGCGAACACGTGAGCGAGGACGCCATCGAACCGCCAATGCTTGCCCAGGTAGAGGCTTCCACCGATGGACGCGCTCCACTTGTCGCTGTCGATCGTGAGCGGAGACACGTAAGCCTGTTTTATCCCGCTGGTCTCGTAGGCGACACCGCCTCGCGCCTGCAGCTGGTAGCCGCTCAGGTCGAACTCGTACTCGCCTCCCAATCGTACCGAGTTGGAGTCCTGTCCGCCGCGGGGGACCGAGATCGGGGATACGCCGAACGGGCTCGGGAAACCCGTGATCCCGTAGATACGGATGTTCTCCGGAGTGATGTCGATCGACCGGTGCACCGACCAGAACTCGCGAACGTACGCGAGCTCAATGCGCAGATCGTGATCGAGGTCGAGCGGTCGAAGCTCGACGCCGACGCGGACGACCGGCGGCAGTTCGAACCCGACGTGCGCCTGGTTGCCCCGTTGTGTCGCGTTATCGAACTCGGGCGCCGTGGGAAGGCGCACATCGACGGTCGCCGGAGCGCCGACGAGGAAGGGCGCCTGCCCGCTCACCGCGAGGCGTACGAGGTGCGACGGCACCCAGGTGACGCCCGCATTCGCACTCGGGGCGAAGATCGGGCCCACGGTCAGCTGGCTGTAGGCGTCGTAGTTCGGGTCCTCTCCCGCGCACACCAGGTTGTCGGGCGGGCAGGCCGAGAAGTCGACGGTCGTCTTGAAGAAGCCCGTGAGCATCTGCACGCCCGCCCCGACCCGGATCTCGTCCGCCGGTCGATATGCGAACCATGCGCCGAGGACGACCAGCGCCGAACCGTCGAGCGAGATGAGCGAGTAGCGCTGCGGGGCGGGGCTCAGCGAGCCGTCGGGATTCGCGATCTGCTGCGGGTAGCTCGTCACCGCCGTGTAGGGCGCGTACATGCCGAACGCCACGGCGTATTGCTTCTGCTCTCCGAAGCGGAACGATCCCGCAATCGTCGGAATCGGAAGGACGGGAGTCGACCCATGGACCTCGGGGAAGCCCTGGACGAACGTCGTTCCGGTGGAGCTCGTCGTGAGCGCCCGGCGCGTGAAGTCGCTCGTGTAATGAAGCCAGGAGGCATCCAGCAGCAGGCTCGAAGGCGCGTCGACGATGCCGGAAGGGTTGTACCAGATGGCGCCGAGGTCGTCGGCGCCGGCGATGAACGCGCCGCCTCGCCCGAGCGGCCGGACGCCGCGGTCGGAGAAGTAGAGCCCAGCCGCCACGGACTCCTGGGCATGAGCGAGTATGGCGACGGCGAAGCACGAGGCCACGGCGGCGCCCGCGCGGCGGCGGAAGGCGCCGCCGCGAGAAACGGACTTCTGCATCAGTGAACGATCCCCTGACGAACGATCTCGTAAAACTGCTCGAGCCCTCGCTGCTGGTCGACGAGAAACTCGGCGAGCTCGTTGGCGGCGTTGGCGTAATCTTGGCCGTCGAGCTTCGCCGGGGACCCGGGCGCGGCGCGGTTGACGTCGGCGATCGCGTCCAGGATGACCTCCAGGGGAGTCTCGCTGGTTTGACCGTTGGCCCCGGTCATCGGGGTCACGAGATGCGCGAGGACGATGTTGATGACGTTGTTCGGGTCGAGCTCCCTCGCGCAGATCTCGTTTCCGCCGCTGTCGTACGCCCGCCCGGAGATGCGGGAAAGGAAGGCCGTGTTCGAGTCGATGACGCCGCGCTGCACCTGCCCCTGTCCGATGGTCTGCGTGGGCGCTGCGGCGGTGGAAAGCAGATGATAGAGGGGGACGAGGTTGGCGTCGTCGCGCATCACCTGGATGACGTCGTCGAAGGACGAGAGGAGCTCCGCCAGCGCGTCGTTGCTCGAAACGGCGTCGAGCAAATAAGAGAGCAGCTTCTCCGTCTCCGTGCGCGCGGGCACGTCCTGACGAATGGCCTCCTGCAGGTCCATGGCGGTGGCGAACGTCGGCCCGCCCATCGTCGTCGCCGCGTTCGTCCAGAGATCGTGACTCGCCCACGTGCACGACGTGTACGGCGGTGGACAGTGCGCCACGAGCTGCGCGCGCGCCGCGTCGATGAGGACGGGGAGAATTTTCGGAAGGGAGGGATCGGCGAAAGACTGGGTCGGAGTGTTCTCTCCGGTCACCGACAGGAACGCGTCGACGAGCTGCGACCGCGCCCTCCTCCACTGCGCCTGGCGACCTGCATCCTGCGGGTTCGCTCGGCCATATTGCGCGAAGGCTTGGTCCATCTCGTTGAGCGTCTCGAGGACCAGGTAAAGCGGCGTGACCTGCGGATTCGTCGTCCCGTCGTTGCGAGCCGCGGTAGCGTTGCCCCTGCGATCGACGAGGCCTGCGGCCTTGGAACGGACGGGGTCGACGAGGGCTCGCGTCGAGTTTGCGAGGACCGAGATCCCGTCGACCATGGGGCCCGCCTGCGTGCACCGGTGCGTTTGCGGGTCGGACTTCGCGCACGTCGGCACGGAGATGCCTTCGACGATCTTCACGAGGTCGTGGACGGCGGTGAACGTGTCCGACGAGAAGATCTGCGAGAGGAGCGGCTCGTAGCTGACGGCGCCGTCCTTCGTGCATGCGATCGGCTTGCCGCTTTGGGGGTCCACCCCGAGCAGGCACTCGTCCGCCATCCCGCTGGCGTCTTGCCAGTGCTTGTAGAGGACGTCCATCAGGCCGAGGAAGAGGTCCTCGCGGCGCCGCGGCTGGCCGGTCATCGGGTTGTTGTCCAGGACGAACGCCGTAACGAGGGGCTTGAGCGAGTTGTAGAAGCCGAAATCCTCCAGGACGAACAAGGCGTCGGGATCCCGCTGCACGAACCAGTCGCCATCGGTGCACGTCCGCAGGCCGTGCACCATGCCGTCGGGCGCGACGCCGGCCGCCTGGTTGGTGCCGCACTCGCCCGGGTTGTTTTTGCAAGGATCCGGAATGACTCGCTCGGGGCATACGGCCGTGCCCATGAAATGCGGGCCCTGCAAATCCGTCAGGAAGTGGTTCGTCAGGTAGTTCTGGCCGCTCGATGTGGGGCTGTCGTTGGCCAGGTCGAAGTAGACCTGGCGATTCAGCCAGCCCGGCTTGGGGCGGAAGGTCTTCGGCTGCGCGGTCGGGCCGTTCATCAGGTCCCAGAACCCGGGCTTGGCCAGGTCTGGCCCGTTGTACGTGTCGACGTCGTTCGCATCCCACCCGATGCCGCTCGACTGCTCGATGATCGAGATCGTCGACGCGCCGGCGCCGAGGAAGCCGTTCCGCAGAATGTCGGGACGGAAATACAGGTTGGCCAATCCGACCATCGAGTCCACGTAGAAGGCCGACAGATCGTCGATCTTGAAGATCTCGCACTCGGCGAAGGGATGGCCGCCGAGGAGGCAGGGGACGCCCGAAGGGGTGCTGCTGAGGGGGGGGGCCCCGGCACAAATGTCCGGGTTGAGGGGGATGCCGATGAGGGAGACGCCTTGCGTGTGCACGACCGCTTGATCCTTGTTGCACGCGGTCACGCCCGTCGTGTCGTGGACGGTCTGTATGAAGCGCTGAAACTCGCTCCGGTTGGCGCCCGTGTTGGCCTGGGATCGATCCACGGGAGTCTTCGGTTCCGAGCCGTCGTTCGTCGAGAAGTTGAACGTGGGACCGTTGAGGTTGTTGCGGTCGTACGAGATGTGGTCCTTGTTCGTCATGTAGGTGCCGAGCGACGCGGCGAGCGGAAGGACCGCGTCGTCGCCGAAGGCCCGGAGCACGTCCTCGAGCAAGCCGGGCTCCTGCGCGATCTGAACGGTGTTGTCGATGAGCTCGTCCCACAAAGTCGATGTCGGCGGGATCTTCGCGACGGTGTCCTTGTTCGCGAGGTCCTTGGCGTAGAGGCCGTCGCCCACGAGGCGCGCGACGTCGTTCGGGTGATCGCTGACGAGCGACTTGGCGAAGGTCAGCGTATCGTCCGTGGTCGGGTCGGCCATGATCTGGCCGAGCGCGTACAGCAGGTCGAGCACGGGTGAGGTGTCTGTGTGGAACGCGTTGTACGTCACGCTCGTCCCGTCGGCGTACGTCTTCGTGGTGCCGGCCGAGGCGTCGCGCGTTCCGAGCAGCACGCGCGCCCCCGCGAGAAGGTCCATGAGCGTCTCGTGGTTGTCGGCGGGGTTGGCGTCCACGAGCTTTGCGAGGTTGCGCACCAGCGAGGCCGTGTACGTGTGGCTCGTGTCGATGTACCCGAAGATCAACGGCCCGCCCAATGAGCCCAGCGCGCGCCCGAACGAGTCGCGCGCGAGCGCATCGGTTGCGCCGACGGCGAAGAACGGTGACGGGGCCGGCTTGCCGTCGCTCGTGACGAACTGCCCGAGCGGGTTCACGTCGGGTAGCCCGTCCCCGTTCGCATCCACGAACGGTGCGGGCAGCTTTCCGTTGACCGGAGGAACGACGACGTAGCCGCGGGGGTCGCGCTGCGCGATGTAGCGCGAGGCGCCGCCGCCGAACGCCGGGTCCCGCGCGTAGAGGAGCGACTGCAGGACCTCGAGATCGACGCGAGGACGCGACAGCACCGTGCGGCCGGTGATCGGATCGGCGGTGATCGCGAGCGGAGCGTCGGGCGGGTCGGCCGTCGAGTTGAGCAGCTCGGCGTGGGCGACCTCGAGCACCTTCGAGAGCTGTGGGTACGCGGCTCCAGGCACCGGGGTGCGGTTGCCCTGGCCGTCAACCGGTGCGTTCGGATCGTAGGGATTCGAGTCGGGCGAGAGCAGCTTCAACGTGGCGTTCGTGAAATCGCGCAGGCCGGAGTAAGCGACGACCGGCCGCGCCGCGCCGAGCGCGATGTCGATGGGCCGGTAACCAGCTCGGGCGTCGTAGACCGCCCACGCCGTCTGCGCGTCGGGCGCCGCCTTGAAGGCGTTCACGACGCGGGAGATGGACTCCGTCGTCTGCGGGATGGTGCCATCCGCGTAGAGGTCCTGAATGCGGCCGAGGAAGTTCGAGAGCTCGGTGTGGAGCGACCCCTCGCCGCTCGCGGCCGGAGCGGCGCACGACCTCGTGGGATCGGGGTTGGAGAGATCCTTGATGGGGATCGGGATGTCGGGGAACGTCGCGTCGAATGCCGCGATGAGGTCCGCTCGATGGCGAGCCATCGTCTCGACTCGAGCGACGCCGTACGCTCGATCGGCCTGCTGTTTGGCGAGCGGTACGGGCGTCCCGTTCACGTCGAGCTGCCCCTTGGCCATTGCCGGGAGCAGCGACTGGTCGACCTGATCCGCGTAGGTTCCGTCCGCGCGGGGATGGCACACGTCGCGGAAGGATCCACCCGTGAGATCCTCATGCAGGGCCTGAGCCCCGACGCGGTCGCAGATCACGCCGAAGAGCTCCCTGCCGAGCGTGCCCCGTTTGGGCGCGACCCGCGTCCCGTCAAAGTCGTCGCTGCACGACAGGGCGGCGCCCAACGCAAGCACCGGCACGCACGCGCCCAGCGATCGCCGGCCGGTACGGCCGGTCGCCCTCCCGTCCTTTCTCCTGGGCCGGTCCGAGGGTCGCGTCCGGCCCGGCTGGGCGGGCGAGCGCATCAACATGGGTCCTCCAAGCACGGGACGAGGTGGGCCACGACACAGGCTCGAGTCCGCGTGAGCATGCTTGCTACATTGCGGGTACAGGTCACGCTGCTAGCAGCTTGTCAGGGAGACGGCATGGAGACCACTTCTGCAATCGTGCTTGCCGCTGGGCAGGGTACCCGCATGAAGAGCGAGACACCCAAGGTGCTCCATCCGCTCGCCGGGGTGCCCATGGTGCACTTCGGGGTGCAGGCGGCGCTCGACGCCGGCTCTCGCGAGGTCGTCGTCGTCGTGGGGCATGGCCGCCAGCTCGTCGACGCATACCTCGCCCGAACCTTCGGCACCGACCGCGTCCGAACCGTCGTTCAAGAAGAACAGCGCGGCACCGGCGACGCTGCTCGCGTGGGCCTGACGGGACTGGGCGAGCACGCCACGCGGGCGCTCATTCTCTACGGCGATGTCCCTCTCGTCACCGGCGAAGACCTCCGCAAGGTGATGCGACCGCTCGACGAGGAGAAGTCTCCGGCAGCTCTCGCCATTGCGACGTGCGTCATCGCCGATCCGACCGGCTACGGGCGGGTTCTCCGGCGGGATGGAAAGCCCGCGCTTGTCCGTGAGCAACGCGACTTGCGCGACGATACCGAGCGCGCGGTGAACGAGATCAACGCCGGAATTTACGCGGCGAGGGTGCCGCTCCTCCGCGAGGGCCTGCGCACGCTGGTGCCGAACAACGCGCAGCGCGAGCTCTACCTCACCGACATCGTCGCGTTTGCCAGCGAGTCGTCGCAGAAGATCGACACCGTGGAGCTCGACGCCGACATCCTCGCCGGGGTCAACGACCGCGATCAACTCGCGCAGGTCGAGTGCGTTCTTCAGCGCCGCATCGTTCGGCGCTGGCGGCTAGCGGGAGCCACGGTGCGCGAGGGCGCGCGGGTCGAGATGGGGGTCGTTCTCGAGCCGGACGTGACGGTCGAGAACGGCGCCGTCCTCCGCGGGAAGACACACGTCCGGCGCGGCGCCATCGTGGATGTCGGTTGTGTGCTCTCGAACACCGACGTGGGCGAGGGCGCCATCGTGCGCGCCTATTCGGTTGCTACGGACGCGCAGATCGGTCCGCGGGCACAGATCGGTCCATTCGCCCATTTGCGTCCCGAAAGCGACATCGGCGAGGAGGCGCACGTCGGCAACTTCGTCGAAACGAAGAAGACGAAGATGGGCAAAGGGGCCAAGGCCAACCACCTCTCGTACGTCGGCGACGGAGTGATCGGCGAGCGGGCGAACATCGGCGCGGGCACGATCTTCTGCAACTACGACGGCTTTCAAAAGCACACGACCACCGTCGAGCAGGGGGCGTTCATCGGCAGCGACTCGCAGCTGGTCGCGCCCGTGACGGTCGGGGCAAATGCGTACGTGGCCACCGGCACGACCGTAACGCGGGACGTTCCAGTCGATGCGCTCGCGATCGGGCGAGCGCGGCAAGAGAACAAGGAAGGGTACGCGCCGAAGTTGCGGTCGCGTCTTCTCGCGGCCAAGCAGGCAAAGTTTGACGCGAAGGCGAGGGAGCCGAAGTAGCCTAGAGATCGGCCGAGGTCGGCGCCCGGCGCAACATGGCCTCTCTCCCGCGGCCGTGCCGCGAAGCCGTCGCGCGCTGGCGCCTGCCGCCGTGTCGCGCTGGCGCATGGCGCTGCTTCGCGTCGTCTTGCGGACGGGCGCTCCCCGCCAGCGTGCCGGTCGTGCGAAAGGCCGATCGCCCGAGCCCGCAGGGCCCGGCGGCCGCGACGCGGCGGCATGCCGGCTGCACCCGTCCGGGCCGTCTGAAGGCGTTCACGAGAACCGGCGGGGGGAAAAAGAAGAGGGACATCATGTCTCACCGGAGCCAATGGACGGGTGCCGTCCTCTCGCTGCTCATGGCGGCGGGAGGGATCGCGTGCGGTGGAACTCGTGCCGCGCCCAAGTCGCCCGGACCCGGCGCGGCCGAACGGACGCCGCCCGCCCCCGCTCCCGCCGCGACGGCGAGAGGCGGACCCTCGGCCGGACCGCCTGCGAGCGCAGAGCACAAGGGCGGAAGCGGAGAAGTGGGGCCCCGCGAGGGGCAGAACGATGCGGAGAGCGAGGACGACGCGGAGCTGATAGTCAGCCGTGACGTCGTCGCGGCGTGCCCCACGCTCCGGCTGGTCCGGCAACACATGAGCGAGCTCGACCAGGACATGGTCTGGCTCGCGGTTCTCGAATCGATCGGCGATTGCATGAGCGAGGGCGGCGCGATGGAGCGGCAGAACATCGGCGTGTCCGGGGACGAAGAACATCGGCACATCGTGCGCGAGGTCCTGGAAACGCACGGCGTCTCGCCGACACGCGTCGTCGCCAGGCCGCAGTCCGTGGAAGGGACGGCCGAATGCCAGGGTGGCATGTCTTGCGGGCGGCGGGTCGAGATCACCATCCTGGCCCCCTGAGCCGGACCGGCCCACGCATGAACGCCAGCCGAGTGCTCGTTGTCCAGCACCGCATCATCGGTGCTCTGTTCGACGACGTCGACCGCGGGCCGCGGCGCTTCCAGCGCGTCCGCGCGCTCTCACGGCTCGCCGAGGAGCTCGTAGCCCACATCGCCGCAGAGGAGGCGGTCTTCTATCCCGTGGCGCGCTCTCTGGCCCGGCGCGAACGCCGCTTCCCGCCTAGCGTCACGCGTCCGGGCAGGCAGCACGTTCGAATCCGAATGCTCCTGCGACGCGTTCTCGAGGTTCGCGTCGGGGACGCCACGTTTTCCGGCGCTCTCACCGAACTGCGGGCAGCCTTCGCGCGACACGCGTGGGCACAGGAATCCGCGCTGTTCCCCCTCGTGGAGGATGCGCTCGGCGAAGAGCAGCTGAAGACCCTCGATTCGGAAATCCTCGCCGCACGCCCTGCCGTCTGGTTGGTTACTACCGAGGGAGGCGCGTTCGACAGCTCGCTCGAGGAATGGGGGGTTCGCAGTCGAATCAGCTTGCCTGCCCCCGCGGCCCGCGGCTGAGCCGTTCTCCCCGTGGGCGCCCTTCGGCGGCCGTGAATCCGGCGAAAGCTGCGCGACCTTCGCTGCGCCCTTGGCCGCCTGAGCAATTTGGTGCAAAAACCGTCATCGATGGACGCCATTCGCATTCGCGGGGGAGCGCCGCTACGCGGCACCGTCCGCATAAGCGGGGCCAAGAACGCCGCGCTTCCCATTCTGTGTGCCAGCCTGCTCTCCGACGGAGGTAGCCGCCTCCGGAATGTCCCCGCCCTGCGGGACATCGACACCACCGCGGCGCTCCTGAGATTCCTGGGCCGCGACGTGACCGTCGAGGCGCCGGTCGTGGACGTCGCCCCTGGCTCGAGCGTTCGACCGGAAGCACCGTACGAGCTCGTCAAGCAAATGCGCGCCAGCGTTCTGGTCCTCGGTCCGCTCGTCGCGCGCTTCGGGAGGGCGAAGGTCTCTCTGCCTGGTGGGTGCCAGATCGGTGCACGTCCGATCGACCAGCACCTCAAGGGCCTGGAGGCGATGGGGTGCAGCATTCATCTCGAGCGCGGCTACGTGATCGCCGAAGGGCCAGGAGGCGGCGGGCGCCTGCATGGCAGCGAAGTGTACTTCGACATTCCAACTGTCACCGGGACCGAGAACCTGATGATGGCAGCCGCGCTCGCGAAGGGCAGGACGACGCTCGTCAACTGCGCGCGCGAGCCGGAGGTCGAGGAGCTGGGCCGCGTGCTCAACAAGATGGGGGCCGAGGTGGACGGCGCCGGGACGGACGTCATTCACGTCCGCGGGTCCGACCGGGGTGAGCTGGCACCGTTCGACCACGCGATCATCGCCGACCGCATCGAGGCAGGCACGTACATGGTGGCGGCCGCAATCGCCGAAGGTGGCGACGTCGGTCTCGAGGGCGCCGAGCTCTCGGACATGGAGGCCCTGATCGTGAAGATGCGGGCCGCCGGGGTGGACGTCGCGAGCGAGGGTCGCGTCGTCCGCGTGCGGCGAACCGGGCCCCTACGCGCCGTGAACGTCACGACGGCGCCGCACCCTGGCTTCCCGACGGATATGCAGGCTCAGTTCCTCGTTCTGATGTGCTTTGCGCGCGGAGAGAGCGTGATCAGCGAGACCATCTTCGAGAATCGATTCATGCACGTCCCGGAGCTCCAGCGAATGGGGGCCAGCGTGGCTCTGCGGGGGAACACCGCAGTCGTACAGGGTGTGGACAAGCTTTACGGTGCAAGCGTCATGGCTACCGACCTGCGGGCCAGCGCCTCGCTCGTGATTGCAGGGCTCGTGGCGGAAGACGAGACCGAAGTCCGCCGCGTGTACCACATCGATCGCGGGTACGAGCGCATCGAGGACAAGCTGCGAGGCCTGGGAGCCGACATCAAGCGCGTGAAAGGAGCCGAGTCATGAGCGGCCCGCTAACTCTGGCCCTGCCGAAGGGCCGCGTCCTGCGTGCGGTTGCGCCCCTGCTCGCGCGCGCGGGCGTCGATGCAAATACGTTGCTCGCGGACGACCGTTCCCTCGTCCGCGAGGCCAGAGCGGCGGGTCTGCGGTTCCTCTTGCTCAAGCCCGATGACGTTCCCACGTACGTGGAGTACGGAGCGGCCGACGTGGGCATTTGCGGGCGCGACGTCTTGATGGAGCGGGCGTGCGACCTGTACCAACCGCTCGACTTGGGGATTGGCAAGTGCCGTATGGTGGTGGCGGGGCTCGTCGGTCGCCCGCTCCCCGAGGGGGTCCCTCGCGTCGCAACGAAGTTTCCGCGCTGCGCCGCAGAGCACTTCGCGCGACGGGGGATCCAGGCCGAGGTCGTGTACGTGCAGGGATCCGTCGAGCTCGCACCGGTAGTCGGCCTGTCCGATCTCATCGTCGACCTCGTCGAGACCGGGAGCACGCTCGCGCAGAACGGGCTCCATGTTATCGACGAGGTCGCGCCCATCTCGAGCGTGCTGGTCGCGAACCGCGCCGCCTATCGCCTGAAACAGGACCAGGTGAGCGCCCTCATCGAATCGCTGCGCCCCCCGCATCCGGGGAAGGAGGCGGGTCGAGGCGAACGAGCGGACGCAGGCGTTTGAGCGTCGCGCGGCCAATCCCTTTCACCTTGAGCAAGTCCTCGATCGCGCGGAAGCGACCCAGGTGGGCGCGCAACGCGACGATGGCATCGGCGCGTTTCTGCCCGACTCCTGGGAGGCGCCGGAGGTCGTCGGTGCTCGCCGTGTTGAGGAAGACGGGATCGTCGGGCGAGGCGTGTGCATGCGTCGGCGAAGTGGCAGTAGCGGTAGCCGTCGCTGATGCCGGTGGCCCCAGGGTCGGCCCCGCGGCCGATGCCGTCGCCGAGGTGCTGGTGGGGGGGAACGTCGACGATGCGCCCGCGGGCGAGCCCGCGGCCTGCCCACCGCCCGCAATGGCCGTACTCCCGATGAGCGCGAGGAGAGCGAGGCCTGCCGCGGCCAACATGACGCGCGCGAGCGGCTTCGCGAAAGGAGAGCCGATCGTGCGCGTCACGAAGCGCGACAGTACCTCCCGGAATGCGGGAAGCATGGTTTGGGGTCCTCTTACTCAGATGATCGATTCGCCACCGGGCTGCGGTCGCTGCCTCGGGCGCGAGCCCGCATCCACCGCGTCGGCCCGACGCTCGTAGGGCTCCCACTCGCGCACCTGCAGCGTGCCGCTGATCGGTACGCAGTCCAGCTTCAAAGTGATCGAGCCGTCCTTGTTCACGAAGCCGGTGCCCACCCGCGTCCAGTACGACTTGGTCATTCCGTTGCTCGTGCCGCGCTCGACGATCGTGAACACGGCCTTCATTGTCCGAGATTGCTCTTCCATGGGTTCTCTCCGTAAGCGTGGCGTTCGTGCCGCGCGCCGGTCCCCACTGCGACCCGTATGCCGCGCCGCTTGCGCTGCAAATTCGCGGGGGGAGGGGTCCGCGCCGCCTGGCCGGGACGAAATCGAGGGTGTCCGCGGACACTGGTGTCCGGAGCACGCCGGTGCGACAATTGGGATACTGGCATGCCCGGAACGAAATGCATCGACTGCCAGAAGTCCGCTCCGCACACGGAGACGCAGTACACGCTCATTTCGAAGCATCGGTGGCGTGTAACGCGCATCCGCGCGCCAGGGAGGCGGGCGTTCGAATGGCGGTGCCCCGCCTGCTGGGCGGCCTACAAGGCACGCAGGCCACAGGCTTCCTCGCAGCCCCCCGCGGGCGCCTCGCGACCCCCGGACGCGCCTTCGCAGCCGCCGGACGCGCCTTCGCAGCCGCCGGACGCGCCTTCGCAGCCGCCGTCCGTCTCCTCGCTTCCGCATGCGTCTTCACCCCCGCATGCGTCCTCGTCCCGGCATCCGTCCTCGTCCCGGCATGCGTCCTCGCCCCCGCACGCGTCCTCGTCCTCCTCTTTCCGCGTCTCGGCGCACCTTCGTGCGTCCTCCTCCGTGCCGCAGACTCCCTCGTCCGCTCCGCCGGCCCCCGGAGCGCATTCGACTTCGTTGCCGGTGAGTGTGCCGTCGCGCGAGTCCGCGAACCGTCTGCAGGGCGCGCCTCCGGCCAAGAGCAAGCCGCCCGGCAAGGGCGCGCCGTAGCGGCCGGCAGACGTGTGCCTTGGCCGCGCGGCCGACCGCGTGGTACGTGAAGGTGTACGGAGGATTCCCATGGGCGCCGCGCTCGCTTCGGAAGAGAGGCTCGTTGAGGACCGCATCCAGGAGGGCGCCGGCGCGTCGCGTCGCGCGTTCTTGGGGGGAGCAGCCGCGTTCGCGACGCTGCTCGGCCCTCGCATCGCGTCGGCGGGGCCCGCGTCTGCACTCGCGGCGCAGCCGCCGGCGGGCTTCGTCCCGTTCTCGGCGCCTGGATGCGTCGTTCGAATCAAGAAGAGTGGCTGTCTCGAAGCGAACGGCGTCTACCCCAAGCCGGACGACGCCAAGGAGATGCTGCGTCGCGCCATGCAGGAGCTCACCGGCAAGAGCGACCTGGTCGAGGCGACGAAGCTCTTCGTGCACCCTGAAGACAGGGTGTGCGTGAAGGTGAACGGCATCGCCCAGCAAAACATGGCGACGAACAAGGAGCTGGTGGTTCCCTTCGTGGAGGCCATGGTCGCCGCTGGCGTGCCCCCGACGAACATCACGCTTCTCGAGCAGTATCCCGGCTTCATGAACGCCACCAGGATTCACGCGAAGGACGTCCCCCCCGGCGTCAGCATCGTGTGGCATTCGAACAACGACGCCACGATGGACTGGCGAACGATTCCCGGAACCGGCCGCCGGGCGAAGTTCGTGCGTGCCCTCACGGAGTCGACCGCCCTGGTGAACTTCGCGCTGGTCAAGGACCATTCCATCTGCGGGTATACGGGCGCTCTGAAGAACATGACGCACGGTTGCAACGTAAACCCGCAGGATTTTCACGACCACCACGCCAGCCCGCAGATTGCTTTGCTGGCGGCACAGGACGTCGTCCGGACGCGAGCGCGCCTGCACATCATCGACGGCTTCAAGCTCATGGCGAACGGTGGTCCTCTCTACAAGCAGCCGCGGTACGTCATCCCGCACGAGGCGGTGTACGCGTCGACCGACCCGGTGGCGGTGGACGCCATCGGCTGGGGAGAGGTCGAGAAGGCCCGCACGGGCTTCGGTCTGAAGTCTCTCACCGACGAGGGGCGGCCGCCTGCATACATCGCCGCAGCTGCGGACCTGGGGCTGGGCGTCGCCGATCCCAAGAAGATCACGCTGCGCGACGTCGCGCTGTAACATCAAGAGGTGGTGCAGCGGGACTCGGAGCGAACGCGCGTCACGCGCATTCAGCAGGGCCCCGGTAGCGGCGGTCCCGGCGGGTCACGGGCAGGGGATGCGTGCATCATCGTCATCTATGGGCCTGAGCTGGGCAAACGCGTACAGCTTGGTACCGCGCCGTTCGAGATCGGTCGGTCGTCGAAGAACGACCTCTTTCTCGACCAGGAGAGCATCAGCCGTCATCACGCGCGGATCACGTTCGACGGCACGCAGTACTGGGTTCAGGACCTCAGCTCGACCAATGGGACGTTCGTGAACGACACACTCGTGAAGGAACAGCTCCTCCGCGACGGCGATCAGATCCGCATCGGTCGGTCGATCTTGAAGTTCATGACCGGCGAGAACATCGAGGTGCACTACCACGAGGAGATCTACCGCCTCATGACGGTGGACGGCCTGACGCAGGTCTTCAACCGCCGCTACTTCAACGAGGCGCTCGAGCGCGAGTTCAATCGGTCCAAGCGGTACGGGCGTGGCCTCTCCCTCATCGCGTTCGACATCGACCACTTCAAGCGCGTCAACGACACCTACGGCCACCTCGCCGGAGACAACCTGCTGCGGTCGATCTCCTCGGCCGTGAAGCCGCGGCTCCGCCGCGAAGATATCCTCGCCCGGACGGGCGGCGAAGAGTTCGGGATCCTCCTCCCGGAAATTGGTCTGGACGGGGCCAGGACGACCGCCGAGAAGGTGCGACGCATCGTCGAGACCACGCCCCTTCGGTTCGAGGAGCGGGTCATCGGGTGCACGGTAAGTCTGGGCGTGGCGACGATCGACGAGCGCGACGCATCGCCCGAGGATCTTTACAGGCGGGCTGACGAGCGACTCTACGAGGCAAAGCAAGGCGGTCGGAACCGCGTCTCGGGGTAGCGGGTCACGGAACGCAGGCGCCGCACGTCGCAGGCACAAGCGGCGTGCCCCCAGCACGCGGCTGGCCGATCCAGCGGCTCACGAGCTCGAGCTCGTCCACCGTGAGGGCACGCGTGTTCTGGTTCAACGGGGCACTCACGTTGGTGGGGAAGGGCATCTCGCGACCGGGCACCAGGTTCGCAAGTCTGGCGCGTTCGTCGTCCGACAGGGGCTGCCACGCGATCGAATGCATCGGTCCCATCGTCGGTGGCGCCGGCATTCCTCCGTCGCAATACGGCGGCTGCGTGATCGTCGCTTGCGCCGTCGGCGCCGCCATGAGCAGCTTGTACAGCATCCAGCTGTCCGCAGGATCGCCGGCGGCCGGGGCGCCTGCGCCCGGATCCAGGATGGGCATGTCGATGCCGAAGATCAGCCCCGGCGGTTGTGCGACCGCTCGCGGGCCGGTGTTGGCCTCCTGGGAGACGCGGCCGACCGCCGTGGCGGCGATGGTCTGCGGCGTGCTGAGAATCAGACCGGCAGCCGACTGCACGCCGCCCGCGTGACAGCCCGCGCCGTTGCAGTTGCTGAAGAGCGGCAGGATGTCCTTGCAGAAGTCGACCGTCGGCGGCACCGGCTGCATCGGCGCATTCGCCGCCGCTTGGAACACAATCTTTGGGTTGACGGATGGATCCAGGGTTGCGCCGTCGATGGCGCGGAGCCCGTTCATGTCCGTCGGGCTCTGCGGAGCCGCGATCAGGAGCTGGTAGAACTGCTGGTCCTGGAGCTGCTTGTCCGGCGTGATCGTCACCACGCGGGCCACAGGGTCGTATTCGACTGCGGGGGCAAAGAAGGTCCCTCGCTTGTCCGTGAGGACGAACGTCTGCCGTGTGATGCTGAGCGGCGCAAGCAACCGATCGAACGCGAGCTCGATGCGCCCCGCGGTGGGCAGGTTGGAGCCGGTGATGTTGGAGGCCACGAGCTTCACCGGCGGCCCCTGCACCGCCTGATCGTCCTGATGGCCCTGGTCGCACCCGACGGCCAGCGCGCACGCCGCGATGCAGGCGATCGCGCGCGCTGCCACCCTCCGGCTCCTCAGCTCTCGGAGTAGAGCTGAAGCTGCTCGCGCACCACCTCTTCGTTGACGCCCGAGCGCAGGTGATCCTTCAGACAGTCGGCCAAGGTCAGCAGGAGCTCGTCGACGCCCTTGTCCTCGATGAGCTTTTGCAGGAGCTGCCTCGCCTCGCGGCTGTCGTCTGTGCGCAGGAACTGGCGCACGGTCTCCAGAGAGATCTCGCCCTGGAAATCCAGGTACATGTTCTCCAAGAGATAGCGCACGAGCTCTTTCACCGTCGTCCTCCACATTTCGACCGCGCGCCAGCGATGCCGGAGCCGGGCCGTCCAAGCCACGCCGCGGCCAAGCCGCGGGCGTGCCGTTCGTCGTCGCCGCCCAAGGTTCCCAAGGGCTTTCACAAGGGGAATTGTCATATCCCCCGGCGGCGCACCGGTGCAAGGTTTTCCGTGTCACGGTCAGCGACATTGTGCGAGCACCGCGTCTGTAGGCTCGTGGCAGGTGAAGCACGGCCGGGGGTTTCTTCGGTACTGCGTGGAGCATCCGCCGAGGAAGCCGTTTTTGTGCGGATCGAAGCCGGCGCCCACGCCGATGGCGCCGTGGCAGGCGACGCAATCGCGCTCCGTGTGGCAGCTCACGCACGCGTTCAAGTTGCGCTCCGCCTCGAAGGCATGGTGGCCCGGCTTTCTGGGGGGATCGCTCCAGATGCTCTTCGGTGGGTGGAATCGACCGCTGTCCTTGCTGTTCGGTGGGCTCGACTCCGCCACGCCGACACGGAGGTGGCACGTCACGCAGAAGCTCTGGTCGCGATGGCAACTCGCGCAGCGCTCGGTTGCCATGCGCGCCTCGATGGCGTGCATGTTCAGGTAGTCGTTGGGGTGGATGTTCCGCGGCCGAACTCGGCCGTCGTGGCAGTCCGTGCAGAAGTCCTCGCGGTGGCAGTTCGAGCAGAACTGCGAGTCGTCGGCGGCCACCCACTTGTGACGCTCGACGAAGTCCGACGTGTGCTCGGAGTTGTGGAGCCATCGGGGCGGGAGCAGCGTGCCGCTCGCGAACATCGTCCGGATGACCGTCCCGCGGTCACCGCGCAGGTGACAGGTATCGCACGCGCTCTGCGCTTCCCCGCGTGAGGCGGAGTCGGGAGCCTGGTGGCAGTGAAAGCAGCCGCGCATGCGAGGAAGCTGATCTCGCGTGGCCAGCTCGAGTTGATCCACCGGGCCGTGACACTGGGCGCAACCGATGTTCCGGTCGGCGTGGACCTTGTGGTTGAAGAGCATGTTGGCGCGCGGAATTCCGAGCTCGGCTACGGCGTTGCCGTCCTCTGGCTTGTAGCCGAGGTGGCAGAAGTCGCATTTGCCCATGGCCTCGTCGCCGGGCGTGACCTTCGCCTTGTTCGTATGGTCCGTGGAATGGCACGCGTCGCACGTCGTTCCCGCAGGAATGAGCGAGTCGCCTGCGTTCGTGCTCTGGAGTCCGCCGGGGTGGCACGTCTTGCACGTCAGGCCCATGTCCTTCGTCATGTGCTTGGCATGGTTGAAGCGCAGCGTGAGGCGCTGCAGCGGATAGATGACGTCGCTCGGCCCGGTGTCGGGGTCGAACGAACCGGGCGGTAAGAGCTTCGCGGGCACCTTCTGGTCGTCCGGCAGGGGCGCCAGGCCGTGCACCGCCGGCGGGGCGCTCGCCACGGCGAACGGCACGATCGCGACGATCGCCAGTAGCGGGAGGAGCGCGATCGCCAAGCGCTCCCAAGCCCGCGCACGCGCACCCCGAGTCGCCACGACCGCCGCGCTCATTTGGTCACCGCCAACGTCAGCCACATCATCAATCGGAAGCGCTGGCCCACCAGCCGGTTCATGTCGTGCTCCCACTCGACCCTGGCCTCGGCGCGCGGCGCGAAGCGGTAACCGAGGCCCGCGACGTAGTTGAAGCTCGTCGCGTCGCGATCTGGGCGCAGCTTGTCATCCCACTGCCAGACGCCCGTCCTGAGGGTCGCGACGTAGCGGTTCTCGAACACCTGCTGGCCCGACACATCGCCGCCGACCCGATTGCCTTCGTCTCCCCAGTTGCCGCTCCCGCGCAAACTGAGGAGCGTCCCGCCATGACGCCAGCGGGCCGAGAGGTCGCCGCCTTCGTCGAACGGATGCCCGTTCGTCGGAAAATAGTCGAGCCCCGCCGCGTAGTACGGGTACGGCGTGTATGCCGCGCCGTTGCCGGGGTCGAACGGCGCAGTTTGAACGCTGTAAATGCGGACGTGCCCGCCCCCGGCCAGGCTGAGTCGATCGTCGAAGTCGACGTTGGCGCGCAGGCCCACATCGTTCATGGGCTCGCCCGCGAAGAAGTTCCAGATGCTGTCCCCGTCGAAGACGGGCACGTAGTAGTCGTAGTCGGCGCTCACGGTCAGGTGCCGCCCGAGGTACGCGTCGAGCGAGCCGTAGATCGACGTCACCTCGGCCCGGTACAGGTCGTAGATGAATCCCGCCTTGGCGCCGCCGTGATCGGCCCACGTCGCGTCGAGGGCATAACCAACCCGCTCCGACGAGATGCGTGCGCTATCGTACGCCGCCGGGCCCGAAGTCGCGCTCGCGAATTCGCTGACGTTCGCGGCGCCCGTGTCGTAGACCCGCCGGTACGTCAGCCTGCCGTGAATCCATGTCACGCCGGTGGACTCCAGCGCCACGCCAATCGCCGGCGCCAAACCCGCGGGCTGAAAGGCCGGATAGAGCGACGGGTCGAACCCCGAGCGGTCCCCGCGCCACACGCCGTCGCTCTCGAAGCGCGGCGTACTCAGGGGAAAGCCGCCGCGTTGCTCGAGGCCGCCATACACCTCTGCCTTGAGGAAGTACGGCGTCGTCACGGTCGCCTCGCCACCGTCGAACGACCACCACCCGAGCGCGTCCACCACGTACTGGCGGCCGAGCTTGAACCCGAGCCAGCCGTTCAAGAGGCGGCGTCCCTCGATGTATGCGTACATCAGATCGAGCGGCCCCTGGGAGAAGCCAGGTACGTAGCTGCTGAATTGCGTCCGGTCGGCCGTCGCGCCGTCGGCGCCGTAGTCGGCGTCGTAACGAAGTCGCGCACGGAACGTGATCTCGGGCGCTCGCGGGTCCCCCGGCGGCGACCCGAGCAGGTTGTATGCAGCCGCTCCGAGCGTGGACGTGAGTCTGCGCCGCGAGAGGATCACCTCCCCCGTCGGCGAGCGAACGTCGTAGAACTGCGCGGCGGTGTCGCTCGTCACCTCGACGTCCGTCGCCGCGGCGGGTGCAGCGGGGGCGTCGCCGGCGCGCGCGTCTTCCGCGGCCAGTGCAAGAGAAAGCGGTGCTGCAAGGAAAGCGACCGGGCGCGCGCGCATATGCGGTGCTTATGCCTTGTTCGCTCCGAAGTCTTTCGCGAGCTTGTCGTCGAACGTGTCGGCCACGGCGGCCAGGTGGCGGATCATCTGTTCGACCTCCTCGGCGCCGAGTCCCTCGACGGGGCGCTCGCTAACGGCCAACACGCGATCGCCCGCCAGGCCGAAGGCCGCGTTGGCCAGTCCGGCGGCGTTCAGCTCGAGGAGCTTGCGCATGCACGCCGTCTGCTTGCCGGCGTCCTCCGGCAGAACGATGATCGGCGACGCTGCCCGAAGGTACGTCGTCTTGTCCTGATCGTACCGCGTGACGGTGACGAGCACGGACGCGCTCCCTCGTTTGAGCGTCCAGGAGGTGTTCGAGCCCTGAACTGCCCCGGCCGCAGACGCGCGGCAGCCGCCGGGGTCTAGGCCGAGTTTGCGGATCGTCTGCTCGACGAGGGCGACGGCGTTTTCAAAGTCGGTCGGAGCGGGTGCGGCAGGCGTGGCCGGTGACACGTCGGGGCATTCCTTCCAGCGCAGCTTCGCGCGGGGAGCGAGGATGGTTTCGCCGGTGCTCCATGTCAATGATAAGTGAGCGCGTCGGGCGTCGCGGAGCGGGACACAGGTATGCGCGCGCGCGGCAAACGTCCGGCAAACATGGCAGAAGGGGCGGGAAACGCCGGCAATCGTGGGCGATTGCGCTGCTTGACCCTGCGTCCGGCAGGATGGCACCTTATAGAGGGGCAGCCGCGCACACCCACATGTCCGAAAGCCAGCAACGATATCGCGTCGTCGAGAAGCTCGAGTCCGGGGGCATGGCGGAGGTGTTTCGCGCCGAGAGCGAGGGCTTGCAGGGTTTCCGCAAGCAGGTCGCGATCAAGCGCGTCCTTCCGCACCTCTCCTCGAAGAAGAAGTTCATCTCGATGTTCCTCGACGAGGCGCGCCTCTCGGCGCAGCTCTCGCATTCGAACTGCGTCCAGGTCTTCGACATCGGCGTCGGCGACAACGCATTCTTCATCGTCATGGAGTTCGTCGACGGGGCGAACCTCAAGGCAATCATCGAGCACCTGAAGAAGCACGGGCGGGACTTCCCCGTCGAGGCCGCTGTCTTCATCGCACTCGAGCTGTGCAAGGGCCTGGCGTACGCCCACGAGCTCACCGACCACGGCGGTACGCCTCTACACATCGTCCACCGCGACATGTCGCCGCCGAACGTCCTCATCACGAAGAACGGCGAGGTGAAGATCGTGGACTTCGGCCTGGCCAAGGCGAACAGCCAGCTCGAAAAGAGCGAGCCGGGCATCATCAAGGGCAAATTCTCCTACCTCTCGCCGGAGGCCGCCGTTGGACAAGAGGTGGACGCGCGCACGGACGTGTTTGCCGTGGGGATCATCCTGTGGGAGCTCCTAGCGGGGCAACGACTCTTTCTCGGAGAGACGGACTTCCAGACCGTGAAGAAGGTGCAGGCCGCGAACGTGCCCGCGGTCTCGTCGATCAACAAGAAGGTGCCCCAGGACCTCGAGCGCATCATCGCGAAATCGCTCGCACGGGATCCGGCGCAGCGTTACGGGGCGGCGCGAGCCCTCGGCGCCGAGCTGTCCAAGTTCATGTTCAAGTATGGCGTGCCCGTGAGCACGTTCGATATCGCCACCCTCGTCCAGGGCGCGATGAAAGAGCGCCAACGGCGCGTCCCCCAGCAGGCGAGCATCATCGACAAGCTGATTGAGGAGGCGCTCCTCGAGTTCACCTCGCTCACGGACGACAAGGGTCCTCCTGGTGGCGCCAAGCCCATCGATATGCGCGCGCAGAAACCGCAGTCGGCGTCCGGCGGATACGTCGACGTGGGGTCGTGGATCGATGAGCTCGGCGGGCCGAAGCCGGAGAACCACGCGCTCCGCGCCGTCCTGCCATCGGGGATCACCGAAGGCAACCTCGCGGCCTTGGAGGAGGACGACCCCTCCACACCGGGCGCGCCTGGCGGCGCGCGTGCGCCGATGCCGTCACCCTCCAGTCCGCCGTCGTCGCCGGTCGCGCATGCGGGAAGCTCCCGCGCGCCGCTGCCGCCGTCGCCCGAGTCTGCTTCGTCGGTCGCGGAGCGAGGCAAGTCGACGCCGGCGACGAGGGTGGGGGTCCTCGTCGCGCTCGTGGTCGTGATGGCCGCCGGCGCAGCCGCTTGGTTCACGCATCTGATCCCGCATAGCCCCTGACGTTGCCGCCTCGCCTCGTCCGCTCCCTCCACGTGCCCCTCCTGCTCGCGTGCACTGCGGCGTGCGGACACGCGAACGCACCGAAGCCGGCGCCCTGCCTGGAAGGGATGGCGCTCGTCGAGGGGCGGTTCTGCATCGATCGCTGGGAAGCGTCCCTCGTCGAGGTCACGCCGGACGGGGAGCGCCCGTTCTCCCCCTACGAGTCGCCCGAGGGGAAGGTCGTGCGGGCGGTTTCCCGCGACGGGGGCGTGCCGCAGGGATACGTGTCGCGCAACCAGGCGGAGCTCGCATGCAAGAGCGCGGGCAAGCGCCTTTGCGCGGAAGACGAGTGGGCGACCGCCTGCCGGGGCGATCCGCCGCACGCATTTCCGTACGGAGACGTGCGCGAGAAAGGCGCGTGCAACGACTCGGGCGTCTCGCCGCTGCAGGTGCATTACCACGGCGCCCCCGACATGTACCAGCCCGGCCCGATGAACGACCCGCGCCTCAACCAGACGGCGGGAACGGTCGCGAACGGCGGCAACTTCGCGCGCTGTACGAACTCCTTCGGCGTGTTCGACATGGTGGGAAACCTGCACGAGTGGGTCATGTCGCCCCGCCCCACCTTCCGAGGCGGCTACTACCTCGACACGCACCTCAACGGCGACGGCTGCGCCTACCGAACGACCGCGCACGGGGCCGGCTATCACGACTATTCCACCGGCTTTCGCTGCTGCGCCGAGCCCCGCCGTTGACGCACGTCTCCGGCTGCGCCGGAGCGTGGTCGAACCCTGGGACCTGGCGTTTACGTCGCGAGGTGCGCTCGTGCGCTGGCCGCTGCGCCTTCCCCGTGGCTAAATGGGATCGCTATGAATCGAACGTACGCAGCAACCAGCCTGGCCACGGCGATTGCTCTCGTCCTCGGCGCGTGCGGCGACGACAACAGCGGGGGGTACTCCTACGGGTACGGCTCCGCGACGAGCTGCGCGCAGTACACGACTTGCGGCACGTGCACCCCGGTGTCCGGCTGCGGCTGGTGCTTCGACTCCAAGGGGGGCGTCTGCACCACCGACCCCAACGAATGCGCCCAGGTGGTGAGCGAGTTCACGTGGACCTGGGATCCTAGCGGTTGCCCCGACGCCGACGCGAGCGTCGCGCCTGTAGACGCGAGCCCTCGCGCGAGCGACGGGTCTGCCCCGCAAGCCGACGCGGTCACGCCGGAAGACGTTGCAGCGCCCAGGGGCGACTCGGCGCCGCCGGTGCAGATCGACGCAGGCGCACCTGCGGTCGAAGCTGGTGGCGGGCTCCCGACGCCAGAGGACGCCGCGTCGGCACCAGAGGCCGCTGGCGGCGGCGCGATGTAGTAGTCGGACGGCCGCGCCGCGAGGGCCGCCGGGAATGGCGCTCGCTCCGACGACGGAGCGCGGCGTGGCCCGAGCACGCCGGCTTCGCGCTCGTGCCGGCGGGCGCCATCGGCAACGCTGCCGACCGCTCGGTGCCCGGATTCGTCGTCGACTTCGTCCACGTGCGCTACGGGGCCGATTTCATGTCGCGGACGTATTCGTCATGGCCGGAGTTCTCGCGCTACTTGCGTGGCGCGCTAGGGCGTCCGCTGCGCAGGGCTCAGGTCGTGCCCATCGAACGGGACGCAGTGCGTCAGCTCGATGAGGCGCTCTACCGACCCTTCGAACTCGCGTTCGTCGATGCCCTCCTCGAGCCTCTCGAGCAGCGCGCGCCCGGCCCGGACCGCCTCGGACCCGGCCGTCTCCGTCGCGAGTTCGTCGATGACTTCGGCGAGCAGGGGTCGCCGCGCGTACCTCTCGGCGAGGAGCGTGTTGAGGAGCAGCTCGATGCGTCGGGATCGCGGAACGGTCTTCGTCATGGGTCGCGGGCGGCGGCGTGCATCGCCCGTACCCTTGAGGCGCGATCCGCAAGCCACCGAAAATCCGTGCACCGAAGTTGCGTGCGCTGGTGCAACTCCGCCACGCGCGCCGCGGAAGCGCCTCACCGCACACCCGCACCGCGTTCTCACGCGGTCCTACACGAATCGTAAGTTCGAGCTTGCGAGCCCTCGGAGAGCGTCAATCGCAGAAGAGCTCGTTGCCGTCGAGGCGGCAGTCGTTGTGGTGGCACTCGCGCTTCTTCGCGTATTTCCCCGAGGTGCACACGAGCTCCGCCTTGCGGTCGACCGAGCAGGCGATGCGCTTGGGTTGGTCGCACGCGTCGCCCTCTTCCGCGACGCTGTCGTCGCAGTCGACCTTTCGCGTATCGCGCTGGGTATGGCAGCCCTCTGGCCCGCGGCACGATGACGCTGCGGCCAGGCTGGTGCCGTCGCAGATGAGCATCGTCTTGCGATCGACCGAGCAGGCGTACGTTCCGTGCTGTGCACAAGGGTCGCCCACTTCGCCGAGCGACGTATCGCAGCGAATGTTGCGCCCGTCGGACACCTGGCACCCCTCGGGGCCGCGGCAGTCGCGCCAGAGGGCGAAGGAGCCGTCTTTGCACACGAGGGCCTTCGTACGGTCGGCGGTGCACGCGTAATCGAGCGGTGGGTTGCGTGGGCAACGGTCCCCCGCCACGGCGACGGTGTCATCGCAGTCATCGGAGTCCCCGTGGTGGGTGCAACCGCGCTGGCCCTTGCAGGGGACCTCGACCCACGCGCCGGTCGTGCACACGAGCGCGCTTGCCTGTTGAGAACAGACCAGCTGGTCAGCCACGCGACAGCTGGCGCCGACGGACGGACGCGTCCGGCACGCACCGAACGCCAGCGCCAGGAGAACCGCGCATCTCAGCGGGCGCTCCATGCCGACCATCCGATCGAATCCCACGCGGAACACGCGGCGCACAGTCACGTGATCAATCGCACCAGATCTCGCGGCCCTTGACCTTGCAGCCCCCGCGCTTGCAGTCGCGTGCCCTCGTCCACTTTCTCTGGGCGGAGCATTTCAGGGCACTCCGCGCATCCTCGCTGCACGCAAGATTGTCGACGGGGTCGCACGGGTCGTTCTCGCGCGCGAAAGAATAGTCGCAGTGGACGAGGTCTCCCTCGATCCAACACCCCTTGGGTCCACGGCACCCGTTCGAGGCAACGAACTTGCTGGTCGCAGCGTCGCACTGCACTTGCGTCTTCTTGTCGGTGCTGCACCCGAAATTCTTGTCGCCAGCCTCCACGAGGCAAGGGTCGCCGATCTCGGCCAGACTGTCGTCGCAATCGATTGTGCTCCCCGTAACGCTGCACTTCTTGGGTCCGCGGCAGGTGCTCGCCATCTGGAACTTGCCGTCTTTGCAGACGAGCTCCTTGGAGTGGTCGGTGCTGCAAGAGTAGTTCTCGTTCAGCGTCTGCTGGCATGCATCGCCCTCCATTGCGAGGTCGTCATCGCACGTCGACGAGGCCCCCTGGCCCTGACATCCGTGCGGCCCCCGGCAGGGCAGTGTCACGATGACGTTGTTCTGGCACAGGAAGCCGCTTACTGCGTCCGTGCACTGAATCTTGCCGTTGCTCGTGCATGCACCCCCCGGCGCGAGCAGCTTGCAGTCTCCGAGCGCCGCGACGAGCACGACGCAGAAGACGCCGGCGGCGAATCGTGCCCACACGCGAGCCATCGAGCCTCCTCGACCATGGATGCAGCGAGACTCGCACGATGAAACCGGAGTTTTTTCGCCAGGTAAAGGAGAAGGCGCGCAGGGCTTGCCTAAACCGCGGCGCGTGCCCCCTTGTGGTCGCGATACGAAAGGAGCCGCGGCTAGAGCGCCATACGCGCTGCCTCGAGCAGCTCGATGCCTTTGAGCATGGCGTCGTGCCTCGACGCTAGGCAGAAGAAGGGGTTGGGGGACGGTTGCAGCCAGAAGACGGCCGTAATGAGTCCGCGGAGAATGGCCGACGGCGTTACGGTCGCTCCTCCGACCGAGGCGACCCGCGCCAGCGGAGAGACGTGCTTCAGCCACTCCGCCGAGAGCTGCCGCTGGCTTGCGGGCGCTAACTGGCGCATGCGCGCAATGTCGGTAATCAGAAACAGCCTCTCACTGGTCCGGCGGCCGTCGAGCATCACGCTCGCGGGGCCCACCCGGTCCTGGCTCCTCTACCGGCGATACTCGACAGGCCACGCCGCTGGCACGGGACACCCGCAAAACTGGCCAAGACGTTCGTCAGCCGCCCGAAGTGCGCGAAACCAAGGGCGCCCCGCCGGGCACGCCGCTCGCTCAGGCGAAGTGCACGCATGCTCGCCACCGCGCTCAGCGCAACGCTCGTCGGTCTTCAGTCGCATCTCGTCCGCGTCGAGGTCGAAGCGATGCGGGGGCCGCCCTACTTCGATCTCGTTGGTCTGGCCGAGGCGTCCGTTCGTGAGAGTCGTGTCCGCATCAAGAGCGCGCTTTCGCAGCTCGGCGTCGACATCGCCGAGTGTCGGCTGGTCGTGAATCTCGCGCCGGCCGATGTGAAGAAGACCGGCAGCGGCTTCGATCTTGCCATTGCCGTGGCGGCCCTTGGCGCGCTCGGCGTCGTCCCTCGCGACGACCTCTCTGGAATCCTGTTCGCAGGAGAGCTCTCGCTCGAGGGTACCGTGCAGCCGCTGCGGGGCGTCCTTCCGCAGCTGCTAGGCGCCCGCGCTCGTCGCGTGAAGCGCGCGATCGTGCCCCGCGCAAACGCGGCGGAGGCCGCACTCGTCGCGGGAATGGACGTTCGAACCGTGGGGTCGCTGGGCGAGCTGGTCGCCGCCCTGCGCGAGGGTTCCGAGCTGCCGCGGGCGCAGCACGCGCCGGAGGCCGTCGAGGTGGCGCTCGACGACATGTCCGACGTACGCGGCCAGGCCGGCGCTCGCCGCGCCATCGAGGTCGCCGCCGCAGGCGCGCACAACGTCCTCATGATTGGTCCGCCCGGCGCGGGAAAGACGATGCTCGCGCGTCGGCTACCGAGCATCCTTCCACCCCTCTCGAGCGAAGAGGCGCTCGAGGTGACGGCGATCCATAGCGTGGCGGGGCTCCTTTCGGCCTCGCGAGGTCTGTCCCGCGCCCGCCCGTTTCGCGCACCCCACCATACCGTCAGCGAGGTCGGGCTGGTCGGTGGAGGCGACGGACCCCGGCCCGGCGAAGTGAGCCTGGCGCATCAGGGCGTGCTCTTTCTCGACGAGCTGCCCGAGTTTCGTCGAGCGGCGCTCGAGGCGTTGCGTCAACCGCTGGAGGACGGCGTGGTGACCGTCTCGCGGGCTCGAGGCAAGGCCACCTTCCCCGCGCGTCTGCTCCTCGTCTGCGCGATGAATCCTTGTGCGTGCGGGTGGTACGGCGATCGAAGCGGCCGTTGCGCGTGCTCTCCCGAACGCTTGCGCGGGTACCGTGCCCGGCTGAGCGGGCCCCTTCTCGACCGGATCGACGTGCACGTCGCGCTCCCGCCGGTCGAAGTGGCTTCGCTGCAGGCGGTCGCGTGCGGCGAGCCGAGCCGGAGCGTGCGCGCTCGTGTGGAGGCGGCGAGAGCCGTGCAACGGGAGCGGCAGTCGAAGAAGGAGGTTGCCGCGCCGACAAACGCGTCGCTCGCTCAGCGCGACGTCGAGCGCGTTGCCCAGCCGTGCGACGTCGGCTTGCGGATGCTCCGCGCCGCCGTCGACCGGCTCGCGCTCTCGGCGCGCGCGTACGGGAAGGTGCTACGGGTCGCGCGTACCATCGCGGACCTCGACGGCTCGGTAGCGCTTCGCCCTGCGCACATCGCCGAGGCGATCGGCCTGCGCGTGCTGGACCGGGGCTCGGTCGGACCCTCGGTCGCCTCGGAGGTCTCCTCCGCCACCGGATAGGGACTGCGTCAAGGCGCGCGACCGTCGCCCCGCGGTTGCGTGCGTTCAACCGTGGGGCACACGAAGGAGAACAGTCACATGATCGAGCAGCTCGCGGAAAAGATGCGCGCCCTGAAGGGCGTCATTGTTGCGGTAGAAAAACAGTTCGGAAAGGGCGCAGTCATGACGCTCGGGGACGATGAAGACCCCGAGCCCGTCGCGACGATCCCAACCGGGTCTCTGGCTCTCGACCTCGCGACCGGCGTTGGCGGGTATCCGCGAGGCCGGGTCGTCGAGATCTACGGGCCGGAGTCCAGCGGGAAGACGACGCTCGCTCTGCACGCGATCGCCGAGGCGCAAAAGGCCGACGGTGTCGCGGCGTTCATCGACGCCGAGCATGCCCTCGACGTCGGCTACGCTCGCAGCATCGGCGTGCAGACCGAGAAGGTCCTCATCTCGCAGCCGGATACCGGCGAACAGGCGCTCGACATCACCGAGATGCTCGTTCGCTCTGGTGCGGTCGACCTCGTCGTGATCGACTCGGTCGCCGCCCTTACTCCCAAGGCGGAGCTCGAAGGAGACATGGGCGACGCGCACATGGGGCTTCAGGCCCGGTTGATGAGCCAGGCGCTCCGCAAGCTCACGGCGGCGGCCTATCGAGCGGGCACGACGCTCATGTTCCTGAACCAGCTCCGGCAGAAGATCGGCGTTACGTTCGGCTCGCCGGAGACGACGACAGGAGGCAACGCGCTCAAGTTCTACGCTTCGATGCGCTTCGACGTCCGGCGCATCGGCCAGGTGAAGGTGGGCGACGAACTCGTGGGCGGCCGCACGCGGGTCAAGATCGCCAAGAACAAGTGCGCGCCGCCGTTCACGGAGGCCGAGTTCGAAATCCGGTGGGGCGACGGAATCGACCCGGTTACCGAACTGCTGGACCTGGGCGTCGCGCGCGGGCTCATCGACAAGTCGGGAGCGCATCTGTCGTTCGCGGGCGCTCCCCTCGGGAACGGGAAGGAGCGCGCACGGGAAGCGCTCGCGGCGAGCGGGGATTTGCAAAGCACGCTCCGCCAGGCCATCGTCGCCACCGGCGTCGTGCGGCCCGGTCGCCACCGCGCCGTCGAGGCAGAGGCCTGAGACCGACCGCTCGGAGCGGGGACGCAGGGCGGGCGGGTCCTGCCCTGCGTCTCTACCTCCTCCAGCGATCGCGCAAGTAGGGGAGAAGGGTTTCCGCCATGGCCTTGATGTGGTCTATGTGATCCTTGGCCGTGGTACCCTCGTAGCCCTCGACGTGGAAGTCGCCCTGGTGGCTCGCGTAGATCGCGCGCATGCCGCGCGGGCCCGTCGCGTCCGTCGGGACCTTCTCTACGGACGTGAGCTTCAGTAGCTCGCCGACGGTCTCCGTGGTGCTGGGGTACCCGACAGTCGGGATCGACGAGTGCGTGAGGGCGAAGAGCTTCTCACCGCGCATCGCGTCTTCGGCGACCCGCGTCCACTTCTCGATCGCTGCGTCGTTCACCCGATGAGGCGCGACGTAGTTTGCGTGGGGACCGTCGGCCAGAAGGACGGCGTCGATGCGGTCGAAGACACCGGGCTGTCCAAGAATGGCGCCCACCGACGCAAACCCTGCGCTCCAGGCAGAAAGCGCGACCCGGCCCAGACGGGCGCCGCCGAGTCGTCCCGTCGCTGCGAGCGCGCGATGCGTTTGCGCGAGCAGCTCGTCGAACGTCCCGGGCGCGCGGAACGCGTTCGCATAGGCGTCCGACGCAACACCCAGGTTCACGCTCACGACCGCCGCGTTGACGTGAGCTCGTTCGAAGTTGTCTTCCTGCAGCGAGGAGGTGCCATGGAAATGCACGACGACGTCGTAGGTGCCGTCGACGGGATGGAAGAACGTCGGAACGTACAGGTCTGCGTGGCCGAAGCGCGCGCGCGACGCCTCGCCCGCGATGGAGCCGGCGGCTGCGCTGTCGGCCGCTCGGAGAACGGCAGCCTGCGCAGCCGCGGCACGCGGCCCTGCGGCGTCGCCTCGAGCCGTGCCTGCAGCAAGGGTCGCGGCCAGCACCGAGGCGAACGTGTATCGGGTGGGCGGAGCGCAGCGGACCATGGTTCCTCCGTGGCGACGTTCGTCCTCTTCAAGCCACGGGCCGCATGGCTCAAGCACTCGACAGCGTTGGCGTTTGGCTCGAGGGCAACATCACGAAGACTGAGCTGGGAAGACCGCAAACTGCGGCTTTGCGGCATCAGGCAGGCGCGTTTGGCAGCACGTTTCCACTGCGAAAATGTGCGGATCGCCGACGAAGGCGGCCTCGGCACCGGCCTTGCTCGAGACTCAGGCGATGTCCGCGCAACGGTTCACGTGTGGAGCCGTGCTCGAGAGAGCCAGCCCGGTGCTCACGTTCTCGACGGAGGCCGCCGCTGCGAGACAGCCCGCCGGCCCGACGCGCAAGCGCGCGGACCCGGCTACGCCTCTGCCGGTCGCGCGACCCAACCGGCATCCCTCGAAGAATTGCGCCCTGCCTGTCATCCCCCGCATCGTGCGGCGCACGATCATGGATGGCGACGGCGCGGTTTTCCGCACGGTCGCTCGGGCGGTGCGAGCGGCGCACCGGAGCGTCCTCGGGAGCATGGCGGGGGTTGCCCTTCTCTTGGCGGCGCTGGGCGCATCCGCGGGAGCTGCGCTCAAGTCTCTGTCGGATCCGTGGCAAGCCGCCACGCCGCCCGTGGCCTCTCTATCGGATGCCACCGCGAGCGAGCGCCTCCTCGCGCACGCCGTCGACCCCCCGCGCGTCGAGAGGCGCGTCGAGACAGCGGACGTGCCCGCGAACGATATCTCCTCGCCTCCTTCGTCCGAGCGCGATGCATCGACTGCCCCGGCGCCGGAGGGCCGAGTCGCACTGCGCTCCGCAATTCCCGGCGCGGGAGCAGCGCCGCATGCTCGCGCCGGCCGGCCCGCTCGCGGCAACACCCCGCGGGTGGGTCGCAGCGCCCCGCGACAACGCGGCGGACATCCTACCTCGTCTCGTGCAAGCGCACGCCGTGCGACGGCCGAGAAGGGCAAACTCGCCAAACCCAGCTAAGCGAAGCCGAAGCCGGTGTGATCGGGGGTCGCGCGAAGGGCCCCGTGGGTGCCATACTCTGGGACTGCGTGAGCAACCCTCGCCGTCCCATACCTCCGCCGCAGCCCACGCCTCCTAGGCCGCCTGCACGTTCCTCCCCACCACCGGGCGATTCGCCGCCGTCCTCCTCGCCGCGGACGCCGCCTCTTCCTGGCGCTCGCGGCTCGCAGCCGATGGTCGGAATCGAGATCCCGGGGACCGCGCCGAAACCCCCGTCGCTGTATCCCTCGGCCCCGGACGGCCCCCCCACGATGCTGCGGCGGGACGAGCAGAGCGTAGCCACGGTGCGGCAGCTCATCGATACCGTCGCGATCCCGCGCCTGTCGTTGACCGTGGAGCGAGAGGCGGGCAAGGCGACGTCCCGTATGGTGCTCTACGACGGAGACCTGTGCCGTGTAGGCACGCACTCCTCGAACGATCTGGTCGTCCAGGACCCTGCCGTGTCGCGTTTCCACTGCCGCCTGGTGCGGGAAGAGGGAGCGTGGCGCGTGCGCGACTGGGGCTCGCTGAACGGCACGAGGCTCGAGGGGGTGCGCATTCGCGACGCCGACCTGCCGGCCGACGCAACACTTGCGCTCGGCGACTCGATCGTTCGAGTACGGGCGGTGGCGCCTGCAGGTCAGGCCGTCGTGCCGATGATCCCGGCCTTCGGACAGCTTGCCGGGACGAGCGTCCCGATGCGAAAGCTCTTCGCGCTGCTCGAGAAAGTGGCTCCGAGCGACATCAACGTCCTCATCGAGGGCGAGAGCGGCACGGGCAAGGAGCTGGTCGCCAACGAGATCGTGCAGCGGAGTCCGCGCGCGGACAAGCCGTTCGTCGTCGTCGATTGCGGTGCGATCAGTCCGAACCTCGTCGAGTCCGAGCTTTTCGGTCACTTGCGCGGGAGCTTCACCGGCGCAGACCGCGATCGCGTTGGCGCGTTCGAGGCCGCGGATGGCGGGACGGTGTTCCTCGACGAGGTAGGAGAACTGCCGGTGGAGCTGCAGCCGAAGCTCCTGCGAGCGATCGAGGCCCGCGAGATTCGCCGCGTCGGGGAGACGCGGCCGCGCAAGGTGAACGTACGCGTGATCAGCGCGACCAACCGGGACCTCGAGCGGGAGGTGAACCGGGGGCGTTTCCGGGAGGACTTGTACTTTCGTCTCGCGGTGATGACCGTGCGGGTCCCCCCGCTGCACGAGCGGCTCGACGACCTGCTCATCCTGATTCGTGTCTTCTTGCAGGCGCTAGGCGTGCCGGATCAAGAGCGCCTGTTTACGCCTCAGGTGCTCGCGGAGATGGCCCGTCACGACTGGCCGGGCAACGTGCGCGAGCTGCGCAACTACGTGGAGCGAAGCATCGTCCTGCAGAAGGCCGGGCCCACGATCCGCCGCTCGACCCCCGGCGTGCCGACGGCGACGGCCGCCCCGGTGGACATCACCGTTCCGTTCAAGATCGCGAAGGACGGGGCCATCGACCTCTTCGAACGCGCGTATCTCACTGCGTTGCTGGAGGCCGCCGGGAACAACATGAGCAAGGCGGCGCGTATGGCCGGGATGGACCGGATGTACCTTCACCGTCTCGTGCAGAAGCACGGACTGCGGGGAGGGGGAACTGCTGGGGGCGCCCCGTCGATCGGCGGGCCTCCATCGTCTGCCGGAGGTTGACGACCCTCGCTGGCAGGTGGGTATGCGTTCCGGTTCTCGAGCTCAGACGCGTCCCGCGGGATGGATCACGAGCGCCGGCGCGCGAGCGACCGCACCATCGCGAGGTCCTCGCCGCCGATCTCGCGCGTTAGCACCAGCAGCCCGACGTACGCGAGCCCTACGAACGCGGCCAGCACGGGCGTCGCGAGACGGCCGACGCGCGGCAGGACCGACCCGGCGGCCAGACAGGCGCCGAGCGCGAGCGCTACGCGGAACGCCGTCGGTGCGGGAACGAACGCGCCCGTGCGGCGGTGGACGACGACGGCAGCGACGAGCAGCGTCGCGAGCAGGGCGCCGCCGCACGCCTGCGTCGACCGCAGCAGCTGGGGACCGCCGAAATCGGCCTGCGGGACGAGGGCTGCGCATGCGGCGCCCACCGTCACGACCGCTGCAAACGTGATGAACGCCGCCGTCCGCTCGCGCCCGACGCTCGTGAGTACGGTGGTCGCGATGCCGAGCATCGCGAACGCGGCCTGGGCGAGCGCCATCGCGCGCAGGACGCCCGCTCCTTTCGCGGCGTCAGCCGCGCCGTACGCGAACGCGAGCAGCGACTGCGGCATTGCGACGACCACGCCAACGAGCAGCCCACCGAAGATGGCGGCGAGCCTGGCGCCGCGCGCGACGTATGCGCGGACAGCCGCCGGGTCCCCTTCTGCGTTCGCGCGGGCCAGCATCGGAAACAGCACGAGCGTGATGCTGAAGAGGAGCTGGTACGGCAGGAAGGCGAAGGTCTGGCACTCCTTGTAGATCGCGAGCCACTGCTTCACCGCCTCGCGTCGCGCCTCGGCGGCGAGGCCCTGGCTGGCTGCCGCTTCGCTGAGAAAGCGCCCGAGGAGGGCAATGTCGATCTGCATGAGCGCGTTCGTACACACTTGCGCGCCGGCGATCGGCGCGAGGATCGCAAGGTACCCCCCGGTCGTCGGCACCGAGGCGGGGCGGGGAGCGGCTGCGGGAAGCCGCGTTCCGAGCCCGGTCGAGCGCGCCGCGAGGGGGACGATGAGCGCCGCTGCCCAGACCCAGCCCAGCGTCGTGCCGAGCACCCCCGAGAGGCCATGCTTGACGAACTCGAATCCGAAGCCGACGAGCCCGAGGGTGCGCAGCGTGGCGAACGTCACGTCGAGGAGTGCCTGACGTCCGAAGCGGTTGCGGCCGTTCAGATAGCCGATGAGAGGTGCGTACAGGCCGTAAAGCAGCGCGACGCCAGCCAGAACCAGCAGGGGCGCGACGACGTCCTGCGCCTGCTCGAAGCGCGCATAGAGCGGAGTCGCCGCGGACATCGCCGCTGCGATGAGAACCGCCAGCGGAACGTGAACCTTCAGGACGGCGCGCAGCGCCTCGTCTTCGCGACCTTTCGCGCCTGCGACGACCCGGCTCACCCCCTGCGTGCCGCTCGCCACGACGACGTTGTTGACGGTGTTCGCGACGACCAGCGCCTGCGCGAGGCCTCCAAAGTCGCTCAGCCCCACCGCGCGGCGCAGCAGCGGCTGCTGCACGAAGCCTACGACGAGGAAGAAGAGCTTCGCGCCGAGCACGGCGATGCCGCCGCGCCCGGCCGTGCGCGCTCGATCTTCGGTGCCGGCGGCCCCCCCGGGCGGCGAAGCGCTGGCAACGTCCTGGCTCAGAAGCCCATCCCCCAGCGACCGCGTAGCTGATCATCGATGGTCGAGAAGATCGCGACGAGCGAGAGGAGGAGGCCGACGCTCCCGCAGACGATGCCCGCGATGGCCATTCCGCCCCCCGACCACGCTTGCGGGTTGCTGCGGATCTTGCCCAGGCCGACGATGCCGAGAACCAACGCGGCCACTGCCATCGGAGCGCCACCGAACCAGC
>Ga0102924_1000806_pt1 | contig 37537 bp, 34 predicted proteins | sample PaiPotPPM11metaG_FD_80116 | JGI IMG/M metagenome (GOLD analysis project Ga0102924, IMG submission 80116) | Iron sulfur acid spring bacterial and archeal communities from Banff, Canada, to study Microbial Dark Matter (Phase II) - Paint Pots PPM... ...
CTGCTACCCGGCGCTCTGGCGCTTACCGGGGCGGGACTCGCACCCGCTGGAGACGCGCAGCGAGCGGCGGAGCTCTTTCCCTCGTGCGAGGTCAGCCTCTCCGTCGCGTCACGACGCACCATGCGCGCGAGAATAGCCGCAGCGTCCCTCAGCGGCGGGCAAACTTCTTGGTCAGCGCCTCGCAAACGAGCGCCGGCGCGTACCGGCTCACGTCGCCGCCGTGGCTGGCGATCTCGCGTACGAGCGAGGCGCTGATGAAGCCGTTCTTCGTGCGCGTCGGCAAGAAGACGGTATCCACGTTCGGCTCGAGGTCCGCGTTCGCGTGCGCGATCTGGAGCTCGTATTCGAAGTCGGTCGCCGCGCGCAACCCTCGGACGATGACCCGCGCGTGCTGCTGCTTGCAGAAGTCGATGAGGAGGCCGTCGAACGTCTCGACGCGAACGTTCGGCAGGTGGGCGGACACGCGCGACACGAGGTCGAGGCGCTCGTCGGCCGTAAAGAGCGGGCTGCGCGTCGGGTGCCTCCCGATGCCGACGATGACGTCGCTGAACAGCGCGGAGGCGCGCTCGATGAGGTCGAGATGGCCGAGCGTCGGCGGATCGAAGCTGCCCGCGTACACGGCGAGCCGCGCGATGGCCGTCATGGATGGCTCTTCGCGGGGGCCGGTGCAGGCGGTCGGGCGGTGGACGAAGCAGGCGCCGGGGGCGCGCTCGGAGGCGGCGCCGCGGGGCTCGCCGCCGCCGGGGGCGCGCCGGCCGCTGGCGGGCCCGAAGGACCGACGAGGGACGGATCGGGCTCGATCCACATGAAGCGGCCGCCGTCGGCGAAGGTCACACGGAAGAAGGCCAGGAGGTCCGCCCCGACGACACCGCCGAGGTCGATGTCGACGCCGCCATTGAGGTCCCCGAGGTCGCCTCCTTCGAGCGCCGGCATCTTGGCGAGGTCGAACCCGCCGACGCGGAACATCGGCACCGTGCCGCGCTTGATGTTCGGCGTCTCGGGGAGAGGGACCAGGGTATGAAGGTCGATCCCCGCTCTCTTCCAGGCCTCGTCCTGCAAGAGGAGGGGGAACGGACGCGAGCTGTCGACGAACAGAGGGACCGGATTGTCGTCGCGCGGGGTAACCGCGGCGCGCAGGAGCATGCCCCCGCCGCGCAAGTAGTACAGAGGGACGCGGCTGGCGTCGGGAGGCGGCGGCGCGTCATCGCGCCGCACGACGAACTGGTCGCCGCGTCGGTCGAACGTGACGTGCGCGTGGCGGAGAAGCTGAGCCCCGAGCAGCGCCTTGATGGGCACCCCGAGCTGGCGCGTGAGGGGGGAGAGGTCCTGCACGAGCGCAGGTACGTCCTTGACCTCGACGTGGTCGAACTTGAGGTTCACCCACGCGGGCTCGCGCCGCGCGTTCGAATCGAGGAGGACTTCGCTCGATCCCGTCGCCACGAGAGCCAGGATCCGCTCGCCGTCGAGCTCGCAAGGGACGACGTTGGCGGCGCCGAGCGAGACCCGATCGAGCGCCCGCGGCATCTCGATGGCCCCCACGATGCCGCCGTCGATCTCGAACGGGTGGCGGCCGGCGCCGCGCCGCGCCAGGCCCGCCACCTCGCGCGCCCAGCTGTCTTTCACGTTGGGGTCGGCGAGCATCGATTCGAGCTCGTCGGCCGCGTGCTCGAGATCGCCCGAGTACCAGTAGGCGCGACCCCGGATGCCGTGCACCCCCGTGGAGTCGAGACCCTCGGTGAGGCGGAGGGCGTCGGCATACTCGAGATGCACGAGGTCGACGCGGGCCATGAGCTCGCGGATCTCCGGGTCGCTCGGGGCTGCAGCCAGGGCGTGCTTGGCGGATTCGTTCGCGTCGTCGAAGTCGCCCGCGCGGTACGCGACCTTCGCGCGCTCGAACCACTGGGCGGCGAGCGGGGGGCGCTCCACGCCGTGACGGCCCAAGGAGGACGCGCAGGCGGGAGAGAGGGCGCTGAGCGCGAGGATGGTGAGAAGCGAAGTACGGCGCATCGGAGGACTCTCAGGGTTCGGCGGGGAGGGGCTCGACGTGCAGGATGCGGTCGGCCCGGAGCTGCCTTCGGCCTCGTCCGGGGAGCTGATACCCCACAACGCGCGGCGGGTCGAGGTCGGAGCGGACTTCGAGGAGGACCATCGAGAGCGGCTGAGCAGGCCGTCGCGCCGCGCGGTAGGTGACCACGACAGGAGCGCCGTGCTTCACTGCGGCTTCGCACGCGTCGACGATGGCCTGGCGCGCACGGCGTTCACCCACACGCACTTCCCAGAGGTCACGGGGGCTGACGGGGCACAGGACGGCGGCGCAGCGATCGAAGACGACGCGGAGGGCGCGGACGTCGCTCTCGGCGCGATGCGCCGTCCCGCGCTCGATGGCCAGACTGCGGCAGAGCGAGTCGAGAGAGTAGGACTGGAAGGCGAACGCGCGGCGCGCGAGGACGAGCGTGTCCAGCCAGTAGTGCAGCTCGGCGGCGACTCCGGCGCGCTGGAACTCGGCCTCCAGGAAGCGGACGTCCCACACCGCGGCGTGCGCCACGACGATGGCGCCGCCGAGCAATTCGAGCGCAGCGCGCGCGACGCTCTCGAAGCGCGGGGCACCCGCGAGCTGTGCGGCGTCGAGCCCGTGCACGTGGGCAGCCCCGCCGACGCGCTCGCCTGGGTCCACCAGCGTGCACAGAAACCCCCGTCGTTCGCCGCCGACGACCCGATCGATGCAGACCTCGACCACGCGGTCGCGGACGGTGTCGAGCCCCGTCATCTCGAGGTCGACGAAAGCGAGTGGCGCCTCGGCGAGCGGCAGGTCCCAGGGCGGTCCCGTGGGCGGCGGGTTCACCCGCACGAGCTTATGCCGCGGAACGCGCGAGCACGACCACGGAGTAACCGATCGCGGTTCGGTCCAGAGGGTTCGCGTACGAGTGGCGCTGATCGCCACGAAATACGACGACGTCGCCGGGCGCGAGCGTCCACGACTCGCCGGACGCGACAAGGACGATCGAGCCTCGCTCGCAGGTGAGGTACTCGGTCGTGCCTGCCACGTGGGGGATACCGACGAGGCGCGATCCGGGCGGGAGCTCCATCCGATCGATCTCCATACCCGGGATGGGGTCCGGCAGGAGCTTGCGGATGGACACGTCCCCCCGCGTCCGCAGCGGGAGAGAGCGAGCCGGGAAGTGCTTCACCGCCGTACGCGGCGCGCGGATGAGTTCTTCGATGGTGATCTGCAGGGCCGCGGCGGCGCGGTTGAGCACCGAGAGAGTTGGGTTTGCGTGTCCGCTCTCCAGGTGCGCCCAGGTTGCGCGCGGCAGACCGGCGAGCTTGGCCATCTGCTGCTGGCTCAGGCCGCGCGCTTCGCGCAGCTGGGTCACGTTCGCGGCGAGTCGAGCGGCGGCGTCCACGTCCATGCCGACGGGTTAGAGCCTCGCCAATGCATTGGCAACAGAGCCAACAAACGAGCGCGCGCGTCCCATCTTGGACGGCATGTCTCCGGCTTTGCCGGAGCGTGGTCGAAACATGCGACGGCCACGTCTCCGGCTTGCCGGAGCCTCGTCGAAACCTGAACGGAGGTAGCGGTCATGGAGATTCGTGGAACGTCGGCGCTCGTCACGGGTGCCAGCCGCGGTCTGGGGGCGTCTCTCGCGCGGGTGCTGGCGCAGGAGGGCGCCCGGGTGGTCCTCGTAGCGCGGGGTGTCGAGGAGCTCGAACGCACGACGGCGGCCATCCGTGCGGCCGGTGGAGAGGCGCACGCAGTGGCCGCGGACCTCGGGGACAAGCGCGCGCCGCATGCCGTCGCGGGCACGGCGGCCGCGCTCGTCGGACCGATCGATCTCCTCGTCAACAACGCGAGCAGCCTGGGCCACGTCCCGCTCCGGCCGCTGCTCGACACCGACTGCGAGGCGCTCGAACTCGCGCTCGACGTGAACGTCGTCGGTGCCTTCCGGCTCACCAAGCTGGTGGCGGCGTCGATGTCGCTGCGCGGACGCGGGCTCGTGCTCAACGTGAGCTCCGACGCTTCGGTCGGGGCGTACGCGGGGTGGGGCGCTTACGGCGTTTCGAAGGCGGCTCTGGACCACCTCGGGCGAATTCTCGGCGCGGAGTTGCGAGGAACGGGCGTGCGGGTCGTCACCGTCGATCCCGGTGAGATGGACACGAAGATGCACGCCGATGCCGTGCCGGACGCCGACCGGAAGTCGCTGCTCGATCCGCTCGTCGTGGCGCAGCGCCTCGCGCGGCTCGTGCGCGACAGCGAACGTCTCGCCAACGGCGTTCGCGTGGAAGCCGCTGCCTGGAGCTCGCCGTGAGACCCGCGCCCTGGCCCAGGGACGAGCCGCTCGAGGAGAGAATGCTCGTCGTGGAACCGGGCGCGGGCCGATGGCACGACGCGCGGATCGGCGATCTCACGCGATGGCTAATCGCGGGCGACCTCCTGGTCGTCAACGACGCCGCCACCATCCCGGCGTCGTTGCGCGCGACATCGCCCGCGGGGGCCGGCGTCGAGCTTCGGCTCGCCTCGTACCTCGGCGAGGGGCGATGGCGGGCGGTACTCTTCGGGGAAGGCGACTGGCGCACGCGGACGGAAGACCGGCCCCCTGCGCCGACGTTGACGCCGGGCGCGCGCGTGCACTTCGCCGATGGGTTCTCCGCGGACGTGGAGGAAGTGGACGCAACCTCGCCGCGACTCGTCGTCGTTCGTTTCTCCGTCGCCGGCGCGGCGTTGTGGTCCAGCCTGTATCGCTTCGGGAGGCCGGTGCAGTACGCGCACGTCGCGGCGCCGCTGGAGCTCTGGCACGCGCAGACGCCGTTTGCCGCGCGTCCCTGGTCGGTCGAGATGCCCAGCGCCGGACGGCCGCTTGCCTGGTCGCTGCTGTCGTCGTTGCGCCGCGCGGGCGGCCGCCTCGCGAACCTGACGCACGCCGCCGGACTCTCGTCCACCGGCGATCCGGCTCTCGACGCGCGGCTCCCGTTCCCCGAGCGCTACGACTTGCCCGCCTCGACGGTGCACGTCATCCGGTCGACACGCTCCGAAGGCCGGAGGATCATCGCGGTGGGCACGACGGTGCTTCGCGCGCTCGAGGGGTGCGCGGTACGTCACGGGGGCGAGCTCGTGCCGGGGCAGGGGACGACCGATCTGCGCATCGACCGCGCGTACGAGCCGCAAATCGTGGACGCGCTGCTCACCGGTCTGCACGAGGCGGGCACGTCCCACCGCGCGCTCCTCGGAGCGTTCGCCCCGGAGGAGCTGCTCGCGCGAGCCTGGGCCCACGCCGAAGCCGGGGGGTACCTCGGCCACGAGTTCGGCGACGCGTGCCTCGTCCTGGCCCCATGAAGCGATTGCCCGTTTCGGGATCGGCGCTAACGGTAGCTCGTTCGCCGTGAGTTTCGCCAGGAACCCCCAACGCAGCTTCCGGCCGGGGCGAGGTCGCTTCGGGCCGTCGCGGATTCCGCCGCTCTCGGTCGTGCGCTTCTTCCTCCTCGCGGCGCTCGGAATCGTCGGCGCCACCTGGGCGCTCGTGCGGCATTACACGCACCCGTTGCCGCCGATGCGCGTTCCGGTACCTCCGGCCGCAGCTCCCACGTACGATCCCGATGCAGGAGAGATCCCCGTCCCCGAGCTCGAGCCGGGCGAGCCGGGCGAGCGAGGGTAGCCGCCGTGGCCAAGACCGACACCCTCGTCGTGCACGAGATCTACGCGAGCATCCAGGGCGAATCGACGTTCGCCGGGCTGCCCTGTACGTTCGTGCGAACGACGGGCTGCAACTTGCGCTGCGTGTGGTGCGACACGCCGCAGGCGTTCTACGGCGGAAACCGCATGAAGCGCGCGGACGTTCTCTCGCGCGCGCTCTCCTTCGGCACTCCCCTCGTCGAGGTCACGGGCGGCGAGCCGCTCCTGCAACCGGGCGTGGTGCCGCTCCTTCGCGAGCTCTGCGACGCCGGGCGGACGGTCCTGCTGGAGACGAGCGGCGAAGCCGACATCTCGGCGGTCGACCCCCGCGTCCACAAGATCATGGACCTCAAGTGTCCGGGCAGCGGGGAGTCGCACCGGAACCGCTGGAGCAACCTCGCTTGCATCGGGCAAAACGACGAGATCAAGTTCGTCCTGGCCGGCCGCCACGACTACGAATGGATGCGCAGCGCCATCCGCGAGCACCAGCTCGCCGAGCGGACGCCGAACCTCCTCGCGAGCACCGTCTTCGGAGAGCTCGCCGCCCGCGATCTGGTTAGTTGGGTGCTCGCCGACCGACTGCCCGTTCGGGTGCAGCTTCAGCTCCACAAGGTCATCTGGTCGCCGGACACGCAGGGCGTATGAACGCGGACTTCAGCGCTCGCCGAGCATGAACTGCCGATACGCCTCGACGTCGCGCTTCGAGCCGATGACGAGGGGTGTCCGGTCGTGCAGCGTGCGCGGCTGGATGTCGAGGATGCGGTCGACCCCGTTCGTGGCGGCGCCTCCCGCCTGCTCGAAGAGATACGCGACGGGATTCGCCTCGTAGAGCAGACGCAGCTTGCCCTCGGGGTTCTTGCGATCGGCGGGATACGCGAAGATACCGCCGCGCATGAGCGTGCGGTGCGCATCCGCCACGAGCGAGCCGACGTATCGCAAGCCGTAGGGCAGGCGCTGCTTGCCGTCATCGCTCTTGATCCACGCATTCCAGTTCTTCACTCGATCGTCCCATCGGGCGTGGTTGCCCTCGTTGACCGAATACGTATTGCCGGCCTCGGGACAACGCAAATTGGGGTGCGACAGAAAGAACTCGCCCACGCTCGGGTCCAGCGTGAACCCGTGGACGCCGCGGCCGGTCGAGAAGACGAAGGTCGTCGCGCTCCCGTAGACGGCGTAGCCGGCGGCGACGATCTTGTTCCCGGGCTGGAGCGCGCCCTCGAGCAGCCGCCCGCCCGCGCTTTGCGTGCGCATCACGCTGAAGATCGTCCCTATCGAAATGTTGACGTCGATATTGCTCGAGCCGTCGAGCGGGTCGAACGCAACGACGTACTTGGCGGTCTCGCTGAGGACGCGCGCCTGCGCGAGCTCCTCGCTGACGACCATCGCGCAGCGCCCGCTCTTCTCGAGAACGGCGCACATGATCTCGTTGGCGAGCGCGTCGAGCTTCTGGACCTGCTCGCCCTGTACGTTTGTCTGGCCCGTATAGCCGAGCATTCCGGCGAGCCCCGCGGCGCGTACACGAGTGTGTATGACGCGCACCGCCAAGGCGATGGAGTTAAGCAGCGAAGTGAACTCTCCGGTGGCGCCCGGCGAGCCGCGCATCCCGCTCATGATGTGGGCTTCGAGCGTCGTGCCGACGCTCCCCGGAGGAATCGATTCGTTCATGGGATTTCCTGGCGTCGCGTACCTTGCTCGAGCTGCGGCGCGAGGCTAGTGTGCCGCGCACCATGGTCGCAGATCGCGTTAAGCAGATTCTCTCCTTTTACTCGAGCGAAAACGTCGGGGTGAAGACGAACCTCGCCCGCATGATGAACCACGGCGCGCTCGCCGGCACAGGCAAGTTCGTCATCCTCCCGGTGGATCAGGGCTTCGAGCACGGACCGGTCCGGTCGTTCGCGCCCAACCCCGCCGGTTACGACCCCGACTATCACCACCAGCTCGCGATCGACTCGGGCTGCAATGCGTACGCCGCGCCGCTGGGCGCACTCGAGGCGTCGGCCGACAAGTTCGCCGGTCAGGTACCCCTCATCCTCAAGCTGAACAACTCGGACACGCTCGCCAAGCTCGACCAGCCCATCAGCGCAGTCACCGGCAGCGTCCAGGACGCGGTTCGCCTCGGTTGCGCCGCGATCGGGTACACGATCTATCCGGGCTCCGGCCACCGCAACCCGATGTACGAGGAGTTGCGCGAGCTCATCCTCGAAGCCAAGGAGGTCGGCCTGCCGACCATCGTCTGGGCCTATCCGCGCGGAGCGGGCCTCAGCAAAGAAGGCGAGCAGGCGGTCGACGTGATTGCGTACTCGGCGCACGTCTCCTGCCAGCTGGGCGCGCACGTCGTGAAGGTCAAGCCGCCGAAGGACTTCGTCGAGCAGGCCGAAGCGAAGAAGGTATTCGAGAAGTACGGTATCCCGACGAAGACCATGGCCGACCGCGTCAAGCACGTCATTCAGAGCTCGTTCAACGGAAAGCGCATCGTCATCTTCTCTGGCGGAGAGACGAAGAGCACCGACGAGCTGCTCGAAGACGTGCGCGGGATCGCGGCGGGTGGCGGGTTCGGCAGCATCATGGGTCGCAACGCCTTCCAGCGGCCGCGCGCGGAATCGTTGAAGCTGCTGGCCGACGTGATGGACGTCTTCCGCCGCGCGGGATAGGCGGGCTCGGGCGACCGACTTCGGTTGAGTCGTAGGGGCGGGCGGCGCCGGCACGCGCTACGCTGGCGCCGGTGCGGCGGGCAGGGTTCCTTTCGTGGCTTGCGCTCGTGTCGTGTGCGCACGCGCTGCCCACCCCGGCGCCCCCCTCCGCGCCGGAGCCGCCGCCGGCGCGCGAGAGTCTCGCGGCGTCGGTGCCCGTCATGCCGGCCTCCGCGCCCGAGGCGGCGTCGACGGGTTTGCGACGGACGGTGCTTCGGTACGAGTTGAACGGACGCAAGTTCCCGTTGCCGCTCGTGCACGGATCGGTCGGCGGCCAGCCGGTCTGGATGCTCATCGACACGGGAGCGAACTCCCACGTCATCGCGAGCTGGGTCGCGCGTCAGCTCGGCCTGCCGCTGCGCCCTCTAGGGGACGTCGGCAGCGACCACACCGGTCACGCAGTGACGGCGTACACGGTGGATCATCCCAACGTGACGATCGACGAGTGGGGCGCGCTTGCGAGCACGACGATGCTCGTTACCGACGTCCCCGAGCCCATCGCGCGCATCGGCATCGGCGCGTTCGTGTCTCCACAGTGGCTTGCCCGCGAAGGGGAGGCGGTCGTGCTCGACCTCGCCGGGGGCGAGATGCACGCTGCGCGGTGGGAGGACGCCGCGCGCGAGCTCGACGAGCGGGGAGGGAGAGAAATCGCGCCCGCCGGGGTGCGGCTCTGCCATGACGCCGCGAGCGCCATCCCCGGTCTCGCCTTCGTCCTCCAGGCACGGATCGACGGCCATCCAGTCGATCTCCTGCTCGACACCGGCGCGCATCGGACGGACCTGCTGTCGACGTCGAGAGCGGGACGAGCGCTCGCCGCGCGGGCCAAGCCGAGCCGCGAGCAGATGTACGCCGCCTCCGGCCTGGTACGGACGAGCGTGGTTCGATCTGCGGTGGTCAAGGTGGGGGAGTGGTCGATGACCACGGACATCGACGTCATCCCCGGCGTCTCGGATCCGGCCTGCCCACGAGACGGCGTCGTGTCGATGGACGCCCTCGAGTCGTGCACCCTCATCCTCGGGCGGAAGAAGCTGCGGGGCCGTTGCGGCTCGTGAAGGGCCTGCATGCCCCCCTCCCGGGCGAGAGGTATGCTTCCGCGCCGCATGAAACCCCACACCGAATACTTGACGCTGCACACCGAGAAGCGGCGGGAGCTCGTGCACCTGACCTCCACGCTCGAGCAAATTCTTTCGCGCAGCGGCGTGTCCGACGGGTTCATGCTGGTGAGCGCGATGCACATCACCGCGGGCGTTTTCGTCAACGACGACGAGCGAGGGCTGCACGCAGACATCTGGGAATGGCTCGAGCACCTCGCCCCTGCGCGCGAGGACTACCGGCACCACCAGACCGGGGAGGACAACGGCGACGCGCACCTGAAATCGCTCCTCGTCCATCACGAGGTCATCGTCCCGGTGACCGGGCGCCGCCTCGATCTCGGCCCCTGGCAGCGCGTGTTCTATGCTGAGTTCGACGGCCAGCGCGACAAGCGCGTGATCGTCAAGGTGATGGGCGAGTGACTCGCGCGCTTCACACCGCGCCCGTGCTCCTCCTCCTCGCGGCGTGCGGTTCGTCCGCCGGGCCGGGACCGGCGCATTCGCCGTCGTCCTCGGTCGAGACCGGCGAACAGATGCGCGCCCGGACCGCAGACTTCGCGCGCGCCGAGGACCAGGCGGTCGAGTGGCTCGCCGCGGCCGATCCACGGCTGGCGATTCGCTCGGGAGCGGCGGCGAGCGACGACGTGCTCAAGCGAATCGGCACCGAAGCCGTCCTCGCCGAAGACACGGCCGCGCAGATTCGCGGCGGCTCGCTCGACCTGTTCGCTTTTCGCGCGCGCTCGCGCGCGCTCGAGGCCGCCGCGAAACAGCTCGCTTCCTTCCGCGAACCGCTGCCCGAAACCGGACCGCTCGGCAGCGGCGTGGCGCGGCCCGCCCTCGAGCGAGAGCTCCTGGACCGGCTTATCCGAGAAGAGCAGGCGCGGGCAGAGGACGAGAGCGCGCTCGGCGACTCCGCCGGAGACCTGGTTCGCGCCGTGGTGGCCACCTGGGTGCCACCGGCGACGCCGCAAGACTGGCTGGATCGCGACGAGTGGGTGAGCAGACACCTGCTCGAGATCCGGCAGTCGCTCCGCACGTCGGCTCCGCGCACCGGGCCCCCCGACCTCGACGTCGCCCTCTATCCCCTCGAGCGCCTCCTCGCGCCGTTGCAGTTCCCGCGCGGCTCCGCAGCCATCGCCCAGCTTCGCATGGCACTCGACGAGGACATGCGCGCGGTGCCGAAGCTCGAAGCCTCCGCGCGCATTGCGCACCAGGCCAAGACCCACCTCGGATTGTCCGTCGACCCGGCGGCCCTGCTACCCCTGCTGGAACGCCTCGAGGATCACCTTCGCGCGCTCGCCACGAACGCGCTGCAAGCGACGCCGCCCGCGGACCGTCCGGCGGTCGAGGCTCGCGCTCGCGAGCTCCTGCTCGTCGAGCGCCCGTGCCCGGCGGTCCCGGACTCTCGCGTTCGATCGATGGCGCCCCCACCCGAGCGGGCCGCGGTGTGCGGCGCGCTGCGCGCCCTGACCGAGGAGCCATCCCCGGCGGCGCCGCTCCTCGCCCTGCACGACGACGTGCTCTTCGCGTTCTCGTCGGTCGCGCCGACTCCGCCTCCGCGCACGAAGATGCTCTCGCATCCGGACAACGACGCGGTGGACGCGCTCGAGCGGATGGCCCGAGAGCGTCCAGTCGGCGTCCTCGGCGTCGCGTTCGCCGCCGAGGCCATCTACGGTTCGCCGCGAAGCGACGAGCGACTCCAGGCCTGGCGCGCCCTCGGCGAAGCGCCCCTGGACGTCGTCGCACGCGAGCTCGCACGAACTCCGTAGGCGTGGCCCGAGCAGCCGCCCCGCGGGGGGAAGAGCCGCGCCCGTCTACTTCTTCGCGGCGGCGGGCGGGGAGGGCGGCTTGGCGCCGACGGCGGCGGGCTTGCCGCTGTCGGCGGCTCCCGCGTCGACGGCCGCCTGGTACTTGCTCGTGTCCGCGAGGGCGAACTCCGAGGCGTAGTTCGTGATCTGGTAGATCGTGTCGCTGTCGACGCGCTTCGCCCAGTGATTCGTGCCGGTCGAGACCTTACCGATGAGGAGCTCGTACTTCGCGGCGCCGTCCTTGAGCTCGATCGTCACTTGCGCGTCGGGCTTGTCGAGGCCAGTCTCGGCGAGCGACTTGCCGTCACCGAAGTCGTCGGCGTTCAGCGCCTTGTACGCGCGCAGCATGTCCTTGACCTTCTCCGGGTCGAAGCGCGCGATGGGCTTCTTGTCGAAGGTGGCGGCCCACTTGTCGCCATTCGTGAACGACGTCGTGCCGTGCGCGTTCTCGATGGTCACGTGCGCGACGCTGCCGTCGTCGAACTTGAAGATCTCCTTCTCGCGGAAGTCCTTGGGCTCCTTCGTGTAGAGGTACGACGAGTACCCCTTCGCGGCCCACACCGAGTTCGGCTTGTCGGGCACGACCACGAGCTGGCCAGCCTGACCGCTCTTGCCGAAGAGCTCATCGACCTTCTTGTCGCCGCCCTTCCAGGCCATCACGTGCAGCGCGTGCGCGCTGTCGAGCTGCTTCTCCTTCTTCACGTCGTCGCTGAGGACCAGGTTGACCTGCGAATCGACCTTCAGGTCCTTCAGGTTCGCGACAAGGTCCTTGATGCCCTGCTGGTTGGCGGGCGCGGTGATCGGCTTCGTAAGCTGCCAGATCGTCGCGGATCCGCCGTCGGTCGGAGCGCCCTTCGGATCCGGAACCTTCTCCAGAACGACCTCCGGCTTTTCGCCGTTCTGGATGCTGATGCGGTCGATGTCTTCGGGGGCGCTGATCGTGGGAAAGTCCTTGGCGCTGGCCATGGGTTGCCCCATGGCCTCGTCCTTCTTCGCCTGCTGAAAGACGAGGAACCCGAGCAGCCCGAGCAGAACGACCCCTGCGATGATGAGCTTGTCGCGCGACATGATCCTTTCCCTGTGTTGTCAGGCGAGAGACACGTTTGCCCGCGCCGTAAGACGCATGCGCCAGCGGAGGAGGCCGTAGCCTGCGAAGAGCAACGGCACACCGAGGATGAGCAGCAGCTCCACGTTGTGCTGCTGCGCCTTGCGACCCTCCTTCAGCTCTTCCTCCTGCTTGCGGAGCTGGTCCTCGCTCATATCGGGGTTGAAGTTCGGCTTCTGGCCGTAGACCAGGTTCGGATCGCTCAGGATCTTCGCGCTCACAGCGAGGAGGTCGGTGTCGCCGGTCAGCCAGTCGAGCGTGTTCTTGAAGACGAGGATCGAGCCGGTGACGAACTGCTGGGCATAGGGCCCGGCGATCATCAGGAGCTGCTCGTCGCCGCCCAGGTTGGGCATCATCATCCCGAACTGCCCCATGTCCGGGCCGTTACCGGAGCGCGCGAACGGATTGTCGAGGAACTGCGCGGACGCGATGATGAAGACGCGCGACGGCTTCGTGCTCTGCGCCGGGGACTCGACGCCCATCTTATCGCCCTCGGGGAACGCAGTCTTCAGCGTGCCCTCGACGTCCGCCGCGATCGCGAACTGCTGCTTCTTCAGCCCCTTCAACTTGCCGGCCCACTTCTGGAACGGCTTCAGATCGGCGCTGTCGCCGGTCAGGTGAACGGACTCCGGCGAGCTTCTCATGACGACCTGCATCTTCGCCTCCGGCTGCCGCTCCTTCTTGAGCGTCAGGCTGGACGCGAGGGGGACGGCCATGTCCTCGACGCGGAAGAGGCAGGGAAAGCTCGTGTCCACGAACTTCTCGTCTGCCGTCATGCGCGGATCGTCCTGCACCTCGAGCATCTGCGGGAAATCCGGCTGCGCGAGGCCGCCCGACGTCGGCACGACGACGCGGACGCGGCGCCACATATCGAGGACGACGTCCTTGTTCAACGCGATGCCGTAGCCCTCGAGGAGCTTCTCGAGACCGTGCGAGCTCAGCGTCGCGTTCATCGTCCCGTCGTTGGCCTTCACGTTCACGGCGCTCGCGAAGACGGCGAGCGACTTGCCCTTCATCAGGAACTGGTCGATGCGCCGCAGCTCCTTGTCGCTCAGGTCCTTGCCGGGCTGCGTGATGATCAGGCCGTCGAGATCGTCGGAGATCTCGGTTTCCCCGTTCTTCAGGTCCACGTCCTGGAACGAGTAGAAGGGGAAGTTCTGCGTGATGATCCCCTGCATCGAGAACTTGCCCATGTTCGTGGGCACGAGGTTGTTGTCGTTGGGTTTGATTTCGTCGTGGCCGGTGAGGACGCCGATCTTGTGGTGGATGTCGTCGCCCTTGTCCCGAATCTCGCGGATCTTGTTCGTCACCCAGAACTCGAGACCGTCGGTGCGGTCGGGGGGCAGGAACTTGATGACGTCCTGCTGTTCGCCGTACTTGAAGACGAGGCCCATGAAGCCCTGCGTGACCGCGGCCTTCTCGTCGGTCTCGCTGGCCTCACCGAACGGCTGCTCCACGAGGCCGGCGTCCTTCGCCTTCTTCTTGGTGTCCTCGTCCTTCGGCTCGATGATCTCGTAGGTGAACTTGCCGCCGCCGGCGACCTTGTACTCCTGAAGGAGGTCGCGCAGGTCGCGGACGAAGGCATCGAGCTTGGGCAGGCCCTTGGTGACGTAGGCGTCGACGGTCAGCTGCTGCTTCATCGAGTGGAGCAGGTTTCCGCTCCCCTTCGACAGCGTGAACTTCTCGGCTTTCGTCGTGTCGATGCGACGGGCGACGCCGAGCGACGACAGAGTGTTCACCGCGACCAGGATGGCCGCGACGATGACGATGAGGACGCCGCTTTCGACTGCGGTCTTCTTACGCTTCTCCATGGATCACGACCACTTGCGGCTCTCGAGCGAGCGGAAGCTCACCAAGAGGCTCAGGAGGGCAACGGACACGAAGTACACGACAGCGCGCAGGTCGATGAGCCCGCGGGCGAACGACTGGTAACGCGACTGAAAGGAGATGAAGCTGATGGCGTCGCCGATGACACCGCCGTGAACGACCGAGACCATCGGGCCGATCGCGTAGAGCGCGAAGAGCGACACCAGCGTGAGGAAGAAGGCGACGACGTCGCTCTCGGTGAGGCTCGAGAACATGAGCCCCAGCCCGACGGAAGCCGCCGAGAAGAAGAGGCAACCGAGATAGCCCGACCAGACCGGACCCCAGTCGAGCGCGCCGAAGTTCATCGGCCACTTGAACATCGCGATCGGGTAGAGGAGCGTGAGCGCGAGCAGGATGACGACGGTCGTGAACGCCGCGAGGAATTTGCCGAGAATGACCTCGCTGTCGCGCACGGGCATCGTGATGAGCAGCTCCAGCGTGCCGGAGCCCTTCTCGGCCGCCAGCGACCGCATCGTGATCGCGGGGATCACGAGGACGCTGAGGAGCGCCGGCAGCAGCGAGAACATCTCGTCCATCGTCGCGCGGTCGATCTCCCAGAACCCGCCGATGGCTACACCGGCGACGCTCATGTGCGGGAGCTTGAAGATGAGGAGCCCCAGAAGGAGCAGCGTTCCGCCGATGACGACGTAAGCGACCGGTGAGTTGAACTGCGCGCGGAGGTCGCGCCGCGCGATGATCAGGATATTTCGCATGGTCTAGCTCCGGTCGTCCTTCGCGACCTTCTGGTCTTCGTCGGCCGAACGCTCCGCGTCCTCGTCGTCCCCCTCGTCCTCGTCGTCGACGTCCTCTTCGTCGTCCTGCTCGTCGTCGGCCTCGGCCGCCGCGCCAAGCTGCCGATTGCGGCGCTCGTCGCCGATCGTCAGGCTGCGGAAGACGTCTTCGAGCGTCTGGGCGTCGCGATGAAGCTCGAGGAGGACCCACCCCTTGTCGACGATGAGCTTGAACAGCTCGGGGCGAAGATCGACGTCTTGCTCGCTCACGAGCTCGAACGAATGCGCGCGCTCATCGGTCGGCAGCTCACCGACCTTCTTCACGCCATCCACCTTGCCGAGGGCGTCCTCCACCTCGCTGCGCTTGGGCAGCGGCCCGCGACCGCGGTACTGCGCGCCGACCGCGGACTCCTGAATCGAGACCACGTAACGAACCCGCCCGCTCTTGGCGCGGATCTCGTCGAGCGGACCGTCGGCCACGACGCGGCCCCGGGACACGATGATCGCGCGAGCGCAGGAGGCCTCGACCTCGGCCAGGTTGTGGGTCGAGAGCATGACCGTCCGGTGCTGGCCGATCTGCTTCAGGTAGTCGAGGAACTCGGCCTTCTCGTTCGGGTCGAGGTCGCTCGTCGGCTCGTCGAGGATCAGGATGGGCGGGTCGTGGATCAGCGCCTGCGCCAGCCCTACGCGCTGCCGATAGCCGTGGGAGAGGTGCCGGATCTCCTTGCCGAGCACCTGGGCGAGACCGCACACCTCGACCACGCTCCGCGCGCGCTGTCTGAAGGTCGAGTCGTCGAGATGCCGAAGATCGGCGGCGAACCGGAGGTACTCGAGCACGCTCATCTCCAAGTACAGCGGAGCGCGCTGGGGCAGATACCCGAGGCTCTCGCGCACCTGCAGCGGCGCGTCGAACACGTCGTGCCCGTTCACGCGCGCGGTCCCCCCCGTCGGCGAGATGAAGCACGTGAGGATGCGCATCGTCGTCGATTTCCCGGCGCCGTTCGGGCCCAGGAAGCCGACGATCTCGCCACGCTTCACCTCGAAGTTGACCTTGTCCAGCGCACGGAACGACCCGAAGTTCTTCGAAAGGTCGCTCGCATAAATCATCACGTCGTTTGACATTCCGAGGCTCCGGCAGGGTCGAGGGAGTGGCTGGGAACTGGGACTGGGGCTTGAACTGGCAGGGAACGAGCTGGGACGACTCAGGGGTCGAGGATGAACCTGGCCGCGGCTCGCAAGGCGCGACCGTGTAAACTCTGCGACAACCCCCCAGACGAGGCGCGCATCGTAGCGGCGGGCATCCTCCTGTCAACCGCGCCGGCATGACCCCCCGTGGGGGGATAACCAGTCGGTTTGCGGCGTCAAAACAGGCGTCGCGCGAGGTTATTCCCGAGCACGCTCGTCCGCGCTCGACGGGGCGGCACCCCGCGGCCCACCGCCGTCCGTTCCGTGGGGCTGCAAATGGCGTGCGCGGAAGGTGGCCGCGGGCCGGACGCGCTCTCTAGTCTGTCCGGAGGTTTGCGACGACACCGAAATGGTCGCTCGGGAACACGCCCTCGGCGTCCGAGTCGAAACAGACGCGAGCGTCCAGCGGCTCGCCGCGCATGCGCTCGTCGCGCCCTCGCACGAAGATGTAGTCGATGCGGCGATCGGGCTCTCGTAGCGGAGCGGCAAACGCGTTTCGCTTCGCGAACGTGTACCCAGGTGTTCCGTCACCCGCGAGGCCGAAGGCGTCCTGGTAATAGACCCGCCGGTTTTCGCCGAGAGACGTGAGCCCGCGTAGGAAGCGGATCTCGTCGGAGTCGGGCTCGGCGTTGAAGTCTCCGACCAGGATGGCGGGGAAGGCATCCAGGCTTCGACCGCGCTCCGGCCCAACGAGCTTCGTTATGCGAAGCGCGATTTCGCGGATCTGCGCGACGCGGACGTGCCCTTCGTCGAACTTCCAGTTCAGATGAGTGACGAAGAACGGAATGCGCCCGTGCGGAGAGTCGACGTCCGCATGAAGCAGCGTGCGCTTCTCCTCGGTGCCGAGCCGCGGCAGCTCGAAGGTCTCGCTGCGCACGATGGGCCAGCGAGAGAGAGCCGCGTTGCCGTACCAGCCCTCGTCGTGCGCGCGAGCGTACGCGACGTGGTACCCGAGCGTGCTCGCGATCGCGGCGGCCTGGTCGAGCCCGTCGCCCTCCCCTGCGTCGAGACGCAGGACCTCCTGCAGCCCGAGGAGATCCGGGGCCAGCCTTGCGACTTCGGCGCGGATGGCGGGGAGACGCTGGTCCCACGGTCCGAATCGGTTCCAGATGTTGAGGGTGGCCACCCGCAGCGTCATCGGCTGGTCGGCACGCTAGCATGCGCCCCTGCCTCGGCGGATGGAGCGGCGCGGCGCCGCACGACGTCGAGGTCGCCGCGAACGTCGAGCACCGTGACTTCCACCTCACCCCCCCGCGCGCGCACGAAGTGAAGGTCGGCGTGAGCGTCTCCCACGCGGAGGCCGCGCAGGGTGATCTCGGGCAGCCAGGTCGGGAGGTGGGGATCCACGAACAGACGGCGGGTTACCGCCGACGGGACGATCCCGAGGATGCCGCGCACGAGCGCGACGACGGCGCTCGCGGACCACGCCTGCGGCCAGCACGTTCGCGGGTACACCGCCGGGAACGGATGCGCGGCGTCGCGCGGGTGGCCGCTCATGACCTCCGGCAGCCGGTTGTGCGCGAAGAGCGCCGCCGCTTCGAACGTGCCGCACGCGATGCGCGCCGCGTGCGCGTGAAGCCCGCCGAACGCCATGCCGAGGGCGATCGTCCCCTGCTCGACCGGCCACACCGAGCCGCGATGGTAGCTGAAGGGGTTGTACGCGGGATGCCCGGCCGACAGCGTGCGGATTCCCCAGCCCGAGAACATGTCCGCGCCCATCATGCGGTCGGCGACGCGCTGCACGAGCGCGCGCGGGACGATGCCCGTCGCGAGGCAGTGGCCTGCGTCGCTCGCGATCGATCGGATCGGTCGCTTTTCGCGATCGAGCCCCATGGCGATGTACCCCTGGTCCTCGAGCCAGAAGCGATCGAGAAAGCGCCGTTGCAGCTCGCTCGCCTCGTGCGCCAGCCGCCGCGCCTCCGCCGCGCGCCCGAGGTGCGCGAGGATCTGCGAGGTGCGCACCTTCGCGAGGAACGTGTAGGCCTGCGCCTCGCACATCGCGATCGGCGGCTCCGCTTCGCGGCCGTCGGCGTGGACGATCGCGTCTTCGGAGTCCTTCCATCCCTGGTTCTTGAGTCCCTGAGACGAGCGGCTCTGGTACTCGTAGAAGCCGTCGCCATCCAGGTCGCCGCCCGTGTCCATCCACCGCAGGCCAGCGAGCGCCGAGTCGATGAGCCGGCCGACGCGCGCTCGGTCGGCGGTCCACGCCCACAGCTCGGCCAGCGCGAGCGCGTACATCGCCGAAGCGGTCAGCGAGCCGTAGTACCGAGCCTGCGGCATCAAATCCGCGGCCGAGAGCGGTGACGCGTGCACTTCGTGCACGACGCGCCCCGGTTCCTCGTCGCGCCAGGGCACGTCGCGCGAGCCCTGCCACCGGGGCAGGACCTCGACGGCGCCCGCGAGCGGCTCGACGCTCAGCATCGCCGCCTGGATCCCGCCGATCATCGCGTCGCGACCGAAGAGCGCCAGGAACGTCGGCGCGCCGCCCGCCGGCACCCACACGCGCGGGCCGCGATCGAAGTCCGCGAGGCGCAACGCGGCCAGATCGTCGCGCGCTCGATCGAACGCGGCGAGAACGACCGGCGTGAGCGTCCCCGAGCCGGGCGCATCGAGCCGAGCGGCCTCGGCGAACGCTCGGGGTCCGGGCTGCGCGCGGTGCACGGGATAGGCGCTCTCCTCGTCGACGCGCGCGCTCACGCGCACGACGATCTTCGCGTTCGCGTGCGGCTCCAGTCGAACGAAAGCGCGTACGCGCTCGCCGGACGGGCGGATCTCGCAGCCGCGCGCCTCGAGCCGCGCGCAGAGCACGCGGTGGAGGCGAGGTTCGTGCGAGGAGTGGCTTCGCGACGGTGCGGCGTGCCAGTCGAGCGAGAGCTCCCAGGCTCCCCCGCCGAGATCCTTCCACGCGCGCCGCTTGCGGCCGACCAGTCGCCGCTCCTTTCGCTGCTGCGAATGCTGATCGCGAAAGTCCCCGTCCAACCGGAGCTCGAAGGACGCGCGCGTGCTCTCGCGCGCGTAGCTCGTCAGCGTCACTTCCTCGCGCAGACCCTCCGTGGAGAGCGCGCGCCGCACACAGAGCTCGAGCGTCTCGCGCGCAGAATCCACGCCGGGACGCGCGGCCACGACGTAGTAGCCCATCCACCGGTCCTGCTCGACGGCGGAGTCGATCACACGCTCGAGCGAGGCCCCGAGAGCGGTCCATCGCAACTCGCTGACGAAGCGCGTCTCGTAAACGAAGTATCCCTGCCGCAGGTCGCTCGCGTCGACGAAGCCGTCGGCGCCCGTTACGAGAACCGATGCGCCGCTGCTGATGGCGACGACCCCCGGCGTGGGCACCACGAGGGCGAGAGACACACGGCCGAGCGGTGCAATCGCCGCGCCGTCACCAGCCGCAGCGCTGGCCCCTGTTCTGGTCGGCGAGCCATTGGCGGAGCGGCGCGAAATACTCGAGCATGGGCCCTGCATCCGCCTTGCGGCCGGCGCCGACGGCTTCCAGGGCGTCGGGCCAGGGCCGACTTGCGCCGAGCGAGAGCATCGCCGCGAGCTTGGCGCCTGCCGCGCGGTCGTCGTGAATCGAGCACTGGTCGAGCGGCCCCGTGTAGCCGGCCGCCTTGCAAAGCGCCTTGTGGAACTGAAACTGATAGATGCGCGCCAGGAAGTAGCGCACGTACGGCGTGCTCGCCGCCACGTGGAACTTCGCCCCCGGATCGAAGTCGCCGGCGCCTCGAGGGACCGGCGCGCTCACCCCCTGGTACTGCTGCTTGAGCCTCCACCACGCGGCGTTGTAGTCGCCCTCCGGGATCTTCCCGGCGAAGACGTCCCAGCGCCATTTGTCGATGAGCAGCCCGAAGGGCAGGAACGCGACCTTGTCGAGCGCGCGCTTCATCTGCTCGTTGATTCGCGCGTGGTCTCCCTTGGGGACGGCGTCCAGCAGCCCCAGGCCCTTGAGGTACTCGGGCGTCACGCTGAGCGCCATCGTGTCGCCGATCGCCTCGTGAAAGCCGTCGTTGGCTCCCTGCTGGAACAGAATGGGGAGCTTTTCGTAGCGCTGAAAATAGAAGTCGTGGCCGAGCTCGTGGTGGATGGTGACGAAGTCCTCCTCCGTCGGCTGGATGCACATCTTGATGCGAAGGTCGCCGCTCCACGTCACGTCCCAGGCGCTCGCGTGGCAGACGACCTCGCGGTCCCGCGGCCGCACGAAGAGCGAGCGATCCCAGAACGTCTGCGGCAGAGGATCGAAGCCGAGCGCCTCGAAGAAGTGCTCGCCCTGACGCACCATCTTGCGGGCGTCCCAGTGGCCCTGCTCAAGTCGCTTGCCCACGTCGAGCGACGGCTCATGCGGGTAGGGCGCGAGCAAGTCGTAGACGTGGGTCCAGTCCTGCGCCCACATGTTGCCGAGCAGCTGGGCCGGGATCGGCGCGTGGTCCGGCACCTTGTCCTTTCCGTAGACCCCTTGAAGCCTGGCCCGCACGTAGCAGTGGAGCTCGTCGTAGATGGACTTCACGTCGGTCCAGAGACGCTCGACATCGGCTTCGAAGTCGGCGGGCGGCATGTCGTAGCCGGAGCGCCAGAGGGCCCCGACGTCGCTCACGCCGATGTCGTGAGCCCCGGCGTTCGAGAGCTCGACGTACCGGGCGTACCTGGCCTCGAGCGCCGCGCCGATCGCGTGCCATCCGCGCCACGCCTCGACGAGCTCGTCGAACTTGCGGCTGGTCGCGAGCACCTTGCTGAGCTCATCGATGTGCAAGCAGGGCTCGGCCGGCGCCTTTCCTTTCTCGGCGGCGTGCGCGTACTTGCGTAGCGGCGAGGTCGCCGGAGGGCAGTACTGCCCCTTGCCGTAGGCGCTCGTCATCGCGGACTCGATCGTGGCGAGCTCCGCGCGCTTCGACGGGTCGGTCGGCGCGGGCACCGTCTGCGCGAACGAGAGGAGATACAGCTTGCGCGCCACGTCGGCGGGGAGCTGCGCACGGATCGGGTCGAAGCGCTTCGAGCGGCGGATCGCATCGCCCACGTACGCCGCCGTCGCGTCCTCGCCGGCGGCGGAGAGCGCCTCGGTGTCGTCGGTGATGAAATTCTGGCTCACCCACGCGGCCTGGTCGCGCGCCGCCCACAGCTGGTGAAGGCGCTCCTCGACGTCCGCGACGAACGCGCGCGCCTCGTCGACCGTGGGGGGCCCTGCGGTGGACGCGGCCGCCGGAGCGGCGACCTCCGTGGAAGCCGCCGGCATGGGCGCCGGCCTGGGGCACTCCGCCTCCTTGGTCGAGCCGCCGCATCCGGCGGCCAGGACGAGTACGAACGCTGCGAGGCCACGTCTCCGCCTTCGCCGCAGCGTGGCCGAAACCTGGGCGTGTCGAGTTCTCACGGCTCAAGCCTCCCGCGAGCGCTTGTAGCACCGGTCGCCTCCCGGCGGGCACGGTCGCTGCAGCAGCGCGGGGGCCATGAATGCCATCGCGCTCCTGAAGGCGGACCATCGCACGGTCCAGGATCTCTTCGACAAGCTCGACCAGCTCGAGGGGCAAGGCCGGGACAAGGCCAAGAAGGCTCTGGTGGAGAAGCTCGTTCGCGAGCTCTCCGTGCACTCCGCCATCGAGGAGGAACTCTTCTACCCCGAGGTGAAGTTGGGCATCCCGGACTGCGCCGGAGAGATCCTCAAGTCGCTGGAGGAACACGGCGTCATGAAGTGGGAGCTCTACGCCATCTCGTCCATGGAACCCGACGACGACCGGTACGACGCCAAGCTCGCCGTGCTCAGGGACGCGACCTTGCATCACATCGACGAGGAGGAGAACGAGCTCTTCCCCAGGGTGAAGGAGGCCTTCGACCTCGCGAAGCTCAACCAGCTGGGCGTCGCGCTCGAACGCGCCAAGAAGACCGCGCCGACCCGCGCGCACCCGCGTGCCCCCGACGAGCCGCCGGCGAATTTCGTCGCGAACCTCGGCGCCGGCGTGGTCGACCGCGCACGGGACGCCGCTCGAGCCATGATGCGCCGCGGAGAGAGGGGAGCGAGCGCGACCCGGACGTCGGGGACGCGCTCGACCGCAGCCCGACCGGAGCGGCCGGAGGCGGGGCGATCGACCGCCGGTGCCCGAAGGGAGCGGTCCGAGACAGGCGGCCGATCGCCTCGTGCAAAGGCGCCGCGCGCCACGGCCCGGCGCGCGAAAGGGGCGCACCGAGCGCCCGCCCGCTGACGCCGATCTCCACGCAACGCTTTGCGCAACGGACACGGCCGCGCTACATGGCGGCATCGTGAGCGAGCGCACGACGTCTTTCCCGAAAGACCGCATCAAGGTCCTGCTCCTCGAGAACGTCCACCCGAGCGCGCACGAGCTGTTCAAGTCCGAAGGCGTGCACCTGGAGACCGTCTCCGGCGCCGTCGGAGAAGAGGAGCTCGCGAAGCGCATCGAGGACGTGCACGTCCTCGGAATTCGAAGCAAGACGCGCGTCACCGAGCGCGCGCTCGCGAACGCGCGCCGGCTCCTCGCGCTCGGCTGCTTCTGCATCGGCACGAACCAGGTCGACCTCCGCGGAGCCAACCGGCGCGGCATCCCCGTGTTCAACGCGCCGTTCTCGAACACGCGCAGCGTGGCCGAGATGATCATGTCGCAGATCGTGATGCTGGCCCGGCGCCTCGGCGATCGCGCCCGCGAGATGCACGCGGGCCAGTGGCGAAAGGTGGCCACCGGCAGCTTCGAGGTCCGCTCGAAGACCCTCGGCATCGTCGGCTACGGCCACATCGGGCGGCAGATCGGCGTCATCGCCGAGGCGCTCGGCATGCGCGTCCTCTTCTTCGACGTCGCGGCGAAGCTCCCGATGGGGAACAACCACGCGACCAAGACGCTCGACGAGCTCCTCGCCGCGAGCGACTTCGTCACGCTCCACGTCCCCGAGACGCCGCAGACCAAGAACATGATGGGCGCGCGCCAGCTCGCGGCGATGCGCGCGGGCAGCTACCTCCTCAACGCGAGCCGCGGCACGGTCGTCGACATCGGCGCGCTGGCCGACGCGCTGAAGCGCGGCCACCTCGCGGGCGCCGCGATCGACGTCTTCCCCGAGGAGCCGGAGACCAACTCCGACGGCTTCGCCTCGCCGCTGCAAGGCCTCGCCAACGTCGTCATGACGCCGCACATCGGCGGCTCCACGGCCGAGGCGCAGGAGGCCATCGGCCGCGAGGTGGGCAGCGCGCTCATCAACTTCGTCAACGGCGGCGTGACGACGGGCGCCGTCAATTTTCCGCAGATCGACGCGCCGCTCACTCCCGGCAAGCACCGGATCCTCAACGTGCACAGGAACGTCCCCGGCGTCCTCCGCGACATCAACCGCATCGTCAGCGAGAAGGGCGCGAACATCGCCGCGCAGGTCCTCGCCACCGACCCGGACATCGGGTACCTGGTCATGGACCTCGACCAGGACGTCTCGAACGACGTGAAGAACGCCCTCGCCGTCCTCGAGACGAGCATCAAGACGCGCATTCTTTACTAGGGCGCCCCCGCGAATCGAGCACGCCGGGTCTCGTGGTCTCGGTCGAGGGGAGCGGCCGCGCCCCCCTCGAAGGAGAGGACGAGATCTGCGCGGTGTCGCGTCTCCGGCGTGAGGGGCCCACATGGGGCTGCGTCGCCACGGCGTTCATGTCGTGGCAAGACGCGGCGATCAGGCTCGTGTTCGCTGCGCCGCTCGGTCCAGCCGCGAAATCGCGGCTTTGTGCCCGCGGTATGGCGGTTGCGATAGCCTACGGTGGGAGGCTTTTGCGATGACGGCGAGACGTTGGGCGGGGGCGGGCGGCGGTGCGCTGGCTGTCGCCATCGCGGTCGGGTGCTCGCCGAACTCCACGGTCGGAGTGCTCGGCAACGGGCAGTTTCGGTATCTGTGCGGCACCTCGGGGACCGACAGCGCGTGCGACGGGATCGCGTCGGACACCGACCTTCCTGCGGCGATCGCCGTCGGCGCGACGTTCGACGTCGGTTACGCGCCGAATTCGTCGAACCACTCCGGAGCCACCGTGCAGGGCGCGACCGGATACGAGATCCTCGCGGCGTCCCCCGAGCTCGCGGCGGCGACAGGCACGACGCTCCGCGCGCTGCGCACCGGCTACGTCGCGCTCCTCGCGCAGCGCACCGGCAACGCGAACGTCGACGACTTCGTGCACCTGCGCTTCGAAGACATCCAGTCGCTCTCGGCGGAGCCCCCGTCGCTCGTGCTGACGCCCGGCGAGACGCAGACCGTGCGCCTCTCGGCCTTCGACGCGCTGTCGGCGCCGCTCGCGGGGCGGATTGCCTGCGAGTGGACGGCGACGAGCGGCGCGTCCAACGCCGTCGTGACGGCCATCGCGCCGGGCGCATCGGCGACCGTGCAAGGCGTCGCCGGAGGCGCGGCGACGGTGCACGCGACCTGCGGCGCGGCGGGACTGGACGTGACGGTCACGGTGAGCGGCCCCCCGCTCGCAGACGGAGGCACCCATGGCTAGGCGAATGATCACCGCGCTGGGCCTCTGCCTCGTTCTGGCCGGCTGCTCGGGGATCGATCACGCGACCCTCGACGGCGTGACCGCGATGCCGGACGACTCGTCCCTCTCGACCACCGGCGGCGCGATGCACACCGGCATCGCGACCGGCTTCAAGCCGCGCGTGTGGACGCACGACCTATGGGGGACGCACGAACAGTCGAGCGGCATCGCCGTGCAGACGTCCAATCCCAACGTCCTGCGCGTCGCTCCCGTCACCAACGACCCGCGCGTCGTCGTCTGGGCGGCCGGCCCGGGCGCGGCGACGATGACCGTCACGCTCAACGGAGAGACGGCCCTCGACGTGGCCGTCACCGTGACCGACCCGCCGAACTAGAGATGCGGGCGGATCTGCCGGCATTTCCTCGAGGGACGTGACGAGCGCCCAAATCGTGCGCATGCTTGCAGGCGTAGCCATGAAACCGAGCCGTTTTGCGTCGTTGTCTTTGGTCCTTCTCGCGCCCTGGCTCACCCAGTGCGAGGCCTCGCTCGAGGCGTCGGGGTCGGCGACGGCGCAGTCCCCTGCTTCCGTGGGCGCGTCCGCCGCGGCGACCGACCCGGAGCCGAACCCCGCGCCGCCGCCCGCTCCGCCCGGCGAGGCCACCGGCGACGACTCGGCCTACGCCTCCGGCGAATACGCCCTCGGCGAGGACCCGGACTCGTACGCGGACAACGACCCCTCGGCGCTCACCGACTTCCGCCAGCCGCTCGAACCGTACGGCACCTGGGTCGACGACCCGAAGTACGGCACCGTCTGGGTCCCCTCCCCCGGCGTCGTCGGCGCCGACTTCGTGCCGTACTCGACCGCGGGACACTGGACGTACGACAACGACTACGTCTGGGTGAGCGACTACGAATGGGGCTGGGCGCCGTTTCACTACGGCCGCTGGGTCTGGGTCGACGGGCGCGGCTGGGTGTGGATTCCCGGCCGGGTCTACCGCGGCGCGTGGGTCGCGTGGGGCGTCGACGACGGCTACGGATACGTCGGCTGGTACCCCATGGCTCCGAGTTACCTCTGGTGGGGCGGCGTCGCGGTGGCCTACCCCGTCTACGTCGGCCCGCGATGGGTGTACTGCCCGCGCGGCCAAGTGTTCTCGCCCGTCGTGGGGACGCGCGTCGTCACCGGCGCCGCCGCCGCACCCATCGCCGGTCGCGTGAGGCCGTTCGTGCCCGCAACGCCGGGCGTCTCCGCCGGCCCGCCGCCGCAGAAGCTCGGCTACGCGCTCAACCAGGTGCCGCATCCCACCGGCGCGGCCGCCGAACGGATCGCGCGCGCGCAGCAGTTCGGGCACCCGTCCACCGCGCTGGCGCTCGGCGCGCACCCGCCGACGCGCGTCGCGATGCCCACGCAGTCGTCGGCGGCGTATGCCGGCACGCACGGGTACTCGACGAACGGCTCGTTGCCGCATCCGGGCGCGGGGGCGGTCGCGCACCCGGCCCCGGGCCCGAGCGTCCCGGGAGCTCCCGGCGTCCTCCGCAAGCCCGGCGCCGCAGCGCCGCGCGTCGCTCCGGCGTTTCACCCGCCGACTCACGCGGGAGGCGGCGGCGGCCACCACCGCTGATTACGCGAGGAGCGCGCCGATGGGCGTGCCCCCGTCGGTGACCGCGACGGGTCGCCCGGCGGGCGACGTCTCCGTGTGGCTCGGGTCGAGCCCGAGCTGCGCGGCCATCGTCGCGAGCAGGTCCGGCACCCCCGTCGGCGGACCGGCGACCTTCGCGCCGTCCTCGTCGGTCGCGCCGTAGACGACGCCTCCGCGGACGCCGCCTCCCGCGAGCACCGCGCTCCACGCCTGCGGCCAGTGGTCGCGCCCGTCGTTCGCGTTGATGCGCGGCGTGCGCCCGAACTCGCCCATGCACGCCACGAGCGTCGACGCGAACATCCCGCGCGCCCCGAGGTCGTCGAGCAGCGACGCGAGCGCGGGGTCGAGCGTCCCCATCAAGGTCTTGGTCCGCTCGAAGTCGTCCTTGTGCGTGTCCCATCCGTCGAGGACCACCTCGACGAACTTCACGCCGCGCTCGACGAGCCGACGCGCCACCAGACACCCGCGCCCGAAGTCCGTATCGCCGTACGCTCTCTTCGTCGCCTCGCTCTCGCCGGAGAGATCGAACGCATCGAGCTTCGGCGCCTGCATCAGCCGCACGGCCTTCGCGTACACCTGACGGCGCCCCTCGACCTTCGCGTCGCCCGTCGCGCGCGCGAAGCGCTCGTCCATCTCGCCCAGCAGGGCGCGCCTCCGGTCGAATCGCTCACGGTCCACCCCGCCGGGCAGACGCACGTCCGCCGGCGGCGCACCCGCCCGCTGCAGGACGAACGGCCCGTTCTGGACGCCGAGAAATCCGGCGCCGAAGCTCGGCCCCGCGATGCTCACGAACGCCGGCAGCTCGCTCGCCGGGTCGCCGAGGCGCGCGCACACCCACCCGCCGAGCGACGGATGCACGACCGTCGGCGTCGGCGCGTACCCGGTTTGCACGAAGTACTGCGCGCGGGCGTGGTTCCCCTCCTTGCTGCTCATGCTGCGCACGATGGCCAGCTTGTCTCCGCGCTCGGCGAGGTGCGGCAGGTGCTCGCTCAGCGTCATGCCGGGCGCGCGCGCCTTGATGGCCTTGAAGGGACCGCCCGTCGCGCGTCCGGGCTTCGGGTCGAACGTATCGATGTGGCTCGGTCCGCCGTTCTGCCACACGAGGATGCACGCGCTCGCCTTCGCGCGCGCAGCCGGCGCCGCCGCAGCGGCGCGCGGCGCCAGCCATCGCGCCACCAGCGACCCGAAGACGGCGCTCGTGCCCACCCGGAGGAACGCGCGCCGATCGTGACGGCGCGTCTCCGGCTCCGCCGGAGCGTGGTCGAAACGAAAAGAGTCGGTCGTCATCGGCAGCCTCAGTGGTTGAGCACGAACTCGCTCGAATTGAGGAGCGACCAGAGGATGTCCTCCCACGCCCGCACGCGCGCGCTCGCCTGCGCGTTGCCGGCGCGGTCCGCCAGACCGCGCAGCGGGTCGGGCACGGGGGGCTTCGCGTTCTTCTGCGGACCGGGAGCTTTCGCCGGCTTCGGTCCGGGCGGCGGCGCCGGCGGCGCCGCGTTGCGCGGACTCTCTGCGTCCGCCAAAAACGCGAGCAGCCGCGCCGTCTCCTCCGGCGTCGGCAACCGCGACAGAACGCGCAAGTACAGCGCGTCGAGTCGAGCGCGACCACGCTCCGGCGGAGCCGGAGACGTGCCGTCTTGTGTGCGACCACGCTCCGGCGGAGCCGGAGACGTGCCGTCCTGCGCGCCGTCCTGCGACGCGTCCTCCGGCATCGCGAGCACCTCCGCCAGCGCGCTCCCCGGCAGGTCGCTCGCGCCGGTCGCCACGACGTTCCCGTTGAGGAGCGCCAGCCCCTGCGCGATCGTCCCCTCGTAGTCCGGCTCGTCCACCTGCTCGTCGACGTCGAACAGGAACCCGTAGCGCTGCTTCATCCGGAAGCGAACGTCCGCCAGGTCCAGCCGCCCGGTCGACCGCACGATCGCGTCGAGCCGCGTCGCCGCCACGAGCGCGTTCAGCAGCTCCTCCGGCCCGAGGGGCGTCACCCGGAAGCGTTCCCACAGCCTCGCGTCGGGGTCCGCCTTCGACGTCGCTTGCGGCAGCGTGACCGCCGCCAGCGCGTACGCCTGCGTGCCCGCGACGACGCGGACCAGATGCTTCAGGTCGTACCCGCTGCGGACGAAGTCCGCCGCCAGCGCATCGAGCAGCTCCGGGGCGACGGGGGGTTGTGACTCGCGAAAGTCGTCCACCGGATCGACGAACCCGCGCCCGAGGAAGTGCGCCCACACCCGGTTCACCGTCGCGCGCGCGAACCATGGGTTGTTCGGCGCGGTCACCCACCGCGCGAGCGCCGCCCGCACGTCCGTCCCCTCACCCAGCGGCGACCCGTCGAGCGACGCAGGCTTCGCCTTCGCGATGGGCGCCAGGTCGCCCATCTTCGCGAACCGCGGCGCCGGCCGCGCGAGGTCGCGCACGCGCACGCGCTTCACGGCGCCCATCGGCGGCCCCACGTCGATCGGCCGGCGTGCAGATGGCACGCCGGCACTCTCTCCCTGCGAGTCAATCGGCTCGAGCGCCGTGCGGACGAAGGCCGCCGCAAAGCCCTGGAAGTCGGCCTGCGTCCATTTCTCCGTCTTGTGGTCGTGGCACTGGGCGCACTGGATCTGCACGCCGAGCAGCGTGCGCGAAGCGTCGCCCGCCATGTCCTGCGGGTCGTTCCGATACTTCAGCGTCCAGTTCACGGCGCCGTTCACGCCGGGCGCGGCAGGCTCTTTGCCGTCGGCTTGCTCGGAGGCGCGGCGCGGGCGACCGTCGCTGTTCTGGCCGGTGGCCGTCAGAAGCTCCGTGACCACCACGTTCCAGGGCACGTTCCTCGCGAAGGCGTCGTGGAGCCACGAGCGGAAGGCGCCGCGATCGACGTCCGGCTCGCGCGGGCCTCGGCCCATCCAGAGGTCGTCGTAGTACGCCGTCCAGTAGTCGGCCCACGCCGGGGACGCCAGCAGCTCCTCGATCGCCTGCGCGCGGTCGCTGTCCTCGGGTCTCGACCCCGCTCCGGCAGAGCCGGAGACGTGCCGTCTCGCGAGGAACCGGGTCGTCACCTCCGGCGGCGGAATCGTCCCGACGACGTCGAGCCACAGGCGCCGCAGCCACGTCGCGTCGTTCGCCGCGGGCACGGGCGCGACCCCCGCGCGCTCCCACTCCGCGCGCAGCTTCTCGTCGACGTCCGCGGAAGTGAGCAGCACCGGTCCTGCTGGACGGCACGTCTGCGGCTGTGCCGGAGCGCCCTCGAGACAAGGAGGAGGCGCGGCCGCCGCCGGCCCGGGCGCCTTCGGGGCGCGCTGGGGCGGCGTCCTCGGACCGCACGCGGCGACCGCCACCCAGGCCACCGCCACACCCGCGACTCGCGCGCTCCGTCGCACCATGCCTGTCATCGTGTCTTCGGAAGACCCGCCGGCGCAACCGCGGATGCCCATCCGCGACGTAAACTTCCGTAAATCACGCCGACAGGCGCAGACCGGCGAGGACGGGCCCGACTTCCGCCCCGTTCCACACAATCGCGTTCAACGCTTGCAGAAGCGGCAGCTCGCCCACCGGCACGCCGCGCTCGCGCGCGAACCTCCACGCCGTCGCGATCGCCGGGTACCCCTCGGTCAGCTCGCCCGCCGCGAGCATCTCCGCAGCGACCTGCTTCGCCGGCTTGCCGCGACCGACGCGTTCGCCGAACGCGCGGTTGCGTCCCGCAGCGGCCGTCACGTGCAGGTCGCCGACGCCCGCCGGTCCGTGCACCGTCGCCGCTCGACCGCCGCCGGCGACCACGAGTCGCTCCATCTCGACGAGCGCTTGCGTGAAGCACGCCGCCCGCGCGTCGTGCGCGTCCGGGCCCACGTGACCGTCCCACAGGCCCAACCCGGTCGCGTACGCGTTCTTGAGCGCCGAGCACAGCTCTGCGCCCGCGACGTCGTCCGTCGTGCTCACGACGAGGCCGCCCCCGCCGAGCGCCGCCGCGCCCGCCGCAGCGTCGGCCGGCGCACCGCCGTAGATCATCCACGTCAGCACACCGCGCGCGATCTCCATCGCTTTCGCCGGCCCCGCCGCGTGCACGAAGCGCAGCGGCCGCCCGACGTGCTCGGAGACGACGACGTCGATGCGGTCCATTTGCCCGGTCCGCGGCGACTCGAGCAGCCCCTTGGTCACGCTCACGATGGGCACGTCCGGCAGGTGCGGCGCCGCGCGCGTCATCACCGGGACCGCGCCCTCCGAGTTGACCGCGTGCACGACGAGCTCCGCCCCGGCGAGCGCGCCCGCGAGGCCCGACGCCCTGACGAGCGCCATCCCCTCCAGCTTCAGCTTGAGCCGCGGGTGCGGCTCCCCGCGCTCGCACGCGTCGAGCAGCGCGTCGTCCAGCCACGTGCCCCACAGGCGCACTTCGTGCCCACGGCGCGCCGCGACCACCGCCATGGCGCTCCCCATGTACCCAGCCCCGAGTACGGCTATCCGCATCGGCCCCGCTTACAAGCACGTTCCCCGGGTTTCGACCAGGCTCCGGCGTGGCCGACGGCACGTCTCCGGCTTTGCCGGAGCGTGGTCGAGACCCGGGAGATTTGCCGCGCGCCCGCTTTGCACGACCGGCTGACGCGCAGTAGGTTGCCAGCCGGTTGCGCAACATCGTCTTCCACTTCGAGGACTCGCCCGCCTTCGCCCTCGCGCTCCGCGACGGCGACCAGGAGCTCTCCGTGCCCGAGGGAGAACGGGTCGGCGACGGCGAATGGGTGCTCGCGATCTTCGAGGTCGGCAAGAAGCGCCGCGCGACGGCAGCGGCCGCGCGCGGCCTTCTCAGCGAGACCGGCGAGGCGCCGCTCCTCGCCTTCGAGCGGCGCGACTGGGAGCGGCTCGTCCTCTTCGCCGAGGCCGGCAGCGTGAACCTGCGCGCCGCGCCCGTCTCGACGGCCCCGACGAGCGTCCCCCCCGCGCGGAGTTCGTCGGCGCGCGTCCCCGCGGCGTCGGCGTCTTCCTCGCGAATGCCGCCGTCGTCGTCGCGCATGCCGCCGTCGTCCTCGCGTATCCCGCCGTCGTCGTCGCGCAAACCTCCGGCGGCCAAGACACGCCGTTCGCGCGCCCCCGCCGCGTCACCGCCGGACGGCGCATGCGCCCCCCCGTCTTCTGCCAAGGTGCGGCCAGGCTCCGGCGAAGCCGACGGTGCGACTCCGACTTTGCCGGAGCGGGGTCGAAACCCGGGAGACGTGCCGTCCAAGTCCGCCGCGGCCAGCCCCGCGAAGACGCCGAGCTTCGCCCACTGGCGCGCCAGCGACCCGCTCGCTCAAGGGCCCAGCGCGCGCATCCTCGTCGTCGACGACGACCGCGACATCCGCGAAGTCGTCGGCGCGATGCTCGACGCCGTCGGCCTGACCGTCGAGTCCGCGATGAGCGCCGAAGAGGCCCTCGAGCGCGTCCGCGCCGACCGCTACGACCTCCTCGTCCTCGACTGGAACCTCCCCGGGATGACCGGCATCGAGCTCTGTCGCCTCATCCGGCGCGACCCCGAGCTATCGACGCTCCCGGTGCTGTTTCTGACCGCCCACGCCTCCTCGCGCGACGTCGTCGAGGCCTTCGCCGTCGGCGCGGACGACTACGTCGTCAAACCGTTCCGCGCGCCCGAGCTCGGGGCCCGCATCTTCGGGCTGCTGCGGCGCGCACGGATGGCTGCGCCCATCTCCTGAAACCATGTCCGACGACGCGATGTTGCCGGAGATGGACGAGGACACGCCGGAAGAAGGCGCGACCGGTACCGCGCGCTTCATCGCGGTCGGCGGCGGCCGCGGCGGCGTCGGCAAGAGCCTCATCGCGGTCAACCTCGCCGTGTACTTCGCCCAGCTCGGCAAGAACACCGTCCTCGTCGACGCCGACGGCGCCGGCGCGAACCTGCACTCGCACTTCGGCCTGAAGGCCGCGTGGACGGAGGCCGACCGCTCCGTCGGCATCGCCGAAGCGATGCGCCGCGGCCTCGTCAAGACGTCGGTCCCCGGCCTCTTGCTCCTCCCCGCCGCGCACGACGCCCTCACCCCGGGCCTCCCCTTGCGCGCCGGCCGCAAGACCCGCTGGCTCTCGGCGCTGCGCGAGCTCGCCGCCGACTACGTCGTCGTCGACGCCGGCCCCGGACACAGCGACCTCGCGCTCGACCTCTGCCTCACCGCCGACGTGGCCGTCGCCGTCACCGTCCCCGAGCCTCCCGCCATCGAGACGACGTACCGCTTCGTCCGCGCCGCGTTCCGCCGCCGCCTCCGCCGCGCCTTCGCCCGCGACAAGCTGCGCTCGTCGATGCTCGAGCGCGCGCTCGCCAGCCTCGGCCCCCTGCCCGCGCCCATCCAGCTCGTGCACCGCCTCGCCAAGTTCGACCCCGCCCTCGCCGACGCCGCGTGGCTCGAGGCGCAGGCGCTCCGCATCCAGCTCGTCGTCAACCAGACGCGCGTCCGGCAGGACCCCGAGCTCGGCGCCTGGATGAGCGGCCTCGTCTCGCGCCATTACGGCGTCGCCCTCGACGAGCTCGGCCACATCGAGCACGACGACACCGTCTGGCTCACCGTCCGCCGCAACAAGCCGCTGCTCGTCGACAGCCCCACGACGAAGAGCGCGCGCAACGTCGAGCGCATCGCGCGGCGCGTCCTCGCCCTCGCGACCGCCAAGCCGGGCGAGCGCACGACCCCCGTCCCCGCGCCCACCGAGGAGCCGACGCTCTACGCCGTCCTCGGCGTCACGCGCTCCGCCAGCGACGAGGAGATCCGCCGCGCCTACAAGCGCCAGCGCGAGATCTACGCGACCGGCGGGCTCGCCACGGTCTCCGTCCTCGACGGCGACCAGCTCGCCGCGGCCCAGCGCAAGCTCGACGAGGCGTACGACACGCTGCTCGATCCGGTGCGCCGCCGCGCGTACGACCTCTCGACGTTCCCGACGGCCGAACCGGACGGCGTCCTCTCGGCGCGCACCTCGCGCCCGGCCATCGCGGCCGAGCAGCTCATGCTGCAGCGCGACCTGCAGCGCGAGATCGGGCCCGACACCGAGTTCACCGGGTCGCTCCTGCGCAAGGTGCGCGAGTCGCTCGGGATGGAGATCGCCGAGATCGCCGCGAGGACGAAGATCGCGCGCGCGCACCTCGAGGCGATCGAAGAGGAGCGCTACCCCGAGCTTCCGGCGCTCGTCTACACGCGCGGCTTCCTCGGCGAGCTCGCCAAGCAGCTCCGCCTCGATCCCATGCAGGTGCAGAAGACGTACCTGCGGCGGTTCCGCGAGGACCTCGCGGCCAGGGGCAAGGAGCTCGGGTGACCGGCGCCGAGCCTGTGCATCGTCGTACCTGAAGTATTTTTCCCGGAGGAGGAAGGAAGGCGGTGTATTTCGGCCGAGACCGAGCGAGGCCAAGGAGGCGAGCGAGGCGTACTCCCGTACGCCGCAGCGAGCCGACGCCGGCATCGCGAAGGGATCGGCCGAAAGACGCCACCTTCCTAGACGATGCGCTCTTCGGGGCGGTGCTCTTCGCGGTGGCGCTGGCGCCCCGCCTCTACGTGGCGCTCGCGTGGGCGGGCGAGCCGGTGTGGGACGGGCACTACTACGACTTCGGCGCGCAACGAATCGCCGAGGGACACGGCTACTCGGACGATCTGTCGACGGCGACGGGCATCGTGTGGCACCCGTGGTGCCACTATCCCGTCGGGTACAGCGCCTTCCTCGCGGCGTTCTACCGCGTCTTCGGCGCGAGCCACGCCGTGGCCGGCGTCGCGAACGCCCTCGTCGGCGCCGCGCTCGCCGTCGTGACGTGGGCGCTCGCCGCGCAGGGCCTCTCGCGCGCGCGGGCGCGCGTCGCCGGCGCGCTGGTGGCGCTGCATCCGGGCCTCATCCTCTACTCGGCGCTCGTCATGACCGAGCCGCTCGCCGCGCTCCTCACGCTCGGCGCCTTCTGGGTCGCCGTGCGCGACATGCGTGCCTGGCGAGGCCTGGTGGCCGGAGCGGCGGTCCTCGGCGTCGCCGCGCTCGTCCGCCCGCAAGCCCTCCTCTGCGCCCCCTTCCTCGCCTGCGCGACGCACCTCCGAGGCGACCGGAAGCCGTCCGACCGTGCCGTCGTCGAGCGGGCGAAGAGGGCGGCGGTGGCGTGCGCGGTGGCGCTCGCGGTGGTGCTGCCGTGGACGGCGCGCAACTGCCGCGTGATGGATGGGTGCGCGCTGGTGAGTACGAACGCGGGGTGGAACCTCGCGATCGGGGCGTTTCCGCGCGCGACGGGGCGGTTCGAGACGCTGCGGTCGAGCGATGGGTGTCGCGAGGTGACCGGTCAGGTGCAGCAGGATCGCTGCTGGTTTCAGTACGGCGTCGCGCAGATTCGCGCGCGCCCCGGCCGCTGGCTGTCGCTCGTGCCGGCGAAGCTCGGCTTCACCTTCGACCACGAGTCGTTCGCCGTGGAGTACTTGCACGAGGCGCGACCGGCCGCGTGGCCCGAGGCGCGCCGCGTGGCCGCGCGCGACGTCCTCACGTTCGCCTTTCGCCTGCTCCTCGCCAGCGCGGCGCTCGGCTGCGTCGCCTTCCCGCTCGCGCGACGGCGGGCGACCCGCGCCATGCAGGGCGCGCTCCTCGCGCTGGTCGCGGCGCTCGTCGCGTTCGCGCTGGCCGGCGACCGGCCTGCCTTCTGGCCGCTCGCCGTCTTCGCGTCCGTGGTTCCGTGGCTCCCGCTGCGCGGTCGCCCGCCGCTGCCCGGCGCCATCCTCCTCGGCGTCGCCCTCCTCGCGACGACGGTCGTCACGCACGCCGTCTTCTTCGGCGAAGACCGCTACCACGTCGTCGTCACGCCGGTCCTCGTCATCCTCGCCGCCGCGGCGCTGCGCCGACCGGCCGCGGCGCCTGCCTCTTCGTCGCGAGAGGCGCCGCCTCGGACAACCTAGCGGCCGGTCGCCCCTTCTCGCACTCGCGTGCGCCGCGCGGAGCGGCAGGTCACTCCGCCCAGAGGGCGCCGAGCTCGAGCTCGATCGCGTCGAAAGGCTCCGCGCGCACGCGCGCGTCGCCCCTCCAGTTCCCCAGGCGTAGCCACTTGTCTCCCTCGAGGCGGAACACCTCGAGCAGCTTCGCCAGAGGGTCCACCAGCCAGGCGCACTGCACCCGCTCGCGCGCGTAGACGTCCATCTTCTCGCCTCGATCGAAGGCCTGCGTCGACGGCGAGACGACCTCGCAGAGCCAGTCCGGCGCCACCGTGACGAACGCACTCTCCATCGGAACGCGCGGCATCCGCTCGCGGCGCCATCCAGCCAGGTCGGGGACCACGATGTCTGGCTCCGCGCCGAGATGCAGCTCCGGCTCGTCGAGGATGACCCAGCCTCCGGGTCCGCCGCGCCCTTCGTCGAACGGGCCCAGGAGCCTCCCGCCGAGCCGCGACGACGCACGGGCATGCGGCATGGCCGGACGCGGTTGTGTGTGCAGCACGCCGGCAACCACCTCGGCCACGACGTGCGGCGGCGCGGCCAGTACGTCTTCGTAGGTGGCGCGGCGCTTCGCGGGGTCACCCATCGCGAGGAAGATAGCACGCGAGCGCGGGCCTCTCGCCGCGTCGCCAGGTCCTGCCGTGGCGCGAGGTGGCACAGCCGACGACGCGCAAACCACGCGAAAACGCGCGCCGTTCGCGTCCGCGACCGCGGCTCGCCCGTTGCTTGGGCCTGCGTGTCTTCGTGGAGCGGCGAGCGGAGGTGCACGAGTGAAAGGAAAGGTTCGCGAGCTTCGCGCGTGGCGCGGGGCGGCCCTCGCGGGTCTCGCGCTCGCGGCGGCGGGCCTCGGCGCGGCGTGCTCGAGCGCGCGCCGATCCGAGTTCATCGGCGAGCCGCTCACGGAGGCGGGGGCCTTCGGCGAGCAGGCAACCGGCGACGACGCGGGCGACGGCGGCCCCGAACCGGTGCTCGACGCGGGCAGCGCGTGGAGTCCGTGGTGCCCCGGGACCGCGCCCGAGGTCGACGCCTCGTGCGTGACGGCGCTCGGTTGGTCGCAGTCGTGCGAGTACGCGTACACGTGGTGGAGCGTCTCGTGCGCGAACGTGCTCGTCTGCCAGCAGGGCGCGTGGCAGAAGTCGCCGCCGACGTTCGGTCCGTGCACGCCGGCACCGCCGCCGAACGGCGCCGAATGCCCGGCCAGCGAAGCGCTCGTCAAAGGGCCGTGCGCGCCGGCCGGCGCCACGTGCAACTACCTGCAGGGCGTCGCCTGTACCTGCGCCGACGACGGCGACGGCGGCACCGCGTGGTCGTGCCTGCCCGAGCCCGGTTGCCCCATCACGCGCCCGCGCCTCGGCGCGCCTTGCGGATCGCCCGACGCGGCCACGCCGTACGGCGGGCAGACGTGCACCTACGAGAAGTGCCGCCTCGCGGTCGTCTGCGCGAACGGCGTGTGGCAGCCGACGATCCAGCCGTGTCCTTGAACTACCGCGGCACCGCGCCGTCGCGCATCGCGCGGTCGATCGCGTCGCGCATCGCCTTCACCTCGGGGGAGCGTTCGCCGTCGGGATCGGTCGCCCGGGCCCGGTCGAGGTCGAGCGCGCACTCGGCGTAGTCGCGTTCGGCGCACGCGCGGGACGCTTCGGCGCGGTACTCGGCTCCCAAGTTTCGACCACGCTCCGGCGGAGCCGACGGCACGTCTCCGGCTTTGCCGGAGCCTGGTCGCAACGCGGGAGACGCGCCGTCCGTCTGCGGCGCTGCGTAGGGATTGCCGTGCGTCACGCCTTCGGGTTGCTCGGGGCGCAACATCAAGAGGAGCACCGCGACCCCCGCGAGGCCCGCGGCGTACTTCGACCAGTGCTTGCGCAGGTGCTTGCGGACGCGATGAAGGCGGCTCTTGAGCGCCGCCACCGGGATGCCGTCGTCGGCCGCGATCTGCGCGAGCGTGTCGCCGTCGGCGAGGCGCCGGGCCCAGCGCAGGGCGGACGCGTCGACGCGCCCGGCGGCGACCTCCGCTTCGACGAACTCGAGCGCGCGCCGCCACTCGTCGCGCTCGACCACGCCGGCGATCTCCGCATCGAACGCGACCGCGTCGACGTCTGCGTCGGCGGCCGTCCGCCGTTCGCGGACGGCGCGCCGGCGATGAAAGTCGCGCACGAGGCCGCGCGCGACGCAGACGACGAGGCCGAGGAGCTCGTCGTCCTTCGCCGGCAGGTCCTTCATGAGGAGGAGCCGCAAGTACACCTGCTGCGCGACGTCGCCGCGATCGGACGGCGGCACGCGGTTGCCGACGACGTCGTCGATCTTCTTGCGCACCGCGTAGGACGCGACGCGCGCTGCGTGCGGAGACGGCGGTCCGTTGGCGGCCATCGGCGGCTCGCGAAGCTGACCCTCGCACCGTCACGCGGTCAAGCCTCGCCGAGTCGGCCCC
>Ga0102924_1000808_pt1 | contig 37510 bp, 41 predicted proteins | sample PaiPotPPM11metaG_FD_80116 | JGI IMG/M metagenome (GOLD analysis project Ga0102924, IMG submission 80116) | Iron sulfur acid spring bacterial and archeal communities from Banff, Canada, to study Microbial Dark Matter (Phase II) - Paint Pots PPM... ...
ATACCGCCCCGTTGATCATGGCAGGTTTGTTTCTATTGCTTCGCCTGCTGTCTCCTCATGCCAGCGGCTCGATCTTCGTCCTGACCGCGGTCGTGTTTCTCTTTGTGTTTATCGCTGGAATTGCCGCCGACCTGCTCGAAACCAAGGCTTCGGAGATCGTAACGGCGATTGTTGTGGGGCTTGTATCTGCAAACGCCTTTTGGGATCTTGCCGCATTGGCCCGAATAGGACGCTAGACCTCGCCCAACGGTAATCGTAAAATTACATAACTTCCCGCAACCTTCGGGGACGCTGGTCGTTCTAATGGGTAGGGGGCGAATATGCTCACTGCAATTAAAGACAGATTCGCAGGTCCCATTGCTTTTCTTACGCTCGGAACGATGATTTTGCTGGCCGCGTCGGCCGCAGCCCAGATGAATGGATTTCACGGCGGCGGTATCGCTCCGCGCGGCCTTCCCGCCAGCGTCACTTCTTTTGGATTCGGCGGCCGCCCTGGCTTTCACGGCGTTCCTGCCAGCGTCACGTCGTTCGGATTCGGTGGGCAGCCTGGCTTTCGCGGCGTTCCAGCCAGCGTGACCTCACAGGGATTCGGCGCCCAGCCCGCGTTCCGCGGTTTTCGTGACGGCGACACTTCTCATGGTTTCGGCGCACGGAATGGTTTTCACGAACGGCCGTTCGACGGCAGGTATTACCACCATCATTTCGATGGCTTCTACAGCCCCTACTATGGCGGATATTATGGTGTTTACCCCTATCCCTATTATGGGTACGCGGACGATTACACCGAAGACGACCCGACGGCTTACGACCGCCCGTCGCCGCGCGATTACGATGATCGCCCACAAGTCCTCGACGAAGATTATCGTGTCGGACTGAGTCGACCGCGAGAGCAGAGTTCGCAGCAGAACACGCAAGGCGAACCAAGTTCTCAGCAAAACACTGATCCGGTCGTGCCTCAGCCCAGCACGGTGCTGATCTTTAAGGATGGCCATCAGCAGGAGGTCTCGAACTACGCCATCGTAGGCGCCACTCTTTACGACCTGAGCGATGGCCGCAGTAAGAAGGTCCAGCTTGCGGACCTCGATCTCACTGCTACGGTGAAGCAAAATGATCAGCGCGGAGTGGAATTCCAACTCCCTGCAGCGACGGCGTTGAACTGAGTTCGCGGATGTATGAATGCGAATGTGAAAGACAGGCGCTTGGCGCAGCGTCACAGTCATAACCAATGAGGGCTTTAGCCTCAGTGCACAAGATTTCTCGATCCGCCCTTGCTGTTGCGCTCCTCGCTACGACTGCCCTGGCCCAAAGTCAAACGGGAATGTCGGGCGGGTTCGCGTCCGGACGTTCCGGTTTCGGTCGCTTTGGCCGGGACCGTTTGACGATCACGGGCCATCACGGACACCACCCTTCGTATCCCGCCTACGGCTACTACGATGCACCTTATTTTTATTCAGATTATTACGAACCCAACGATCTGGCGTATCCCCCACTCCAACCGCCGCCGGAACCGCCATCACCTGCCGCGCAAGTGAAGACTGAGCCAATGCCCGATCCTGTGCTGCTGGAACTGCATGGCAGCCAGTGGGTGCGCGTCACGAACTTTGGCGAATCGTCAGACCGTGCGCTAGCCGCCGAAACTGTAGCACCGACTCCAGCCAAAACGCTGCCGCCAGCGGTCCTCGTCTATCGAGACGGGCACACCGAAGAGGTGAGCAGCTACTCCATCATCGGCGAATCTATTTACACCAAGGCAGATTACTGAAGCACCGGCGCTTGGACGCGAACCATCCGCACCGCGGATCTCGACATTCCCTCCACGCTCAAACAGAACCGGGAGCGCGGCATACCCTTCCAGCTTCCCTCTGGGCCTGATGAAGTCATGATTCGGCCATAGCAGCAGAATCCCTACAAACCCGTCCAAGGTCGCGAGAGAATCGCGAAATCCCCTCTGTGTCCTCTGTGGTTCACGGTTTTTTAGGGCCTCCCTCAGAGGCCCAGGACATGGTATAATGAATCAACTTCGGAGCGAACGCTAACCCATTAGTTTACAACTAGTTACAAGGCAATAAAGGGCCGAGTTCGAGTTCGATTTCGCCGGTTCAGCTAAGGGCTAAAAGCTAGTAGCTAAGAGCCTCTTTACTATGGCAGACGATCAAAATCCCCAATTACCTTTAACTCCTCCTCCCGGAGACGGCGGTCCGGGCGCCGCCAACATTCAGCCGGTCAATATTGAAGAGGAGATGAAGCGGTCGTACCTCGACTATTCACTCTCCGTCATCATTGGACGCGCGTTGCCCGACGTTCGCGACGGGCTCAAGCCGGTGCATCGCCGCATTCTTTACACCATGCAGCAGATGGGCCTGCAGCCCAACCGCGCCACCCGCAAGTGCGCCCGCATCGTCGGCGAGACCATGGGTAAGTACCATCCGCACGGCAACCTCGCGGTTTACGACGCATTGGTTCGCATGGCGCAGCCGTTTGCCATGCGCTATCCGCTGGTAGATGGACAAGGGAACTTTGGCTCTGTCGATGGCGATCCGCCCGCGGCCGATCGTTACACCGAAGCTCGTCTTGCGCGCGTTGCTACCGCGTTGCTCGAGGATCTGGATAAAGACACAGTCGACTTTCGCGAGAACTACGACGGCAGCGAAGTCGAGCCCGATGTTCTGCCCTCCCGCGTTCCCAACTTGCTCATCAACGGATCCGACGGAATTGCCGTGGGCATGGCGACAAAAATCCCGCCGCATAATTTGACCGAGATCGTTGATGCCGCGATCACGCTGGTGAACAATCCCGCGACTACGCTTCCCGAAATTCTGAAGATCGTCAAAGGCCCCGATTTCCCGACTGCCGGGATCATTCACGGCAAAGCCGGAATTCTCGACGCCTACAAACACGGTCGCGGCCGCTTCATGATGCGCGCCAAGGCCGCGATCGAGACTTTTTCGAAAGATCGTGAAGCCATCATCGTCACGGAAATTCCGTACCAGGTGAATAAGCGTTACCTGATCGAGCGCATGGCCGAGCTGGTCAATAACAAGACCATCGAAGACATCTCTGACATTCGTGACGAAAGCGATCGCGACGGCATGCGCATCGTGATCGAACTGAAGCGCGGCGCCGAACCGCAGATCGTGCTCAACAAGCTTTTCAAGCACACGCAGATGCAGGAAAACTTCAGCATGATCCTGCTCGCCGTGGTGCACAACCAGCCCAAAGAAATGGGGCTGATTCAGGCGATCCAGCACTTCATCGATCACCGGGTCGATGTGGTCCGCCGCCGCACTGCGTTCCTGCTGCAAAAAGCCAAAGACCGCGAGCACATCTTAGAGGGTTACCTCACTGCGCTCGATCACCTGGACAACGTGATCGTCATCATTCGTGGTAGCGCGAACCGTGCCGACGCTCGTGAAAACCTGGTGTTGTACTTCGGCGGAAAGAAAATCGAAATCAACGTTACCGGTCGCCCTCCGAAGCTCAGCCCGGAGAAACCGTTCACAGCGATTCAAGCCGACGCAATCCTCGAACTGCAGTTGCACCGCCTCACACGCCTGTCGATCGACGAAATCAATAAAGAGCTGGGCACGGCGCGGGAGAACATCGCCGAGTACGAATCGATTCTTGGCTCCGAGAAGAAGCTGCGCAAAGTCATCGTCACCGAACTGGAAGAAATCAAGAAGCTCTACGGCGACGAACGCCGCACCCTGATCGAAGACGAAGCCGCCGAGATCATGCTGGAAGACCTGATCGCCGACGAGCAAGTTGCGGTCACCGTCAGCCACAGCGGATACCTGAAGCGCACCCCCATATCCACTTACCGCCAGCAGCGCCGCGGGGGCCAGGGCCGCACCGGCATGAAGACGCGCGACGAGGATTTTGTCGAGCATCTGTTCATCGCCTCCACGCACGCCTACATTCTTATCTTCACCAACACCGGCCGCGTGTACTGGCTGAAGGTGTACGAAATCCCCGACGTCGGCGCCGCCGGCAAAGGCAAGCATGTGGGCAATCTGGTTTCATTGCAGCCCGGCGAAACCGTGCGCAACATGCTCGCAGTGCGCAACCTGGAAGAAGAAGGCCGCTTCATTTTCTTCGCCACGCGCAATGGGACCGTAAAGAAGACTCCGCTGAAGGATTTCTGCAATGTGATGTCGCGCGGGATCATCGCTATCGGCATCGACAAAGGCGATGAACTGGTCGGCACCACGCTGACCGACGGCAACCAAATCATCTTTCTCGCCTCGCATGATGGCCAGGCCATCCGCTTCGATGAATCCGACGTGCGTGACATGGGCCGTCCAGCTTACGGCGTTCGCGGCATGAAGCTCGACGAAAAAGATTACATCGTCGGCATGGCCATCACCCCGAAAGACCCGAAGAAGGCCGAAGCCGAACTTCAAAAAGCCAAAGCTGAAGCCGGAGTGCCGGAAGCAACCGCCACCGACGCGACCATCCCGATTAAAGGGTCGTTAATTTTGTCGATCACCGAAAACGGCTACGGCAAGCGCACGCCCGCGGACGAATACCGTCTGCAGGGACGCGGCGGCTCCGGCGTGATCAACGTCAAGACCACCGAGCGCAACGGCAAAGTCAGCGGAATCGCACAGGTGTCAGAGAGCTCAGAAGTCATGCTGATCAGCCAGTACGGCAAAATCATCCGCATGGATTCGAGCACCATCCGCGAATCCGGGCGCAGCGCCCAAGGCGTTCGCCTTCTGCACATGGAAGCCAGCGACCGAGTGGCGGCGGCAGTGGTGATTCCGCCGGACGAGGAACCAAACGGCGGGCTGATTCAGTAGGGGTGAGATATAGTCATTGAGGAGAACGCAGAACCGAGGGATGTTCTAGGGTATCGATCCGGTTTGCAGGGTGAAAGAACACGTTCCAAGATTCTGGGACGTCGCTGAACTGTCAGTTACTGTCACGTCGGCACTAAATGCCTTCGAGGAAGTGGACCCCGAAATATGTATTAGTGAGGACACCCAGACGAATCCTCCTAGACCAGTTCCAAAATTGATCACAGCTCCATCCGTCCCGGAAGCGGTCCAAGTGGCACCGCCTGAAGAAGTGGTGCTAGAAGTATCCGTAACACCGAACCTGAACCCACCGTCCGATGCTAATTCAACCTTCACACCGCAATTGGGAGCCGCCCAGTAGTTCTTCGAACTGACAATCGTACTTCCGTTCAGAACGGCTGTGGGACCCACGGTATTGTTTGTTTGTGCGCCCCCACTCCCGCCGCAGGAAACGGACAAGGCGATGGCCGCCACAGCGGCAACACGTAATCGCAAAGCACTTAGAGACATTTTCTCGTGAGTACCTCAACCGGCGATTCACACTCAAAATGCGGGGGAAGTATACATCCAGCTCTGATAATTACCAAGCAGTTAGTAAGGCCGCAACTACTCCTCCTCTACCTTCACCTCACCCCTCTCCGCCTTCGCCTTCTCAATAATCTTCTCCTGCAGCTGCCCGGGGACGACATCGTAGTGGTGCATCTCCATATTGAAGCTGCCGCGGCCCTGGGTCATGGCGGTGAGGTCAACGCCGTAGGTCAACATCTCTGACATTGGTACTTCCGCCTTCACAATCGTGTTGCCGCCTTTATTGTCCATGCCTTGAATGCGGCCACGGCGGGCGTTCAAATCGCCCATGATCGAGCCGGCAAATTCGTCTGGAACCGTAATCTCGACGTGCATGATCGGCTCGAGGATGGTCGGCTTGGCTTGCTCCATGGCTTTTCTGAAGGCGATGCGCCCTGCCATCTGGAATGACATGTCGTTCGAATCGACGTCGTGATACGACCCGTCGTAGAGGACCACCCGGAAGTCCACCATTGGAAAGCCGGCCAGATATCCGCGCGACGCGGCGTCCTTAATTCCTTTTTCTATCGCCGGGATGTAGTTCTTGGGAATTGCGCCGCCGAAAATATCGTTCACAAACTCGAACTCCGACCCGCGTGGCAGCGGCTCCATCTTTATCTTGCAGTCGCCATATTGGCCGTGGCCGCCAGTCTGCTTCTTATGGCGTCCCTGCACATCGGCGCGTCCGCGAATGGTTTCGCGGTAGGGGACCTTGGGCGCCTTCAGGACGACCTCAGTGTGGTAACGTTTCTTCAGCTTCGCGACCACGACTTCAATATGCTGCTGGCCGGTGCCCGCAATCAAGAACTCCCTGGTTTGCGCGTCGCGGAAAAAGCGCAGCATCGCATCTTCTTCCAGCATTTTGTGAATGCCCGGCCCGAGCTTGTCTTCATCCGCTCGGCTCTTGGGCTCGATGGCAAAAGTGATTGCCGGCTCGGGAAGCTTCACCTTCGGATACTGAATCGGCGCAGACTTGTCGCCGAGGGTGTCTCCCGTGAGCGTGTCTTTCAATTTCGCGACCGCGCCGATATCGCCGGCATGCAACTCGTTGACCGGGACCGCTGTTTCCCCTTGCATGACGGAAATATGCGCGAACTTCTCCTGCGAGCTGCGGGAGTAATTTGTGAGCGACGAATCATTCTTCAGCACGCCGGAAAATACTTTGAAATAAGAGATTCGACCAGCAAAAGGATCCGAGACAGTCTTGAATACGTACACCGAAACCGGCTCCGAATCCGACTCCTTGCGAGCGGGTGGCTCGCCATTGCCCGAGGTGACCTCGCCGCGAATTGATTCATGTTCGGTCGCCGCCGGAGTGAAGTCCACAATGAAGTCCATTAACCGGTCGGTGCTCACGTTTCCCAGCCCGGAGGCAAACAGCACCGGAAAGAGCTTGTCCTCGCGGATCGCGTTGTGCAGTGCCGGAATCAGGTGCTCGACTGGAATCGTGCCCTTATCGAAGAACTCTTCCATCAGAGCATCATCGCCTTCTGCCACCAGCTCAACCAATCTCTCATGCGCTTCCTGAGCGGCATCTTTCATGTTGGCAGGAATCTCGCCTTCTCTGCCTTTGCCGTTTCCACCGAGATCGTAGGTGTAGGCCTTCATGTTGACCAGGTCCACCACGCCCGATAAATTCTTTTCTTTTCCGATCGGAAGTTCCAGCGGGACCACGGCTCGACCGAACGCTCTAGTCAGCGATTCCAGCACGCGCTCTGCATCTGCCCGCTCGCGATCCATGCGGCTGGCGACAATGACCCTCGGCGTTTTGTATTCCTCGCAATAATTCCAAACGCGTTCGGTCACGACTTCCACCCCAGCCACGCCGTCAACGACTACCAGAGCCGCATCGACCACCGGCAACACCATCTTGGCTTCGTGGACAAACATGTTGAAGCCCGGAGTGTCGACAAAATTGATTTTGGTTTGCCCCCATTCAGCGTAGGCAAGGCTGGTCGAGATCGACATCTTGCGGGAGATTTCTTCTTCGTCGTAATCGGTGGTGGCGCTGCCATCGTCGACGCGCCCCTGCCGCTGAGTTGCGCCGGTCGTGTAGAGCATCGCCGAGACCAATGAAGTTTTTCCGGCGTGCCCGTGACCGACTAGAACGACATTCCTGACGTTTTCGCCTGCATAGACTTTCACGATTGTGCTCCTTCGAGCGAAGCCAAGAATCTACCACAGCGGAAATTGCAGGCTCAACTCAGGATGGGATGGCGAATTGTCAGCGGGGTTTGTTGCGGTGCTCCATATACTTGGACAGTAGAAAAATCGCGAAAGCGATACCGCCCAACATTCCCTCGGCAGTTGATCTTAGGAAGTTGATATTGTGTCGGAGGATTGGCAGGAGAACGACTAACATCAGGAAGGCCGTCAGCATCCCGTATCCAAGTAACCGCCATTCATCGTGAGCCATGCTCGTCGCCTCAGTCGAATTATGCGCTAAAAGCACGGCTAATTCATCCTCGAAAACCCTTTCCTGATAATCTCTATTTGCGTCCGTTAAGCGAATCCCCCATGTTCCCTCAGCTCGCCCGCTTTACCGACCTCGGCCTTCTCCTGCTTCGACTGATGATCGGTATAGTCTTTCTCACCAGCGGCTGGAGCCATGTAACGGATCCAACCACGCGCGGCAAACGCATCGGCATGAGCAAAGGCTTCACGATGTTACTCGGACTAGCCGAGATTGCCGGCAGCCTCGGAGTCATATTTGGCGTGCTCCAGCAGCTTGCCGCGATCGGCCTGATCCTGATCATGATGGGAGCCATTTACAAGAAAATCTTTTCCTGGCACAGCGGCTTCTGGGGCGAGAAGGCCTCAGGATGGCACTACGATTTAACCTTCGTCGTCATGTGCCTCGTCGTCCTATTTACGGACGGTGGACAATACGTCTTGACGCATTAGTGTTTCTCGATCGCGCACCGGTAAGCACTAATTTTTGACACGTTGATTACAAGCCACTCTGCAAACCTGCTAAGATTTGCGGAAATATATGCGCCGGTTTGCTGCCCATCTCGCGCTTGCGGCAATCTATGCCGGTTTTTTTGCGCCGCTCGTAGTCGCAGCACAAGAATCTTCCCTGCACGCTTGCTGCCTGCGCACCGGAGCCCATCATTGTCAGTCACCCTCGAACGAAGCTGGATTTCATTCCAAAGGAAATGCTTGCCCCTATTCGGCGCCGCTTCCTCCGACGGCCTCCTTCGGTTTTGGGGCGGCAGAATTCCGCATTACTTCACTTGATGTAGCTGGCTTCGTAACTCGCAAGCGATCTTCTTCCTATTCTCCATTAGCGGTACGCAATCTCTCCGCGCGAGCGCCGCCCATCTCTCTCTCCTAAATATTGATCCGAAAAGCTTGTTGTTTTTGGAGGCGCGGGCGTCCCCGCCCGTGCGCAATGAGGAGAGTTCATGACGCGGAAGACCGCTTCGTTACTGTTCATCTTAATGTTGGCCGGAACTGCTGCCGCGACGATCTTCGGTTCCGTGCGCGGCATTGTTCATGACCCGCAACACCGCCCGCTGCAGGGAGCGATGGTGATGCTTCGGGCCAATTCTTCCGATTGGGCCAAGAGCACCAACACCGACGACAATGGACAATTCGAAGTCAATGCCGTCCCCATAGGCGAATACACAGTTGTTGTGGCTGCGTCCGGATTCACGCAAATGTCGCAGACCGTTCTTGTGAAGTCCGGTACTGAACCGGTATTGCACCTGGCGTTAAAAGTCGCCGCAAAAAGTGAGACCGTGAATGTCTCCGGCGCGCCCGAAGTCGCGCCCACCGACTCTTCGACTCCCACCACTCTCGTCGATCGCGCCCAAATCGAGAGCACGCCCGGAGCCGATCGCACCAACAGCCTCGCAATGATTACCGACTACGTGCCGGGTGCCTACATCACCCACGATCAGCTCCACATCCGCGGCGGACACCAGACCAGTTGGCTCATCGATGGCGTTCCCGTTCCCAATACCAACATCGCTTCCAACCTTGGCCCGCAGTTGGATCCCAAGGACATCGACTACATGGAAGTTGATCGCGGAAGCTACGGTGCTGAACTCGGAGATCGCACCTACGGCGTCTTCAACATCGTCCCGCGCACAGGGTTCGAGCGTAACAATGAGGCCGAGTTGATCACCAGCTTCGGCAATTTCTATCAGACTAATGACGAATTCAACATTGGCAGCCACACCGAACGCTTTGCCTATTACGCCAGCGTGAACGCGAATCGCAGCAATCTCGGAATTCAGACCCCCGTCCCACAGGTCGTTCATGACGCGGAGAACGGTTACGGCGGTTTCGGCTCCCTGATTTTCAATCCAGATGCGTCGAACCAACTACGGCTGGTGACTTCCTTGCGCAAGGATTACTACCAAATTCCTTACGATCCTTTCCCGAACGACATTGAAAACGCGCCCATCGCCGCGAACGGTTTTCAGGCGCAATACCCGAGCATCGGGCTCCGTGACGGTCAGCATGAAGGCGACGCCTTTGTAAATGTTTCCTGGGTACACACCTTCAACTCGAAAACGCTGCTGACCGTTTCGCCTCTCTACCACCACAACAGCGCCAACTACGACAGTTCGCCGAACGATACGCCGATTGCCTCCACCGACCATCGCACTTCGGACTATGCCGGAGGCCAAGTCAGTTTCAATGCCAATTTCGCAAGAAACAATCTTCAGACGGGTTTGTACAGCTTTTACCAACACGATAACGAACTCTTCGGCGCGATCTTCAACGACGGAAACGGCAATCCACCGGTTACCGACCCTGAGCATCCTTCCGGTAGCCTTGTGGCTTACTTTTTGGATGACAAATTCAAGCCTTTTTCATGGCTGACACTCTCCGCTGGGATGCGCCCGACCCACTTTTCTGGCGGAGTTACCGAGAACGCAATCAGTCCCCGCTTTGGGGCCGCTGTAAATATTCCGCGCCTCAACTGGACGTTCCGGGCCTTCTACGGCCATTACTATCAAGCGTCGCCGCTGATTACCGTTTCCGGCCCCTTACTCCAGTTCTGCAGCGCCAATAATTGCGGCTTCATCGCGCTTCACGGCGAGCGCGACGAAGAGCATCAGTTCGGGGTAACCATTCCTTATCGCGGATGGACCTTGGACGCAGATAACTTCAAGACCAATGCTCATAATTTCTTCGACCACAGCTGCATCGGATCTGGGGCTTGCTTTCCCATCACGATTAACCAAGCCGTCATCCGCGGGTGGGAACTGACGCTGCGCTCACCCCGCATCGCCCATCGTGGACAGATTCATCTTGCCTATTCGAATCAAATCGCAGAAGGTGCGCTACCGATTACGGGTGGTTTGACCAACTTTTCGCCGCCGAGTTCGCTTTTTCCCCTTGATCACGATCAGCGCAATACCCTTAACCTAGGGGGCGACGTCGCTCTTCCGTGGCGAGCCTATGCCTCAACAAACGTTTATTACGGCTCCGGCTTCAGCAATGCTTTTCCTGGGCAGCCTTATCCCGGAGACCACTTGCCGCAACACACAACTTTCGATCTTTCTCTCGGCAAGGATTTCGGCGAGCAATTCTCCGCGTCGTTGCACGCGCTGAATGTGGCCAATCGGCGAGTGGATCTCGACAACAGTCAAACCTTCGGCGGCTTTCATTGGAATAATCCACGAGAAATTTATGTTGAACTACGGTACAGGTTCCATTACTGACATGAGCAATGCCCGTTGGCATGAGCAATGTCCGTGTGGGTCGGACATTCTTGTCCGACAAAAAAGTCGAGATACGTTGATGCTCGGCGGCTGTGCAGATGCGGCGGTGAGTCCGGACGAGGGCGTCCTCCGGACTACACAAATGAGGCTACACAAATGAAGTCGCACAAAATGAAGTTGCACAAGTCATGTAGGGGCGGCGTGCCCTGAGCAGAGTCGAAGGGACGCCCTCGTCCGCCCGAGCCAGCGTACAGCTCGACGAGTCAGAATTTTTTGGAGATGAAATGAATCGCACCACACGCAATTGTTTGTTACTGATCTGTTTTCTCGGCGGATTGTTTACGATCGCCTGCAACAACTCTACTCAGCCAACGGTAAAGAGTCCGCCACCAGTAACTCCGGTCAAGCACTACCACCTCAAGGGCAAAATCGTCTCTATCGACAAGCAAGGCAAAATGCTCAACGTGGACAGCGAAGCCATCCCGGACTTCATGGACGCGATGACCATGCCGTATAAAGTTAAGCCGGAGAGCGAACTCGATAAGCTGCATCCCGGCGACGTCATCACCGCCGACCTGCTGGTGCAGGATGAGGGCGCATGGCTCCAGAACATTACCGTGACGGGGCATTCTTCCGCGCCAGCGACAAAGTAGAATTGGCCGTGTGAGGAACAGCGACCATGTGGGTCGGACATTCTTGCCCGACAAGGATCACGAGGCCGGGTTTTCGGTACTACATCTAGATGACCAGTAGTGGCCATGTGGGGACGGGCGCCCTCGCGAGCCTGCCCTGAGCGAAGCCGAAGGGTCCGGTCGAGCAACGCTCGACAAAAAATGACACTCGATGGCGCTACCATTAAGCTTTAACTGCGAGTATGAAATATATCGTGCTGATTCTCGCCCTTCTCGGCATAGCCGCTTCCTCACTCGCACTCCGTGAGCACTACCGCACCTATGGCGACGCGCCCTGCGACATCAACGAACGCTGGGACTGCGGCATCGTGAACCACAGCCCCTACGCCATGTTCCCCTCTTCTAATCCGCATGGGATCCCCGTCGCCATAATCGGCATCGCAGGATATCTGCTGCTCGGCGTCCTTGCCGGGAAGCGCGCGTACCGGCTCATGCTGATCCTGGCCGTCCCCGCGCTGGCTTTTTCGCTCTACCTTGCCCACATCGAAAAAGATGTTCTCGGAGTCTGGTGCCTCTATTGCGCTATTTCCCTGGGAACAATTTCGCTGATGACGGCTCTGCTAGCCGCTACGGTTCTGGTTAACGTGCTTCGCCGGCCGGGGACACCGGTCTGAAGCGGCTGGCTCAGGGCATCGGCCGCAGCTCGATTTCCCGCCGTATCTGATAACGCTGAGGATCCCCGCACTGGGCCGTTCCCACATCAGCACACTCGCGACCCAGCACAGTCACCGGATTGTCCATGGTCGCCGACACGATCCTTCCATCCGCGATGCTCACCTTTAGCTCCACGTCAAAAGTCTCTTTCCCGATCTCAGCAAAATACTTTCCGTTGTCGTTCTTGCTCACATCTACCCAGTTGTTCGCGGTATCGGACACAGGTGCTTCCATCCATTTCGCTGAGATTCGGATTTGCGGCTTGGCGGGTGGAACGTGGCGCACGATCAGCTTGGCCGTCCCAGCTTGTTGGTTGACTTCAGCCAGAGTGACATCGAAATCAATCGAATCTTCGCCGATTTAGAATCCTCACCCCATCAGCCCATGAATTCGCAGTGCCATGCTTCACATAGACGTGGTCCCCGGCTTTCTGCAGCGTACCCTGTTTTATTGCAAGCCAATCGTCGGCGTAAAAAGTCAAAAGGTCCGCGATCGGCCCTATCAACATCGGATTCACTCCACTCAAGTTCGGCAGCGCCAGCGACAATGCTGGATCAAGCGAAAGCTGCTGACGAAATTCAGCAACACTCGCTGGCAGGGGTACTGTCTGTCCATTAAAACTTAAATTCGACCACGCGTATTCCTCGACAAAAGCTCCGGCCTTGTCTCTCTTCACCACGCCGTGCGCATCGGCTTCGTAGTGAATGGTCCCGATGCGGCCTTGGTTTGTCGCCGTCATGTGATAGGCCAGCGATTCGCCTTCCTTGTAGCGGCGATTGAGAAGATTCCCCGCCGGTTTGGGACCACCTTTGTCCACTTGCTGGCCTAATAGGGACGTCGCATCTAGGAACAGCAGCATTGTTATTAATGTCGCCACATGTCTCATAAGAAGCCGATCATACCCGATCTCGCCCGACGATTTGCCAACGACCAACCGCCTGCCGTGAGCGCAGTCGAACGAACGCCCAACGGTTTCCCCAAACAAAAAAGGCGACCCTTTCGGATCGCCTTTTGAACGAATTGTTAAGTGGTTTTTAGACAGCCTTAACGTTCTCGGCCTGCCAGCCTTTTGGGCCTTTGACTACGTCGAACTGAACTTGCTGTCCTTCTTGCAGGCTGCGGAATCCATTGCCTTGAATGGCCGAGAAGTGAACGAACACGTCCTCGCCGTTCTGGCGGCTGATGAAACCATAACCTTTGGCGTCGTTAAACCACTTTACTGTTCCTGTTTCCATGGTGGTGCTTTGTTTCCTTTGTGTTGATATGGCGCTGAGTTTTCGCTGGCCTTCTGCACAGCCGGTTCACGCACGAGGCGGGAGTTGCTAATTGCAGCGTACCGCTAAATCAAACGCACTCTTATTTTACGATTGAGAAGCGCAAGCCCCTAAGTCCCAGTGCACGGCGATCGGGGTGGGTCGGTTGCAACACTCTAATTCGCGAAATCCCAAAAGACGGCAAGATCGACATCGTCACAGGAACCACAATAGCTCCGCCCGAACGCGTTCGAGAAGAATTTTCTAGAGTTCGAGGCCTTGCAGAACTGCCGCCGCAAGTACGCGGATGGACAGTCGACGTGCTCAACATTATCAGGAGGCTCGGAACAAACCGATTCACGCTATCAGAGATCTATCAATTTGAATCAGAGCTGAGCGCGGCCCACCCTCAGAACCTACATATTCGGCCTAAAATCCGCCAGCAACTTCAGATTTTGCGGGATTTGGGCTTGGTATACTTCGACCAGCCGGGCCAATACAGCGTCAACTAACGATTCGGAGCCATCGGTCTAACGGGGACTGCGAATCTTCTTTGGGAGTGTCCCCAATGTCACCAGCTGAAACAGCTTGGCGGTTTTGGCTGTCGGAAGCGGGATGACATTCGTCCAGGCGAAGACGTCTGGCATAAACAATCCTGGTGCCTTGTATGTCGCGGGCGGGGCTAAAGCGGATCGCCCACATGTCCACTTTACCTTAACCCATTTTCCCACTTTTACTCTCTTGATTCGTGCCTCGCGTGATTCAGCTCAGTCCCGGTGCAGCAGTTCGAGCACGCGGTCGAAGTCGGAGAGGTTCCGGTACTCAATCACGATTCTTCCTTTGCCCTTGTTGTCCGTGATGTGCACGCGCGTGCCGAGCAGTCGCTGCAGTTCGCTCTCGGCGGCGCGAACGTTCGGATCAACCGCCTTTGGGAGTCGCGGTTCTGTATCCATCTCCGGATAGCGCAGACGCTCCACGCGCTCCTTGAGCTCCTTAACCGTGAAGCCCTGCTCGACAGTGGTCTTAGCCAAAAGTTCGAGACCGTCAACGTCCATATACGAAGAAGCCTCAAGCAGAAGGCGCGCTTCGCTGAATCCGATCTTGCCTTGGCCGACGAGATCAAGCACGCTTGGCGGCAGCTTGAGCAGGCGCATGTAGTTCGCCACCGACTCCCGCGAAGCTCCTGTGCGTTTGCCAATCTGCTCCTGCGTCAGATTGAATTCGCGGCTCAAGCGAGCAAAGGCCTGTGCCTGCTCCAGGCAATTCAGGTCCTGACGCTGCAGGTTCTCGACGATCGTCATCTCGGCGGCTTGCTCGTCGCCCAGTTTGCGCACGATAGCCGGGACTGTCGCATTCCCTGCCAGCTTGGACGCGCGGCAACGCCGTTCTCCGAGCACCAGCACGTAGCGGCCATTCGCCCCGGGACGCACCACGATCGGTTGCGCCAGCCCACTCGCCTTGATCGATTCTGCAAGCTCGTTCAGAGCGTCGGCATTGAACGTACGCCGCGTCTGGTAAGGGTTTTCATCGATCAGGTCGAGTCGGATCTCGATTATCTCGTGGCCGTGTGGCGCGGACATTCCTGTCCGCGTGGCTGCCTCGTCCAAACTCTGCATGGGCGGGGATTTTTCGCGGCTCGCATTTAGCTCGGCAATTTCGCCAGGCACCGCGGGAGACGGGGGCACAATTGCAGGACCCGATGTGGGCGCAATCGCGGGGGCTACGCTACCTGCAACAACTTGCGCCGGTATTACTGGGGCTGGTGCAACTGCAGCCGGCGCAGCCGCAACCACGCGCGGTCCGGACGGCAACAGCGAATCCAACCCTCTTCCCAGTGCACGCCGCTTCTCTGCTGGCTTATGTTCTTCGATGGCAGCCATTCATCTCTCCTATCCCCTCAGCTCTTCGGGAAAATATATCGTGTCACGATATGTTATTTATCGCCGAACTAAAAACCTAGTACTGTCATTCCGAATCCACTTAAAAAATCCCACTAAAAAACTCAGAACTGTCATTCCGAGCGCCGCAGATTCGTTCGCCAGCGAACGAATCTCAAGTCGAGGAACCTTGCGGTCGGGTTTCTGGCCAACGACCAACAGCCAACGACGAACGACGTAAAGCTCATTTCAAATTCATCGTCACCAATTTGTTCCGGTCGCGCCAGCGCCGCCACTTCGGAGCATTCACCACCTGCTTTTCTTCAGCTGGCGAAATCTCTTCGACTGGCGCCTCGTCTTTCGCCGGCTCCGGGAACGCTACAAATCCCGGCACATGTTTTGGGATGATTTCCTTCGCGAGCTGTAGATAACTTTCCGCGCCGCGCGACTTCGGATCGTACAACAGCACCGGCTTGCCATGGCTCGGAGCTTCAGCTAAACGAACATTTCTCGGGACCGTAGTCGCGAAGAGCTTTGCGCCGAAGAAGCGCTTCAGTTCAGCCGTGACCTGCTGCGCCAGGTTCGTCCGATCGCCGAACATGGTGAGCAATACGCCTTCAATCTCCAACCCGGGATTCAATGCGCCGCGAATGCGCTCGATCGTATCGAGCAGCTCGGAAATTCCTTCGAGAGCGAAATACTCCGCCTGCATGGTGATCAGGACCGAATCCGCCGCAACCAATGAATTCAGGGTGAGCAGATCCAGAGCCGGCGGACAATCCAGGACGATGAAGCTGAATCTCTCGCGCAGAGGCGTAAGAGTGTCGCGAAGCCGGAATTCCCTGTTCTCGGCATCAATCAGCTCAAAATTTATGCCGACCAGATTCTTATGCGCTGGAATAATAGAGAGATGTTCGAGTTCGGTCTTTTGCAGTGCGGCTGTGGCATCGCATTCGCCGACCAGCAACTTGTAAGTGCTATTTCGCTCGGCGTCTTTGCCTAAGCCGACCCCGCTAGTCGAATTCGATTGCGGATCGCAATCGACGAGAAGCGTGTTTAGCTTAGCCGCAGCGAACGAAGCCGCAAGATTTATGGCAGTCGTAGTCTTCCCGACGCCACCCTTTTGATTGGCGACAGCGATAATGCGGGCCATTTGATTTTAGGGAGAACCCAGAGACTTGAGCGCAGCATAGTTCGAATGTTCGGCTTTTGCAATGCCGGATTCGAGTGCATGAACTAAAGAATTCTATTCTGCCTCGATTGCGACAGTTGCAGCAGTTACACGCCAGCTTTCCCACACATGAAACGTTCCACGTGGAACAATCGGGCTACTTTGCGAGCCCAGACTGTGGGTGGCGGATCTTGACTAAGCGAAATGTTCCACGTGGAACGCTCTCCGAATCGAAAGAATTGACGCTCGCGAGAAAAACGCAAGACACCCCAGAAGCTTCCGACTATTCGGATCGGATTTCGCCGATCAGCAGGGTTCTACCTCTAGAAAGCGGAATCGGTATCGGTGCTTTCCAATCTATCATCGTTAGAGTGGACCTAGCCAATCCGACCTGCTCGCTCCCGACGAGGATCGCTATTTCTCCTTGTGGCTTCACTAGGCTGAATGCAATCGGCAGAATCCGCTCGAAGCGCTCGACGGCGCGAAACGCGACCAGGTCCGCGCTGACCGAAACGCTCTCGGCTCTTTCAGAGAGAACTGAGACTGAGTTGAGCTTTAGTGATCGAACTACCTCGCGCAGGAACGTGGCCTTGCGCTGATGGGATTCGATCAAAGTCAGATTCAAAGACGGGCACCAGAGCTTCAGCGGCAGGCCGGGAAAACCGGCACCCGATCCGATATCAATTGCGGTTACTCGTGAATCGGCGGCAGGGAACAGCCGCCTTGCGGCGAATAAGGACTCCCCAAAGTGCCTTGTAACAATTTCCTCCGGATCGCGGATCGCGGTGAGGTTGAGCTTGGCGTTCCAGCGGAGCAGGAGATCAAGGTAAGCCTGGATGGCCTCCAGCTGCGAATCTGAGAGCACCGCCGATCCAATGAACGGTTCCAACAGTTCTGCGATCCGGCCGTTCTTTAGATGTAGGGAGCCCATTGTCGGCTGGCGCGTCATGAGCCTGCATTGTAGACGAGCCGTAAGTTTGGAAGCCGCGATTTGTTACTGGGGAATTTCCGATAGCAGGGTACAAAGGAGCACCACAATGGTAAAGTGTGGGACAGGTGTCTATAAATTGATGTTTATACGTATCAGATAGGCCTTAATTAAGGGAAGAAGTGGGAGGCATTCCAGATTTTATTCGTTTAATGAGTTGTCCTCATTTCTTACTTGAATGTTATTTATAATTCTGCAAATATCGAAATATAGATGAGCGATGCTCCACAAGTCACGAAATATGCCGACATGTTTTCGGCGATCGGAACGGAGCCGCGGCTTCGCATCATGCAGGTGCTACTGTCCGCCCATCCCGAAGGCCTGGTGGTGAGCGAAATTCAAGCGGAGTTGGAAATTCCGAACTCCACGCTTTCGCACCACTTGGACAAGCTTAAGAATGAAGGCCTGATCAACGTTCAGCGGGAGAGCACGTTCTTGCGGTACACGGCCAACACCGACGCGCTGCGAGAGCTGTTGCAGTTTTTGTACGCGGAGTGCTGCACGCGAAATCAAGCGGTGAAGCCGCAGGAAATTGTGCAGATCTGTACGTAGCGTTCAGTACAGAACGGAGTGATCGAAACAGTGGAATTTCAGTGGGCGGACGAGGGCGTCCGCCCCTACGTGAAACGGAATAATGCCGTGTGCCGAGTACAAGGAGGCAATATGGAAGGCACTAACGTCCGCGAAATCGTAAAAGCAAAATATGGCCAGGCGGCCCTGCGCGTGAACCAAGGCGGCAGTAGTTGCTGCGGAGCCACCGCGGCGAGTGGTCTAGGGTGCGATCCCATTACTTCGAATCTTTATGATGCGGCACAGACCGGAGCGCTTCCCGAAGAAGCGGTGCTTGCGTCTCTGGGCTGCGGCAATCCAACGGCGCTGGCGCAACTGAATCCAGGAGAGGTGGTCCTCGACTTGGGCTCGGGCGGTGGAATCGATGTGCTGCTTTCTGCTAAGCGCGTTGGGCCGACGGGCAAAGCTTACGGCCTCGACATGACCGACGAGATGCTCGCGCTGGCGAATGAGAACAAGCGCAAAGCTGGCGCAGAAAACGTTGAGTTTCTGAAAGGCGAGATCGAAAACATTCCCCTGCCGGACAATTCCGTTGACGTCATCATCTCCAACTGCGTGATTAATCTTTCTGCGGACAAGGACCGCGTGCTTCGCGAGGCATTTCGGGTGCTAAAGCCCGGCGGCCGTTTCGCAGTGTCAGATGTTGTGACTCGCGGCGAAATCAATGATGCGATCCGAAAGAGTGTGTTTTTGTGGGTGGGTTGCGTTGCCGGAGCGCTGGACGAAACCGAGTACCGGGCAAAGCTGACGGCTGCTGGATTTGCCGAGATCACGATTGATCCCACCCGTGTTTACCGGGTTGAAGATGCGCGCGAGTTCCTGTCTTCGGCGGGAGTTGATGTGGGCTCGATCGCGCCACAGCTCGATGGGAAAATCATGAGCGCGTTTGTGCGGGCGGTGAAGCCGGCTGCGACAAGTTGCTGCGGACCTGCGTGCTGCAATTAAACAACAGCCACAGAGGGCACGGAGTTTCACAGAGCAAATCATCACAGAGGAATCGTGCCAGTGAGTCTGGGTTTCGACTTTTTTCATTATGAAAAGCCTGAGTGTGGACCCGTGAAAGGGGCGGTCGGACAGAGCCTGCCCTGAGCGAAGTCGAAGGGAATGTCCGACCCACACGGCCAATGCAAGATCAGTTCAACGTTCTGTTCTTAGCTACCGGAAATTCGGCGCGGTCGATCATGGCCCAAACAATCCTGAACTTCAAGGTTGGATCGGCGTGCTGCAACTAAACAGCAACCACAGAGGGTACGGAGTTTCACCGAGCAAATCATCACAGAGGAATCGCGCCAGTGAGTCTGGGTTTCGATCTCTATCATTATGAAAAAGTCTGAGTGTGGACCTGTGAAAGGAGCGGTCGGACAGAGCCTGCCCTGAGCGAAGTCGAAGGGAATGTCCGACCCACACGGCCAATGCAAGATCACTACAACGTTCTATTCCTCTGCACCGGAAATTCGGCGCGGTCGATCATGGCCGAAGCGATCCTGAACTTCAAGGGCAAGCCCAGATTTAAGGCTTATAGCGCTGGGAGCCATCCGTCAGGAGCGGTTCGGCCGGAGGCGATTATGCGGCTTGAAGCTGGCAGAATGCCGACGCACGGACTGCGTAGCAAGAGTTGGGATGAATTCGCGAAGCCGGGCGCGCCCAAGCTCGATTTTGTTTTTACCGTCTGCGACAACGCGGCAAACGAAGTTTGCCCGATCTGGCCTGGGCAACCGATGACGGCGCACTGGGGCGTTCCTGATCCGGCCGCCTTCAAGGGATCTCCGCAAGAAGTGGAGCGCGCTTTTCGGGAAGCCTTCACGATTCTTGATCGGAGGATCAGCCTGTTTCTCTCGCTGCCACTCGCTTCGATCGACAAGCTGGCGTTGAAAAAAGAAATCGACCAGATCGGGAAGCAATGAGATCGAATCAACCGGCTTGGGTGTGCTTCTCCGCCCGGCGCGCGACTGACTGCACTGAGTCAGACTCTTTCGCATCATAAAGAACAATACAATCTAGTTGTCGGCAGGAGAACACATGCAAATTGATCCGCAGCGGAGACTCTTAGTGCGCAACTCCCTTTTGTTGGGATTAGCGATTGCAACCCCCGCGTTGCCACTTCTTGGCGATGAGAAGAATTCCGAGGCGGAACAGAAAGAACCTGAGGTTACCGCGACGGAAGATCTGATGCGGGAGCATGGCGTAATTCGGCGCGCGCTGCTGGTTTATTTCGAAACCGTCCCCAAATTACGGCAGAATCCAGCCAGCGTTGATCCGGCTGCGCTGCGGCAGACGGCGCAACTGTTTCGCACCTTCGGGGAGGACTATCACGAACGAATGCTCGAGGAGCAACATATCTTCCCGCTCATTCGTAAACAGGGCAGCGAACTTAAACGCTACGCGGACATTCTTACCGAGCAGCACAATCGAGGACGCGAGATTACCGACTACGTGCTGGCTGTAACCGGTGGAGCGAAGATTTCCGCAGCACACACTGAGCCGCTGGCCAAAGTGTTTGAGAGTTTTGTGTTGATGTATCAAAATCATGCCGCGCGCGAAGACACAATTGTATTTCCCGCCTGGAAGAAGAATTTCTCTAACAAACAACTCGACGAAATATCCGACCAGTTTGAAGATATTGAGCACAAGATGTTTGGCAAAGACGGCTTCGAAGACGCCGAGAAGAAGATTAGCGGCATCGAGACTGAGTTGGGGTTCGGCGACCTGGCGCAATTTACACCGCCGCCCCCGCCGAAACCATGAAAAAGAAGAACCGGCAGCACCGAAGGAGAAAATTACGGTCAATCGTTATGGAGTACAGCGATCCTCGGCACTACACCGCCAAGCTGAAGAAGATGTTGACCGGTATCTCAGTGCCTCCAGTTTTTTGCTCCGCATAACCCCTGTTTCAGCCGCCAGTGCACCAAACTAGTTATCCGGTGGGACAGAACCGGCATTCCACCTGGCGCTCAGTGCGCTACCGCGAAGCATATGATCCAAAACCATAGGCGAAGTGGGACTGCCTCCTCGGCGGGGAACCAGAGTCGTTAACAACCACGTGACTCAGTACTCTACTTCGCCTTTCTGAATTCGTGCACTAATCCCTTCCACAGCGGCGCACCTGCAACTCCGATCATCAGAAATGCGGCAAACAGCACTACGGCGTCGAGGCTGGCGCGGCCTTCTTTCGCCCAATATACGTCTCGCAGATTAAGCCACAGCGCAAACTCGTCCAAGGTGAGCGCGGCTCCGGCGCCATAAAGAATGCACAACAGGCGTCGCACAGCCAGCCTCCAACCCTTTGCCTTTCCTCCGGCGTCGATCATCCAGCCTAGCCCACGATCAGCAGCATGAGAATGCCAAATACCAAGTGATGAATGTGCCGCCCACCCATATGAATGTCATGAAACGGTCCAACGGCATTGTGAATGGACCAGGTAAGGGCGCGGACGCCAGCGAAGGTAAGAAAGAATGCGAGTGACGAGAGCAGAATGCGCCGCCGAGGAGTGTCCGGTATGTGCCGGTGCAGCAAATCGCCGGCCCGCGTGTAGTGCAACAGAGCGAGGATCGCGGCCGACATCGCCACCACGAAAATGAAGACAAGCCATGCTCCGGTCATGCAGTTCGTTTTATCGCGTCGGAGGGATCGTGTCTAGCGTGGAAACCAGAGCGGGTATACGGCGTGACGAACCAAGATGGTAAAAGGTGGGATCGAGATGTTGATACTCGGCTCTTTTCTTAGGCTCGCGATCTGACAACCGACACAACGGCGCTCTGTAGTGGGAGAATTACTCTAGCGGAATCAAAGAAGCCAACAGCCTCCCATGCCGCGAGAGCAAAGGTTGGCCCGTCGCACATTGTTAGCGGAGTGTCGGAACGATTTCATGCTGCATCTCACATTAGCCATCGACGTTGCTTGACTCAGAAGCCGAGCCCTTCTAGTCTTATGGGGATGGGTTTTGCAAGACCAAGCACTGTAGCGGCGCTGACAATTGCTCTCGCGGCGTATGCGGTTGATTGCGTCGCGGCCACCCCGCAACAGGCAGTACAATGCTGCCATTCCATGCAGTGCTCCTCGCATGGCCATCATGGGATGGATTGTTGCAAGACAATGCCCAGCGCGCGTGTTGCGCTTGGCCAGCCCTCGTCAGCGCCAATTGTTTCTTCGCCACGCTCGGTAGTCGGACTACTTGAAATCTTAAGTTGCTCTCCTCATTTGTTGGCTTCGGCAGCCGCGCCGAGACCGCACTCTCATGCGCCACCAGGAATTTTCTCCGCGCCTGTACTAGCTCTGCGAATCTAGACCAAACTCCAGCTTGGCCCCCGGCTCACGCATACGTGTGTTTGTGGAATCGGAATTTTCGCTGGAGGAATTTTGTGAAAAATGTATTCCGCCTCAATAGGCGGCCATTGGTGTTGCTGTCACTCTCCATTTTCTTGTTGGTCACGAAAGCAAGAGCGCAGGGGCCAGCGCCCGAAACGGCTCCGCCGCTCTTTCCGGGAGGCGGACTCCTCTCTTACAACTCGACCTTTACTACGCGCGGTCCAATGCAAGGCCCTTCCGGCTTTATTTCACCGACAGCCCGACCCACGTTTGAGCATGAGGGCGACTTCAACTTTACGTGGGGCTTTCACCACGATTTTGATTTGACGATTTTAGTTCCGATAGTCACAAATGAGCTTGAAATGCGCGGCGTGTCCGCTCGGGGAACAGGCCTCGGCGATGCAATGCTGCTCGCGAAGTACCGTTTCTACCGTCGAGACTCCGCGCGAGGAACAACGCAGGCGTCTTTCACTATCGGCCCTAAATTGCCGACCGGACGCACAAGTCTGGTTGACGCCCAGGACAATTTGCTTCCGGCCAGCTTGCAACCCGGCTCGGGATCAACCGACCTATTCGTCGCGGCAAACTGGACTTACACAGGGCTTTTCAATCTACGACGTCTGGTTGCAGATGAGGACTTCCATGCGCTTTTGCGCTCGCAGGGAACACAGAAGACCAAGCTCGGCAGCGATATCGAGTCGCGTTTCTGGTTGTCCTACCGACCTTATGAATCGAGGAACGTGGCGCGCGAATGGTTTCTTGGGCCGGTGTTGACCTGGACGCACTCGCAGGACGATCGCGTGGCCGGCATTACGCAGAGTGGGAGTGGCGGCGACGTTCTGCTAGCCGGAATTACGACATACGTCGGCCTGCGTCCGGGAATGCACGTCTGGCTGGGCGCGGATTGGGATATCGCGCACTCGACAGGCGCACAGTTTATGCCGATTCGGCGTCACATCAGTTTTGGAATTACGCAGCAGTTCCGAATCCATCTTTGAACTTAGATCTGAAGTTTAGAAAGGAGGAAATGATGAACACGAAACACCTCGCTCTATTGTTGCTGTTTGTCTCTCCGCTGGTGCCTCAGTCACAAGCAGAGATCAAGCACGTCGAAATGCGCGTTGAAGGCATGACATGAAACTTTTGAGCCTACGGGGTGAAACAGCACCTCGGGCGCCAGGCTGGCGTTCAAAACGTAGAAGTCAGTTTGCGTGATGGAAAAGTCGATGTCACACCAAAGGAAGATGGGCGCATTGATCCGGCCGAGCTTCTGAAGGCGACATACGACAGTGGTGTCAGCGTAGCGGAATTGGACATGACGATCCGGGGAAAAATCGTAAAGGATGCGTCCGGCAATTTGGCCTTGCAAGCCGAACCCAACCAATCTTTCACGATTGCTCCAAATGAATTATCAAAGACCCTGGAGCCGTTAGTGAATTCGGCGACGGTGGTCACTGTGCACGGTCAGTTGTACAAGAAGCCCGCTGGAAAAAAGAAAGCGGATACTTCAGTGCCGCTGAAGCTTGTGGTGCTTGAAATACAGAAGAAGGAATAGATGAACGGGAAATGTCTGTTGCTTTTGGTTGTCTTTGTTGTCGGGCTCGCCGGATGCAATCGGAATCCGGCGAGTCCTACTCAGCCCCGAGCTGCAGTCGCGGCGGGCGAGGTTGGTTCGCATCTGCCGGATTTCGCCTTGAACGATCTGCAAGGAAACGAAGTCTCGTCGGCCCGCCTTCGCGGCAAAGTTGTGCTAATTGATATTTGGGCAACGTGGTGCCAGCCGTGCAAGAAAGAGATGCCGGGTTATCAGAAGCTCCTCGATCAGTATGGCTCGCGTGGATTTGCCGTGGTGGGACTTAAATCGGAGATCATGATGGATACTGAAGATCCGATTAAGTTTGCGAACGAGATCGGGGTACATTATCCCCTGGCCGTTGCGCCTGCCGACATAGTTCAAAAGTTTGGCGGCATCGAGGGACTGCCCACGACGATGATCTATGACCGCCAGGGATTACTTCGCAAGAAGGTAATTGGATTTGAATACACAGACAACTTTGAATCGGCGCTGAAGCCGCTACTGTAGAGCATGTCGGGAAAGACATTCCTACTCACGAAGGCAACTCCTACGGCACAATCACTGCCGCCCCATCAATCGAATCGCGCTTCACCGCCATGAGCGCTTCGTTCGCCTTTTCCAGCGGGAACGATGTCACTCTCGGTTTCAGCTTGATCTCGGCGGCGAGTTGCAGGAAATCGCGGGCGTCGGCGCGGGTCATGTTAGCGACGCTGCGAATCTGGCGCTCGCCCCAGAGAAGGCGGTCATAATCGAACTGCGGAATACAGTCGAGGTGGATGGCGTTGATGGCGACCACGCCGCCTTTGCGAAGGCTGGATAATGCGGCGATGACGACGTCTCCGCTGGGCGCGAAGGTGATGGCGCGATCGAGCTCAGCGGGCGGCTTCTCATCTTCGGTGCCGACCCAAGTAGCGCCAAGTTCAGTAGCCAGCTTGCGGTGAGATTCCCCACGCGTAGAAACGTAAACCTCGCACTTCCAGGCCTGCAGCACGTGGATCGCGAGATGCGCGGAGGAGCCGAAGCCGAAGAGTCCGACGCGCTCTGCTTTTTCAACGCCTGCAACGCGAAGGGCACGGAAGCCGATGATTCCGGCGCAGAGCAGCGGCGCGGCATGGACATCGTCGAGCTGCGCGGGAATAGGAAAACAAAAATTGGCTCGGGCCAAGGCGTATTCAGCGTAGCCACCATCCACGGTATATCCGGTGAAAGTTGGAAAGTCGCAGAGGTTTTCCATGTTGCGGCGGCAATAAGAGCAGGTGCCGTCGATGCCGCCAATCCAGGAGACGCCGACACGAGTTCCTCGGCGGAGTTCACTGCGTAATTTCGTCGAGCTTTGCTCGACCGGACGGGCGAGGCCACCCGTCCCCACATGGCTGCTCGTCCCTCCAGTTTCCTTTTCTCTGTCGGACAAGAATGTCCCTTCGGCTACGCTCAGGGCAAGCCGACCCACACGGTCAGTGCTGCCGTCGAAGTCTCCAGCGATGATTTCGCCGACAATCTGATGACCAGGTACGACTCGCGGCTTGCGGGGCGGGAGTTCGCCTTCCACAATATGCAAATCGGTGCGGCAGACGCCGCATGCGAGCACTTTCAATAGGACGTGGCCGGATTTTGGTTCGGGCGTAGGAATATCTTCGATCTTGAGAGGAGACTGAGAAATCGAAGACGGAGCGGAGAGGACTGCGGCTTTCATGAAACTAAATTCTATGCCGCAAAAGCTGCTCGTGTTCGCCGGGACCGAGTCAGGTGCAAAACGCGAACGAACCCCATGTGGGGTCCGTTGCACGTCTGTCAGGTTCACTTCTCCTCACTAACCGGAGCAGCAACGCAAGTTGATACGTTGGCTTCAGCACACACCTTCTGCTGCGCTCCCGGCGTCAGTCACAGCAACAGTGCACGAAGTCTGGCACTCTCCAGTTTGCGCGTAGAAGAGTGATTGCAGCTTCCCGAGCTGGCCTGTGGTTTGGTTCACCGGATAATAGTCGTATCCAAATATGGTGGTGTGGGGACCGTCGTCGAGGTACTCCGCGAATAGCTTCCCGCCCTGCGAGCCAAAGAGAAACTTGATGAAGCCTATGTAAGGATGCGAATACGAGGCTACAACTTGGTTAGTGTTGGTCAGCTTCCCCGTAGATTGATCGATGGTAAATAGAACAATTGACGCATAGTTGTTCGGGTAAGAGCCCCACACCATGGCTGCGTAACCAAACTTGCCGTCCGGGTTGACTAAGAATGAATACACCGGGTGAGCAAAAGAGAAAGTCAGGTGCTGGGACGGCGTGCGCGTTGGAACGCCGGTGGCATCGGTCGGATACAGTCAGACACTCTTTGAATTCCATAAGTAAATGTAATGGCTAGTGCCGATAGTCAATGGATCGATCGACCCGCTGTGCACGGGTATGGCTGAACCGACTGGGCTGGCTACAGCAGTTTGCCGGTTGACGTTATAAGTATGTAGGGACACGCTCGATGTGCCTTGCGGCCCGGCAACGTATAGAACTTCCACGGGGGTTGAGGACGTTTGAGCTAATGAGTTCGCGCAAAGTGTAAGAAGAAGGACGCAGGGCGAGAATAACTTCAGCATTGGACACCTCAGTCCAACATTAAGACCTGACAAGCCGAACCTAAGATGTAGCTGCTTTACTCGGCGTTGTGCGTTGCTCCGGAGTGGTGCAGTGAGTTCTCGCCGGATTAACGATTGTTTAACGCAGGAGAGGAATTCTGAGACCTTAATTTGTCTACCGGAAGTTACTGAACATCACCAAATCGGAGTCGTTGAGGCGGGCACGAGTGATGGCGCATTGTTTGTGATCCGGGGAGAGTGCATAGGCAGAAATCCACAGCGGCTCGGTGTTGAAATGTGTGAGCTGCGTCGACTTGCTTCCGTCGAGCGGCTGATAAAAGAGGTTGGAACCTTCTCCGGTTTGCTTGTCGAGCACCAGGGCGTTACCGTCCGGCGCCCACTGCGGTCCCCGCACAACTTCGCTGGCCGTCAAGAAAGTCTGGTTTTCCCCGCCTACATCTTGAATTACCAGCTGGACCTTATGTGCGTTGGCTGCACCGGAAAACTGAAAAAAGGCGATGCGTTTTTCGTCCGGAGACAACGAAGTGCCGCTGGAAGAATTCTGTGCAACCACTTCGGGCGATCCGCCACTGGTGGAGACTCGCCTCAACGAAGGCCCTTCCAAGTTATCGTCGTAGTAAACCGCTTTACCATCCTTGGTGCACAAGGGCTGCTCCGCATCGCGTTCGAATGTCAACTGTTTGGTTTCGCGGGTGGAGAAGTTGTAACGGAAAAGGTTCAAGTTATTGCTCTGCAACGAAGCATATACAAGTGCATCAGGGCCGCACGGCGTCGCATAGGCGGAGTTCGTGTTACGGTCGGGCACCTGGATTCGGGAGCTGCCATCGGGGTTCATTTTGAAGGAGTGATAGTTTTGGTCGTCAAAAATTAGTTTGCCGTCAGGCGACCACTGAAGCCAGTTGCCTTCAGCCTGTCCGGTGGTGACTGGAGTGGAATTTACTTTGATTTCAGCAGGCCACCTTGCAGGCGCGGCTCCCAGGTAAACGGCGGAAGACTGCTGTCTCTGCACCGTCACCAGAGATTTGCCATCAGCGGTTACAGTAATGCCCTGATACTCATTCAAGTCGTTAGTGACATTCTGCAAAGCGCCGGAGGGATATGGTTGAAACTTGATCTGGCTGCGGAAGTTCACCTCCCGAGAACGACATTGCAAGAACATGCCGCTGGAATCCGGCAGCCAGGCAATCCCATCAACCAACAAGGAAAGAGGAAATGACTTTACTAAAGTGCCGGTGGGCGTGAAAACCAACAGTGAGCTCAGATTAGCGCTGCTCAGGTTGTATTGGCTCACCGTAATCAGTTGCCCGTCTGCAGACCACGCAGGACCCGAGCCGTTGAAGAACAGATCTGGGCGTTCCGCGATGGTATGACGATTCGAGCCATCGCTGCCCGCAATTACCAGCTCAGCATTTTTCTCGCCAGGATCACGATGTCCGAAGACGATCTGCTTACCATCCGGCGAAAAGCTAACGATAGTGCCTACATCCCCTAGGACACGTTGCGGAGTGCCGCCGAGGCTGGGAACTGAGTACAGACTCGTCTCATCTTCGTTTTGCGGATCGCTGTGCTCGTAAAAAATGTAGTTCGCGTCGGGCGAGAAGGTTGGGCGAAGCAGAAAGTGTCCCGGTCCCGGTGGCACGAGTTGGGCTTCGCTTCCGGTCGCGATCTGCTTCATCCAGAGGCTCGGACTCGCGCCCCTCTTTACATAAGCAAGGTAACGGCCGTCCGGCGAGATTGCTCCGTCGCTGGCAGCGCTGTTCTCGGTCAGCTTGGAAATTTGCATGGTCAGGGGATTGATGACCGATGGCGTGTATGAAAAGCGCTTGTACAGGACGAACGCGGCAATCAACAGTGCGGTAAGAGCAGGCAGAAGTATTAAGCGCCACTTGTGACGTTTGGCCTCGGCCAAGACCGCAGCACTTGAAGGTGGCGGCGCGACTGAAACGGACGAAGGGGAAGAATCGGCTGTGTGTGTTCCGGAAACGGGGGCGAGCTTTCCTGAAGATGCGCTGGCTCCGCGTTTAATGCGCTTCAAATCGGCTCGCAGCTCGGCAGCCGATTGGCAGCGCAAGTCCGCTTCCTTTTCCAGGCACTTGAGAGTCACTTCGTTGAGGGCCGGCGGGAGCAAGGGATTCAGCTCGGTAGGTGGCTGAGGGTTCTTCTCGAGAATGGCATGGAAGATGACCGCCGACGTCGCTCCGTCGAAGGGCAGCCGGCCGGTGGACATCTGATAGAGCACGGCACCGAAGCTGAACAGATCAGTACGGGCGTCAAGGGGTTCTCCACGGGCCTGCTCGGGGGACATGTAAGCTACGGTGCCGACGGTTGATCCGGGACTGGTGAGCAGCGGGCTGTCGAGGGTGGCGCCCGCCGCGACCGCGGCTTGCTCATGTTCGCGCGCAAGTTTCGCGAGCCCGAAATCCAGGACCTTGGCACGCCCGCGGGTCGTAATAAAAATGTTTGCTGGCTTGATGTCGCGATGCACAATCCCTTTGCGATGGGCGGCGTCGAGCGCGTCGGCAACCTGAATGGCGATATCCAGCAGTTGATCGTTGGTGAAAGGCCGCGATAGCAGGCGCTCGGCTAGCGATTCACCCTCCAGCAGTTCCATGGAGATAAATGGTTGACCCTCGTGTTCGCTGATCTCATAAATTGTGCAGATGTTTTCGTGATTGATTGACGAGGCAGTGCGGGCTTCCATGCGGAAGCGCTCCAGCGACTGCGGGCTCAGCGCTATATCTCGGGGAAGAAATTTGAGCGCGACTCGACGGCCCAGAGTGAGGTCCTCGGCTTCATAGACGACGCCCATGCCACCGCGACCGATCTCACTAACAATTTTGTAGTGCGAGACAGTTGTACCTATCAAAGGAAAACCCGTAGGAGAGCAATCTTAAGGGGTCGGTAGTGAGGGGTCAAATGGGAGGCGGGGTAGTGTATAGCGATGGCAAAATGCTCCCTCCCTGCCCCTGGTGCCAGAACCGGCCCATCGAGGTGACGTAATTTCTCCATCACTCATTTGGCCGGATATGTGACGACACCGTCTTTTGTGTTCCAAATGATGTTCGCAGGTTTGCCCTCTCCTGTATTAGGTTTGTTTGAATGCGGATGGTCCACTCGTGCCTTGCATCATTCGATCATTAGAAACACCGGACTGGAGGTCGCCGTTCGCCTTCGGAGCTGGGTCACTGTTTGAGCAACCATTACCGCCGCAATACCCATAGCTTTTTGTGATTTTGCGTCTACTGCTAGTCGCTCCCGTCGTAGTAGTACCCTCCTTCGGATGCTTCGTTCTCTATTGCGCATCGACTGCGACAGGAACTGCTGGCGATTCGACGGCACCATCTTCCTTCCCCCAGATTGTGTGCCCTTTGAAGTAGTTCCGAGAGAGGGGTGGGCTGTAGCGACACTTCAGTGTGTATTTCCCCGGTCCCGGGAATAGGGCCTTAGCCGGAACCTGGGAGTCAAACCCAGCGAAACTCGTGCCCCCAATCGAGATCAGGGCGCCTTTCCCAGTTTCGTCTGGGGGCATAGGATGGAAAAAGGGAGCGAAGTCATTTCGGACTTCATGCCCTGAGGAGTCCAAAACCTGTAGGTATAGACCCGCTGGAGCACCCCACGCGAGCGCGTTCCAAATAGTGACCTCCCTATCCGGGCTGCGAAAGAACACCGTCAACATTGGCTCGTCCCTCATCCGGACTCGGCTAGCGGCCACACGAAGGTCGATGCTTAACCAATGCAAACCTGTCTTCTCCGAATTGGCGACCTGACCAAACGCGCTGCTCATAAGTACCAAGAGCAAGATTGCAAGTTTCATAGCGACCTCCTGGGATATGCTTAGCTCGTCCCTAGTAGCAATTGGCGCCACATTGCGCTTTGATGAACATGCCTTCACCCGTCGTCACGTGAAAAGGAGGCATGGACCTATATTGCTCGAAGTACGCTCGGCGCTCGTTGGCAGGTGTTCCAAATTCCTGATGTATCATATGTACGCCTTCGTGGACAAAGCTCGATGCCCAATAGCCGATGCTGGCATCGGATAGACTTGCGCCGTTCATCACGAACGTGCGTATTGGGACGTTGATGTGCTCCTGACTTGAAGCCCACTGCTGGACTGCCTGGTTTGTGGGTGCCCCACTTCTCCCTGGTTTTGAGAGAAGCGGGATTCTCGTTAATGATGTCCTTTCCGCGACAAAAGTCTTGATCTTCAGAATCGACTTCCTTGGCCCGACACATCTTTCGTAGTCCCACTTCTCGCAAAATCGCCGAGAAGTGGGGCACCCTCGTTGTGTATTCGTGATCGGGCGAAAAGCACGAGCTAATCTTTGGGACGACCACTTCCGTGCCCTCCTATATACGCTGATCTGCCGCATACTCGAATTGTTTGAGGAGGGCTGCGGTGTTACTCAGGCTTGATTATTTGTCGTGTGTGCTTACGATCGTTTCCACTATCCTGGTGGGGAGGCGCTGCTGGAAAGGATGGATTCTGGCGGCAATCAACAGCGGAGTGGTTTGTGTTATCGGCTTTCAGACGGCACAATTCGGATTCATTCCGGCAAACGTATTTTGTATAGGCCTCTACGCTGTAAATCTTCGTTCCTGGCGCAAAGCGGACGCGCGCTGAGCGAACAATTCACACGAGATGGCCGAGCCGATTTGGACCTAATGCCTATGTAGGCGCTGTGGACTTCCTATCAGGGACATGTGAGCGTCAGCCGGCGCAGTGAGCCGTTCGTCCAGCCCGTGCCATCGGTCGGCAAGTGCGTAAAGTAAACGTAGAAACTCTTCCCAAGTACATGTGGGTCGTCGCCAAGCCCGACTGCAGTGGGATAAGCCGCGATCGGGCCGTAGGTGCCGAGCGATGTAGGAAGCGTCCAGGTGACGCCGTCGACGGATTCCGCGTAAGCGAAGTTCGTGTCGTTGGAGATGATCATCACGTAACGCTGCAGCGCGCTGTTGTAGTGAATGTCGAGATACCCTTGATAGGCCGAATGTGGAATGAGGTCGGTGGATGCTCCTCCGATCGCGGGTTGCAGATGCCAGTTGCCCTTATAGAACTTCTCGAAGGGGACAGCGTGCGGGTGCGGTGATCCGAACGCGGCCTCCAGTACCGAGGCAGCCGGTGCGCGCGCAACTGAGACGTTGGTGGTGGTCGAGACCCCGGCAGGAGTCATGGTGTGAAGCGTGCCGTTGGCGCTCCAATCGGGAAAGTATAAGTAGAAATACTTGCCGTTGGGCGAGAGTACGAGCGGCCCATCTCCAATTTCGAAACCATCGAGTTCGACCGCGTAGGCTTGGTTCAGGCGAATAATCTCACCCAGGTCAGTCCAGTGCAGTCCATTGTCCGAAGACGCTGCCAACCCAAGAGCTGCGTACAACGCATCATTGGGGAGCTCAGCGTGATATGTCGCCAGCAGGTTGCCCGCCCCGGTCATACCCGTAGGAACTTGATAGACAGGTCCGCCGCCCATGTAGCCGTAGCTCGAATAGTTCGAGTTCACAGCGGGATCGAGATTCGGCGAGACGCTCACGTCCAGGGGATCACCCGTGCCGAGTGGGTTCTCAAGCGTGCCCACTGTCGTGACTAGCGATCCGGACTTGTTGTTGCCGACCCAATGACCTTGCCACATCTGGCGGTAATGAGCGCCGCCATCGCTGGCAAAAAACTCATACCCGCCTCCCGTCTTGATTATTCCCAGGGGCGTGTCGGGCCAAGCGAATCCGCTGTAGGTGTCCGTGAGCGGTGGCTGAGCCTTACGGCCGGCTTCGAGTCGCTGCGCGGGTGAAGCGACGACGATGGGCGAAGTCACGGAGGGCTGGCAGATTTGGGTTGGAACCTGGGCAGCGCCTAGTCCTGAGGAAAGATAGAAGCAGCAGGCTAGTAATACAACTGAGGCGAGCGGCGATCGGGAAAGCATGAGAATCCTCGACGGTGATTTTACTCGACCGAACCGGCCGAAAGTCTTTTCTACCACTGCTTGAGAACACGAGAATGTGGGGTATGTCGCTGTGTGTCTAGTAAGCGGGCGGCAGGCCGGAAATAACCGGACTCATTGGCGAGACACCGCGATTTCGTGAGAGGCGTCAGCCGTCATGCGAAATTACTTCTCCATGAAATCCCCGAAGGCGCCGATCTTCTGGTAATAAACCCGGAGGCTGCATTGTTTGGGCGCCATGTGGGCGAAAGAGAGCTGGAGTTGTTTCGTGGGCTGGGGAATCTCGCCGATCTCCATCGGCGCGCGCGCCACATCCTGCGCGGAATTGTACGCTGCGCCCGCGGTCACGTTCTTGTTGACGATCATCGTCCAGTTCCGTTTGTCGGGGATTAGATAAATCGTGTAAGCGCCGAGTGGAATTTCAGAACTGCCAAGGGTCAGTGGGGTCTGCACGTAGAGGGTCATTCCCGGCGACCAGACGTGGCCATTTCTAGGTTCTTCCTTAACTGTCGGTTGGTATTGAATGGTGACCTGATTGCCGTCGGTGAAATTGCAATAGGTCTGAGCATCTTGGGCAAACACCTTTTTGGCTGAAGCCATGACAAGTAGAACGGTGATAAGTAGCAGCAGGGAAGTGGACGTGCGCATCTGCGGGATTTTCCTTTCCGCAATAATTTAACACTGCGTAGCCAATTGAATGCAGAATTCGTTCAGCAATTTCTCGTCGGCTTCCCTGAAGGCTCAAAACTCAGCTCTCGATTGCTGTTGTATACCTTGGGATCACAACCCGTGAAACCCCAGAGGACAGAGGCCCACAAAGGCAAAAACGCGCTCGATTGGGCCTGATCTTCGGTTACGTTCTCAAGAGGTGGCGAGGTTGTTACCGTTTGGGCAGGGAGAAAGACCGCAAAATGGCCAAACAAAAGCTTCTTTACGGGGAGTCGAACGAGGAAGTGCTAGCGTCACAAGCCGCCGAATTGCAGAAAGCCGGATACGCCGTGCAGACCGCGATTGGGCGCAGGGGCGTGCAGGATGCGATAAAGAAGGAGACGTTTGACCTGGTGGTGCTCGGGCAGACGCTGAGCCGCGATGATCGTCATCATCTTCCTTATATGGTGAAAAAGGCACAGCGAGCGACGAAAGTATTGGTCCTGCACACTGACGGTTCGCGGCATCCGTATGTCGACGGGAATATTGATACCGGCAGCGACATGCAGCACATTCTCGACAAGATCAACGTCATGCAGCAGCAGCCTAACCAGCAAACGAAGACGATGGCGGCAGCAGCAGGCCGATAAAAGCCCTGAAACCCGATTACCAATGAAGGCGGCTTCGCCGCCTTTTTATTTTTGTCGTAAAATTCATTTTCAAATTTCTGCCGAGAGATAAAGTCCGACCGAGGGCTAAGTTTGACAATGACCGATCCTGAAAAAAACGATCACACCGGAAAGAACCTCTACGTCACACGAACTGGGCTGCCTCTGCTGGTTGAGTTCAAATGGCCCTTTCACAGTTCCACTGCGGGCGCGGATTTCTGGGTGCTGCACGCGGACGTAAAGCTTGGAAACTCCGAAGGGCTGCATGCTCCGGTTGCGGTAAATCTTTCAGCGACGGTGCGCGAGGTGTTGCCTTCGATGGAGCCCAAGGATGTCGAAGGTCCGGTGGTGAACGCCTTGCGCAAGGAAGTGGACCGCAGGCAGTTGGAATTTGTGAAATCCGGAAAGCTGGTTCCACTGCAGTTCTCCAGCCGCTACTACGACTTCAAACGTAATAAATGGGTTTTTGGCCGGGCCGGCGACGAGGAGATCACGAAGCTGATCACGCGCAAAGTTTTTTGGCATTCCCGGCTTATCGGGGGAAACGTATGGATTGGGGATCCGGCTGAGGCTCTGTATGTTGAAACGACGGTTCCGCATGTGCTCGAAATTGCGCGCGGGTTGGCGGAGTCCGGACTGATCACGGTTGAGGGTGAATGGGCTTCGGCAAACGCGGCGTTGCTGGCGCAAGCAGAAAAATTCGAGATGGACATGAAGTCCGCGCTGACCGAACTGGAAAAGAAGCACGCCTTTGAGGATGCGAAGCGAGCGGTGTGAAATCCCATCGCTGCCTGTACGGTCAAACATCTTCCTCACTCTGACTGCACGGCCTCGATCATCTGAAATAACTGGCTGGAATCGGTCACTTCCGTGACCGGCCGCTGAGGATTGCGGCTGCTGACCACGTAGATGGTCGGCGTGTGCTGAATCCCTACTTTGTTGCCGAGTTCTTTGTCTGCCGTAACCTCGGCGGCAAACTTACCCTGGGGGTCGATGACGAACGGCAACTGGACTTTGTGTTCAGCGGCGAATTTCTGCACGAAGCTCTGCAGATTGTCCGCTGTGATTTCCGGCTGGTGCTGGAAGATGTAATCGCGGAACTGGTTGCCGAGGTCCTTCGATTGCGAATCGAAATAGCGCGCAATCACGGCCGCATTGAACGACCACTTGTGCATAGGCAACGGGAAATCGTGGCGTACGAGAGGAATCTTGTGTGCCTTCGCAGCTTGCTCTTCGAGCGGTGAGTCAACCCGGCACTTCGGACACTCGAGGTCTTCAAACACGATTAGCGCTACCGGCGCGCCCTTTGGCGGACGGAGCAGAGCGGCATTACGCGCACTCGACGGGTCTTGAGCTATCGCTGATGAACAAAGAAGAAACAACGCGCAAGCAGGCAGCAGTTTTTTGATCATAAGAATTTGGATGCTAAAAACCGTTCATTTTATGTTATCCGAAGAGCGCGCGAAATGCAGGACCATGAAACGTCGCTAGGTTGATGCAGACGTCACTTTTTGTTTCGCCAATCACAGCAGCCGGAGCTGCCGTTTCTCCAGGGCGAGTAGCTTTTCTTTAATTGGGAGTCCGCCGCCGTAGCCGGTCAGTTTGCCATTCGATCCGATCACGCGATGGCATGGGATCACGATTGGAATTGGATTTGATCCATTCGCCAGGCCAACCGCGCGGCTGGCGTTAGAGTTGCCGATGCGGCGGGCAAGCTCTCCGTAAGAGATAGTCTCGCCGTACGGAATGTTGCGAAGTTCGCTCCAGACTCTTTGTTGGAAAGGAGTGCCTTTTGGAGCGAGTGACAGATCGAACGCTTCAAGCTCGCCCGCAAAATAGCGGCGAAGTTGACCGATTACTACGGCCAGCGCGGAGGGATTTTCCTGCCACTCGGGATCGGGACGAGCAGGAGAACCATTCGTCGGAAACAGAATCTGCTGCAGTCCGTCGGCGTCGCCGGCGAGACGCAGCGTGCCGATCGGAGACTCAAGATATGTATAAGCCAGAGGCATTTCAGATTGCCGCAATCTGCTCCCGGCGCCGCGCCTGGATTTCGATGTAAACATTGACCAGCGATACGGCCGCGGGCGTTACTCCAGGAATGCGGGAGGCGTGACCCAAGGTGCGCGGACGAATTTTGACTAAGGTTTCCTGCATTTCGCGGGAGAGGCCGCTGACAGATTTGTAATCAAACCACTCGGGAATGTTGCGCTGCTCGGCCTTCTTGAGCCGGTCGATCGCGCGTTGCTGCTGTAGCAAGTAGCCTTCGTATTTGATTTCCGTTTCGACAGACTTGAGTTCGTTGCGGAGGGCAGAGGGTAAAGCGTCGTTGGTCTCTTCGGCGCTCCGCTTCTCAGGGCGGGCTAAAGTCGGTCGTTGGTGGTTGGCGGAGAAGCTTTCGAACACTTCCGGAGAAAGCTCGCGCAGAGCCGGAACGAAGCCCTCTATGGTGACTTCGGGGCGCTTAAGAAGTTGTGCGAGAGACTGGCCGACAGCCGAAGACAAGATTGTGCGTTGATCGAGCGCGGAAGGTGAATTGTGTTCGGTCGGGCGGACGGGAGCGTCCGCCCCTACATGGTCATCGCTGATCTCGGGCTGGGCGCTGAATGCTGAGTGCTGAATGCTCTCCAACATTGCGCTGGTCAGCTTCGTTTTTTCCAGCAACTGCTTCAGGCGCTCTTGACGATCTTGCTTGGCCAGGAAATCGGACCAGGCAGGGTCGTCAATCAGTCCGACGCGGCGGCCGTGCGGAGTTAGGCGTCGGTCGGCATTGTCGATCCGCAAATGCAAACGAAATTCGGCACGCGAGGTGAACATCCGGTAAGGCTCGTTTGTGCCCTTTGAGATGAGGTCGTCGATGAGAATCGCTGTGTAGGCTTCGGTACGGTCGAGGATCAGGGGCGCCTCGTTCTTAGCCTTGAGAGCGGCGTTGATTCCAGCCATTAGTCCCTGGCAGGCAGCTTCTTCGTACCCCGAGGTGCCGTTGATTTGCCCGGCTAAGAAGAGGCCGGAAATCTGCTTGGTTTCAAGCGTGCGTTCGAGTTCCGTGGGGTCGATTGCGTCGTACTCAATCGCATAGCCGGGACGGAGCATCTCGGCAGTTTCGAGGCCCGGAACCGATTTCAAAATCGCGAGCTGCACTTCAACCGGCAACGATGTGCTCATCCCGTTGACGTAAATTTCGTGTGTGTTCAGGCCTTCAGGCTCCAGAAAAAGCTGGTGCGTCGTCTTGTCGGGAAATTTGACGATCTTGTCTTCGATCGAGGGGCAATATCGCGGGCCGATAGATTGAATCTGGCCGCTGTACATTGGCGATCGGTGGACATTCTCGCGAATGATGCGATGAGTTTCCGGCGTGGTCCACGCGATGTAACACGGCACCTGGGAATCATGATGAGCAACCTGCTTGGTGCGAAAGCTGAAAGGCGTGGGATCAGCGTCGCCGGGCTGCACTTGAAACTTTGACCAGTCGATGCTGCGGCCGTCGAGGCGCGGAGGAGTTCCGGTCTTCAATCGGCATCCGCGGAGCCCGAGCTTCTTCAAAGC